>OGND01000168.1_pt1 | contig 59077 bp, 57 predicted proteins | sample 1573381 | NCBI WGS metagenome assembly OGND01 (sample SAMEA2581989, study PRJEB24529) | metagenome | biome: Human gut stool | place: China | collected 2011
GCATGATGTAAATACACAAAAACGCCCCTGCTCAGGAAATGCTGAGCGGGGGCGTTCTGTTTCCCAGATACAACAAGGCCCCCGTCTGGCGCTTGCGGCGACGCCGGAGGGGGCCTTGCTGTTTGGGGTATTGCTTTGGTGTGAGGAGGAATCATGTGCAAGGGGCGGTTGCGGCCCCGCACCCTTGTGAGCTATAGTATACCCGAATTACCGGCCAAAATCATGTCTTTCCTGTGAAAGATTTGTTAATCGGCCTGTGAAATTTTTGGAGGCGGGAGCTGTCACTGCCCGGTGGATACATCATATACGCCAGTCGTCAGGAAGGGCTCGGCCTTGGAGCTGCCGCTGAGCCTGAACTGGATGGCCTGTCCCCCATCGGTGAAGGTGTAGATATTGGAGGCAAGCCCGGAGGTCCTTGTATAGGGGAAATATGCGGTGACAGAGTGAATGTTCCCTCGAGTCAGTTTGACCTGCTCCCCGATGGCGATAGAGTCCGAGTCAAGGTTATGGAGCTTGAGCAGCTTGCAGGTGAGGGGCTTTGTCTGGGAGAAATAGGGCACCTCGCAGGAAAAGCAGGAGGCGTTGAAATCGCCGGTGTTTTTGGCCGTGTACAGGAAAAGCTCAATGCCCATCATTTCCTGACCATTCACCGTCTCCCGGGAAATAATGCTGCTGCAGGAAAGCCGGGAGATCGCCTGAGAGGATTTAAAATAAAAGACGTCGTCCGGGCTGCACGGCATAAACGGGCTGTCACTGCTGCTGTCACAGCCGGTCAATACCCCCCCCCCGCTAAAATAAGCGAAGCAGCGGCGGTTTTCAGAAAATTGCGTCGAGAAATCTCAATACTCATAATAGCTGCCTCCAATAAATATTTGCGGAATGGAACTAGAGATCCCTAAACTAATAATAGCGCAGAACGAAGCAAAGAACAAGTAGCTGATGAAGTATATTTCAGGGGCTGACGAGCGCCGCGTGCTGACGGCCCATCTCCACATAGGCTTTTGCGTTCTCGATGTTGTGGGCCAGCTGGTCGTCCCGGATGGTCTTGATGACCCGGGCAGGCACGCCTACCGCCACCGAGTTGTCGGGGATGACCATTCCTTCAGGCACCAGCGCCCCGGCCCCGATGATGCAGTTTTTGCCCACGACGGCGTGGTTGAGGATGGTGGCATGCATCCCGACGAGGCTGTTGTCCCCCACCGTGCAGCCGTGGACGAGGGCGCTGTGGCCTACCGTGACGTTTTTGCCCAGAACGACCTGCCCGCCGGGGTCGCAGTGGAGCACGGCGTTGTCCTGCACATTGCTGTTCTCGCCCAGGATCAGTGCGCCCTCGTCTGCCCGCAGTACAGCCCCGTACCAGATATTCACGCCCCTGCCCAGTGTCACGTTGCCCAGTACCGTCGCATTCGCCGCCACAAAGACAGCGCCCTCATCCCGGGGCATTTTTCCACCAAAGGAGAGCATCATTGTTGAAAAACCACCTTTCTCTTTTGCTTCATTTATGGTATTCTTTATTATAGCTCTTATTGTCGGAGCAAGGAAGCCCCCAGGCTTCCGAAGGAGTATCGATTTATGCAGTTTCATCCCTTTGCGCGGCGGTTTCTGGCTCTGGTCCTGACCGCTGCATTCATGACCACAGCGGCACTGTCCGGTTTTGCCGTCTACGCGATGCCCATTCAGGCCGCCTACCCGCAGGAATCCATCTACCTCTTCGATGCCGACACCGGCGAAGCTCTCGTGGAGCAGAACCCCGACCTTCCCCGCTGCGTTGCTAGCCTGACCAAGATGATGACGGCCCTTCTCGTGCTGGAAAGCGGCACCGACCTCAATGCCGGTATCACCATCCCGGCCAGCCTCACGCCGGAACTTCAGTCCATCCGGGCCAACCGGGGCCACACCATCGGCCTGCAGGCCGGCGAGACGGTGCGCCGCATCGATATGATGTACGCCATGCTCCTGCCCAGCGCCAACGACGCGGCCAGCGTGCTGGCCGTCGATACCTCCGGCAGTCTGGCCGCCTTCGCGGCCCAGATGAACGTCCGGGCCAGCCAGCTGGGCTGTAAGGCCACCCATTTCACCTGCCCCCACGGCCTCTACGACGGCGGCAACTACTCCACGGCCCGCGATATGGCGAAGATCGCGCTGGCCTGCTATGCGAACCCGACCTACCGCCAGATAGCGGACACAATGTCCTATGAACTGCCCGCCACCAACGTGCATCCGGCCCGGACGGTCACGACCACCAACAAGCTTTTGCAGCCCGGCAGCGGCTATTACCGCAGCGATGCCCACGGCATGAAGACCGGCTTCACCACCCAGGCCGGGCGGTGCTTCGTCACCTTTGCCCGGCAGGACGGCCATACGTACGGGCTGGTCATCCTGGGCTCGAACTCCCAGAATATCTTCCGGGAGGCGGCAGAGCTGTTCGACTGGGCCTTTACCAGCCCCGAACTGCACCCCGCCCCGGCAAAGCCCGAGGCCGAACCCGAGAAGCACGGGCTGAGTGCATTCTGGCACAAAGTGTTTGGCTGATGTTTGAATGTTAAGGAGGACAAGCCTATGAATCGATCCATCTTCCTGCGCCGGAGCACGGCGCTGCTGCTCACGCTGGTGCTGATGGTCTGTGCCGCCCTGCCCGGGTCTGCCGCTTATCAGATGCCGATCCAGACGGCCAGCGACACCGAGTCGGTCTATCTCTTCAATCTGGATACCGGCAAGCCCATCCTCAGGCAGAACTCTGAACAGCAGCGCTACATCGCCAGCCTCACCAAGATGATGACGGCTCTGCTCTTCCTCGAGAGCGGCAAGGATATGAACGCTGAGATCACCATCCCCACCAGCCTGACCCAGGAGTTCAAGGACATCCAGAACGCCAACGGCTCCACCATGAACCTCCGCATCGGCGAGACGGTGCGCCGCATCGACCTGCTCTACGGTCTGCTGGTGGCCAGTGCCAACGACGCGGCCAGCGTCATCGCCAGCGACGTCTCGGGCGGCGACCTGACGGCCTTTGTGGCCCAGATGAACGCCCGCGCCAAGGAGCTGGGCTGCACGGATACCACCTTTTCCTGCGTCCACGGTCTGTACGACTACGGCAACGTCTCCACGGCAGAGGACCTTGCAAAAATTGCCGCTGCCTGCTACGCCAACGAGACCTATATGCAGGCCGCGAACACCCTCACCTATACGCTGCCCGCCACGAACCTGCACCAGAACGAGCGGACCATCAAGGCCACCAACCTCATGCTGGACCCGGAGTATGCCTATCACCGCGACTATGTCCGGGGCATGAAGACCGGCTTCACCACCCTCGCAGGCCGGTGCTTCGTCACCTTTGCCCAGCAGGACGGCCACACCTACGGCCTCGTGGTGCTGGGCAGCGATATGAACAACATCTACCGCGAGTGTGCGGAGATCCTGGACTGGGCCTTCTCGAGCTTTTCTGACCGTCAGCTGGTGGACACGGAGACGGTGCTCACCACTATCCCGCTGACAAAGTGCCGCACGGAGGAAGCCGTGGAGCTCTACGCCGCCAGCGGCCTCAGCGGCTACGGCCACGCCGACGATGAAGTGACCTTCGAGTTCTCGGTGCCGGAGAGCACTTCGGCCACCGTCAAGGAGGGCGCTGTGCTTGGTACGGCCACCGTCTACCTCGACGGCTACGAGATGGGAACGGTGGACCTTGTGACCCACAAAGAATATGTGTCTGACTTTCGCACCGACGCCAAAACGACCCTTCTTCTCATGGCCGCGCTCATCGGCATCCTCATCGTGCTGGGCTTCCTGACGATGGTGGCCGGCGGCGGTTCGCTGAACCTGCGGCGGCGGAGTCGGTCCCGCAGAAGATAATCGAATCAAATAGCAAGAGCAAAAGCTCCCCGGAAGGGGAGCTTTTGCTTTATCCAAGCTTCGCTGCAAGAACGGAAAGTGTGATCTTGGGGTTCACCTGTGCGGCGAGCCGCTGAATGGCCGCATCGGCCAGCGAGAGGGCGCGGCGGGCGGTGTCAGCCGTCAGAGGGGTGCTGGAACACCCCCGGAGTCCGGCGGCGGCTACGGCCCGGAAATCGCCCAGCAGGGCCGCTGCTGCGGCCTTGTCCTTCTCGTACCCGGCCAGCAGGACGGCGGCGGCATAGCTGTCGTGAGCCGCCGCGGCCTTGGCCAGCGTCAGGGCCTTTTCCACCTGTTCCCGGCGGGTGTCGTCCCGGGCAGCGGCGAGCACTGTACCGATGTGGCCGTCGAACAGCTCACTGTAGAGCCGGGCCTGCTTTTTGTCCACGCCCTGCCCGATGCACCACCGGGCGCATTCCTCGGGGCTGACCGGGGCCACGGCGAAGCTGATGCAGCGGCTGCGGATGGTGGGCAGCACACCGGCCAGCGAATCTGCCGTCAGCAGGAAGAGCACGCCTTCCGGCGGCTCCTCCATCACCTTCAGCAGGGCGTTGGCGGATTCCTCGTTCATCCGCTCCACATGGTAGAGCAGGACGGCGCGGCCCTCGGCAGAGAGGCTGGTATTGAAAATTTCGGTGCGCATGGCCTTGACCTGACTGACGAGATACCGCCCGCCCGAGCCCATGCCGGTGACGGAGATGGCCTCCCGCACCACGCCGGTCTCGATGCGGCCGCTGTCGCGGTCGCCGGCTTTGCCCACGGCACGGCAGCATTCGCCCCGCAGAAGGGCCTCAGCAGGTGCGCCGCCTGCCGGGTAAAGATAGTCTGCCGCCACGCACCGGGCCGCGTAGCCCGCGCCCAGGCCCGTCTCGCCCACCAATAACACGCTGTGGGTCAGACGGCGGCTGCCCAGCATCAGGCGGACGCTGTCTTTCAGGGCAGCATTGCCCGCAAGGCGGTCTATCATCATCTGCGGCTCACCTCCGGTTCTTCCGCTTCCACTGCTCCCGGCGTATCCACGCCCGGACGCTGCGCAGTGCCTGCGGCCCGAAGAAGAGCGCAAATCCCAGCATACTCAGCAGATAGCTCACCTTATACAGCCACCCGGCAGTCAGGAAGCTGAACAGCCACATGGCAGCGGCGAAGAGGCCGAAATACTTCACCCTTACCGGGATGACGAAGAACAGCAGCACCTGCACCTCGGGGTAGAGCATGGCGAAAGCCAGCAGCAGCGACAGCGACAGGCAGTAGGTGTCGGCGGGGATGCCGGTGACGAGACAGCCCAGCACGGTGCCGATCATCCCCAGCAGGAAGTAGAGGTTGAAGCGGAAATCGCCCCACTCCTTTTCCAGCGCCGTGCCGATGAACCATGTGAAGTAGATGCCGAGGATGACGCTCAGCGGCCCGCCCCCCGAAAACGGGATAAAGACGAAGGTGATGAGCCGCCACACCTGCCCCATCAGCAGCAGGCTCCGGCTCAGGCCGAGATAGACTGAGATGAATTGGTTGACGAACAGCTCGATGGCGTAGACTAAGATCTGTCCGCCTACGATGACGGAGATGAGGTTCGGGATGCAAAAGCGGCCGTATTTCCGCTCAAGGCGGGAGATCCAGTTCATAGACAGAAGCCTCCGTGAAAAGAATTTTTGCGGCCCATGTCCGGGGCCGTTTTCTGTTTTTCATTGTATCATGTTTGCCCGGCCCATTCAAGAAAATCCGTGGGAAGTGCGGGGTTCCATTTTGGTGCGTTATCGGAAGAGTATCCCATCTGGAATGATTTTTTAACTTTTTCCACTGGGTTTTCCACCGATTTTGTGAAAAAGAAGTGGGGTTTCCCACAGTGTTTTCCACTTTTTCCACCGAGTTTTCCACAGAAAATTGAGCTTTTGGTTATACACGATGTATTCTAAAACGGGAAAAGAGGGAAAATCTGGGGAGAAAAGAGGTCACAGAGCCTTTTTTTGAAAAGAAAGTCGAGGCCAAAAATTTATTTTCTGCGGCGTTTCGCGCTGGGGGCAAAAGCGCCTCTCCCCTCTGGAATTTTTGGCGCAGGAGTTTTCCACAAACGCTGCCCGGCAAAAACCATGTGTGGAAAACCGTGGGAAAACCCGGGTTTTCCACAAACTTTGCAGGGAGGAAAGAAAAGCGCCCCCGGGGCCGGACGGCCCGCAGAGGCGCTGGAATGCTGGAGAATTTATACGGCCCCATAGATGCCGTGGACGGAGACTTCGCCGGTGAAGACCTTCTCCTCGCCGCTGTCGGTGCGGACGATGAGCTGGCCGTCGGCGTCCACGTCGATGGCTGTGCCGCTGCCTGTGCCGCCGCCCGGCAGATCGAAGGTGACGTGGCGGCCCAGGTTGACGCAGGCCGCCTTGTACTCGTCCCGGAAGGGAGCGAAGCCCTCCCGCGCGAAGGTGTAGAGCGGACGGTCAAAGCCGAAGTCCGTCAGCGCCTCGGCCAGCCACTGGGGGTCGGCGGCAAGGTCCACTTTCGCGCCCTGCAACTCGAGGGAGGTGCCGTTGGGCAGGTTTGCGGCGTCGAAATAGCTCTGGGGCTGTGCCAGATTGATGCCGATACCGCAGACGATGCCCCGGCCCTGCATCTGGAAGCCATAGCTGACGCTCTCGCAGAGGATGCCCACGATCTTTTTGCCGTTCAGCAGCAGGTCGTTAGGCCATTTTATCTGGCAGTCCACGCCGTAGCGCTGGGCCAGCTGATCGCGGACGGCAAGGCTTGCCAGCAGCGGCAGGGTGGCAGGCTGGGCCAGCGGCTCCCGGATGACCGCCGTATAATAGAGGGCGCGGCCCTCGGCGTTCACCCAGCTGCGGCCAAGACGGCCCCGGCCTGCGGTCTGATTGGTGGTGTATACCGCGCCCACCGGGCCGAACTCTTCAAAATGCTCTTTCGCGTAAGCGTTGGTGCTGCCGCACTCGGACAGCCAGCGCACCTCGTTGATGCTCATGCTTTGGGTACCTCTTTGTGCTCGTGGCTGACCACCTTGCCGTCGGCAAGGGTCAGGATGCCGTAGGTGTTGGGGCCGGTATAGCACCGGCCGCAGGAGCCGGGGTTGAACAGGAACACCCCGCCCCGCTCTTCTGCCACCGGGATGTGGGTGTGACCGAAGAGAGCGACGTTCGCGCCCCGGGCTGCGGCTGCGTCAGCCAGCGTGTCGAGGTCGTATTTCACCCCGTACATGTGGCCGTGGGTGTAGAAGACGACCACCCCGTCAAAGGCGGCAAGCCCGTCCAGCGGCTCCAGCGCACCGAAATCGCAGTTTCCGGCTACCGCATAGGCCCGCAGAGAGGGGTAAAAGGTGAGCGCCTGCTCGAGGTCGCGCAGGCCGTCGCCCAGAAAGATGAGCGCGTCGATGCTGTCCGCCTCGGCGGCCAGAATGTTTTCGATGGCCAGACGGCTGTTGTGGCTGTCGCTCAAAATCAGAAGTTTCGTCACGGGAAAAGGATCCTCCTCAAATTTTATTCCGGGTCGCGCTGCTGGATGGTCAGCAGTGCCTTATATACTTCGCTCTTGGAGTAGGGCGTCCCCTGGGCTGCAGCCTTGGCGGCGGCAGTGGGGCCGAAGCCCTGTCCGGTCAGCTCGAGGGCGCGCTGTGCGGCCTGCTCGAGGGTCAGTTCTGCCTCCGGCTCTGTGGAAGTCGGCGCACCGGCCATGACCAGAACATACTCGCCTCTCGGCTCGTTGGCGGCGTAGTGGGCCTGTGCCTCCCCGAGGGTGGTCTTCCAGATCTCTTCGTGGAGCTTGGTCAGCTCACGGCAGAGGGTGATGCTCCGCTCCGGGCCGAAGGCGTTCACGAGGTCGTCCAGCGTCGTGCGCAGCTTGTGGGGCGCTTCGTAGAAGATGACGGTCCGCTTTTCACCCAGAAGCTCAGCAAGACGCTCTTTCTTCTGCTTCCGGTTCACGGGCAGGAAGCCCTCGAAGACCCAGCGGGAGGTGTCCTGGCCCGAGACGGCCAGCGCCGTCACGCAGGCGGACGCCGCCGGGACAGGCACGACTTTGATGCCCCGGGCCAGCGCGTCCCGCACGATGACCTCGCCCGGGTCAGAGACGCAGGGCATTCCGGCGTCAGAGCAGAGGGCGCAGTTCTCGCCCGCCTCAATGCGGCGCAGGATGCCCTCGCCCTTCTGCAATGCGTGCTCGTAGTAGCTGACCATCGGCTTTTTCAGGCCCAGATAGTTCAGCAGCCGCATGGTCACGCGGGTGTCCTCGGCGGCCACGAAGTCCGCCGCGCCGAAGGTGGCAGCCACGCGGGGCGGCATGTCGTCCAGATTGCCGATGGGGGTTGCCACGATATAAAGAATACCGGCCATGATTGACCTCCCTGATGTTGTTATTTTACTTCTCCGTACATCGCCGCCCCGGCGGTGATGAGCACATCCGGTTCGATGCGCAGGCCGGTGCGGCGGTTTTTCTGGGCTTCCACAAGAAAAAGCCACGGCGCGGCGTCAGGCTTATTCTTCACAAAGGCCAGACGCTTCGGCTCGAGGCGGTGCGCCCGCAGCACAGCCAGCACCTCGGCCAGACGCTCGGGCCGATGGCAGAGGGAAAGCTTTCCGCCGTCCTTCAGCAGGCGGAAACCGCAGGCGCAGACATCCTCGAGGGTGCAGTCCGTCTCGTGGCGGGCCGTGGCACGGCCCGCGTCGGTGCTCTGCGGCCCGGCGGTAAAATAGGGCGGGTTGCAGGCGCAGACATCGAACTGGCCCTCCCCTTCCCGGAAGGTGCGCAGGTCGGTGAGATAAGGGGTGATGTGCTCGATGCCCTGCGCGGCCACAGCCTCCTGTAAGAGCGCACTGGCCTCGGGCTGCAATTCCACGGCGGCGCAGGGGCCGCGATGGCCCCTGTCGTGCCACTCAAGGCTCACGATGCCGCAGCCGGAGCACAGGTCTGCCGCCTTCTGGCTGCGCCGCGGCTCGCAGAAGCGGGCCAGCAAAAGCGCGTCCGAGCCGAACCGGTGGACGGTGGAGCAGTATACTTCTGTTTTATTATACAAAATCTCGGTAGAATGTTCCATACGCCCAGCCGAAATCCTCCGACAAAATATTGTGTCCCGAAAGATGAAAAAATTATGCAAGAAAGAAAAGCAGCAGACCCGCCTGGCAGGTCTGCTGCTTTTGATGCGTTATTCGCGCGCTATCTGCTAAAAATTATTCAGCGGTGATAGCACCGGTGGGGCAAGCGCCCTCGCAAGCGCCGCAATCGATGCAAGCGTCTGCGTTCACAACTGCAACGCCGTTCTCAACAGCGACTGCACCAACGGGGCAAGCGCCCTCGCAAGCGCCGCAGCCAACACATGCGTCAGAAACCTTGTGTGCCATAATAGAACTCTCCTTTATCTCCCCGTGCTCAGTATTTATGAAGAAATCTGCCCCTGCACGGCTCTGGCAGACCCCTCGGAAATCGTATCCTTGACTGCATTTTAACAAAGCCGTTTCAAAAAGGCAAGACTAACCGTACCCGCCCAAAAGCAATTTTTCGTTTTTTGGTGGGTTGCACAAAAGCACAGGCTAACTTTTGGAGAAATTTGAAGAGGTTTTTTGGCGAAAATCACGAAGCAAAGTTAGTTTTAACAGACTAACCGCTCAGAGACCCCGCCATTTCCAGCCTCTTATTTTTTATCTTTTCTGCCGCAGCCGGGGCAGGACGAGGTGCCGTCGGCGTTGGCCGAAGCCACCACCGGGGCGGGATTGCGCACACCGGAATAATCGTCGTCCGGGTCGGGGCGGCGGGGTGCGCGCTTGCCGCCGGAGATATACTCGCAGACGCTCACCTTATAGTACCGGGGCGCGAAGGCCTCGGTGCCGCAGCGCACCCGCAGATAGCCGGAGATGGGGTTGACCTCGAGCACGGTGCCGAGGCCGTCCGGCGTGCGGACGGTGCTGCCCACCATGGGCATGATGCTGTTCAGGTACTCGTAGGCGCTCTCCTCGTAGGCCAGGCAGCACATCAGGCGGCCGCAGGCACCACTGATCTTGGTCGGGTTGAGGGAAAGACCCTGCTCTTTTGCCATCTTGATGGAGACGGGCTGAAAGTCTTTCAGGAAGCGGCTGCAGCAGAAGGGCTGGCCGCAGATGCCCAGACCGCCGATCATCTTGCTCTCGTCGCGCACGCCGATCTGGCGCAGCTCGATGCGGGTGTGGAATTGGGACGCCAGGTCCTTGACCAGCTCGCGGAAGTCCACGCGGTTGTCGGCCGTAAAGTAGAACACCAGTTTGCTGCGGTCCAGCGTGTACTCGGCATCGACCAGCTTCATTTTCAGGTTGTGGGCGGCAATGCGCTGCTCACAGATGTGGTACGCCTGCTGCACATCGGCGCGGTTCTGGCGCATACGGCGCACGTCCACGGCATCAGCCACGCGGATGACCGGCTTGACCTCGCGGGAGAAGCCCGGCACCTCATGCGCGGCGCGGACGACCTCGCCGCATTCGGTGCCGCGGGCCGTCGTGACGACGACAAAGTCGCCCTCCTTGATCTTGAACTCGCCCGGGTCAAAATAATACGCCCGGCCGTTCTCTTTAAATTTAACGGATACTACTTTCATTGGTTCGGTCCTTTTATATGGTCATTGTCATTTTAGCATTGTTGCAGGGGGCGTCACCCCCGACGCATGTAGGGCGGCTTCCCCCTCGGGGGAAGGCTTTTTCACGCAATTTCCCCCGCCAGCACGGCCACGTTTAACCGCAGGTTTCCGTTTCCGGTCAGGCTTTTCCTTGCCCGGGCGTCGGCGTTCAAAATCTTCGCCGCGCCCGCCGGGGTCAGCCCGCCGCACTGCTCCTGCCCGTAGGCGGGGCGGCGCAGCACGGCGCTGCACAGCTGGTCCAGCGTCCACAGCAGGGCCGCAAAGCCGTCCTTGTCGCGCTCGTACTTCGTCAGCAGCGCCAGCGCGCGGTAAGTGTCGCCCTGCGCCGCATAGCCGCACAGCATTTTGGCCATGCCCAGCGCGGCTTTGGCCGTCGGGTCGTTCCAGCTTTTCAGCGCGGTGCCGATGTGCCCCTCATACAAAAACGCCAGCTCCTCCGCCGCCTTGGCGGGCAGACGCTCGGCCTTTAAGCGGGCGGCACAGTCTGCCGCGGGCACCGGCGCAATCGTGTAGGCCGCGCACCGGCTGCGGATCGTCGGCAGCACGGTGGCCGCGCTCGTCGCCGTCAGCAGGAACAGCACCCCCTCGGGCGGCTCCTCGATGATCTTCAGCATCGCGTTAGCGGATGACCCGTTCAGATTCTGCGCGCCGTAGATGAACAGCACGCGGCCCGCCGCGTCGGTGGACAGCGCCGAGCGCTGGATTGCCTCCCGCGCCTCGCGCACCTTTTTAACGGGGATCTGCCCGCTTGCACCCTCGCCCTGCAGAACCAGGCATTCGGTGTCCTCTTTTTTCAGCACGGCCTCGGCGTGGGGGCCGCCGGCAGGGTACAGGTAATCGGCAGCAAGACAGCGCGCGGCAAAGCCCGCGCCGCAGCCCGGCTCCCCCACCAGCAAAACCGCATGGGGCAGCCGTCCGCCGCGCAGGGCCGTGCCAAGCTCGGCTTTCAGCGCGTCATTGCCCGCCAGGCGCTCCAGCATCACAGCTTCTCGAAGCGCTCGACGTTCGTGACCATGACGGTAGCGCCGCCGACCGTGACCTCCATCGGCATCGTGCTCTCAATGCCCAGGCCCAGCGTGGCCGTGCCGGGCACGATCTCGGTGCGCTGCTTGCAGCACTTGGAGATGATGCCGATGCAGTCATCGACGCGCTCGTCATCGGTGCAGATCAGCAGCGTCATGTTGCCCGCCATCAGGAAGCCGCCGGTAGTGGCCAGACGGGTGACGTAGAACTTGCTTTTCAGCAGCTCGTTGCAGACATTCTTGGAATCCTCTTTATTGACGATTGCAGTGATAAGCTTCATGGTTATCCAGCCTTTCTATTGATACATCGAATTTTTCAGCGGTTGCGGTTTTCCCAGTCGCGGCGGCGCTTCCAGTCCTTCACGGCGTCAACGCACCAGTCAAAGACCTCGCGGCCATAAAACGCCAGAAAACCCGCCAGCCCCAGCACGAGGCTGACCTTGATGGCGAAGCTGCCCGTCAAAAAGCTGAAGGCCCAAAACGCCAGCTCGATCCAGCCCAGGTATTTCATCTTGAACGGAATGATGCCAAACAGCAGCACCATCTGATCCGGCCACAGCCAGGTGTAGGCGAACAGCATGCTCTGGAAGATGGCGCTCGGCCCGGCGTAGCCTGTCAGAAAGCAGCTGACCCACGCACCCAGCATGCCCAGCGCCAGAAACAGCGTCGTGCGGAAATCGCCCCAGACGCGGGCCAGCGCGTTGCCCAGCCAGTAGTAGAACAGCAGGTTCAGCACGCCAAAGACGCCGCCCAGCCAGATGGGCTGAAACAAAAACGTGATAAGGCGCCAAATCTGTCCGTGCAGCACATAGGTGCGGCTCAGCATCAGCAGACTGCCGAAATCGCGGTTGAAGAACAGCATGATGATGCCTGCCGCCAGCTGTCCGATCAGCAGCCCGTTGATGAGGTTCGGAATGCCGAGGTTGCCGTAGCGGCGTTCGAGTTTATCGATCCAGTTCATGGGAGAAGCCCTCCGTTGCATACAAATTTACAGAATATATTATAGCAATTTCGCGCGCAAAGTGCAACAATTCCCTGTCGAATCCCTTGCGGCAAACCGGAAAATGTGCTACGCTTTTATCTATAATAAGGAAACGAGGCCGAACATGGGACGTACATCCACCAAAGAAAACAAAAACAGCTACCAGCTTGCCCGCGAGGAGCTGGGCCTGACCCGCGAAAAAGCCAGTGAGCTGCTGGAAACGATAGCCCCCGAGCGCATTGAAAAAATTGAGAACGAACGCACCGTGCCCCGCCCGGACGAGGTGCTGACGATGGCCGAAAAGTACAAGCGCCCGTCGCTGTGCAACTGCTACTGCTCGCAGCAGTGCCCTATCGGCCAGCGGTACGTACCGTTTGTCACGCGGCGCGAGCTGCCGGCCATCATCCTTGAGATGCTGGCCTCGCTGAACGCAATGAACAGCAAGAAGGAGCGCCTGATCGAGATCGCCGCGGACGGCAAAATTTCCAACGACGAAATCGACGATTTCATCCATATCCGTCAGGAGCTTGAGCGCATCTCCCTCACCGTGGAGACCCTCCAGCTCTGGACCGAGCGCATGCTGGCCAACGGCCAGATCGACGCGGAGACGTATAAAAGGAAGCTGGAGGAATAACCTTCTATCTCTCCCTCACCAGCAAAAATTCCCCTCTATTTTTCTCTTTTTCTCCTGTTTCTGCAACAATTCCCGTGCTAAAATCGTATTACAGGTTGAGGGAACACGCCCTCGCCTGACCGCGTACCTGCACAAAGGAGTTATAGAGGATGTTTACGCTGTTTGTTCTTTTTGTTTTTGCCTGGCTGTTCGTCAAGTCTGTCGGTTTGGCCTTCCATGTGACTTGGGGCCTGGCGAAATTTGTCGCCACACTGCTGTTCGTGATCGCCCTACCGCTGCTGGTGGTTTTCGCCGTCGTCGGCGCGCTGCTGCCTCTGCTGCTGCCCCTGGCCCTCGTGGCTGCCGCCTTCTGCATTCTGAAAAAGGCATAAAGTACCCAACCGCCGTGCGGCCCGGAGCTGCACGGCGGTTTCTTGTCATTGAGGTGTCGGCGTGGTATACTTATAGTCAGGGCGTTTTGCGCCTGCTATCATCCAATAAAGAGGTTTTTCCCATGAAGCTCGTCGTTTGTTTTCCCGGGATCGGCTACCACTGTGATAAGCCGCTGCTCTACTACAGCCGTAAGCTGGCGGCCTGCGCCGGGTACGACCACACCCTTTTGCTGCAATACACCTACCACAAGGACGGCCTGCGCGGCAGCCCCGCCGCCCTGCGCGAGGCATTTGACACTCTGTACGCCCAGGCCGAGGCCCAGCTGTCCGCTGTAGATTGGCCGCAATACGACGATGTACTGTTTCTTTCCAAGAGCATCGGCACCGCTGTCTCCGCCGCCTTCGCCCAGCGCCACGGCATCCCCTGTCGCCAGATTCTCTACACGCCGCTCTCCCTGACGTTTGCGCTTGCCCCGCAGAATGCCCTTGCCTTTTTAGGCACCGCCGACCCCTGGAGCGATGCTTTCTCCGTCGCCGCCGCAGCCCGCGCCAACGGCACGCCGCTCTGTCTTTATGAGAACGCCAATCATTCCCTGGAAACCGGCGACGTTTTGCACGACCTGGCGACCCTGCAGGACGTCATGCAGAAAACGCAGACGTTCATTGCAGATACACCCCACTGACATTTTCCCACCCGACATTTTCCCACCCGCAAAGAATTGACATTTGCCCCGCAAGCTGTTATAATAAGCTGTACAAAATTTATGCTGTGGAGCATTACCCAAGAGGTCGTAAGAGGGAGCACTCGAAATCACACCTTGTGGGAAGTTCCGCGCAACAAAATTAAATATGCAGATGTACTCAAGAGGTCGTAAGAGGGAGCACTCGAAATCACACCCTGCGGGAAGTTCCGCGCAACAAAATTAAATAGGCAGATGTACTCAAGAGGTCGTAAGAGGGAGCACTCGAAATGCTTTAGGACAGGAGACTGTCGCGTGGGTTCGACTCCCACCATCTGCGCCATATCCGTCGTAAAATCGAAAGATTTTATGACGGATATTTTTGTTCACAGCTTTGAAATGTGATGCTGTAAGTTTACGCAAGGACTATTACAAGCCAAAATCCACTTGCAACAATAATCTGCTGCAAAAAGCCATTTGTTGCCCGAATTGTTGCCCACAGTTCATGATTTCCTGCGCGAAGGGATAATAACTTATAAAGAGTTATCTCCAACAGCAGCGTTTTTCGGTGTTGCGAATACTGCTTGGTGGTATGCCGTCAGCACACTGAGTTTGCGCTGCTCCTGTACTTGTACATAGCGGGTCGTGACGGTGTTGATTTTCAGATTTACGCCCATTTGCTGGGAAAAATCGTCCACTGAATGTCCGAGAATTTGGCTAACTGCATAAAAATCACCTGTCAAATTGTACATATTGGTGCCCGCTGTGCCGCGCAGATCGTGAAATCGGATTTTCGGCATCCCAGTGCTACGCATAAATCCGTTAAACTTGACCGAAATACGCTTTTGTAAGTATGGCGAACCGTCCGGCTTGCACACAACAAGATCGTTATCGTAATACTTGACCCCGCCGAGCTTGCACAACCGCCGCTGGTCGGCTTGTTCCTGTTTGAGCCGCAAAAAGATTGGCAGTGCTTCTTCTGTAATGGGAAATGAACGTGTTTCGCCTTCGTCACGGTCTTTCAATGGTTCCAAGTGCGGCACAATTTTAGCATCTTTCGGCAGGTCACAGGGGATTTGACCTCGCAAGGTAATTTGCCTGTGCGTCAAATCAACATCACGCCAGCGTAACCCCAGTGCTTCGCTGAGTCGCAGCCCAAACAGAACAGCGAGCAGCACCACGGTCTCAAGTACATTACCATGTACAAACGCCAAAAGCTGCTGCACCTGTTCCACGGTGTACTTTTCATATTTGCGCCCGGCGTTCTTACTAAACCGTGTCATAATGTTCTTGGCTGGGTTGTTTGGAATGTAGCCATACTTTACCGCCGAGGACAGCGCAGAGCTTAAAATCCGATGGCAATAACGCACTGAATTCTCCGCCAGTCCCTTCTCACGCAGTTGCGCAATCATATCGTCAATCATTTGGGGTGTCAGTTTATTCAGAGGTACTTCGCCCAGCATGGGAATTAGATGTATGCTTATGCCGCTCCAATAGCTGTATCGTGTACTTTTTGCAAGGTTATGGTGGTAGCTTTCGTACCACTTGGGCAGATACTCTTTTAGCTTTTGTTTGCTCTCTGGTCCATAGCCGACCATAGCGGCGCTGCCAGTCTGTAACTCCAGCTTGATCTGTGCCTCATACAATTCTGCTTTCCTGCGCGTTGCAAATCCACGTTTGGCAATACTTTTCTGCTTGCCGTTCTCATAGACTTTCACATTGACATCGTAGACAATGCCCGGTCTGCCTGTTAAAATTCCTTGGCTGTTTCGCTTGTTTTTGACTTTTCTCTCGCGGATCGCCATATCAGCACCCACCACTTACAGACCTTGCTGGGGTCTTGGCACGGTTGTAATAATCCCAAATCGCCTGTTCGGAAATCAGGCGACGGTTGCCGTTCTGGATGAACTCCAACTCGCCGTTGTCCATTAACTGGCGCAGTCGATTTTCTCCGATGCCGGAAACAACTGCCATTTGTTCCACAGTTTTCAGCATCGGTTCAAACGGATTTCGCACAACTTGCGGTGTTTTTTGCTTTGCATATCTTGCCATAACTATCCCTCCTGCGGTATAATTTATAAAACAAATTGTTTGTGGTACTTGTGCGCAACACAGGAGCACAATCGTTTGTAAGGCTTGAAGATTTGGTATATTCAGTTTTCAAGGTTCTTGTAAACAAGACATACATTTTGTATTTCCTGCTTACAAGTATATTATATGACACACTTTTTGTATGTCAACTGCTTTCGGTATAAATTCTTATTTTTTTAACATTTGGGAGACTTGTTATGGATACCCAAGGAAGAAGAATAAAAAAATTGCGTTTGGCTAAAGGTCTTTCGCAAAAGCGCCTGTCCGATATGGTTGGAATTGTACCTACCCACTTACAGGCCTACGAATACGGAACACGCCACCCAAAAGAAGAAATTCTCAATCGGCTGGCAAAAGCATTAGATGTCACACCAAGTATGCTTCAACCGTTAGATGTTGATACTGTAAATGGTCTACTTGGCATTATCTATGAAATGCACACCAGTTACCATGGATTGGAAATTGTAGAAGAAGACGGACAGATTTCCATCCGCTTGCCAAACACCTTACAAGCAATGCCCGCCAAAAAATCACTGCTTAGGATCAAGAAAATTCTTGACGATAATACATACCAGTCTTATCCAGAATACCAGTCAGCGAAAGACATCCAAGAAGAAAATCAAATTCTACCGGATACGGGCGTTACTGTTGCGCAGGAGAAACGCTGGGTCAAAGAGCAAGAAGGTCTGTTGCTGCGAGCAACAGACTTATATAGCCCAGATGTGAATTACAATCAAATCGAGGCCGATCGAAAGGCGCTTCGTAAGCAATATCCGGATGACAGCGAAGATGAGGATTAACCTTTATGGATACTTATCAACTGAATGAACAGCAACAGCGATTAGCAGAAACTTTTTATAACGATTATTCTCTTATCAAATTTGGGGCTTATGGGGAAGAATACCTTTATACTGTTTGCGATGTAGATACAAGAAAATATCATGCCCTTAGAGAAAGACCAGATTATAGACAGTTTATTGCCGATAAGGACAAATACTATCGCCAGATGCTAAGTAACCTAATGGCGTTGCGATGCAATTTTTCAGCCGATTCGTTTATTGAAGACAAAGAAAAGCGCCCATATATGTGGAACCATGTGACAGATAGATTATTGCGAGAATGTGAGCCTATCGTAAAATCGAAAATATTAAAAGATGTGAAGAAGGAAAAGTAGAAAATTTATATTTAGATATTTAAGTATTACCTTGGGGGAAAAGAATGGCTAAAATTCAATCTGTTGAACCGAACGTTGCTGATTTAGCAAATGGTTGGATGCGGTCTTACAAACTTGATTACAAGCTCGAACAGGAGTCGCTCAATACAGAAATTGATCGGGCGCTAGACGAATACTTCTCGAAAAATGGCGGCGTTGGCGGAAATCGTCCGGATGCCAAGCTGCTTTTGCGGGACAAAAACATGGTGAATTATCCCGTCCTGATCGAGTACAAGGGCTATAAAGATAAACTCGTTGCCCTTGATTCCGCGGGTAAAGTTGCAAATAAAACCGCCAAGAACCAACCCGATTTTAAGCATATCAATTCTTATGCAGTAAACGGTGCCGTTCACTATGCAAACGCACTTCTGCATTATACGAGCTATACTGACATAATTGCCATAGGAATGACCGGTTACAAAACAGAAGCCGGAAAGCTGGAACATGAAATCGGCGTATATTATGTATCTAAAAGCAACTTCGGTATCGGGCAGAAGATCGATAATTACACAGATTTTTCATTCCTCAAGAAGTCAAATTTTGATAAGTTCATCGAAAAAGTAAAGCGCCTCAAGCTTACACCGGACGAAATCGAGAAACTAAAAGAGCAGCGAGAGCGGGAAATCAACGCAAGCCTTGTAAAGCTGAATAATGATATTTATCAGAACGAAAAAGGCTTGAGCGAGCGTGATCGCGTATATCTTGTGGCTGCGTCCATCATTGCGACGCTCGGCGTTCCCGGTAGAGTGGCTGCTCTTGAAAAATCCGAGTTGAAATCTTCAATCGAAACTGGAAACCGTGACGGTGATATTATCCTCCGCAAAATCAAGGCTTTTCTGGACGAAAAGAATCTTCCGCAGGAAAAGCGTGATATGATTGTCCGCACATTACAGAATACACTGACAACGGATAATATTAATAAGGTCGAAAACGGAGAAAGCCAGCTCAAACGTGTCTTTGCAAAAATTGTTGATGACCTTGGTATATACTATAAAATCGGTCTTACCACGGACTTTACCGGTAAGTTATTCAATGAGATGTATAGCTGGCTGGGCTTTTCTCAAGACAAGTTAAACGATGTCGTTCTAACGCCCGCCTATGTTGCAACTCTTTTAGCAAGGCTCGCTAGAGTAAATATGGATTCCTATGTATGGGATTTTGCAACTGGCTCTGCAGGTCTTCTCGTTGCGGCTATGAACGAAATGCTCAACGATGCAAAAAACAAAATTAAATCTCCCGACGAATTTGCGCGTAAATCTGCCGCAATAAAGGCCAATCAGCTTCTTGGACTCGAGATTCTGTCAGAGGTGTATATGCTTGCCATCCTCAACATGATTTTGATGGGTGACGGCAGTTCTAATATTTTGAACAAAGACTCTCTGAAAGAGTTTAACGGCAACTATGGCTTTGGCAAAACGGATGAAAAATTCCCGGCTGATGCGTTTGTTCTGAATCCGCCGTATTCCGCGCCGGGCAATGGAATGGTTTTCGTTGAAAAAGCCCTTTCCATGATGCGCAGGGGCTACGCCGCAATCATCATCCAAAACTCCGCAGGCAGCGGCAAGGCAACGGAATATAACAAGCAAATTTTGAAACACAGCACGCTGCTTGCAAGCATCAAAATGCCGATAGACCTTTTCATTGGCAAGTCCAGCGTTCAGACAAATATATATGTTTTCCGCGTCGGGGAAACTCACCAAAAAGATGATACCGTTAAGTTCATAGATTTCTCTGTAGATGGATATACGAGAACGAACCGTAAAAAAGCAAGCTGCAATCTACGTGATACCGACCACGCCAAGGAGCGCTATCAGGAGCTGGTTGACCTTGTTCGCTTCGGAAAAGCCAAATTAAATATCCTTACGGAAAAGGAATATTACGAGGGAACAATCGACCCCGAAAATGGTGCAGACTGGAATCAGACGGCTCCCATCGACACAAAGCCGACACTGGAAGATTTCAAGAAAACCGTCAGCGATTATCTGGCATGGGAAGTATCAAATCTTTTGAAAAATCAGAACCTGGAGGATGACCGCCTGGGAAAATGAATGCCTCACTTAGCGAAAAGCTAAGCGCCGTTAAGTGGGGCGAATTTCGGCTTACAGACATATTTGTGGTAAAAAACACATCGAATCTTTTGGCATCTGACATTATTGCTGGCAGCGGAGAAACGCCATATTTATGTGCAAGTTCTGAAAACAACGCAGTAAGCTCTTATATTAAATATGATAAAGAACATCTCGAAAAGGGCAATTGTATCTTCATCGGAGGAAAAACCTTTGTCGTAACTTATCAGAGTAAAGATTTCTATTCCAACGACAGTCATAATTTAGCCCTGTATTTGAAAAAAGGAACTCCATCAAAAGCAGCATTTCTTTATATGGCTTCGTGTGTTTATAAAAGCCTTCACAGAAAATATTCTTGGGGAAATAGTATAAGCAAAGCAAAAATCCAAGAAGATATTATTACACTTCCAATTAGCAATGGCAAAATCGATTTTGCTTTTATGGATTCTTTTATAGCGGAGCTGGAAGCGGAGCGTGTAGCGGAGCTGTCCGCTTACTTAACAGTAAGCGGACTGGATAATTATGAATTATCCGGTGATGAAGTGCAGGCACTTCAAAATTACAGCCTTTTAACGTGGAAGTCCTTCAATCTCGAATGCTTGTTCGGAAAATCGACTCGTGGAAAACGATTAAAGGGAGATGACCGAGTTTCCGGCACTCTTCCGTTCGTCACGGCCGGAGAAGCCTCTGAGGGGATTTCTGCCTATATCAGCAATGATGTGGAGATATTTGAGAAGAATACCACCACCATTGATATGTTTGGCTCGGCAAAATATCGCAATTACAAATATGGTGCCGATGACCATATTGCGGTAGTTCATACAGAAACTGTCCCCATGAAGGCGGCCATCTTTTTGACCGCTGCAATCCATAAAGCGGCTCATACAGGGAAATTTGATTATGGTCATAACTTCTATGCCAAAGATGCCGATGCACTCGATATCATGCTGCCTGCAAAAGATGGAAAACCGGATTATACCACCATGGAAACATTGATTTCCGCTGTTCAGAAACTGGTCATTAAAGAAGTTGTTCTTTATTCAAACCAAAAGATTGAAACGACAAAAGCGGTAACGAAAAGGTACTGGTAGTACATGCTCGTTACTTTTAGGGAAATTGCCATTATCACCGATAAAGCCATCTCTGGATTTATAAAAGGGGGCGTTTTTGTGCCTGGAAAATTTTCACTTCGCAAGTTCAGTGAAATCAATCTTGATGATCCATTTTTCGCAACCCTGAAAAACGATTATCCGGGAAGTGCGTCCTCGCCGTCGTTTTCTGTCTGGTTTAAGAACAAAGCGCAGGAAGGTCGTACCGCATTGGTGTTTTCCGATGATCAGGGACTTGGTGCCTTTATCTGTATAAAGAATGAAAATGAGCCGATTGAGTTGAAAGGCGGCACCCTAGCTGCCTGTAATCGCGTAAAAATTAGTACAATGAAGATTGCTGAGCGTTTTCGTGGACAACGACTGGGTGAAGGTGCAATCGGATTAGTTTTGTGGAAATGGCAAAAATCCGGAACCGACGAAATTTATGTTACAGCATTCGATAAGCAGGATCTGTTGATTTCACAGCTTGAAAAGTTTGGCTTTCATAAAGCAGGATACAATTTAAATGGAGAAGGCGTGTACATAAAGAGCCGTCATAACATTGATTATAGTGACCCGTATAAGTCTTTTCCCTTTATCAATCCGAACTTTCATTCTTCAGGGTATCTTATTATCAATGATACCTACCATGATACAATGTTCCCTTATTCGGAACTCAAAAATAACACTTTACAAAATGCTGTAGCTATGAATGTAAGTAACGGCCTTAGCAAAGTATATGTCGGTGCTCAGTATTCTAAGTTGCCATATGATGTAGGAGATCCCATTCTTATCTATCGCAGATATACAACAGGATACGGAAAGAGATACCGTTCGTGCATCACTTCCTTCTGTGTGGTAACTAAAATCATCCAAGCAAAAGAGAACTGGAATCATCTGATGTCCTTCGAAACATTGTTGCATAAAATTGGTAACAAATCGGTATTTAACCAAGAAGAATTACGACAACGGTATTCCCATGACCGAAATCTTCTTGTTATTGAGATGCTCTACTACGGATATTTTGGCGAGGGAAATAATGTGAATATGGATTGGCTTGATCGAAATGGCTATTGGGGAAACACATATCCTGCATTGATTCCACTGAATTCAACCGCATTTAAGAGTATTTTGGAAAAGGGAAATATTGATGTCAGCAATGTTATTATCGATTAAGCCTCAATATGCAGAAATGATTATCAAAGGCACAAAAAAGTACGAATTTCGTACTCGAAAATGTCGTGATGATATTAAAAAAATCATATTTTATGCCACGGCCCCCAAAAGTCAAGTGGTAGGTGAAGCTGAAATAGAATGTGTTTTGGTTGGAAAACCCACTGAAATTTGGAAGAAAACCAAGTGCGGATCAGGTATCCCGGCATCTTTTTTTAAGGAATACTACAAAAGCAGAGAAGTGGCAGTTGCATATAAGCTCACAAATGTTAAGGCTTATAAAACACCCAAAGCATTAAAAGATTATGGCATCACACATGTGCCACAGTCTTTTATTTACCTGAAACAGCAAAACGATTGATGCGCAGTGGAAATCCACAATGATTTTTGCTTTCCGACAAAAAGGAATTTACTATGACTGAAAATGACAAGCTGCAAATGTTCGAAGATCAGGCAATTCGAACTGCGTGGGATGAAGAAACCGAAGAATGGTACTTTTCAATAGTAGATGTTGTCAAAGCACTGACAGAGCAAGCAACTGTTAGAGGTGCCAGCAACTATTGGGCAAAGCTAAAAGAAAGATTAAAGGGCGAAGGTGCAAGTGAACTGCTGACAAATTGTCAGCAGTTGAAAATGAAAGTGGCCGATGGAAAGCGGCGCCTTACAGACGTTGCCAACACCGAACAACTTTTGCGTATCATCCAGTCTATTCCGTCCAAAAAAGCTGAGCCGTTCAAAATGTGGCTGGCTATGGTTGGGCGCGAGCGAATTGAAGAAATCATCGACCCCGAATTGACTATTGATCGAGCATTAGATACCTATGCGCAAAAAGGGTATCCACCAGAATGGATCAATCAACGCTTGCAAACAATCCGTGCTCGCAAAGAACTGACCGATGCTTGGAACGCTCACGGCGTACAGAAAGGTCAGGAGTATGCTATTTTAACCGATGAAGTTACAAAGGCGTGGTCAGGACTAAGTACCCGGCAATATAAAAATCTCAAAGGGCTAAAAAAAGAAAATCTGCGTGATAATATGAGCACACTGGAACTGGCCCTAAATATGCCGGCGGAAGCCACCACAACAGAACTGACTAAGGCTCAAAATCCGCAAGGATTGGAAGAGAACCGCACTGTGGCAAAACAAGGCGGCACAGTTGCCGGAAATGCCCGGAAAGAGATTGAAGCACAAACAGGCCGCCCTGTTATAACGGCAGAAAATGCTAACACCGTTCTATTGGGGAGAACAGTCACCGAAATGATTGAAAACATTGCGGAAGATAAAGAAAACGAGTAATTTCGTCATCAGAAAATACCGCCACATTGAAAAAGTGCATCTTGGCTTTTGCCAAAATGCACTTTTTCATAATAATTACTTTATGATATATAGGAAACTCGAATTTTCACCAACCGCATTTGAAAAGAGTTTCACAGCTTTCGTGATAAGAAAGGACGAATATCAAAAGAGAACACGCGGGGGATGTTTTCGGTTCATCTCACTTCGTAGCGGTATTGCTCGCCGCACCTTGTTCTGCACTGCCTCACAATCCATCTCAATATCCGCGCAGGTTGCAATATCTCGCCGTAGTTCTCTGATGCGGGCTGTGAGCGCCTGTATTTGCTCTGAACGATCAGCATGGGCATTCTATGCTCTTGACACGGTAGAGTGCCTTACGCCGCGCCGTAAGGTCGTTATATTCGGCTTGCAGGTTCTCCTTACAAGTCAAAAGTTCGTCAAGTGTTGTAATTCGATGCTTCCATAAAAAGTCGCATTGCCGCCGATAGCGATTGTACCGCAGGAAATCATCACGGAGCAGGAAATAGCATCGTTTGGCTGCTTTGCCTTTATATGCTTTTCTCAGCAACGCGCAGTAGCAATAATAGCAAGCCATAAACCCGGTGATTTTGCGGCAACCGCGGTTCCATCTGCCGCGATACCGTGCGCGGCGGCGAACAGGCATAGGCTGCTCTTTCGGCTTCCGGCGTGGTGGCTCCGGTGCTGTTTGCTGCTTATATTCCTGCTGCATTTCAGGCGGAAGTGTTTGCAGTTCCCGGAAGTACCTCCGCAGCGAATCTTCGCTGAAGTGGGGGCTGATTTTGTCCAACCGAATATTCTTCTGCGCTTCCTTGTGGCGCACGGTCATATGCGCAGCTTTGGGTCCGTATTTCACCGCATACCCCATTTTCTGCAACTCCGCAATAAATCCGGCAAAGCTGTCCGCGGCAGTCATTGCCACTTCCACATCGGTTTTCACCATGCCGCGCAGCGTGGGTGCGCCTTCTTTTTCGTGTTTCCACTCGCTGTAGGATTTCCCGTGTCCGTCTGTTTCCACAACAGACAGTCGATTTTCGCGGCACAGTTCATCGGAAACAGCTCGGATTCCCTTGTAGTAAGTAGTAAAATCATTGCGGAACATCCGCCCATCCATAAACGAAACCGAGTTTACAACAATATGGTTGTGCAGATGTCCTTTGTCCAGATGGGTACTGACGGTACACTCAAAACGGTCAGCCAGAAACCGCCGGGCGAATTCGCAGCCAATTTCGTGTACCTGATCGGGTGTTGCCTCACTGGGCTTGAAGCTCTGAATAATATGGTAGCCCACATTGCCGCTGTCCAACGGTTTGCCCCAACGCCGCTTTGTTGCCTGCATAAGATAATAGGCGTTTTGCGGGTCGCAGTTAAAGCCGGAAACATAGAACTGATGCTCGGTTTTATCGCCGTTCTGCGTGTAGTTCATCAGCCGCTGCATATCCGCGGTATTCAGATACTCCGTCTTTTGCGGATTGGCGGCGTAATCCAAGCAGCCTTTCAACTGCCCGCGCACCGGCAAAATCTTTGTGATTGCCATTACTGACCCTCCCGCACAAGCTGCCAGATGCGCTGCATTAGTCGGTTTGCCTCAGCAAGCTGGGCGTTTTCGATTTTGCTGGTGCTGTTGGCCAACCGCGTCAGCTGGTTCAAATTGTTTCCGATTGCCGCCACCTGCGCCGCCAAGGCTTTGTAACTGTCCGGCGGGCGTTCGCGTATTGTGCAGCCACTCACCAAGGCTCGGAGAAACGGCTCCATTTTCATGCCCGCTGTATCACATTTGTTTTTCAGTTGGCGGTATTCTTCTTCGGTGAATCGTACCGTTACTTGTTTTTGACGTTTTAACATTTGCTTTCTCCTATCAGGGTCTTAGGGGCTTGCCCCTAACAAGCGGTCGTTATGCTGGCATGACAGCATAATGACGTGCTTGCCGCACTGTCCGGGAACGCTATCACTTTCCCGGTAAAGAGAGTGAATCGCCCGTGTTTTCCTCTGCGTAAATCAGTTCAGCACACACAATTTCTTCGGCCTGTGCTTGCAAACCTTGCATAGCTGCGGCCCATTCCAGCGGGTTACAGCGTTTCATTTCTTCGTTGATTTTGGCTTCTGTTGCCAACACTTTGGTAAGACTTTCAACTTGACGATGTGCCTCGCAGTCGATGTCCGTGAGGTGCTGTGCCAGCGTTCCATCCAACAACATCTGGTCGCGTTCCATTGGTCGATGCTCATCGAGGTATCGCGCCCGCATCATGCCGTATTTTCCAATGGTGTTGTCTGCGATTGGACCGTTTTCCAACTTTGGAATCAGATAGCCGTTTACATTCACATATTCCATTTTCATTGTGTAACCCTTTCATTCTGCAAGCCTTCTGAAAAAGAGAGGTTGTTGTATGGCAAATTTTCTGCGCCGCCCTTTTTTCTTTTTCAGATGGTTTATTTATAGTATTTGATATAGTAATTACTAAGAGTATTTAATTATAGTAATTATAATACTACCTACATTACCGCCACTGCGCTTACCATAGGTGTGGTTACCACCGGTGCGGTTTTGTGGGTGGTGGTCATACCAGTAGGTACATTTTGTAGGGTATGGTTGGCTTTCGTCAGATTGGTGTTACTGATGTTTCCCTGTGCATCGTAATAAATCAGATACACACCGTTCCAACCGTTATTTGAATCACGCAGTTCGTACTCATAGCAGAATCGTCCGTGCTTGGCTGGACGAACGTGCGCAACCAAATAGCCGTTATTTTTCAGCATATCCCATGCGCGGTTAAAGGAGCGCTCGCCCTCGGTGCAGTGGTTCATCAGCCATTGCTTTGTCAGCGGCACTGCGGTATAATCAATACGGGCAGCAATCAAGGCATACAGCCCCTTAGCGCTCATGGATAAGCTATCGTTGAACAGCGCCTCATTCTGCACAACAGAATACCCTCGCGTTTTGCGGATAAAAGCGCCACTTTCGGCAGCAGAATTTGTATTTTTCACGGTAGAAACCTCCATAAAAGAAAAAAGACTTGGACTGAAATATAGCCAAATCTTCAAATTCTGTACAAATTTTTAATTTCCCCTGTGTTGTGCCAAAAAGTGTTGCCCGAAAAACGATTGTTGCCTAAATGTTGCCCAAACAGCCACAGGCAACATATAAAACGAAATAAGTCAAAATATCAAAAACAAGCGCAAGAGCAGAAAACAGACGGTTCAACGCAAAACAGAATAAAGAGATATAAGACGAATACCTTGATGTACTTGACTCGAAATCAATTTGGCAGCAATGCCACGTGGGTTCGAATCCCACCGTCTGCGCCAAGTATCACTACTCAATTTCACATTGGGTAGTGATTTTTTATTGCCGCTTTGTAAAATCCCCGTACTTTTCTTATAAACATCTCCCCTTTATTTTCAAGTAGTGATTCTCGGGTTCGGTACAAATCATACCATTAATTTCAGTAGATAGCTATTCATGAAACTGCACAAGAACCAGCTGTTTGGGTTGGGCACAAATTAGCACTGACCGCTGAACTTTCTATGCATTCTGTTTACTGTTTGACAAATTATATCTTATACGATATAATTTTATCAGACAGTTTTATTGATTTAGTATGATGAGGTCTTTCCGATGAACTATAATAGCATCAAAAACAAAACTTTTTCTGAAAACCCCGCAGTCAAAGCCGAGTACGATCAGCTTGGTCCTCAGTATGAAGCTATCCGCGCTGCAATCGCAAGTCGGAAGTCTGCCGGGTTAACTCAAAAACAGTTGGCCGAGAAAATGGGAACTGCGCAGGCAAACATTTCGCGTTTTGAAAACGGGAATGCAAATCCCTCGTTGGATTTTCTGCAAAAAATGGCTTCTTGCATGGGCAAGACACTTCATGTTTCATTTGAATAACTTAGAATAAAACAGTGCATACAAAAGAAAGGAGTGCTTTAATTGATGGAGCCGTTAAAAAAGATCTTGTTATGCCTTCGCAATGTCTTCACTAAAAAAGACGATTCTGTAATTCCGACAGACTTCTCTGATTTAGCTCCGCTTGACAGCATCGATAACACGAGTGAATATCTTAATGCCTTGGATTGGGCTTTGAAAAATAGACGGATTCGAAATGTTGCTCTTTGTGGTCCTTACGGTGCAGGTAAAAGTAGCATTATTAATTCTTATCTGAAAAGTCATGCTGATGCTCAGCAGAAAAGCCTACGTATTTCCATGGCTACTTTCATCGAGAGCAAAACCGAGGGAAGTGACTCATCCCACAGTGTTGCTTTAAAGCCAGATGAAATTGAAACAGGAATTTTGAAGCAACTTTTCTACAAAGTTCCCCATACAAAAATTCCACAAAGCCGGTATCGTAAGCTACACAAAGGTGGAAAACTTATTGCATGGCGTAATTTAGTTCTGATTTCATTTTTTTTGTTACTATTGGGTTTTATTTTTGCGCCTGACCATGTAATCAATGTGACCAACATCCTTTATGAAACATGGCCTTTTTCGACGCTACCCGCAAAAGTTGCCATAGTTGCTTTTGCCGTTCTATTTACAGGAGTACTGGGTTCTATTGCGTGGTGTTTCTATCCCGCATTTTCGCGAATGAAGATTTCCTCTATCTCCATCTCTGCAAAAGCAAACGTAGAAGGCGATGAAGAATCTAAGGAATCTATTTTCAACAAAAACATGGATGAAATCGTATATTTCTTTGAAGAAACTAGGTATAGATATGTTTTCTTCGAGGATTTGGATCGGCTAAACGATGCTGCAATTTTTGTCCGTTTGCGTGAATTGAACACTTTGCTGAATAATGATGATGAAATCAAAGATCCTGTAGTGTTCATTTATGCAGTGAGGGACGATATCTTTTCAAATGAAGACCGAACGAAATTTTTTGACTTCCTCATTCCAATTGTACCATTTATTAACTCAACAAATTCTGGCGAAGAATTGTCAAAACGCTTGGAGGCATCTAAGAAGAAAGAATTCTTGTACAATATATCTTCGTCCTTTATTGACGATGTGTCCCCCTTCATTTCGGACATGCGCATTTTGAAGAATATATATAATGAATTCATCATTTATAAAAACACATTGCAGGCGGAGCCAAATCTTGAACTTTCCGATGAGTCTATGATGGCGTTGATGGTGTTCAAGAACCTGTACCCTAAAGAATTTGCTGAACTTCAAAAAAAACAAGGCATTGTAAAGCAAGCATTTAGAGATAAGGTACGGTTTGTCAACATCGAAACGACATCGCTGAATAAGGAAATTGCTAATTCAAGTGAAATTTTAGAAAAAATCCAGCAAGATAATCTTCAAAATATTAAAGAGTTAAAGGTTGTCATGCTTTATACAGCTGTTGGAAATGCACAAATCTTGAAAGTTGGGCAATATTCATATGATTTGTTTATGCAAGATGACTTTGATTTTTCGGTTTTAACAAAAGCAGACCGACAGGAGATCGATTTTTATAATAGGTTATATGGTTCTAGTTACGAATGGAAAGATTCTAGCTTTTTTCAACCATACTACAAACGTTGGCAATACCTTCAATATGCGGGAGAAAATGAGATATCTGAACAAAAAGCTAATGTCGAAAGTGCCAAAAAGCAAATACATGATATTTCGAAGCTTTCTTTGTGTGAATTGATTGAAAAATACAGCGCATCTGCGGTGCTTTCAGAAGATGTCCGCAAGAACAAGTTGCTGGTATTCCTGCTCCGGAGAGGCTATATTGATGAGAAGTATATATATTACATCAATTATTTTAAGGGAAGTAGTATCACTAATGATGATATGAATTTTATTTTGGCTGTCAAAACCCACACACTTTTAGAACCAAGTTATCATTTGGAAAAGACCTCAAACATTGTCAACAAATTGCAGCCATATGAGTTTGAGCAGAAAGAAATTTATAATTACAATCTTTTGGAATATCTGCTATCGTCTGATTTGAATACGGATAAACGTGACATCTTTATTAAACAACTTTCCGATGAAACAAAACAAAGCTGGGAGTTTATTGACACATTTTTTAACACGACAAAATATAAAGACCTTTTTATTCAGCTACTATCCACGAGCTGGCCTAAAATGTGGAAATTTATCGCGGAAAATCCGGTGTTGACATACGAACGACAAATCGAGTATCTTTCAACGATGCTTTCTTGTCTGTCAAGTGACCAACTTGTTTTAATGAATTCAGACAGTGAAGTAACTGAATTTTTCAATAAACATAAAGATATTCTTCAAAAACTGAGTGGATTGGATTCTGATACGTTAATCCAAACTATCAGTATTTTCGATGTTCATTTTGAAGACCTCGCAACCGAAAATGTATCCAGAAGTGTATTAGAGTACACATTTGAGCATAATCATTATAAAATCAATGTAGCAATGATTTCTAATGTGGTCCGGTTTGTTGACGCTGACCGTGTAGCCCACCTAAAAACTCAAAATTACACAACAGTCTGTTCTCTGGGATATCATCCTCTTTTACTTTATATCCAAGAGAATTGTACCTTCTATGTGAAAAATGTGATTCTTAGAGAGGAAAACAATTTGGAGGATGAGAATGCTGTCGTTGATTTAATCGACAGGATCTTTCCCGACATTGCACTCTGTCAGAAGTTAATTGAACATGAAAATATGTGTATCAGTAAGCTGGAATCTTGCTGTAGTGATCGGTTGCAGGAATCACCTGATTCAGTTCGCCAAATTTGGGATTTCATTCTTGAGAATCAAAAGCTTAAGCCAATATGGGAAAATATTCTTATCTACAAGAATGCATTTAACTTTACGCCTAAGTTAATTTCTTTCATGGTAAGCGCGAGCACAGAATTAGGAAAAGCGAATACCGAGAATGTTCCTCATAGCTTCATCCAAGATTTTATTAAGGCCAATGATAATAAAGCATTTCCTATTCTCATTCCACATTTGAGACTTGATCCCTTTGATGTTCCTCTAAGCCAAATTGCAGAAGAAAATGTTTCTATCTTGATTGATTATCGCCACATTCCTTTTACGCCTGATCAAATGAAAGAACTAAAGAAACAATATCCGTCTTTACAAGCAAGGTTTATTTTGCAAAACCAAGCCGATGCATTTGCGGAGTTGGATTCCGTTGCAATGGATCAGAATCTTTTCCAAGAACTTTTGTTAGATCCGCGCCTTGAATCGCAATATCGGCAAACCTTGTTTGATTCTTATTATCAAAAATATTTAAATACCCAAATTGCTGACAAGGTAGACGAAATGGGAATTTCTGTAAATCGCGATGAATTTGAAGAAGTATGGCAACTTCTAAGCGATGGTGAGCGTGAAAACTTCTTACTGTCGCATCTCGAAATACTAAATGGGGATGATTTCGAAAAGTGCTTTGCAAATATGGAAGTTCCCTTTAATCGTCTGTCTAATCGAACTCAACGAAATCAGGTGACCGTGCCTTGGAAGGACGGCATAAAACAACTACTAGATAGGTTGAAAGCAGTCGACTACATAACAAGCTACACCGAAAAAGCAGCCGCACAGCAAAATGATGGTTCTAGACAAGACGAGAAATCGAATAGCCGCGTATATACTGTTAGAATCAAAGTATTAAAGTAAGCCTTGTTAACGTATTCGATTTTACACCCCAAAACTAAAAGCAAACAAAATCACCCCGGTATCCGTCCTCGCTCAGACAGATACCGGGGTGTGCCGTTTTACCTCACCATTCTTTTACGCTCGGCGCTTTCGGCAGTGTCAGCGTGTTAGCCATCGTCTGGGCACTCAGGTTCTTGGATTGCGAATCCAGATGCGCGTAAATGTTGGCTGTAGTGGAAATATCGCTGTGACCCAGCCATTCTTGAATCTGCTTCATCGGTACACCCTCTTTCAGCAACAGGCTGGCACAGGAGTGGCGCAAGTCGTGGAAGCGAATCCTGCGCAGACCATTCTCTTTCAGCAACTGTGGAAAGCCTGTCGTCACGGAATCCGGCTGGATCAGGTTTCCCATTGCATCCACAAATACATAGCCAAGGTATTCTTGATTATAGCAGTTGCCGCAGATTTTTTGGTTGTATTCCTGCTGCTCTTTGACGGCTTTCAAGCGCTCGACAATCGGGTCAACCAGCGGTAGGGTGCGCAGACTGGATTTCGTTTTGGCGCGGTCTGCTTCTACCAGAATTTTCTTACCGTCGATGCGGGTGCTGGTCACGATATGGCGGATGGTCAGCGTCTTGGCTTCAAAGTCGATGGCCTCCCACCGCAAGCCCATCACCTCGGCGCGGCGCAAGCCGTAAAAGGCTGCAAGCTGGATGATAAGTTCCAGCTTATGCCCTTGGGCGACTTCAAAGAGCTTTTCCATCTCCTCGGCGCTGTAATAGCTTGCCATGAACGCCTGTGGTTTGGGACGGTCTACTTTGTCCACCGGGTTGCTGGCTATCAGGTCGATGCGCACGGCGTATTTCAGCGCCTTGTGAAGATTGGCGTGAAATCGCAGGATAGAGGTGTTTTTCAGCGTTTCCGCTTCGTGCAGATAAAAGCTCTGAATCTGGCGCGGCTGTAGCCCTGCCAGCGTTACGCCCAGCGGCTCAAAGTAGGGAATGATGTGCTTTTTCACATTGAAGCAATAGGACGAGTAAGTAGTTTCCGTTACGGCGGTTCGCATCATTTTCAGCCAATATCGCATATAGTCGCTGAATGCCATATCCGGGCTGAGTTCGGACACCTGACCCTTGGGAATCGTAAAACTCTTTCGCGTTTCTGCCAGCATTTTTTCGGCGCGCTTCTTGTTGCCCTTGACGGGCAGCCCTGTGCCGATCCACGGCTGACGGCGTTTGCCCGCCGAGTCCGTGTAACTCAGCACGATGTAATAAAATCCGTTTTTCTCCTGTAAGCGTCCTGCTACCATAGGCATCTCTCCTTTTTTTCAAGTTGCTGCATTTTGGGTTCGGTACAACGATACCAGCAATCCCGCCGGAAAGCTATTCACAGAATTGCACAAGAACCGTCCTGCACATTGGGTGCAAACTGACATCATTCGCGCTCCCGTTCCCGTCTGCGGCGGCGTGGTCCGGGATGTTGCGGCATTCTGTTTTCCCGGTCAATACGGTTGGATTCGCGTGTGCGTTGAATACGCTTGATGGCTCCCTCTGCAATCTTGTCCTCTTTGCGGAGTTCCGCAATTTTACAGGTCAGCATTGCACGGCGGTCTTCCAGTTCCGGCGGAGCATCCTTTCGGCGCATCTGCTTAACGACTTCCGCCCGCTGTGCGGCAAGGGCATCTATCTGCCGAGATAAGCCCTTGCGGTAGTCCACGATTGCCTGCAAAGATGGAAACTTGTGGTCGTGGACAAAGGCGTGTTCTGCAAGGATTTTCTCGGTGTCTTTCCAGATGCGCTCCAGTTCCGGGCGGTTGATGCAGGGATGCTGTTTCTTGGGCAGGATGCCTAACTGATAACAGTAGTACAGATACAAGCGGTGCATCTGGGATTCACCAAAGAATACCTCCAAGAAAATTTGAAGAATGCCTTTTCCCGCATAGGTATTTTGGGGGCGATACCGTTTCGGCGTGTTTTGCCGGGGCGGGTGTTTCCGTTCATACAGCCTTGGTCCATACAACAAGTAGTTTCCGTGAAGCCTGTCATCTATGGCTGCAAGATCGTATTCTTCTCCCAGCCGATAAAGTCGCACGGCGCGTCCGCCATCCCGCGCCCGGATCGTTGCATACTTTCGATTGGGGTCAGCGCCGAAAATATACCCTTGCCGATACAGCGCTCTGTGAAAATCTTCGGCGGTGCTGGCATCCTCACAGGCATGGTTGATAGCCTCCCGCATTCGGGCGTACCGTGCCGGTTCCTTTGCCTTGGGCTGCTCCACTACCGACAAGCCGTACTCCCGGCACAGCTTGTCAGATGCCGCCCGGAACTCGGCATACTGGCTGCGGCGTTGCTCATATTTCTTGCCGTCCACATAGGACACGGAATTTATCACAAAATGATTATGTAAGTTATCCGTATTCATATGGGTAGCGACCAGCACCTGAAAGCGCCTGCCCCAAACCTTGCGGGCCAGTGCCACGCCGATCTCATGGCATTGCTCCGGGGTAACCTCTCCTTCGCGGAAGCTTTGGTAGGCGTGGAGCGCCACCACGCCGTCTGTTTTACCAAAGCGTTCCTGTACAGCCCGCATATCTTCCCACGCATGGTCTGCCCTGCAATGGATGCCGGTGACAAGCTGGGCGCTCTCGTTCAGCTTAGTCTTGGCATCGTTCTCTGCGTAGTGCAGCGTTTGGGCAAGGGCATCGTATTCGGTCTTGTCCGGGTTGGCGGCATAGTCAAGGACGCGCTGCAGACTGTCCTTGATTGCCCAAATCTTAGTTACCGCCAATGAGCAGGTCCCTTATTTCATCTGCACAGGCTACTATTTTAGTACCTGCATTCGGTTGACAGCTTTCTGCAATTTCATCCAGTTTGTCCAATACATCAAATACCTCCTTGGGCGGGTGTCCGCCCGGTTCATATCCCAGCGCCCGCTGGCGTAAATACTCTGAGAGTGACAAGCCGCACTTCCGAGCCAACATCGTCACCTTTTTCTTCTCGGTGACGGTCACCCGGATGTTGATTCCGACAGTTCGATTTCTCATGCGCTCGCAGCCTCACAGGGGTTCGGGGCTGGCCCCGTAGGCTTTTCGGCGGGTTGCCCTGTGGCAACACTTTGCCCATGCTTGCTCTCCTTACGCGACCTTTGTGACGCTAATGACGCTGATGACGCTGTTTGTGAGATATCCCATTTGAAAAGCTGGGTTATGTCAATTTCAGCGTCATTAGCGTCATCTGCGTCATTTCCGTCATGGGAGAACTTCATCTGCCGCGCCTGCGAGGTGCGGTGGGTTTCATAGCGGATTCCTCTTGGCGTGAATAGCGTATCGAAGTGTTCCACGATTTTTCGGGTCAGCTGGTGGGGCAAAACGCCTTCAATATCGGCTGCGGAAAGCAGTTCGGTGGCCGTGCCTTGCCATGTTCCGACACTATCGATATAGTCAGCCACTTTCCAAATATATCCGGGAACTGCTTTTGCGACAATCTGTTCGGTGCTTTCTTCCTCGTCCAGAATCCAAACGCAGTTTTCTTCGTGCAGACGCAGTGTTTTGTTGTCCATATCGCGCCCGGTCACCAAAATGCTGGCGGTCTGGCTCATACGCTTGCGCTGCATGACCCAGCTGGTGTCCGATGCCCCCATCAAGCCATTGGAACCCGCAATCTGCTGGAACGGATCGTCTGCGGCTTGTTTGCGCAGATGGTGGATCAGCAAAATGCAGACATTGTACTTATCAGCCAGTGCCTTCAATGCGCTGATCTCCTTGTAATCGCTGGCATACATACTGTTGTTCTGGTCGCTGGAACGTACCTTTTGCAAGGTGTCGATGACGATCAGCCCGGTGTCCGGGTGCTGATAGAGGAAGCTGGTGAGCTGTTCTTCCAGCCCCTGCCCGATACTGCCGCATTCCGTCTGCATGACCAGCCGTTCGGGGGCTTCTTCGTTGCCCACAAGCTGGAGAAGGCGCTTTTGCAGGCGGTTGAAGGTGTCCTCCAGCGAGAGATAAAGCACGGTGTGCGGCTCTATTTCGCGTCCCCACATAGGCTTGCCCTGCGCGACCTGCAAGCACAGCCACAAGGTCAGCCAGCTTTTGCCTGCCTTACTGGGTCCGGCAAACAGCGCCAGACCTGCCGGAAGCAAATCAGGGATGATCCACTTGACCGGCGGCAGCGGCGTGGAGAGCAGTTCTTCGGCGGAGATCGTTTTTGGAAGTTTTTCATAATTCATTCGCATCGTCCTTTCTGTTTTGGTATATATCTATTATCTCATACTATCGTCGTTTTGTGTGTAGTAAGTTTTATTCTCCAGTGTTAAGTTGTACGGCTCACGCCGCCCCACAGCCCCACAAACGCGCCAAACGACGGGTTTGCGGGTGATGTCGCGTCCGTGTGCGACGCGGGGCATCTGCCCCACACCGGGCGGATTTGGGCGGTTACTGCGAGTGAATCAGAACTGATTCACTTTTATGCCCTGTTCTCTGAAAAGTGAATCAAATCTGATTCACTCCCAATAAATTTTCCGAAAGTATACTGTTCTGATTCACTACTTTTACTGGGCTGGAAAAAGTGAATCCGTTCGGTGCACTTTCGGGATAACATTTCGATTTACAGCTGCATTTGCCCACTTTGCCCCAGCTGCGGGGACGACTTGCAAGGCTGCCGTTCGGCTGCAACGGCATCATGGGTATTTTTACCCCAGCCAGGTTCTCTGCCTGCCGCCCTCATTGTGTGAACTGTGACTGGACGGAAGTATCTTTACGACCACATCTGTCATTGCGCTCCACTCCGCCACGGGGTGTTTATCAGAGATTGAATCGCTCGTGCCCGGTGGCAGTCATGGCGCGTACTCTGTCTGCGCTGCCGTACTCGTAAGTTGACGGTAATGCGGTGAATGTACCTTGCTTGTCGGATATGCAGTTTTCAAGGTGCCGAATCTATTTGAGACGGGGAGGTGCTCTTACCAGAATCAAGGCAGCTCCTACGCGCTCACGCGCTTCTGACCGCACGGACGCTTCAGAACATAGTCAATGACATTGATTTTGGGGATTTTGTAGGCGTTTGCCAGCCGGATGCAGCTGATCTCGCCCTCTCCCAGCAGGTCATAGGCCGCGTGGCGGCTGATGCCCAGCATGGCTTGCAGATCCTTGACCGTTACAATGTCGGGGTACTCCGCAAACATGAGCTTGTACATTTCTCTGATTTCTTTACAATCCATTCGATCACCATCCTTGAATTTTGACTTTCGCATATTTGCGATGTAAATATAGGATACTGCGCTTTTATGCGAATGTCAATAGTTTTCGCAAAATTGTTACTTTTTTCTTGCGCTTTTATGTTATGGTGTGGTACAATAAGGAAAATCCTGCAAAGAGAGTGAACGAAATGAACATCGGAGAGAAAATCAAGCGCATCCGCCAGCACCGCCGCATGACCCAGAAAGAGTTGGGCGAGTTGGTTGACCTCAGCGCAAACCGCATTGCGCAATACGAAATGGGTTACCGTGTACCAAAAAAGCCCCTGCTAAATCAGATAGCAGAGGCTTTGCGTGTTTCCCCGTTGGCACTTTCCGATGGTGGAAACGGCCCGGCGAATGATATTCTGGAGCAGCTTTTCTGGCTGGACGAGGAGCAGCCCGGCGTTATCAAGCTGGTGCCCACCGAGCGCGGCACAGCACAGTATAATGCCAACCCAGACCTTGCGCTGCACTATGATGACAACGACAACTGGCCGCCGCGCTCCCCGGTAGCCATGTGGTTCGATGATACGATTTTGGATGACTTCCTAAAGGATTGGGCTGCAGTTCAGAAGAAGTTGTATGCAGGAGAGATTACGCAGGCAGAGTATTTTGAGTGGAAGATTATGTGGCCGGATCAACAAAACCATCGCTGATGGCTTCGTCGCCTTTATTTCTGGGGCGGCACAAGGTGTTGATATTTGGAAGGCACAAATCATATAAGAGAATGCGCCAAGAATCCAAATATCATCTGGTCGTCTCATGCCGTATAAGGATTTTGAAAATAGGTGGCAAATCGCACTGGCAACAAGAGTATAATCTCATTCTTCAATATGCAATTTAGTGAAATGTATCCGTCCTGGATATAGCAGAGATTGATTCCAATGCCGAAACGAGTGGATAGCAAACTGATCTGCCCGTGTGGTAGCTGTTTATATGGGAAATCGGGTGGAGCCAAAAACGCAATTGAATACGCACAGATAAAAAGTGTAATGCTACTTTGTATGAGAATATGCAATACCGTTCTTGGTTACTTAAAATCCGATTACAAACATTTATTTGTGCGATTGCGAACAATTTGTTTACTTCTCTTGGCTTGTATGCTACAATTAACCCTGCAACTTTTTACTAAGAGGAGAACCTCTCATGGCTATTAGTTACAAACGTTTGTGGAAACTTCTTATCGACAATGATATGAAAAAGAAAGACTTACAGGCAAAAGCAGGGCTAAGTTCCTCAACTATTGCAAAACTTGGTCGCAACGAAACGATTCGAACAGATATTCTAGAAAAAATCTGTATTGCATTAGACTGTAATGTCGAGGATATTATGGAAATTACACATAACGATGGAGAAGTACAAAATGGGAAAAAATAAATATCAAATCATTAACGCCGATTGCATTACGGCTATGAAGAAGATGGAGAACGAAGCGGTTGATTTGATTCTTACCGACCCACCCTATAATCTAGGAAAATTTATGAAAGACCGTGCAACTAATCTGAAGCAAATGCGTTCAAATTTTTTTGGTGCTGCTGGCTGGGATGACCTGGAATTTTCTGAATGGGAAACATCTATGGACGAGTTTTTTGAAGAAGCCGCTCGTATAATTAAATACGGTGGAACAATGATTGTTTTTATGTCTATAATCAAAGTTGAAACAATCATCAAGCTCGCTACTAAGCACGGATTTTATTATAAAACCACAGGTATATGGCATAAGCAAAATCCAATGCCACGAAATATGAATCTTCATTTCATTAACTCTACAGAAGCTTGGGTCTACTTTGTTTACAAAAAACACACAGGTACCTTTAACAACAACGGAAAAGCCATTCACGATTTTTTTGAAACACCTGTTACCCCTGCTGGGGAGCGCCGATTTGGTAAGCATCCAACACAAAAACCGGTTGCCTTATTAGAGCAAATGGTTTTACTCCTTTCAAATGAAGGCGATGTTGTTTATGATCCATTCGCCGGAAGTGGAAGTACTGGTGTGGCTGCATTGAGAAAAAATAGATATTTTATCGGTTCAGAGATTAATTCAGACTACTGTGATATCTGCAAGGCGCGTCTGGAAAGTGAGATTACAAATGAATTATAAAATGATAGATTTATTTGCTGGCGTAGGTGGATTATCGTTAGGATTCGAGAACTGCGGCTTTCAAGTTGTTCTTGCAAATGAATATGATGCATCTATTGCTGCAGCCTATACTAAAAATAGGCCTAATACAAAAATGATCGTTGATGATATAACAAAGCTTCCGATTGATTCTACTTTTGGAGAATACAAAGGGAAAGTGGATTTGATTGTTGGGGGACCACCGTGCCAAGGGTTTTCTCAAAAAGGGCAAAGAAAAACTATAAATGATCCAAGAAACTTCTTGTTTAAGTATTATGTAGATGTTGTTAGTACGGTTCAACCTATGTACTTTGTTATGGAAAATGTCCCAAATTTACTGACCGCTGAAAATGGATATTTCAAAAATGAAATAGTTACCTTGTTTTCTGAGTTGGGTTATGCTATATCAGCAGAAGTTTTATGTGCCTCAGATTTTGGAGTGCCGCAAAATCGTAGACGAGCATTTATTATTGGAAAAAGAACAAATGGTAGGCCCGTGAAGTTCCCACAAAAGCTCTGTCATCGCACTTCAATCTGGGATGCAATCAGCGATCTAGCTTACCTGGAATCTGGAGAAGGTAGTGAAGTACAAAATTATCGTTTTCCTGCACAAAGCGATTATCAAGTCCTTCTTCGAAAAGAAAGCACATTATTGTATAACCATGTTGCAACTAAGCACTCGCCTGTTGCCCTTGAGCGTCTTGCAATGATTCCACCCAAAGGTGGAAAAGAATTTTTACCAAAGGAACATTTAACAAAATCTATTTATAGTGGTACTTGGTGTCGAATGGATGCTGACGATATCTCTGTTACAATAACAACACGTTTTGACACGCCATCATCTGGAAAGTTTACACATCCATATTTGAATAGAGCAATTACCGTACGGGAAGCGGCGCGTATACAATCTTTCCCAGACCGATTCCATTTCTATGGAACAAAGACATCACAGATGAAACAAGTTGGAAATGCTGTGCCGCCAATGTTAGCTGAAGCTGTTGCAAAGGCCATCTTAGTAGATAGTAACTCCTAAAAAAGCAGGGGCTTGGTGTGATACCCCTGCTTTTTATATTTCTCCAAATAATGCTTTGATTTCATTAAGAAATGCCGCCCAGTTAGTACATAATTCCAAATCAATTGTTCGAATACCAAGATTGCGATTACCGCCTGCATGAGTAGTAAACAGATAATCCCCAGAAAAAGTAACAGTACCTGATGTTTTAGGATAAAGCAAAAATACACGCTCTACCTTTCCAATACCCGTTGAATATGCATTCATCTGATAAATGTCGCTTTCCTTTGCAAATGAAATGGGCATCTTCCACTTTGTATCAATGATATAATTTCCTGAATCACTATAGATTGCTATATCTGGTCGCAGTCGAATATAATTCCTTCCTGAATCAACGCTGTGAACCAAGTAGTTGTTTCCGCTTTGATAATGAACTCTCGATCCATAGACTTGCCTAATCGCCTTGAACATAAAAAGTTCAAATAGATGATTCATATCAAATAACATTACATTCATCGCAATGCCACCGGCATTAACTGTCATAAAGTTACATGACAAAAACATATAGCCAAAATTATACGACTCAACAGCACTACTATTTATAGAATTGAAATTAATCTTCAAATTCAGTGCTTTTCGAACCTCGAGTATTTGTACTCCTTCAAAATATTGCTCTGCGGCTCTAATACGCCGCAAATTATCATTATCTCTGCTAATGCAGGACATCTGTGATAAGCAAGTGGCCAAGAACTGGTTTACCGAATTGTCACTGATATATTTAGAGTATGAGCAATAAAACCTTGTTGGAGAGAGGACATTTTGCTTAAACTGTTTGCTAAATACAATCCTTCCTTTTACAACATCAATGTTATTTTGCACTTTTTGATATGCATTCAGTACCCCAGATTTGATATATATTTCCAAAGCACCCAAAAAAGCTGATATAAGCACTTCTGTAAGTGCGTTCTTTTTGGGATTTACTGATCCTGGTAGTTTGCGTGTGGACGGAGATTGATGCGCAACTAATAGCATTCTTGTTAGAATATCTCTACACTTTTCATTCTCTATTTCTCGCGCGAGTTTAGGAAGAATCTCGATTGAATATTCCGGAAGATCTATTACTCCTACCCATTGTTGGGCTATCAAACAGCGATTTCCCCATTTAAACACTGGCAGATCATCAATCACTAACCGTTGTAAAACGGCTGCGTCATCTTTTGAAATCTGATTTCTAGTTAGGTCTCTTTTTTCGCGTATATGTAATTTATCGTATTCTCTGATACTTAAAACCATTAACTTATACCGTCATATATCTGTTGTAGCGATGCCACCGATATATTTGAAGCTACATAGTACCGCTTACGATCCTCTAGCAAATAATCTCCAACAAAAGGAAAATATTTGTCAACAGGAAGTTCTGTGTGGCAATAAACAGCATCTTTCTTTAGATTGCCGTTAGAGTCCAGAGAGTTCAGTACTAATTGGATTTTCTGTGCATCATCAAAAAAATATTCTTCCAACAAAGGAATGATTCTTTCTTTTAGCACATTTGCAATGTCCAAAGCGGTTCGTACTTTTAGGAAAAAAGAATGACCGATCAGATGATTTGCATCTAGCAGCAATTCAATACGGCTGTTTAACGTATTAAATAGTTTGATTAAATCGACACCTTCTATATTATATGCATTCACACCAACAAATTCGAGTTCAGATTTAATGATTTCCGAATTAGGCAAAATTGGAATGAATTTGAACCTTCTTCGCAATGCGATATCAATAGCGGCGATAGACTTGTCAGCCGAATTCATTGTGCCATAAATATTAACATTTGAAGGAACAACAAATACTTCCTTTGAGTAAGGCAAAATAGCAGAAAGCTCGCTTGCTGCGCCTTTCCGTTTGTCGGTTTCAATCAAGGAAATAAGCTCGCCAAAAATTTCAGAAATATTGCCTCTATTAATTTCATCTATAAATACAGCATACTGCTTTTCAGGATGAACTGCTGCCTCACTGCAAAGAAGCTTGAATACACCAGGCTTTGGCGAATAGTCGATAGCCTTTGTTGTTTCATCATAAGTTGGCCGAATACCCTCTATAAAGTCCTCATATGAAAACGACTGATGGAAAGTTACAAAAGAATAGCGCCTATCAACGGATGAATTGCTTAAATAATGTTCAAAAAATTGTGGGTCAAATTGCAATAATCTTGCACGGTCGACATACCACTTCCCAGGGACATATTCAAAGAAAATTCGGGGTTGCTTTCTTGCCACGCCCAGAGGTGAAGGTAAAACGCTATGTGTTTCCAAAATAGCAGAAACATTAAGTGCCCGCTTTAACCCCAAAGAACTAACTTTGGATTGAATATCTGTTGCTTTAATACCGCCTTGGTTTTGAAGGATAACTAAAGTTATCAGTAACCAATCTTCCGAGTTGCGAGTATAGGTATCTATTATTTGATGATCGGATATCGTATAATCGATATAATCATTTAGTAATCCCTGTAACCAGTAAGTCTTTCCGGTTCCTGGAGGGCCATAATAAATTATATTTTCAGACATTCTGTTACCTCATTGAAACGCACTTTAGACCGGGAAGTATCTCATCTGCATTAATCGTAATTACCTCATGGTGGGTGTATGTGTATGCGTTACTTATTAAAGAAAACCTTTTAGGTGAAATGAAGCCGATTTGTTTCATATAGTCTTCATCGTTTTTAATTCTCAATTGAGGTTTTCTCGGCTCTCCGCCTTCAAGACGATCTCGTGCGGTATTGTAATTACAAGGGAAACCATTGTTTTTCATAAAATCATACAAGAATGACCCTATCTCATCTGTGGGGCAATCAAGCACAATGTATCTGATGGTATGATTTTTCTTGTTTATATCAATAGATCCACGACCGTCAAATACCCCAGCAATAAATGCTCTCTTGACGTCCCATGGCGATAAGTCTAAAGCATTCCTAAGGTCTGGAATGGCACTATGTAAGTCCGGCAAATTATTTCCTTTGAAAAATGTACCAAAACCAGGAAGCCTAAACTTTCCAGAATCAAGGAATGTACCACGAACATTATCTGCCATAATTGTTTGTGCTCCCATGGCAGAGGACATCACTTTAATATCCTCGAAATGCTCTTCTATTTCTAAATCCGTTGCGTAACCATAATTGTATCGAACAGGCGCAATCCAATATAAATCAGTTCCTGCCTTAACATACTCAGCAGAAGAAAAAATGCCCCCCAAAAAGAAAGCGGCTTCTTTGGTTAGATATCTGGTTCCAAATTGTATGCCAGAATCGTAGGGGACTAAGTCCATAGTAGGCATGAAATCATCTCCTTTTGCTTGGCCGTCCTGCGGGCTTTTTTTCATTGTACCACAAAAAAACATAAAAAACAGCCCGAAATGTGAATTATTTATTTGCTTTAGTGATTCTGATGTCGTTTAAATCTATAGTTGCCATTAGCTGATCTCCAATTTCAAGTCCTGCATTCTCCAACCATTTACCCTTGAACACTATAGTTGGGGTATCCCGGTATTTATATCCAGACGGGCTGTATACCTTTAATTCTCTCGTTTTTCTCTTTTCTTTCATATAGTTCCTTGTATTATTAGTAGTTATTAGAGTCCCTCTCCAAGGACAAAATGCTACAATAGACAAGGTGCTGTAGATTAGTGTGTTGCTCCTATCACAAGGCGGTTTGCGATAGGCTCCAACCACAGCTCTTTTTAGTGTTAATCAGTTAGATACTGCCGGACGGCTACGGTTTATATAGAATGAGGTTATAGTTGGGCTACTAGAGCCGTTCACAGAGGTTTCTCAGAAAGAAAAGCAACAGCATGTTGAGGATTTACAGACCAAGTGCCCTTACTGTGGCAAGCCATTGGTTCTGCGCAATGGAAAATACGGTCAGTTTTGGGGATGCAGTGCCTATCCCAAATGCCGTTTCACGCGCAATGTTGAATAACCTATCTATCTGCTGCATAAACGGATTTTGCTTTTATAATCTGAATCCACTGATGATCCCCAGCCATACGTCCATTGGTCTTTTCAATAATCAGCAGTGGGTCAAAGAAAGGAACATCCATCTCTCGAAGTATACCTTTCAGACCGGCTCGGCTGGCTGGTAAGCATCTTTCTTTCAAGAACTCCTCAAAATCCGCCCAGGACGGATTTTCTACAACGCCAAACGCGCGCAAAGAGATTCGGTCGGTGTAGTTCTTCATGCGGACAACTTCGTGCTTGAAATCGATGTCAATGACCGTACATAGCTGCTGACCATTCATAAAGTTCATCCGCATGGTGAAATCCGGGTTCGTGCTAAAATGCTCGGCATTATAGATATACTTGTATATGGTCTGGCGCGACACACCGAACTGTTTTGCAATCTCGGTGTTGCCGATGCCTTTTCTATGCAGTTCCAAAACCTCTACGGTCTGGTCGGGGGTAAGCTGCGCCTTGCGGCCCGCATTGCGCGGATTTGGATGATTGATTTTCAGCATCTTTGCAAGTTCTCGCAATTCATCCAAATCAGATGTGCCAAAAATCTCTTTTATTTGCTGTTGGTAATCAATCGGCATACAGTCTGGATATAAAATCAGGCCTGTGGACTTTGCTATATTTTCAAATTGATGCAGTTCAAATCTTGGAGTTCAAATACTCTACCAGCTCCCAAACCGTTGTCAACGGGTTACTTTGCCGTGAAATCGGCTCAATGCCTTGGCTTCGAACCTGTTCGGTACGAGCTTTCGCTCTCTGAATTGCAGCGGCCTGCAAAGGCTTCAAAACGTCAAAGCAATCCTTGTTCTTCTCATAGTCGGGGATTCTGTTCGGCTGTTTCAGCAAGCGAATCAATGCCTGGCAATCTTCGACCTCTGTCTGCTGATTTACAAAGTGTAACAAGAACCATAGTTCGAAGGATGGATTGGAGTAGGCTAGATGATAGCCCTCCTTTTGGGCGGATTGTTTGGCGCGTAGAAGAACCTCGTTGGAATTATCGTCACGGTCAAATACGCACCAGATTGAATCGCCATCTTCCGGGTAATACGGATTATTGCCCATCGTTGCCTTGGCCTTCTGCACAAGCCTGTCAGCGGACTTATACTGCGAAGAAATCGGGATAATGTCAATATTGCATCCTCGGCTGCGGAAACGCTTGAAATAGCGAATCTCGGTTTCACTGCCCTCGCAGATGAGATACACCACCGGATTGCGCTTTCTGGTGTGGGCAGACTTGCGGCTGATCTCTTTTATTCTGCCCATGCTGCATTCCCTCCAATGAACGGAATCGCGCCGTAGCGGCCTTGCAGATACCCTTTGGAGATATTCTCACCCTTCCGGGGAGAAAACTCAGTCAGAGCGTAAATATCGGTCTGCATGGTCTTTTCATCTTTCTCTGCAAACCAGATCTGATCACGCCGAAGCAAAGTCAAGTCGAGAAGCCCGGTGTCGTGGGTCGTGAAGATGAGTTGTGTATGGTTTGTATTGATGGCGGCGTCTTGCATCATTTCGATCAAGTGCCGGGTCAGGAGTGGGTGCATACTGGATTCAATCTCATCTACCACCAGAACAGCCCCAGATTCCAGAGCAGCGAGCCACATACCGATGCGAGAAAAAAATCGCTGTGTTCCAACGGATTCCTGCCCCAACGGAAGCCAGAAGCCCTTGGATGTGCCATCTTCAGTGTCGAGAGTGTGTAGTGCAGAAATGATAGGTTCTTCCTTGGAACCAGTGATACGGATGTCTTTGATGCCTAGATCGGCATACAACATTTCATGCAGGATACGGCTCTTTTCGGAGCCGCCCAGCCGGATGGCAGACAGAGCGGCATCCAGCCGCATTTCTGTTCCCATGAAACCTGTCAGCTTTTCAAAGAACCACAGATACGCTTTTTCGGTTTGCGGACAGTTCCACTCGTTCGAGCTGGACAGATACAGACGATTTTCGGCAGTTCGTCCAGCAAGCGTGAACTGCTCTTGAATGTTCTCGCGGAACTGATAGTCATTGTTTTCTCTGGAAAAAATCAGTGCTTCCCGGCCATTAGGCCAGTGATAGAGATATTCGGTCAAGATTTTGGACTTGTCAAACGAGAACCCATAGGCATACTTGATGCCGCCATAGAAATAGATAGCTTCAAAGCTGGTCGGCTGTGTAGGTTGGTCTGTGAAAGCAAACGGTTCCTGCGGAAGCGGTTCGCCCTTCAGCAACTTGGCATATCGGCCACAGACCATTTCCCGCATGAGCAGGAGTGCATGGAGGACATTGCTCTTTCCTGCTGCATTTGCGCCGTACAGTGCCAGCACTGGAACAAGCTGTTTCTTCTCGTCCGGTGAAATCAGGCAGTCGACCAGACTTTTATCTGTGGATGCTTTTAAGCTGATGATGGCTGTATCCTTGATGGAACGGTGGTTGGTGACTGAAAATTGAAGCAGCATCGCAATTCCTCCCAGATGATTTTCTGAATCCAGTGTACTCTATTCTAGGCGGAAAGTCAAATCTTAATTTCAATATTTGCAGATGTTTTTCAAAAATAGAGAATAAAATTTAAACTATCAGCTTTTTATACGGTTCTAGTACTATTAGAGTTTATTCTGCATATACAATCTCTCTCACCACCACACCCTCCGCCCATTCCATTTTAAGAACATTCTTGAATTCCGTCCGACAAAAACGCATTTCCTAGTTCGAAAGACAGTTATTTACTATTTTGACGTTCGATAGCTACATTATATCCACCGCATTTTCATTTTAACTGATTTCCCTTGGATGTATGGTTCAGCGTTTCTTGCGGCTCAAATTTGCTTAAATCAATTGTTTCCATAGTCTCCTCCCTACGCAGCGGTATTATGGATCACCTGCACCCACTGGTTGTCCCCAGCCATACGTCCATTTGTCTTTTCAATAATCAACAGCGGATCATAGAAAGGAACATCCATCTCCCGGAGAATGCCTTTCAGACCAGCTCGGCTGGCGGGCAGGCATCTTTCTTTCAAAAATTCTTCAAAATCTGCCCAGGACGGATTTTCTACAACGCCAAACGCCCGCAAAGGGATTCGGTCGGTGTAGTTCTTCATGCGGACAATCTCGTGCTTGAAATCAATGTCGATGACTGTACATAGCTGCTGACCATTCATAAAGTTCATCCGCATGGTGAAATCCGGATCCTTACTGAAATGCTCAGCATTATAGATATATTATGCTGCAGAGGTCAACGACCCGGAAGACAATCCGCCCATCGGCATCATCCTCTGCACCGATAAGGACAGTGTAGCGGCTGAGTATGCGCTGGGCGGCTTGTCTAATCAAATTTTTGCTTCTCGGTATGTCCTGTATATGCCGAATAAGGAGCAGCTTATCAAGCAGGTGGAGGAAGTCTTAAAGCGCTGGCACTCCCATGATGGTGACTAAGCGCATCATCTGGCTTTGCGTAAGTTTCTAATTTCTCTGATTGCGGTGTAGTGTTTTCCACATTTTCGGCTAATCTCGTTGAAAAAGTCGGACGTCACAAATTCCAGCAGCCATACTTTGGGAATCATGTATTTGGGTGTCTGCAAGATGGTTTTCAGCAAGCCCTTGCTGCACCATTTCAGAATTGTGTGGCGTTGGTAGCCTGTCACCTCGCAGACTTGCGCAACGGTCAGTACATCCGGGTAATTTGCTAACTGCTGCTCGTACCATTCCTTGGCCAGCAGCCGTTCCTCGCCCTCATAGTTCAGCTTGCGCTCTAACGATGCGGCAGGTTTCTTGTGTTTGGGGTAGTTGTAATACCACCCGCTGGGCGGGGTGTAGCGCATCGGGTCGGACTCTCGGCGGTAGAGATACTCGGCAACATCCTTCTTGGCGATTTTATAGCAGCGTGTTTTCTTTCCGTTGTTTTTGCAGGGAACAAGCCCGCTTTGCAGGAGATAAAGCGAAGTGCGCGTTCCGATATGGCATACAATGCGGAAATCGTTGCGGCTCATCGGGTCCGGATAGGGCGTTAGGATTTCTTCAATTTTTTCTTTCAAAGAGTCGTTGCTTGCAGTTTCTTTCTTCATTTCGGGTTCTCCTTGTTTCTAAAGTGGAACCCTAAAAATCACCACTTCATTTTTTTGTTTCTTGCACTTTTCTCATTCGTGCCGCAAGACCGCACTATTATCTGACTTTTGGGGCAGGGCTTATCTTGCATCTTATCTTGCATTTCTCCCAAAAAGTCGCCATTTTTGCCCCCAAACGAGCAATTTTGCTTATTTTCGTACCTACATTGTTTTTCGCTGGTTTATCAGTGTTTTCTCCACAAACATCGCCCAAAATCAGCGGACAAACCAGCCTGCACTGACCCCTATTGCAGCTATAACGCCTTTTCAAAGATTAACTCGAAATGCGATAGGGCGTTTGTAGCGCCGCCAGAGTTCAAATCTCTGATGCTCCGCCAATCAACGGTACAACGTGCTTTTTTAAGCGCTTTGTACCGTTTTTTTATGCAAAAAACGGAATTTTTGAGTTTGACAATTTCATAACAGGAGAGAAAACGCCCTGTTTTGGAGAGAAATCACACTTTTTAAGTGTCATTTCCCGGATTTGAACCCATTCCAAGCCCGTTCAGCATCGCTTCTGCCGAAGAAACCTTGGAAGCATAGTCCAAATGCGAATAAATATTCGCGGTGGTAGAGAAATCGCTGTGTCCCAGCCACTCCTGAATCATCTTCATCGGGACACCGTTTGCCAAAAGCAAACTGGCGCAAGAGTGGCGCAAATCGTGAAAGCGGATGCGCCGCAGATGATAATTTTGCAAGATAATCTGGAACGAATTGGAGAGATAATCCGGCTTGAGCAGATTGCCCATTGCGTCTACGCAGATGTAGTCTGCGTATTTTTTGTTGTAGCACCTACCGCACAGCTTGCGGTTTTCTTTCTGTTCCTCCTGCAAGGCCAGTAGCCGTTCCCGGAAAACCGGTACAAGCGGCAAGGTGCGCTTGCTGGATTTGGTTTTTGTGCCATTGGATTCTACAAGAACTTCTTTTCCATCCAGCCGAACCGTTGTGACCGTGTGGCAGATTTCAATGGTGTTCTGCTCAAAGTCTACAGCAGCCCATTTCAGCCCTACTTGCGCAGCATCACACGGTAGGCATCGCGCTGGTTAAATCCTTTGCTGCTTATACAAAACACCTCTTTTTTGAAAATTTGCGGATTTAATTCCACAAGCATGGCGGTCACTTGTTGAAAACTTGTGGCCGCCATAATCTGGAATCAAATTTTATACCCTATTCGACACTACTCCCCGGATATAAGGGCGAACCACCGGCCCGGCTGATGGAAACAGCTCCCACTTCCTGTACCACATTGTTGGCAGTACCGCCGACGCCTTGAGAGCATCGCCACGGTGTGTATCATGATTGCTGACCCTTCGCTTGAGGTATGTGTTCCACGCCACCTCTCCCGATTCTGGGGGCGCTCCGCTGCGGTTAAAGTTCTGTGAGTAATGGAAGAAGGCAGCGTTTGCGAAAATGTCACAATTCAACGCAGAAAGCCTCAAATACCACTTGCGTTTTCATTTTCGAGATGTTATTATTAGTACGAATACCAACACTTTTATAGAGGTGATTTATTTGCGGAGAAGCAGCAGCGAAACAAGGAAGAAAATCCTGACCGCCTGCGTTCGTCTTTTTTTGGAGCAGGGGTATAAAAACACCTCGGTCAGTCAGATTGTTGACGAAGCGGGCGTTGCAAGAGGAAGCTATTTGAATCTGTTTCCGACCAAGGATAAAATTTTGCTGGATTTGACCGAAACGATGTTCGACGGTCAGTTCGGTGTGGCACGAAGCATTGCGGACAGCAAGCTGCCGTCGGTGTATGCCTATGCGGTGGATACGGCGATCCAGCTCACCCTCACCGAGTTGAACGAGAATCTGCGGGAGATTTATATCGAAGCCTATACCGCCCCGGATACGGCGGAATATATCTATGTGCATACTACGGCGGAATTAAAAGAGATTTTCGGCGGGAATTTCCCCGATTACACCGACAGCGATTTTTATGAAATGGACATCGGCACGGCGGGGCTGATGCGCAGCTATATGGCACGCAAATGTGACATTCATTTCCCGCTGGAGCGAAAAATCAGCCGCTTTCTGACGGCGGAACTGAGAGTGTACAAGGTGCCGGAGGAGGAGCAGGCCAAAGTGCTTGCCTTTATTCAGACATTGGATATCAAGGCGATTGCCACAGAGGTTATGTATAAGCTGTTTGCCATGCTGGAAATGAAATACGATTTTAAGCTGTCAAGAGACGGCGAAACGGAGGAAGCAAAATGAAAAAACGCATATTCAGCACCCTGCTTGCCCTGTGTATGCTGCTATGCCTTATGCCAACAGCGGCTTTTGCAGAGGACAGTGCGGAAGAACCGCCTGTTTGCATCTGTGAAACGGCCTGCACGGTGGAAAACATGAATACGGATTGCCCCGTCTGTGGAGCGGAGGGCGCTTTGCCGGAGAATTGTGCAAGGTACGCCCAGCCCGCAGACGCTGCGGCAGTGCAGCCGGAGGGGGAAGTGTCCGACCCCCAGCCGGAGACGGCCTTGACGGCGTTGAGCGGCGAGGGCGCGACACCCGCCGCGGGCGAAACGGTAAAAGACGTCCGCACCGCGGATGAGCTGACTGCGGCGATTGCTGATTCTACTGTCAACACCGTCAAGCTGGCAGGGGACATTAGCATCAGCAGTTCCCTGACCGTTACCCGCACCGTGACGCTGGACTTGAACGGCCATGTCCTGCAAATGACCGGCAACGATAGAGACCCGGTGATTGAAGTGAAGAAAAACTCCAGCGGTGTTGGCATCGGCAATCTGACGCTAATCGACAGCGCCCCCAATACTGCGCATAAGTTCACGCCTAACGCCGATGGCCTGTGGGTGTTGAACGAGGAAAACGGCACAAAGACTGTCAACGGCGGTGTCATCACTGGCAGCAAAGAAATAGGCATCTGGGTGGAAGGTGTTCACGATCCGCATTTGACGCAGAAGCCTGCCGAAGCCTACTGTGCCCACCTTATCATGACGGGCGGCAACATCGTTGGCTGCGCGGCTGCGGCCGGCGGCGGTGTGTTCGCGGGCTTTTATGCCTATTTCACCATGACCGGCGGCAGTATCCGGGGCTGCGCGGCTGCGGCCGGCGGCGGCGTTTGCCTCACCAATAGTGCATCCTTTGCCATGGGTGGCAACGCTCTCATTGCGGATTGCATAAGCACAGATGGCGGTTCTTGTGGCGGCGGCGGTATCGGTGCGGACCTCTACGCGTTGGTCGCCCTGTCGGGAAATGCCGTGATTCAAAACTGCACAGCACAGCATGGCGGCGGCGTCTATCTTAATGACGCCACTCTTACCATGTCCGAAAACGCGTCCGTCATCGGCTGCAACAGCATCGCCGGTGGCGGTGTATCCGCCCGCGGAAATGCCACGGAAAGCGATCCGCCTGTTTTCATCATGGAAGGCAGCAGTAGCATTACGGACTGCACGGCACTGAACGGCGGCGGTATATTTGTCTCGACGAGCGGTGGAAAAGTCTCCCTGTCCGGCAGTGCAAAAATCAAGAACTGCCGCACGGTCAAGAGAGACGGGGTTGACTTTCCCAATGTGACCGGCGGTGGCGTACATGTAAGCAGCGGCAGCTTTGAAATGTCCGGCGGCAGTATCGAAAGTTGCACAGCGGTAAATGGCGGTGACAGTGTGTTCGTTTGCACCGGAGGCAACGGCAAATTTACCATGACCGGCGGCACGGTGGATGGCAGCATTACGATGCCCTACACTGTCGGCAATAACCCCGTTTACATGGACGGTCTCGGCACCGCAGTCTCTCCCTATCAAATCAGCACCGCCGACCAGTTGAAGCTGTTCCGGGATATTGTCAACGGTGCGGGCGGCCAGACGCAGAACCGTGGCGCGTATGCTGTGCTGACTGCGGACATTGATTTGAATAACGAACCGTGGACGCCCATCGGTACGGACAGAGACAGTGCCTATACCGGTACCTTTGACGGGCAGGGACACACCGTCAAGAATCTGAGTGTAACCGTCAATGTCCAGCCCGGTCGCGCCGGTCTGTTCGGTTGCGTAAAAGACGGCACCATCCGGAAACTGACGGTGGCAGGCTCGGTGTCATGTACTGCTAACCAAGGGTGGTGTGGCGGCATTGCGGGCTACGCTATGGACGAAACCATCGAAAACTGCGCCAGCCTCTGCACGGTCTCCTGCACAGGCATAGATGCCAGAGTCGGTGGAATTGTCGGATTGGTCGACTATAATAGTCGTACGCTAATAATCCGCGATTGCTATAACATCGGAAAAATCACCGGCAGAAGCGACAACGGCAGTGGCGACGCCGGAGGTATCTGCGGATTTTATATGAACGGAAAGATTTCCAACTGCTATAATGTCGGCGAAATCACTGGTAGCGGATATGTTAGTAAAATCGCAGTCTCCGCCTATAATGATAGCAGACCCACCAACTGCTACTATCTGAGCGACACGGACACAGATCTCAATGGAACCGCCAAAACCGCCGCGGAATTTGCCAACGGTGACGTGCTGGAGGAGCTTAAGGCTGGCCGCAACGATTCTCCATGGGACAGCTGCCAGTATGTGGCTGCGGCAAAAATAACCCTGCCCGTGTTCAAGGGACAGGGCGATGAACATACCCACAATGGGAACTGGACATCGAACGGCGACGGCACCCACAGCCGCAGCTGTGCCTGCGGCGTTGCGGAGACGAAAGCCTGCACCATCACCCCGGCCACCTGCACCGAAAAAGCAAAATGCACAGTTTGCGGTGCGGAATATGGCGATGTTCTGGGACATGATTTTAGTTGGACACATGATGATAACATGCACTGGAAGCAGTGTTCCCGTTGCGATGGAAAGGATGACGTAAACCCTCATGATTGGGACAGCGGTACGATAACAATAGCGCCTACCTGCACAAAAGAGGGCAAAAAGACGTATACCTGTACCGTATGCCACGCGACAAAGACGGAGCCAATCGACGCCACCGGCCATAGCTGGAAGTCCGATTGGACGTCCGATGCAACGCATCACTGGCATGAATGTGCCAATGAAAACTGCGATGTGACGGATAACGCGGGAAAGGACGGCTACGCGAAGCACTCCGGCGGCACGGCGACCTGCACTGAAAAGGCAAAATGCACCGTTTGCGGTGTCAAATACGGTGCTATCGACTCCGCCAATCACACTGGCAAGGAACAGTGGACACAGACCGCCACTACCCACGAGAAAAAATGGAACTGCTGCAATACCGTAAGCGTACCGAATGAAAATCACGAATGGGCAGACGGCGTGTGCAGTGAGTGCGGATATGTGTGCCAACATGAAGATGCAGATAAAAACCATATCTGCGATATTTGCGGCAAGACCACTTCCGAACACAAGGATGCAGATAACAATCACATCTGCGACTACTGCAACAAGAAAATCAGCGACCACTCCGGCGGCAAAGCAACCTGCATAGCTAAGGCGGTCTGTGAGATTTGCAAAGAAAGCTACGGCAGCCCTGACCCGAACAACCACACCGACCTGAAACACATTGACGCAAAGGGCGCTACCGCTGCAGAAGAAGGCAACATTGCGTATTGGTACTGCGACGGCTGCAAGAAGTATTTCTCCGATGCTGCGGCAACCAAGGAAATCACCAAGGCTGCCACCGTGACGGCAAAGCTGCCCCCGAAAATCACGGCCGGTGATGGTGCAACGGTCACACAGGGCGAGAAAAAGGAGCTGTCTTTCACTTCTGACGCATCCTTCGCCGATTTCCTTCGTGTAGAGCTTGATGGCACTGCGCTGGACGAAAAGAACTATACGAAGAGAGAGGGCAGCACCATCATCACGCTGAACCGTGATTTTGTTGCTACACTTTCCGTGGGTGAGCATACGCTTGCGATCGTTTCTAAAAGCGGTACGGCTACGGCTAAGTTCACCGTCAAGGCAAAGCCGACCGAAACGGCAACCCCGCAGCCTACTGTGACCCCGCAGCCCACAGCACAGCCGACGCAGACGGCGCAGCCCCAGCCGACGGTGCAGCCTGTTTCCCCGATTCCGCGCACCGGCGACACCGCCAACCCCGCATTGTGGTTTGCGCTGCTGATTGTCAGCGGCTCCGCGCTGGCGGCAATTTTCGTACTGCGCAGGAAAGACAATCGCAAGTAAAAAAATTGGTACCGGCCTATATCAGCGCACGGAAACCATATCCATAGGATTCACACGCACGCCATTCTGCATTACCTCAAAATGCAGATGGTTGCCGGTGCTGTCACCGGTACTGCCTACATAACCTATAACCTGCCCTGCCGTTACCGCTTCCCCTGCGGTAACGGCAGTTTGCGTCATAAAGACATCATAACCTCGCACTCTTTCTGCGTCAGCTTGTGCAGATACTTTTTGATTCCTTCCCACATCAGCTTGGACTCGACGCTTTCCTCAATCGGGTTCATCAGGCGTCTATAACAGTGATAAGGAAGTAATTCAACTTTCTACTGTTGGCTGACAGATTCGGGTGTGCAGGGCAACCGTAAGGCTACAAAAGCTGTCTGTTTCCAACAGAAACAGACAGCTTTTGATTTGCGTTGAAAGCATCTTGCTGTTTTCTCTCGAGCGGGGCGGTCTTCCCACGGACCGCCCCGCGAAGCCGTTACGGCTCGATGATGTTGAAGGGGTTGGTCCCGGTGATCGGGAGCTGGTTCATATTCTCCATCATCAGCGTCAGCAGCTCTGCGCTGCCCTCGACCTTGACGGCCTTTGCAACCGTTTCCTGATTGTTGGTCAGGATCGCAAAGAGCGCGTTTTTCGGGCAGGTGATGGACACGTCCGCATCATCAGACAGGGTATCTGCATAGACCAGCAACACACCGTTCTTCACGCGGAGCATGTGCTGTTCGCCCACGTCAGGCAGGATCACGTTCATGGTGAAGTCGCGGTCAGCCAGCGCCTGCTTGTCCATGACAATGGCCATGTAGTCAAACAGCATGGGTGCGGAGAGAGCTTTGACCATGTCGCCGGTAGACTTGGTGGAGGCGGTAAAATTGGCGTTTCCATGGCGCAGCTCCTGTGCGGCGGTCAGATATTCGTTGCGCCACGGGCCGGACTCCGCCTGATACCCCAGCTGCTCCAGTGCATCGGCGCACAGAAGCCGCGCATCGGTGTTCGTCGGATCGGCAAAGACGATGGTGTTTGTGACCTCGGCGACCCACTGATATTCACCCTTGTCAAAATCCGCCTTTGCCATTTGCAGGACCTTGTCAACATCCCCCAGGTACTCCACCCATTTTTTTGCGCTGTCGCTGGGCATGAGGGGGTTCAGGTTGACAGGGTTGCTGTCATACCAGCCCATGAACTTCTGGTAGACCGCCTTGGCGTTGTGGGCGACGGTCCCGTAGTACTGGCGGGTGTACCAGATCTTGTTGAGTGCTTCCGGCAACTCGATCATGTTGGAGATCTCGTCGCTGGTGTAGCCCTGATTGATATAGGTCAGGGTCTGGTCGTTGATGTACTTATACACGGCAGCTGTGTTGACCATGTAGTCGTTCACCACGTCATTGCCCCAGTGCGGCCAGTTGTGGGACTGGAAGGTGACCTCCGCCTCCTTGCCGTAAAGGGAGATGGCCTCGGTGATATAGCTTGCCCATGCCGCGCCGTCGCGCACCTCCGCGCCGCGCAGCGTGTAGAGATTGTGGAGCGTGCCGGTGCAGTTTTCCGCCATCCAAAGCGCCTTGTACTGGGGCAGCCATGTGTTCATTTCGGAGGGTGCTTCCGTACCCGGCGTGAGCTGGAACTCCAGCTCCACACCGTCGATCGTCAGCTTTTCACCGGACTGTGTAATCTCGTAGCTGGGTGTGAGGAAGGACACCGTGCCAGTGGACTGTCCCATGCCGATGCCCTGCGCCAGCTTGCCGGTCACGCCGGGGGTCAGAAGGATGCCATACTGATAATTGCTGCGGCGGCCCATGCCCTTACCGGCGTAGACATTTTCCTTCACGGAATGCTCCGTGAAGCCCACAGGTGTGATCACGGGGATCTTGCCGCTGGCGAGCTGGTCTTCGATAGAAAGCGTCTCGTCTGCCTTATCCTCTTTCGTCATCACGCCGGCGATGCCGCCAAAATGGTCGGCGTGGGAATGAGAGATGATGACGGCCTTGACCGGGAATTTACCAAGATTCTTTTCGATCAGCTGCATGGCAGCCTGGCTGCACTCCACGCTCATCAGTGTGTCAAAGACGATCCAGCCGGTATCGCCCTTGACAACGGTGAGATTTGCCATGTCATAGCCGCGAACCTGATAGATGCCATCCGTCACTTCAAAAAGGCCATAGGCGTGGTTATTTTTCGTGTTCTCCCAGAGACTTGGATTTACGCTGTCAGGCGCTTTTTCATAATCGTCCAGGAACGCATAGGCTTCCTGACTCCAGAGGATATTCCCATCCTCGTCTTTCAGCTCCAACGTTTCCGGCGCGTCGATCAGTCCGCGGGTGGCGAATTCATATTCCCGCTTATCATCGAAGTCAAGTTCATCGTAGACGGCGGCATTTGCCTTTGCCGTAAAGTCTGTGGCGGGCTTGACCTCGGCGGTCAGACCCAGGTCTGTCTTTTCCGCGCCCGGCTCTTTGCGCCCATCCTGCGCACAGCCGACGCAGGACAGCAACAGTACCGATGTAAGAAGCATTGCTGCAATACGTTTCATAGCCGTTCCTTTTCCATCTCCTTATTGTTCGCGGATAACAGGTGGCTGCCAGCTATCCAGTGCTGTCATATCCGGTACATAGATCCGCATGAACAGATGAAATTCCCCATCGGAAACAGGCAGCCAGTTAGAGGTGTCTTCCGGTGCATCCTTGGACAGGATAATATCCAATGTGCCGTCCGCATTCAGCTTGAAGTCGGAGCGGTCGTTGATGCAGTAGCGGTCGATGGAATTGTCAATGAGGAAATCATCCTCTCCGTAGGCGGTCACGGACCAGAAGCCGCCTTCCAGCGTGGGAGGAAGGGTTTCAAAATGGATCGTATACGTCTTTTCTCCGGTCAGCGCTGCGCCGGTTTCATCCACCGCTGTCTTGGGATAGATCGCCACGTCCACGGTGTTGGCGCCAAGCCCCACCAGCGCTACCATCGCGCGGTAGGTGTACTCCGTGCCGAAGTCGCCGATGGGCTTGCCGTAATAGATCCACTGACCGAGTTTCTGCGCATACTTCGCGCCGTCGGCGGCAAGCGTGGCGCGAAGCCCCTGAAGCATCTGCGTCCAGCGCTCGGCAGCTCCTTCGCCCAGGAGGGCGGCGTCGAAGGTCTTGCCCGCGCCCACGTTGATAGCGGAGAGTTTCTTCAGCAATTCCTCATCCGCATCGGCGGGTGGGTTGACCTGCATCAGAGCGTTCGCCGTATTGAAAAACTCTGCTGGCGTCATGGAAAGCACTTTGTTTACGGGAACAAAGTCATTTTCCTCTTTATAAGCTCCCTGCGGTGCGGCATACTCGCCTCCCTGTACATAAGCCGAAAGCGGCAGGAGCTGCATCTGCTCCTGAATGGCATAGACATTGGGCAGATCCTCGTTCCCGGACAGCACCGTGCGGGTGATCGACCACACCGTTGCGGTGGGCACGTCCACGCGCGTCACACCGTCGGGCAGTTTGCCCTCCCAGCCGGGAAGCGCGATGGCATAAGCACCCGCCTTGTCCAGCACGGCGGCGGTGTTCGTCCACGCATCCAGAAGCTGCACATTGCAGAAGCGATCCGTTTCCGGCAGGACGTAGATCATAGGCTCTGTGCTGATGTCAAGCCATGCCTGCGAATAGATGGTATCGACGTTCGGCGTCACGACGGTGCGGAAAGAGGCGTCCGCCAGCTTTTTTACATGGTTGAACTGATTGATGGGCGCACGGCCAGTCATGGTGCCGTCCGTATTGGTCGATAAGGTTTTGGTCGCGTCGGTCAGCACCAGCGGGAACGCATAGATGTATGCCTCGCTGACCGTTTCCCACACGGTTTCAGTATCCGGTGTATCCGGCTGCGTTTTTTCGGCAGAACAGGCGGAAAGAAGTCCGCAGGAAAGCAGCGTAAGCAGCGATAGTAGAATTGCAAGTATCTTTTTCATGTTGTCCTCCTATGATTCTTTTCTGCTTTGGTTATCTCCACGGAACGGTTTGTGCGTATGGATTTACTATGAAGTCGTTTGTGATTTTCTCTTTATGGTAAACTATCGATTATTCCGCCCCTTTCTTTCCGCAAGCCTTGAAAGCTCTTTTTTGACCGCTTCGATTTGTGGGTCAAACAGCGCTCGCTCGGCAAAGATCATATAATTGTTGATGGCGAGGATCGACAGATGAACGAACGGCGCAACCTCTTCGTCGGTGCAGCCGAGGATCTCCGCAATCCTGCCCGTGTAATAAGGGTATCTTGCCGCAAGCCGCACAAGGGAAGGCTTTACCTTTTCTCCGTATTCGCGCGACACACATACGCTGACCAGAAAGCGCATGGTAGGCGACATTTTATCCGCCAGCTCACCGAGATGATCCATCATGCTTTTGATGTCACTAATATCTTCAAACACGATGGCAAACGCAGCTTTTTCAATTCGACTGATCGCTTCCTCGGCGCAGGCAAGAACGATTTCCTCTTTGGTGGAGAAGTAATAGTAGATACCGCCGTTTTGCAGTTTTGCCGCCTTACAGAGGTCCTTTGTCGTGGCAACGGTCAGTCCCTTTTCGACAAAGCAGTCAAGGCAGACGCCTACAAGCTCCTGTCTCTTTTCAGCTTTCTTTTCTTCCCTCAAAACACAATCCCCCATTTCTGTGCATTATCCAATGCTTCTTATAATAGCATATCAGACCCCGCAAAATAAATCAAGTGCTTGCTTGAATAATAATTATGTTTTTTTAGGATCACAATGCTTGATCAAACATCACAACAGCCTCACTTGGCAGCTTTGGCTCCGGTATAGTTTCCACGTTGGCGCCGTTCATGGCGCTGCCGTCCTGCAGGCTGGCGGTGGTGATGCGCAGGGTGGCGTTGTACTGCCCGGCCTCCAAGGGGCGGGTCAGGGTGATCTCCTCGATCATCTGTCCCGGCGGTACCTGCTTGCTGGTGTACAGCACCTCGTCCGTGTCGGACAGGACCAGCTCAAACGTGAAGTAGCAGGGGTTGCCCTCCGGTTTCAGCAGCGCCACCTGTACGGTTTGCTGGTTGGCCGGCAGGCTGATGGACGGATAGCCGGGAATCTTGATGCCGACTGCCTCGCCGCTGTCGGCGGATTTGTCCGGCAGCTGGTCGCCCGACCATGCGCTGGTGCCCTGCTCCAGATCCGGGGTGAAGGAGTCCTGCTGTTGGCTGCGGGAAAGTTTCATGCCCGCCAGTACCGCTGTCACAATGATCACCACCGCCGCGATAATGCCGATTACAATGTGTTTTTTCTGCAGCACGATGCCGCCCTGTTCCTTTTTGCTCATGGAGTGTCCCTTTCTTTGCTGTATCGGAAGTTGTTATGGTATAGCCCTATTTTTATCATTCCAGCATTTTTGCGGAAGCGCGCAATACATCTGGGACGAATAGACATTGCATAATCATACTAACCGGTTCTAAAGCAAAAAAACGCCCGCACAGCGCATTTTTGCGTTGTGCGGGTTGCGCAATATTTTTGTTGTTTCGTCCCAAAGTTGCGTCAAGGTGCGTAAAGCGGCCTTCCGGGGGTTCACTTTTTATTACACGGGAAAAGACGGTTCGGCTTCGCCCTCCACCGGCAGCACCAAGCGGGAGCAATACCGTTTGGTTTCGATTTCGCGCCCGGTGTAGGGCGCAACAATGCCCAGCACACGCGGGTCCCCGGCGGGTGTCAGACTGCGCTCCTTCACCTCGCGGCCAAGACGCAAAAACGTCTCGTCCGCGCCCGCGTAGCTGCCGTAATACAGCACCGACAGGGCGCGGCAGGCAGGCAAAGTCACGGCCTCCTTGGGGGCTTTTTCGGGGCGCACGGGCACGCACACCCAAAACGGATACGGCTCCCCC
>OGND01000173.1_pt1 | contig 57252 bp, 52 predicted proteins | sample 1573381 | NCBI WGS metagenome assembly OGND01 (sample SAMEA2581989, study PRJEB24529) | metagenome | biome: Human gut stool | place: China | collected 2011
CATGATTGCCCTTGGTAAAACGCTTGGCAAATTCCACACCCAACCGGTTAGCTTCTTCCGGGGTAATCTCACCGGGCCTGAAGGACTGGCGCACATGATAGGCAATCACATCATCCGCACCGCGCTCTCGTCCGGTAGCGGCAATGTATTGCCTCTTTGCCAGAAGAAACTCTGCATCCGCAATCCGGCTGTCACACGCATAGCCGGTAATGAGCCTGCCGTTATCTGTTTTCTTTGGATTGGCCACATAGTCGATGATGTCACTGATCGCCCGACTCTCTGTGCGGCCTTTGCCGACATGAAGCGGCATGATTCTTGTAGTTGCCATAATAGAAGGCCCTCCTCTCATAAATATTTTTGTTTTCGCTGAACTCTTTGCTTCTATCGTTGCAATAACTTTCTCCGCTGGGTATAATAAAAAAGAACATTCTACAACCTCAAAGGAGGGATTTCTATGATAGAACAGCTCATTGCTGAAGCAACAGAATGTGATTTCAAAGTTGCTCTCGAAACAAAAAAGCCAAAAAGCTGGTTAAAAAGTGTCAGTGCCTTTTCCAATGGAATCGGCGGCACTCTGTTTTTCGGAATCTCTGATGACCGGAAACCTATTGGCTTGTCCGATGTTCAAAAGGATGCTGAAGCGATCAGCCGCTTAATCAAAGAACGTATCACACCATTACCACAGTTTATCTTAAAGCCATTGCAGGAAGATGGTAAAAATCTGTTGGCTCTGGATGTTTCTCCTGGCCGCAGCACCCCATACTATTACAAGGCAGACGGAGTGATGGAAGCATACATCCGTGTTGGAAATGAAAGCGTAATTGCACCGGATTACATTGTGAATGAACTGATCTTAAAGGGAACCAATCAGTCCTTTGATACCCTAACAACAGATGCGGTAAAAAAGGATTACAGCTTTACACTTCTGGAGGCAACCTATCTGGAACGAACCGGCCTCCGCTTCGAGCCATCCGATTATGTCTCCTTCGGTTTGGCTGACAAAAATGGGTTCCTGACCAATGCCGGAAAGCTCATGACCGATCAGCACACAGTTTATAACTCCCGTATGTTCTGTACCCGGTGGAATGGCTTGGAAAAAGGCTCTATCTTTGATGATGCGCTGGACGATAAAGAATACGAGGGAAATTTGATTTATTTACTGAACAGCGGCAGTGAATTTATTCGCAATAATTCCAAAGTCCGTTTTGTCAAAAAGGCACAGTATCGTGTAGACAAGCCGGATTATGCTGAACGAGCTGTGACAGAGGCTCTTGTCAATGCGCTTATCCATCGTGATTATATTGTGCTTGGCAGCGAAATCCATATTGATATGTTTGATGATCGGGTGGAAATCACATCTCCTGGCGGTATGTTTGGCGGCGGCTCAATTCAGGAATACGATATTTACAGTATTCGTTCGATGCGACGAAACCCTGTGATTGCTGACCTGTTCCACCGCATGAAGTACATGGAACGCCGTGGAAGTGGCCTACGCAAAATCGTCAGTGAAACCGAAAAGCTGCCTGGATACACAGAGGCATATAAGCCCGAATTTTCCTCAACAGCGACAGATTTCAGAGTCATCTTGAAAAATGTAAATTACCATCATGGTTCTTCTATCATAGAAACGACCCATGATAGGACCTATGACGCAACCTATGATACAACCCATGATGCAACCCATGATAAAATCCTTGCATTTTGCATAGAACCACATTCAAAATTAGAAATCGCAGAACACTGTGGATACAAAAACACAAAAAACTTTACACAAAAATATCTGCGTCCGCTATTGAACAATGGAACACTCAAAATGACACTTCCAGATAAACCGAAAAGTAAACATCAAAAATATATTACCGTTCGTACCGAGTAAAATGAAAAGCAGGTCATTTGGGGTGTCCAGTTAAGAAAATATTCTAAGATGAAAAAAACGGTACAGCTTTGGCTATGCCGTTTCTTTCATTTTTACAAGGCAATTTGTCTTAGAGCTGAAATGTTTCATTGCGAGCAAGAAGAAAAACAAAATAAACCCGCTCTGCGGAGAATATGTAATCAACACTGCAACTCTCTGTCAAATTCTACCCGGACATATCCGTTTCTGCTTCTATAAACCTCTATTGCCTTATCTGTGTCAGTCAATGCATATATTCAAGGACGGTCATTCCTGCCACTGCCGGACGAAAAAGGATGTTCGATCGAGTATTATTAAATATTGCAAGGAAAAGGGCGATTGAATCGTCGTGTTAGTTATTTGTTAGTTAGCGTGAAAATTTTGTGTGTTTTGTGGTGTCTGATAGAATTATCAAAATATAAAGAAATCCCCGAAAACTCGATGTTTTCGGGGAAATTTGCTCTTTTGTGATATTCGTTTGAATTATCTCTTTGAGAACTGAGGTGCGCGACGAGCAGCCTTCAGACCGTACTCACCTGACCTTGATCCAAAAAGTCCAGTATTCATGCGGTTTTTCGGGCTTCCCTCTCTCAGTAAACCCATAGGTAAACCCACGAAATCGCGAAATTTTTGGTGCCGTTTAACGCAGCCCGAATGCAGCATTCACAACGCTGCTTAATTCCTCAGGTTTATTATACTTGACTTTCGCATAGATGTCCATAGTCGTTTTGCTGTTCTCATGGCCTGCCAGATACTGCACCGTCTTAGGATCAACACCTTTGTAAATCAGATTGGTGATGTAGGTGTGCCGCAGCATGTGCGGAGTCACCTTGAAGTCCATCGTATACACCAGCTTGGGATTGTTCGGCTGATGCTCACCAAGCCTTGGCTTTATTCTATGCTTGATGGACTGTCCATTTACATAGGTGTAATAACAGCGTTCTGCGGTAGAACGGACTGTTATGTACTTCCAGACCCTCACAAACTGTGTTTCCGTCAAAACAGTTCCCTTCGAATTCGAGATCACATATTCCGATTCTGATTTTTCCCTTGCTTCATTGAGACAGGCTACCAGGCATTTTGGAATCGGAACATCTCGCTTCGCTGCCGGTGTCTTCAAAAGTGTGTTGACTACCGGCTTACCGCCTTCCACATGCCATGCACGCCTTACCGAAATGTACGGCGTTTTTTCATCCAGGAATACACAGTCCCATTGAAGTCCAAGAATCTCTTCTCTACGCAATCCTGCGTACAAGCCGATCATCACAAAGACATACGGTGGAAGCTCACGAATGCTATCCAGCAAAATGGCAGTCTGTTCATCCGTCAAAGCCTCGCGCCGTTTCGCTGGCTTTCCGCCTCTTGCGCAAATCGTTTTGGATGGATTCTCTTTGATCACCTTGCTCTCTTCTGCCGAATTAAAAATGTTCTTAATCAGCATATTGAGCTGACCATACATTCCGGAAGAACCTTTTGATAGTGGAACCATCAGCAGCCGCAGGTCATCTGTGGTCACCTCGTCCATATACATTTGTCCAATCGGACCAACGATGTATCTTTTCACCATCCGCTCGTATCCCTCCAACGTATTGGTTCTTACCGTTCCTGACCGCATCAGCAGCCATTTTTCACAGTACTCTTCCACGGTCGGATTCTCTCTGTGGAAAACCACTTCTGCGATTTTCTTCTGGGCATCTTTCACCCGATCATATAATTCTTCGCGTGTCAGCCCATAAATCGCCACTCTCTTTCCGTCTGCATCTGTAATCCGGGTACGGTAATACTGTACCCCTTTCATCATCACTGTTCCGTATTCCGGAAGTTCGGCAGGACGCTTTTCCCCTTTAGCCATGTGTTCTCCTCCTATATATCTTCATACATTGCGTGTTGTCACTTTTATTATCAAGGCGTACAGCACTTCCTTCAAGGATGTCGAATGTATGTAAAAAGGGCAGGGATTTTTGTGACCATCCCTGCCCTAAGTTTTTTCTGATTAACTCTTAATCCCACGATGCAAAAGCATCTTCCAGCACTCCTGCGAGCTGCTCTGGGCGATTATATTTCACCTTGGCGTAAATATCCATGGTGATCTTGCTGCTTTCATGACCGGCAAGATACTGAACGGTCTTCGGATCAACCGAAGCATGAATCAGATTCGTAATGTAGGTGTGCCGCAGCTGATGCGGAGTCACCTCAAAGTCCAGACTGTAAACCACATTTCCATTGTGTGCCGCCTTTTGCCCCAGAACCGGCTTCACCGTATGCTTTACCCTCTTGCCATCTTCATAGCGGTAATAGCAGCGTTCCTTGGTGGTACGGGTTACGATATACTGCCATAATCTCTTGAACTGCGTATAGGACAAAGGGTCTCCATCCCGATTTGCAACCACATAATCCGATGTCGATGTCTTCTTCGCCTCTTTCAGACATTCCAGAAGATTGTCCGGCAGAGGGACATTCCGATGCGCTGCCTTTGTTTTCAGCTCTGTCAGAATCACCGGACGATTATGCTCCGTATGCCAGGCTCTCCGAACAGTAAGGTACGGAGCCTCGCAATCAAGATACACCGAATCCCATTGCAGTCCGAGGATTTCTTCTCTCCGCAAACCTGCGTACAGCCCCAGCATCACAAAAACATACGGCGGCAAGCCGTAAATGGCATCCAGCAGCTTATCCACCTGCTCATCCGTAAGCGGAAGACGATCCTTCTGCGGAATCCCGCCCACATTCTTCTTCAGATAAATGGTCGGATTCTCATCAATGATCTTACTCTCCATTGCTGCCGCGAAAATACATTTATATATGACATTCACGGATTTGTACACAGATGCCGACTTTTTCGATGCCGCCAACAATGCCAGGCGAATGTCATCCGCTGTTACATCCCCCATATGCATATCGCCCAAGGGCTTGATGATGTAGTTCTTCACTTTCGATGTATAGTCAATCAGCGTTGTCATCCTAATCTGTGCTGACTGCATCAGCAGCCATTTCTCACAATACTCTTCCACCGTGGGTGTACTGCAGCGATACGTCTTGTTCTCAATCTGCTGAATTGCTTCCTGTTCCTTCTGGTACAGTTCCTCTCTCGTTCTTGCATATAAGGAAACCCGCCGTCCCTGCTGATCTGTTACACGGGTTCGATAATACTGCGTTCCCTTCATACTCACCGTACCATAATCGGGAAGCATCATTCTTCTTGCCGCCATATCATTACCTCCAATCCTGTTGATGCTTTCATTATTGCGGATTCATCGTCTATACTCAACGATGTCGATTTTCACCGCCGAAAGCTTCGAGGTTTGCGATATGTCGCAGCACGTTCCATCGGTTTTGCACGGTGCGTACATTTTGCAATGTACTCCTGAATCCCCACTTCTGTGAAATAAACGCAGCCGTTTTCCACATACTGAACATAGGAGATCAAACCGTCTGTTCTTGCAGCATCCAGTGTTTTTACGCTGATTCCCAGTATACTGGCTGCTTCCTTCCTTGTAATCAGTTTATCCATCGCCTTCTTCGCCATCCTTTCGGCATTTGCCTTGTCTTTTTTTCTCTGCCTGTTCCGGAATATAATATCCAAGCTGCACTTTCACAGCTTCATCAATTCCGCGCATTTGTCCCTTGCTTACCTTGCCGAGATACCGAATCACACAGGTCTTATCACATGTATCAAGTTGCTCCGCCAATACCATCGAAGATCTTGCCAGCCCTTTTGCTTTCCGAAGGAAATAATGTGTCGGCTGGCTCCTTTTCTTTTGAATCTTCGTTGTCAGCGGAGCAACCGTAATCGTCGGCGAATAAAAGTTGCCGACATCGTTCTGAAGAACCACTACCGGACGAACGCCGCCCTGCTTTGATCCTATCGGAACACCAAGATTGGCAAGGTAAATATCTCCTCGCCGGTAAACCCAGTTTTCTTTCATCTGGTTGCCTCCAATCCCATAATCATCTATGGATAAAAGCTGGCAGAAAATGATATTAACGCTTCATTCTGACAGCCTTTCTTAAAATATGGTTTCTCTGTACTTTTTCTTGGCACCCCAGAGATCGGGGATTTCTCACAAGCGGCAGTGTGCTTCACTGCTCCATTGGAATTTAACCATCCCGCCTTCTTTATGGCCGGACCGCGAATTACGGAAGTATCATTGTCCCTGACAGACTTTTACACCACCGTCGGTTGCAATCCGACATTTGCTGCTGCGATTCCGCTTCGCCCCTGTTGGGCATCATGGCGTGCAGTCGAAGGCTCGTTCTGTCAGTAATGTACTTGGAGAATGAGTATTCAGTTTTCATTGTTCATCAGCCTCGTTGCCTTAGCTGTAAAGTAAGTATAAAAGAATGCGGTTTTACATAACACGCCGTAAACTGCGACTTTGCCCACCTAATTTTGCGAGTTCATATCAGTGCTTCCTGAAGCTGCGTAATGGCATCCTGCACTCTCTTTTTCAACGCATCCACATCCTGTCTCTTGCCAATGATCAGATAATCCAGCGTTACTCCAAAGAATTCCGAAAACAGAATCATGTCATTATAAGATGCCGATATTACTCCGCGCTCAATTTTGGAAATGCGTTTTGCATCAATATCAATCGCCTCAGCCAGGGCCTCCTGCGTATACCCTTTTGATTTGCGCAATTCCTGAATTCTTGCTCCACACACATGCTGATCGTAATACATACGTTTCTCCTTCCACACAGCCGGTACAGAACCGGATCGACGGAAGGTCAAAAAAAGAGCCGCATGACGGTGAAGAAAAAATCCTGTGCCGATAAAACAGAACATGGGTATCCCATAATTCTGTCTCATGCGGCATTCGGAAGACTTCGCCTGTCAGCGGCTCCACAGCACAGCTATGACTTATAAAATTGTGTTAATAGGGTTATTTATTGTCATCTCAACCATTCAAAGACGAATAGTAGAGCTGCAATCTCCGTAATCTTCTCATCTCCAAAACATTGAAGACGGTCTCGCGTCCGCAGGCCTTGCATTTGGTCTGCACATGTCCTCTGGTATCCTCAAAGACGATGATTGAATTGTGTCGGCAATAAGGGCACCTGACAATCCTGGGCTTTTGCGAAGCAATCGCATCCTTTGCCCGGATGATTTTAATCTGCATTTCCGCAGATGGTTCCGATACTCTGATATTCCTGCTCATGGCCACACCTCCAATGGATCACGATATTCATAATCCTTTTTCCGGTTCAGATAGCCCAGTTGTTCCAAGCGGATAGCAGCTGCCGATCTCGAAACGCCAAAGACTCCACAGAAAGTATCTATCTTCACCTGGTCTTTGTCATAAAAACGCCATCCATAACATGTCAGAGGCTTTCTGCTATTGATGAACCACATCGCCCGATCCACTTCTGACTGGGGCATCAGGATGGCAGCTCCCAGCGAATTGGCCTGCCACTCGTTCCAATCTTCCTGCGTTCTCAGAACGCGGGAACCTTTTTTCCTCACTTCCGGCCTCCTATGGCAGGCTATCTTTCGGTCATCGGCATCCAGCTGAAACAATATCTGGTGAGCGCACTCATGTGCCAGCGTAAACCTGCGTTTTCCGCAGAGTTTCCGTATATTCTCCGGTTCAATGAAGCTCTTGTCCAGAACCACATCATTGGTTTTCAGGAAGATGCTCCTCTGACTTCCATCGACTTCAATCTGATATTCTGTATCCACATACGCAGTCAGACCATAGATGCTTCCGTCCGAGGACAGCTTTTGAAATGACACCTTCAGTTTCAGATAATCGGATGCAAACTGGTCAATGGGTGTCGGAAGCGCGAATCTCGTCGGATCATCTGCTCCGCTACCGAAAAAGGACTTTTGAAAATCTCTTATCACTGCAACAGCGATTTCTTCTATTTTTTTCTGTGAAAGGATCATAGGCACTGCTCCTTTGCCTCAACGAACCATTTTTCATCTTCGTTGAACAGAAAACTCTCATGCCCACCGATCATGACCGTATAACGAATTCCGCAGCCGCCTACCTTCGTGGAAGCAGCCCGGCACTTATGCTTCAATCGGTCGATCTCATACACCCGTCCGTCAATCCATCGAATTAAACGCGGGCGGATATTCCCCTCTGCATCCACATCCAAATTCACAGGTACATATACTTTTCTACATTTCTGTTCCGACATATTCTACGCTCCTCCTCTGTAAACCGGCGAATGTGTTGACTTCTTTTAGCAAAGAACTCACCAGATTCTACCGGTGCTGTATTAACCAATCATTCCTGTCGGCATAACCAAATCCACTTTTCGCTCTGTCGGCATCTTGCTTTTCTGAAAAAGTACCCCATTTTTAATCGCATCTTTCCCGAATCGGAATCGAATCTGCTCAATCGCTGCGTCCAGCCGTTCCTGGCGATCCAGTGATTTCACATCGGTGAATAGGTCGTATTGTATCGGACAATCCTCTTCAAACAGGTTGATTGCCCGAACCGTCACTGAACGAATCGGATGCTCCCACTGATAGTTCTTTACAAACAGAGCAAATGCGGTTTTCGCCAGATAGGTGGGGCTTTGTGTCGGAATACCAATCCGGCACTGCCACTCTTTCGTGTAAAGCTCGTTGTTGCGGATGGAAATCGCTATTCCGCCAGCTTTCTTTTTATGCGTTCGCAGCTTGGTTCCGATCTCCTGCACCAGTTCCAGCATGACACACCAGACTTCGGCGTTATTCTCCAAATCCTGCATGGTCGTTATCCCATGCCCAATGCTCTTTACTGGGGAGACATAATCGGAACGCATAACCGGCGAATCATCCAGTCCATTGGCATATTTCTTAATCGCCAGTCCATTCTTTCCAAGGCGGCACTTCAAGAAATCATCCGATGTTGCAGCAAGCTCTCCAATGGTATGAATCCCATAACCGGACAGAACCTTCTCGGTCGCTCTGCCGACTCCAAGCAAGTCAGAGGCGGGAAGACACCAAATCTTCTCCCGGAACGAATCTGCTTCGATGCAGGTAATCGCATCCGGCTTTTTCATATCCGACCCAAGCTTGGCAAAAATCTTGTTGAAACTCACTCCTGCGGAAATCGTAAGTCCCAATTCAAACTTAACCGTTCTGCGAATCTCATCTGCAATTTCAAATCCGGTTCCCATGCAGCCGCTTCCGGTCACATCCAGCCAGCATTCGTCCATCCCATACGGCTCGATCTGATCGGTATAGCGACCGTATATTTCACGAGCCAGCTTTGAAAACTTCATATATTGCTCATAGTGCGGCTCCACGATCACAAGATCCTGGCACTTCTGCTTTGCCTGCCAGATTGCCTCTCCCGTGGAAACACCAAACGCCTTTGCTGCATAGTTCTTCGCAAGTACGATGCCATGCCGTTCCTCCACAGAACCGCACACTGCCACCGGCTTGTTCTTCAGTTCCGGGTTCAGCATACACTCGACAGAGGCATAGAAATTATTCATATCACAATGAAGAATCACTCTTTGCATCCCGTATTCCTCCTCTCCGTTCGTGAAAGCACGAACAACTTTTCACGAACGCATTGACACACAGCATTTCTTGTGATACTATAATTACACGAATTGTATTTCGTGTTTTCATCGTCATTATAGCAAGCACAGTTTTTCGTGTCAATAGATTTTTATGAAAAAGTGTTCGTGTTCGTAATCAAAAAAGAAAGAGGTATTCCTATGGTCTTCAAAGAAAGGTTGAAAGAAAAAAGAACAGAAGCCAATTTAACTCAGGTAGAACTTGCAGAGAAGGCCGGTGTAACCGCCCGCACAATTCAGAATTATGAGCTTGGTAGCCGCAAACCATCCAATATGGTCACGATCCAGAAGATTGCGGATGCGCTGAATACTACTACTGAGTACCTGCTGGGAAGCAGCGGCACCTACGTTGTAGAAGCTCATGAAAAAGGCGGCGCAAAAGCAGCGAAAGATATTGAAGAACTGGTCAGCGAAGTGACCGGTATGTTCGCTGGCGGCGAATTAAGCGAGGATGCCATCGAAGGAGCTTATAAAGCTCTGACCGATGCCTACTGGATTGCCAAAGAGAACAATAAAAAATACGCCCCGAAAACGAGGCGTAAAAAATCCGATCAGTGATATTTATCGTACACACTTTTCGCTATACTGTAAACTGGAGGTGGTATGATGAATGCGGAACAGCTTTCACGGGTCGGTGAGAAACTGGTAAAACGCTGCGGTTCCAGAGACCCTTTTGAAATTGCAAGGCAACTTGGTATCAATGTCATGCTTTGCGAAAATTTTGGTTCCCTGAAGGGAATGTACCGGGTGATTAAGCGAAATCGCTTTATTTTCCTGAATAACAGTCTGGATGAAAATATGCTGCGCATCGTGTGCGCACATGAATTAGGGCATGACCAGCTTCATCGGAATATGGCGAAAACCACCCCGATTCATGAGTTCATGCTCTATGACATGAAATCCAAACCGGAATATGAAGCCAACATCGTAGCAGCGGAAATCTTGATGGACAGCGATGAAGTCCTTCGCTACATCTATGAATATGGATACACAGCCGAGCAGATCGCCAGCGCGATGTCCACCGACATCAATCTGGTTGCACTGAAGGTAGCGCACCTGGCAACACTTGGCTATAATCTGCACGCACTGGAACATAAAAGCAACTTTTTGAAATAACGTATCTTCGAGGAGCCTTGACCGGCTCCTCTTTTTGTTGCAAATTGTGCAGATGCCGTCTGCACAATTATCAGCCTAACACCTGCATGTGATAGAGCTTCACTTTTTCCTCGAACGGCAGTCCCGGATCAATGCCGACTTCTTCCCACATCACACCATACGGTGCGCCGCCATCTGTATATCCGGCGATAAAAGCAAAGCGATCATCGCAGTCCTCATACAGTTCTGCCAGCCGTTCCCGTTCTTTCGCTTCCCGCTCCATTCTCCGTTGCCGAAGCCGCTGTTCTTCAGCCCGTTTAATTTGGTCGAGTTGTTCCTGTGTATAATTGACCCCCAGCTCCTGCAAATCTTTAGCGGCAGTCACAGCATCCACATGAAAGCGTTCCCGGTAATGCTTGTTCATCTTTTTCGGCGAACCGGTATAGGTGAGCAACCACTGCTTGCCTTTTCGGAGGCGTGCTTCCTTTCGCTCAGCCTTCGTCGGTTTCTTTTTCTTTGCCATTTGCGGAATCTCCCGGATTTTTTGCTGATGATTTTGGTTTACACTTTTTCGGTGCTGTCAGCTCATGGCTCAAAGAAAGCAGGTCTTTGATGGCATCATCCAGCTCCGGTTTGCCAAGCTGAATACTGAGCCATTTTTCCTTGTTCATGTGATAGGCAGGATAATAGCCGTCCTGCCCGCGAAGAGAGCCGATCAGCAACGGATCACTTTTCACATTAAGGACATCAATGATGCCTGCCACCGGCAATCCCAACTTATCAGCAGATACTTCCAGAACCACACCATACAATTTATTATTGTCGTTGTGCCGCAGTACAGCATTCCAGTCATGCCAGGGGTATTCCGGCTCTGTGCCGTACTGCTGGCGTATCCATGTAAATAATTCCTGTCGTGTCACTCCATCGCTTCCCAACTATTTTATGTGTGGTTTGTGCAACGACCTGTTGCACGAATTTTTGCCTCAGATAACTCTCCACACTGCATTGATATCAGAAATCATCCAGCGCAGCATCTATCTCTTCCAGCCGATCAATCCAGCCCAGGTCAGATTTCTTCTTGGTTGCTGATCTTTTCTTATCACCACCAACCACTTCAAACCGTTTCTCTTCTGTCCCGAACAAACCTTTAACCTGAATTCTGAAATCCGGCTTGTTGTTGGTCAGTCCTTGCATGAGCTGCACATTCTTGTATCTGGGCAGGAGGATTTGACAGATAGCCTGAATGTCTTGCTCCTTAATACACGGTGCCGCCATGAACTTCTTCGTTATGTAAGGCTTTATATCTGCCAGCACCTGCGACATAGAGGCTTTCTTTCGAGTATCAGTCATAACAATTCCTCCTTCCTACTAATTATTGTCATTATCCCTTGCTGTATTTAACCAGCAATATATCTAAGAACTTTACCCAGGCAATCTCTGCTGTTATCCGTAGACACCTGTTGATTACTTCCTGGTGCGCTAAGAGGCATCGCTCCCCACATAAAATGCTGATTATAATAATCTAAAAGAATCTTCTCGTATGTACCTGCTGCTGAAGTTGAACTTTCTCCAGAGGAAAGCCATCTCCAATTTCCTATTGCTTGATAAACGAAGCTGTCAATAACTATTCCTGACAAATGGTAGCTTCTAAAATAGTTATCTCGCACATATCGTAGATGCTTGCAAGTGTCAAAAAGCAGCCCATTACTGCTTATATTTTTGTTTTTCATGGCATCCTGTTCTGCTTTTGGATTAGTTGAACGCCAATTCCCACCCATATTTGTATCTGGATATCTATATGAGTCATCCCAATTTTTGAATGCCGGCAGAATTTCAAAGAACATTCCATCTGAAAAATTGATCTTCACAACCTGTCCATCTGCTCTTACTTCACTTCTTGGATACCGAACAAGAATAGCCTGTCTAACTACTTGCAGAAGACGAGATTGACCATTCCCATAAACAGAGTTGAACTGGTTGTAATATGATTCCGGCAAGGACATCAAAATATCAATATCACTTGTATCTATCGCAGTTCCCCTTCCATAGGAGCCAACATATATACTATTTTGTCTATCGCTTGTTATATTCCAAAACTCACGGTTCATTGCTGATGTTACAGTGCAATATCTTTTTGAAATAAGAGAACGGCTGTCAGCTGATATTACTTCTTCATTTCTTTGAACATACAAACTCAATGTATTCATCCCCCATTTACTCATTTTTTCTCAAATGCGCCGGAAGCATCTTGTTTAATTCCTCCTGCGTAAAGAATTGTTCTTCATTTGTTTTAAGCGCAGCTTGGGCGGCAGCATAACTTTTCCCATCAGTTAAAGGTGCAGCACAGTAAATTTCCGAACTTTCATCCAACAGTTCATCTCTTTTGCGCACTATTTCTTCAATACTAATTTCGTCAAAGTCTGTCAAAAGTGACAGATATTTTTCTCTTACCTTCCACAGCTTATTCGCAGTCTTAATATGATCGGTTTTTTCAGTGGAAATGTCCTTATCCTTCAGATAGCTTGTTAGGGCAAGAAGTGCTGTTGAACATAGTCCACCAGCCCATAACAGTATCTGTTCATTTGAAATGAGCACTCCCAAAAAGCCGCCTGTTGATATTGCTGATAACCCAATCTGTCCCCATTTTATCCAAAAATTACGCTTACTCAACCGATCAGCCATCTTAAAATGACATGTATAGGTATATACAAGTTTTCCATATTCTTCTTGTATTTGAGAATATAATTTTTCACGGTAATCCAGCGAACTTTTCTCCATTGGCGCATTTCCTCCGTACCTTTAGTATTACTCTACCCCCAACGCCTTAAACACCGCATCTTCCGCACTGCTGTAGAAAATCAGATTAAAACTCCCTACCAGCTCCGGCGGCACGGTGCCAAGGTCTGCTGCACTGGTAATCGGAAGCAGCACTTTCTTTGCTCCGCTATCGAGACACACCTGCAAACTATTGGCAAGCTCGTCCACTTTCAGAATCGTGCCACTGATGCTGATTTCTCCCAGCACGGCAAGTGTACTGACTGTAGGCCGTCCAAGAGCGATGCCGCATAGTGCAATCAATGTAGGCAATGCCAGCTTTCCGGTCATGCCAATGCCTTGTAAATCCTGATAGTTGATGATGTAATCCCGCATCGTGGTGCTGATGCTGCCACTGATACGATTTCCGTTCGCTTTCAGGAAATTGAACGCCGTATTCGTGGATTCCTTGCAGTCACGGTCGCTGCCAAGGCCAGTGCGTTCAAATTTTCCGTTGCCGGGCAGCATCTGGCTTTCAAGGCGGAATACACCGATCATGCCGGACTTGCCCTGACTTACGGTATATACCTGTCCCGGATTGCAGATACCATCAGGAATGAGTTTGCCGCCGCCCTGCTCTGGCACAGAGACAAATTTTTCTTCAAAGGTATCAAGGTCGATATAGCTGAAGTTCACATCATAGAACTCCATTCCACCCAGCTTTTTCAGCTGCTCCTTGACACGACGGCGCATTTCCAGCGCAAATACAAGAATTTCTTCAATCTGTTCCTTCGTGAATTCTCCATCCGGATAAAGCAATTTCACATAGCCGCCTACAATCTTACGAACAGCAATCGTATCGCGCTGGTTCAGATTCTTTCCAAGGCGGAAATACTTATCCAACGCATCACCATACTGTTCTTTCCGCAGTTCTCGGATAAACTCTGCCAAGTAATCCGTGATAAAACCGTAGTCGTTGGTGAAATGCTCCGGACGGAACTTCGGAATCTCCCAGCCTGGAATATAGCAATGCAGACGGTCAAGAAAGGCTGTGTCCGTTCCCATCTCCGGCGGGAACGGGTCAAACAGAGAGGAAGTCTTGAGTAACACATCCACGCTCTGATTGATGTTTCCTACAAAGACCATAGATGCCGATGCTGCCTTTTCCTCTTTGCCACGGGCAAAGGAGCCGGAAGCCATATAGTCTTTCATAATCTGAATGCCGTCTTTGTCCTTAAACTTGATTCCGGCAACCTCATCAAAGGCAACGCAGTCCCATAGGCCTACCAAACCTACGGTTTTGCGCCCCATATTGTAAAACAGATTTGCAACGGTCGTCTGACCACCGGATACCAGGATACTGTTCGGGCTGATTTCTTTATAGATATGGGACTTGCCTGTGCTGCGCGGCCCCAATTCACAGAGATTGAAGTTATTCTCCACCAGCGGCAGCATACGCGCAAGCAGCAGCCACTTTTCCCGATTGTTCAACTGTTCCGGCTCATATCCGCAGGAACGCAGCATAACATCCATCCACTCTTTCTGTGTGAATGCCTTGCGTCCCTCTCGAACTTCTTCAATGTCGATATGGGGCATCTGAATCGGAGTCAGCTTATGGATGCTAATGGGAGAGATATCCTTCTGCTTTTTCTGTTTAGAGGAAATCGGCTGTCCATCTATATCCGTGATTCCAAAGCTACTGTCTCCCTCAGATTCATATTCCAGCTGCACGATGCACCAGATACCGCCACAAAGCAGCCGGTCATATTTTTCCGGATAATCATCCGTAATCGGTACATTGGTGAGACCAAGGTTAGAGAACTCTGCAAAAAAGCAATCCTTTTTGATGTCCAGATGCACGGTCACCATATCAATAATGGTATGGCTCCCGTTCTTGCGCAGTTGTGAGAGAATTTTCTGAGCCTCATCCGGGCGGACAAAATTGTCTGCCAGAATGCGTTTCACATTCTGAACGCCCTGCTCAATGATTGTCTCATCGTCTGAACTACAATACTGACCCAGCAGGAACTCCAGCACATAGACCGGAACATTTGCTCCTTCTTTTATTTTCTTTGTCAGGTCTTTGCGGACGATCCGACCGTCAAAGTTGCTGCGCAGCTTCCGGCGCAGTTCTTCACGGGTATCGTCTGCCGCCATATCCATCATTTCCATACGGAATTCCTGCCTCCTCTATATCAGAATCCGAATCCAAAGTCATCTGCAAAGGCAATGTCCATGATGACAGGCTGCCTCCACTGCTCCAGACCGCTTTCTTCGTCATAAACCACAAGGTAATACTGCTTGTCCTTGTCGTATTTCTTATTCTTGAATGTGAAACGCATCCGGAAGATACGCTTCTGTGCATTTTCCTCGCGACTGTCCGCCACATAGCTGTTTTCGTTCGAGATTTTCTCATTTTCTTCCGAGAGGAAGAAAATGCGGTATTTTGCGGCTTTCACAGTATCGCTGACTGCATCCGACTGGATAAAGTCCATGGAAGTGATCAGGTTCGTGATCTTATGGACGATGCTGACCAGAGCAATCTCTGCATTCTTTGTTTCCATGTGACCACGTTCCATCTTAAACTCCAGCACCGGTACCAGCATTTCCTGCGGTGAGGAACCGCCATGCACATAGTTAGCACCGCCTCCGGCCACCTTAAAGACATTGCTGCTGACAGGATAAGACACCACCTTGCTGTCCTCATTCCCCAGAACGCGTCCCATGCTCATATGGTCGATGCCGTCATCTTCCAGTGCCGCCTTTGACACAATAAATCTGCGATTAACAAATGCTTTTTCCGCGCTTTTCCCAGAAATCTTGTCACTTTCTGTCAGCTTATCACGTTTGTAAATAAAGCCATGATCGGCAGTGACAATAAAATGATAGGTGTTGCCGCTGACGGAGATTCGATGAATCAAGTCCATGATTTCCTGAACGGCCTCCTCACACGCATTAAACACCTCATCCTCGGTATTTGCCTTGTCTCCACGCGCGTCAATCTGATTATGATATACATAGATAATCTGACGTTTTGTCAGTACATCTCGCAGCTCTGCCACTTTCAGATTTTTGATATCATCGAACTGTACACAGACACTATCCGGGTTATAGCTTTGCAGCACCTGCTGCCGACCTGCCAGATTATCGCAAAGGATACCATCTACCAGCACCTGGAAGTCATCCGTCATCTCCAGGGTTTTATGCGGTAAAAGTGCTGCCATACCGAGCCTTGTATAAGACGGCAGGACACTTAGTTGTACAGAAAGTTTTGCCGTGCATTTCGGGTCATCCTGCATTCGGGCAAACAATTCCTGTCCTACCTCGTAACGCATGGCATCCGAAATAATGACCACGGTGCGTTCTTTGGTATAGCGCAGGTTGGCATTGTAAAACTCCCGCTGCAACGGAATTGCCGAAAATGCGGCATCCTGCTGAATTCCAGCATTCCAGGCAGGGAGCAGGCAAGCCAGATATTCGTTCGTGTAGATATTTTCCACCAGCTCCCGAAGCGGCTCAAAGCTTTCCGTGCTCTCCAGCTGGTCGTAATAATAGTAGAATTTCCGATACTGCTGATCCATATTGTAATCCGCAGCAAGATATCGGTCGATGATTGGCTTTAAGCCATCTGCGGCATGGTAATCCGCTTCCTTCACCATGCTGTATGCACTGGAAAGCATCTGATAGGTTTTCCCGGTCTTTCTGCCAAAGTGCATTTTAGCCCGCTTTTCACAGAGTTCCGGAATGGTAAATCCGTTTACGATTGCACCGATATCTTCCGAAACAAGTCTGCTAATGAGCCACTTTACCAGCACCTGATCCACGGCAAGGAAAGTATCGCACTCCATCAAATCGTCCACTCGCATTCCTGCAAATGCCGAAAGAACATTCAGACCCTTGGCAACGTGCGCCGACAGAGCATCGTATTTGTCCCGGTACAGGACGCTGTTCATCAGGCTATCGAGAAATGCGATGATATTGCCTGACTTGTAGGAGACAAAGCTCTTCCATGCTGCCGGAAGCTCTGCCTGCACATATCGCCCAGTATAGGTAACGAACAATGTTACCAAAAGCCGTTCCAAACTCGGCTTTGTATCAGTGTATCCGAAATGCTGCTCACAGAGCTGCCAGAATGCAGACAGCAGATCGTATTTTTCAAACTCCTGCAAGAAAGCATTGTCCACCAGCTCGCCATCCGTCAACACGATGCGCACGACTTCCTCAAAAGAGCAGGTACGCGCCTTGCAGACTGCACTGAGCAGACCGACAAGGATATTTTCTTCATTGAAGTTTTCGATTTCCAAATCATAGAACCGCTGAGTGCGCTCTTTGTTGGCGAAAAACTTGATGTGCTTCTCAATAACCGGCTTGTACTTTTCCTCAATACCCAGGTCAACCGACAGCAAGGAGGCTCGGTCAGCAAAGAACCGTCTGGAATACAGCATTGTGTCTTCCAGATGGTTGTCCCTTACATCCGGTTTCGGAAACGGTGCATAGATCAGATAATTCGTGGTCTTATCCACACGCTCCAGAAAATACTTTGTATAGAACTGGTTATCCGGCTGGAGATAGTAAATCTTCGCATTCTGAAGCTCCACCGTCTCCATATCCTCGGCAAATTCCGCCTTGTCATCGTACCAGAAAACCAGTTTCCGGGTTTCCCCGGTAAATTCCGCATTCAGGCGGTCTATAATTTGTTTCAGGTTCAATTCTGCCATATCAATTTCCTTTACTTGATAGATTCCGCCCTTTGGGGAATATCATACAGGCAGTTACGCCTTGATCCGTTTATTGCCTGTGATGCTGCTAATATAATCGTCAATATCCTGCACGATACAATGATCCCCCATTGTGTGCAGTGATTCAAAATACTTTGTGATATACCCATAGATGCCATACTCTTCAAAAGTCTTTGCTACATCTGCACCGGAAAGCCCTTTGAAATGACGGTACCGCTCCATGCAATAAATCAAAAAATTGGATTCTTTGCTCATCACTCACGCCTCCTCCGGGTAATCATAGGAGCCTGTCAGAAGTTCATCTTGATACATGGTATACAGCGTCATCGGGCTGTAATGCCACAATTTCGATTTTTCATCCGAAAGCTCCTGATAGAGCTTGGACTGATAAAAGCGGGAAATCGCTTTTTCATCATCCACATTGCTGTTTTTTGTAATCTGTTCGATGATGGGCGGCACAATGATTGCAAGCATTGCGCTGAACTGATCTTCATTCATACAAGCTCCCTCCCTTCAAAATGCAAGTATTGCAGGGACTTCTCAGTTGCAAACACCAGCTGGTTGAACAATTTCCGAATCTTGAGTGCCGCCAGTGTTTGTTCCTTATCCAACACTCCGGTCATATACAGGGTAATGGTGCGGTACACATCATCATTTGCCACAGCACCATAAATCAGGTCATGCTGCTTTCCCTGATAGGTTCCCTGACGGTTCTCAGCTACAAAATCCAGCCATGCTTCATCTGGGCTATCAAAGCGCAGCAAGCTGCACTCCTTGAAAGCCACTGCTTCCTCTACGGAATAAATATTGAGCGTAGCGGCTCCTGTTTTGCGGCGGTCAGTGACCTTTTGAGCAAAGTTCACTGCCTGATCGCGGTTAGTGGTGGTGTAAAATCCAAAACCGAAGTCCAGATAGCGATTTTGCCGGATAAGTTTCGGCTGTTCTACGATAACATTGCTTCCGTGGTACAAAATCATTGCAAACGCCTCCTGTTCCTCTTATTTCTTTTCTTTCACCATGATGTTCTTGCTGTCTGCCAGCACCTCATAGAACTTGCCGTCCTGCGCTGTCTGGAGCTTACGGTAGTTGACCTTTACGCCGTCATCGAGGTCAAGCTCAATACGGGAAAGTGCCAGATGGCTGATCTTCTCATCATATTCCCGGCATTCCTTCAGCTGCTTGGCAAGTTTATCCTTGCGCTTGGAGGCTGCTGCCACTTCACGGGCATTCTCGCTGTGATCCATCATATCCTGCATTCGGTTAATCTCGGATTCATATACACGCTGCATCTTGTGCAGGTAGTCGATACGCAGGTTTCCGATGGTATCCGGCGTGTAGCGGTGCAGGTAAACCAGTGCCTTAAAGCCGTTCTGCTTGCCGCTGTCAAACAGCCAGTAGATCGGACGCTTGCCGGAACCGGTGACAGAGTATGTCTGACAGTGATCCTTGAAGAAGTCGTTTAGGAAGTAGTTGCGGATGATCTCCCGGCTGGTGCTGCCCTTATTGCCAAGGGCTTTTGCGATGTAATCAAGGTTTGCTTCCAGCGTATCAGCACCGTACACCACCTTCAGCCAGTCGCACAGGCGCGATACGATATCATCGTCCAGATATTCTTCATCAGTGATAGGGATAACATTGTCGGCATCCGGAATATAGCTTTTGTATTTGCTGCTATCCCACTCGCCGCCTGCATAGGCCAATCCTTCCACATCCAGTGAGTAACGGCCAAATATACAGCCCACGGCATAGCTTAACAAGCTCTTGATCTCCCGCTGCAAATCAGCCTTGCGCACGGTAATATCTTTATCTTCCACTTCCGGGGTCAGTTCATCCTGCAAACCGTAGATGTCAATAAAAATGCGATTCAGCTCTTCTTCGTTGGCTTTCAGCTGATTAAATCGGTCGTCACATTCCGCCTGCCACTGGTTAAAGGATTCTGAAATCGTGGAAACATTGCGGAGCAATGGGTGCTTCTTAAAATCCCAAGAGCTTTCAAAGGAATCCCAATCTACCTTAGTTTTTTCGATTAAGCTAAAAACCATTAAATTAACCGATTCCTTATTCTTTTCAATCACAGGTATTGTCGCAACGTCGCCAGACTGTAATGTCAGTGTTGGATTAACAATTTCAGCAAAGTGGTTGATAACGCATGAATTTAGTAACCCCAATGTAAAAGAAATATTCTCTTTATCGGGGAAACATACGCCTGATGCACTTTCGAAGAAATATCCTTCAGGCATAATTCTAAATGATGGATATGAAGTGATTCTGGACCATGAAATACCAGATACAAAAAGTTTGTCGGCATTTCTAACTGTCGCTCTGCCGGTTGATTTTACTTCAAGTCCGTCATTTTCCCAATTAACAACATAAGAATGATTTCCATACCACTTTCGATATTCTCCACCTTTTAAGCATGGGAACCATTTCTTTTTATTAGGTGTTGTTTCAAACCAAAGTCGTAAAAATCTATCATTGATTCCGAGCGTTGTTCCTTGTTTTGGCGGAGCGTATTTCGCCATAGGCTGACCGATTTTATAAGCAGAAATCGTATTTGGAGATGCCCAATAAGCAAAAGGAATCCCCGGTATATCAGACATCTTTTTGTTTGAAGAGAAAAACCGATTTTCCCCTGACTGAAACATTTCTTCTTTGGCGTACTGGGACACAGGCTCTACCAATCGACAGTATACTCCAACATAATCAAAGTTCTTATAACCACGCAAAATAAAGCTCGTGGTTTGAACAACTTCCCCTCCAATTTCTTCAAAAGCATGTGCGCCAAGATGAACCATATTTACAGTGCTAACGGACAAGAGCTTACGTCGTAAATTTTCAAAAACACTTAAAAACATCCAGCTATGCTGCGTAATCATTGCCTGAAAACCGTTGTTTACAGTCATCTGACGGCAACGCTCAATAAACACGGCAAACAGGTCAGCTTTGCTGTCCGGGTAGTTCTTCTTGACAAAGTTGTTGACATTTGCACTCAGGTTGCTGGTTCCGGCATAGGGCGGATTCGTACAGGTAACCCAATATTTCCGCGCCATCGTCTCACCGATATCAATGAGTCGGTTCAGCTGCTCGGCGGTATCTTCCACGCCCACGCTGTCCATACTGATCTGACCGTCGGTGTCTTCCGCTGCCACAAACCGGCGCAGCAAATCCCAGTTGTAGCTCTCCACATTCAGAATGGAGCCGTACTCCTTGGCATCTGTCAGGGTGTCCAGCAAACCTTCCAGCTGCATCTTAGCGGCATTCTTCTCAATATCGTCCATCCCTGCGCCAAAATATTTCAGGTGCGCACGGTTGATACTGTTGCTCTCCTGGATGGCATAGACATGGCAGCTGTTTTCACCGTTAAGGATACGGCGGTTGTACTGCCGTGCTTTCATCATCACTGCAAAATACGCCAGCTGATAGGCACGGTCATCAATGTCCAGACCGTAGATGTTGTGTTCCAGAATGCTCTTTGCCGCATCACGCTGGCTGTAACCGGCACTCTCGTAAATCTGCATCAGCACATCAAAGGCGTATACGAGGATATGGCCGGAACCCATGCAGGGGTCGATGAGCTTGATGTCTTCCGGGTTCAGGGCGGCGTACTCTTTACGAATTTCTGAGAGCTTCACCTGCACTTCCGGCTCCTGCTGTGCTTCTTCCAGATAGTATTTCCAGTTTTCTTTCAGGTCGCATTCCGGGTGTCCTTCCACCCACAGACGGCCAAGACTATTCTCCACCATGTAACGAACGATCCAGTCTGGGGTAAACAGCTGGGTCACGGCAGGGATTTCCTCTTTGGTGATTTTACCGTTCTTGGCAAAGGCAGCGGCCTTCGGCTCAGTGTTGTAATACTGGTACAACCAACCGATGATTTCCACCTGACCACCGCGCTCGATGTTGAAGTCATCCTCCGGAATATCGTGAATCAGATGATAGACCACACCATCCTGGTCAATAACGGACAAGCTGAGCAGTAGCTCGGTGTAGTTCTTTGTCTTTTCAAACAGAGCAGGCAGAATCTCGTTCAGGGCATTGCACTGTTTCAGGAACAGGATGCGGAACACCTCGTCCAACTTATTGTCCTGCTTCAGCTGGAAAATCTGAGCTTCTTCCTCCGCAGTGAAGGGAAGCTCTGCGTCAAACGGTGTCGTGACCAGATCTGGCTCCAACTTTCCGCTTTCGGAAGAAAGCACTCGAATATGGGAAGGCAGATAGTCGTTGACCTCCATGAAACGGATCGCAATCAGGCGATTGAACCATGTATAGGCAACCTCCTCGATCACATACTGATATGCGGTTTTGTAGTCGGTATCCTTTTCCTTCTGCTGGATGACCTCTATCAGCTTGTCACGCTGGCGCACGGCCTCACCAGAAATCGAATACGGTTCTGCGGTGCCGATATCGAAGAACTGAGTGCCGCCGAAGCTCTGTGGCAACGGCTTTGCAATGCCGTCCTCCGTAATACCGATCAGGCGGGCATCATAGCTGACATCTGCAATCAGCTTATTCCGAGCCCAAATCGCAAAATTCTTTATGGCTGTCTTGTTCATGGAGCCAATCCTCCTGTCATTTATAGTTCAATGTTGACGATGGTGTCTTCGTCCATCTCTTTCAGCAGGTTTTCGCGCAATGCAGCAAGGTATTTATCAACATCATCCTTGCTCTCCAGCCGCCACGATGCAGTCTTGGCAACCGTCTTGATGGAAACATTCTTCGTGGTGCGCACCTTATATACCGACTGCGGTTCCGCTACCTTTTCTGCCGGTTTCACGGTCTCGCCGCGTTTTTCCGCCTCTTCTTCCTGACGCTTGCGCTCTGCCTCGGCCTTTGCCGCTGCCTCCTGCACAAGACGGATATCTTCTGCGTTCATCTCGTTGAGCAGGCGCAGCTTCAGTGCCTCCGCCTTATCTGCATAACTGCGCAGAGTGGAAACATTGTTGCAGTGCTCCGCACCGTCCATGATCTCCTTAAAGAGTTCCAGATAACGGTTGAACTTCGCATCCTTATAGGGCTTGGTGTTCAGCACTTCAAAGACACGGTTCCGATCCTGATTGATGGAATCTTTGACCGGCTCTGCCTGCTCTTCCAGAATGCGCATATAGCAGTTCATAAACTTCTCGCGCAGCTCCGGCAGCTTCGGAATCTCCTTGTAGGGCTTCGGCATCCGGACAATGGTGCGCATCTTGGCCACCACGTCTTCCAGTTCTGCATCCACGATGTAGGTCTTGCTGTCCTCGTAGATATTCAGCATATCCAGCGCACGAGTGAAGATGGTCAGCTGCTCACTGCCAAAGAAATCTCGGATAGGCTCATAGTCCTCGCCAAAATCCATCAGATCGTCCTGCTCGTCAAATACAGTCTTAAAGAATTCAAGCGGTGCCTGAATCTGTACCAGTGCGGAAAGCCGCTTCTTGCCCTTTTCCAGAAGTTCTTTTCCGGGATAGGTGTAATTCTCATATTTCGGTTCCAGCCGCTCAATCTCGGTGATTCGATTCTCGCAGTAATGCTGGAAGTTCTTCATGATGGTATCTTCGTCATCGGCAGGCGGTGCCACCTTGAACAGCTCTTTCATCACGGTGCGGACGGCCTTTTTCTGGTTTTCCGGCACCCGCACGCGCACTTCCGTCAGCAGCTTATCCACGAACTGCTTCTTCGTGATATAGCCGATGATTTCTTCTTCGGAGCGGTTGTTCAGATTGACGCTCTCACCGTTGACCGTAAAGGACAGGTCTCCACGCTTAAAGAGACGTGCCACTATCCAATGGATGTCATCTTCTACAAAGCCATAGGGTGCTTTCATAAAGCGATCCTTGATGGTTTTCATAGAAGTTTTCATGTGCATCCGAGAGTTGCCTGCCACAAATTGCAGCACGTCATCCAGTGCGTGAACATTGGATTCTCCGGTATCTCCCAGTGCCAGCGACAGCTGATTGCTGGTCTTGAACATCTTCCGGATGTCTGCTTCGCCCATCGCTGCGTCAATGTAAGACAGCTTGTGGTAAACCGTCTGCACCAATCTTCCGATTGCCTCGTTGATGCGGCTGGTCACTTCCTTGCCGGAAGTGTGCAGCACATCGCCATTGACATAAATGGTAGCCTCTTTCAGAGCTTCCGTCAGGTAAAGCTTGGCGTTACCGTTGCGTTCCCGCATCTCCACGCGCTTTGCTTCCTTAATGGTCTCATACTTGGCAAGCTGCACAGAAGTATTCTTGCGCAGGAACCGCTCAATTTTCAAGTATGCCCGCATTTCCGTCAGGAACGCATCATCATTCGGCAGAACCACAAGGACTTCCTTGCCCTGGCCAGAGAGTAGGCGCAGCGTACCATCATCGGTGCCGCCCTCATACCACGGGGTCAACACACGGAGGCCGATATCGTAATTCTGGTTTGCCTTATAGGGGCGGTCATCCACTGTCTGATTGAAGGAGAACGCATACCGTCCACTGAAGCTTGGGTACTGATACTTCTTGCTGGAGAAAATGTCCTCATAGATCATCTCCGCAATCTTCGTGATGACCTCCGGCATCTCCACATTTTCTTTTTCGATTTCGTTGTTGATTTCCTGTTCCTCATCGGTCAGGAATACATAGATGGAGCCATTCTTCTGGATCAGCATCTGGCGCATCAGCACTTTCAGTGCATCCTCCACCTGTGCCTTCAAAGAAATACGATCATCGTCAATGCTGGTAATCATGAGGCTCACGATGTTGTCCACGTTGGCTTCAATCTCCAGAACATATTTAATCAGGAAAAGGGTCTTCAACACATTGATCGCAAAGACATCTTTTTCCTTCTTTTCCGGGTTGATGTAGCTGTTATCATAAGCGCGGATGATCACGCTGCTGTGGCTGTGGTCGAGGAAGTTCTCCAACGCATCATAGAACCGATAGAACGGCACGATTGCCCCCATCTCATCGTCCATCAGCTGCATGGCAGACTCTTTGAACAGAGCCAGCATGGAACGTTCACCTTCGGACAGGTGCTTGCCGGATGCACCGTGGGTACGGATACTGGTCAGCACACTGGCAAGCAAATTAAACTGGTACGGAACAAAAGGATAAACCTCTGCAAAATCTTCTGCATTGGCGTACAGTTTTTTCTCCACGCCGTCGTTGAAGACAATCAGATTTTTGATGATAGTTGCTTTCTGGTCATAAAGCAGACGCAGGCTCTGTGCTGCGGTCTCAGTCTTATCCAGAATACGCTTCTTGATAACAGCGTCCACATTGGCAGAGGACAAAGAAAGACGGGTATCGAAACGTCCCTGAATCTTAGAGAAGTCGTTACCTTTCACCTTAGTAATGGAGTCGATGTCCTGCTGGCTCGTTACGATTACCCAAGCCTTCCCCATGCATTCCTTGCCCAGTTCTTCCGTCACTGTCTGAAGGTTCAGCATCAGTTTGGAATCATCACCAATGTACTGGCCAATCTCATCTACAAGGAAAACCACATGGTGGTTGTTACCTTTTTTCTCAATATAGGACTTTACACGCTTGGCGAAATCCTCAATACTGATCTGGTAGCCCTCGGTTGCTTTCTCACACCAGTTACGAGCAGCCGATTCGCTCATGAAATCCATGTCAGAAAGAACATCGACAACGGAATCCTGAATGAAATCGAAGTCCTGGCGAGAGCTTTCCCACGGATCTCCATACTCTTCTTCAAACTTTTCCTTAAACTCTTCAAAACGACCTTCCTCGGAAAGCCTGCGCTCCAGGTCGGCAAGGTGCGGCATGGAACCGCAGAAGCCCTGCATCTCATTGAAGACCTTCAGGAATACGTTCACAATGGCATCTTTATTTTCTTTGCCATTCGAATCGCTTTTGGAATCAATGTTGAAAAGAATTACGTCCGATGGGGTGTTTGCTGCCAGCTGCATATCTGCCAGCACCATCTGATTGGTAATCTTCTGATCCTCGATAAAGTAGTCGATGGCATGTTTGTCTCCGACCTGTTTATTCTGAAGCAGATAGGACAGGATTTTCAGGAAATGAGATTTACCACTTCCAAAGAAGCCGGAAATCCAGACACCCATTTTCGGTGTGGTTCCCTGAATACCTTTTTTATATGCTGCAAAGAAATCCGCAAAATGACGCTGAAGCTCACGGGTCACAACATACTCTTCCAGCTCCTGCGCTACATTTGTTTCTTCACCCTGACCGACAATGATAACGCCCTGTATCTCACGGTCAATTTTCTTTCGGAACATGTCCTTGATCTGCATAACAGTTTCCTCCATCCATTACTTTACCAGTCGGAATGCCCGGTAATAGTTATCGTCTTTAATCTCATTGAACAGGATCAGCTCCTGCTCATTATAGGTTCCCGGAAAGAACATCACGACCGGGCAGCGTACAAATGCCTGATGCAAGTTGTTAAGCACCTTGTGGGAGCGCAAAATCGGATAGCACTTGCCGATACCGGTTAAGAACACGACTGCATTCTCCGGCGTATGTTCTTTGATATATTGCACGATCAGGCTGTCATCGTCATTCACCTTCATGGAGTTGGTCACTGCCTTGACGATACGCTCGATTCCTCGCTTTTTTTCAAAGTCATAGCACTTTTCCATAAAGTTTTTCTTTTCCAAAAAGTCAATGATGATATCATACAGGTCAAAGACCACAAGCTCAAAATCATCATCGCCCCGGTCATTCTTATTTTTCAGATACTCTACACGCTCCCGAACTTCCAGTTCCTTTTCCGGTGGATAATCAAACACCCAATAGTTGACCTCATTTGCGCGGCCTGTTCCTTTTCGGAAAGATGGCTTATGGATTGCAAGCTCCATCTCGTCCAGTCTTTGGCTTAAATCCATTTCATCTTACCCCCGTCAGTGTTTTTACCATGATGCCAAGATCATGGTCATAAAGCCAATGCTCAAATGCAATATCAAGAATTGGCTTCAGTATTTTTCTTGTGCTGTTTGCCCGGTTGCTTTCTAAAAGCCCCGCTTCATAAAGCTGCGTTTTATAGCAGGAACCGAGGCGGCGCAGCGTATAGTCTTGAAGAGAAGCCACTTTCTCACTCTGTTCCTGCTTATTTTTGAAAAATATCCGGATATCTGCATCCGTCAGCTCATCGGAACCAAGAATCATTTTTTCCCGCACTACTTCATACACAAAATCAAAGAACAGCGTGTCATGCAAAAGAGCCGCAATCAGCACAAATAGTTTTTGTGTAGCAAGATCACTGCTCAAAAAGATTGGATAAAAGCTTTCATCTAATGTCTTGATACGGGCTGTTACGGTAGAATAAATCTGCTGCGCTCGTAGTTTTGTCGGTGCACCATAGATGTTTGTCTCTTCATTCAACTTTTTAATATCTGCAAAGCTCTTACCCTCGCTCAAAAGCTGCACGGTTTTCCGAAATTCCATGAACCAGAACGAAAATTTCACTGCTCCGGCACTATACGGTTTTCTTTCCATCTTCGTTCTCTCCATTTCCGGATTTTGTTTTAATGTATTTGCCGCTTTTGATTCTGGCATCCTTCGGCTTTTCGGCGTTAATAGGAATGACCCACTGATGGCCTAAACGCTCGGCACCATCAATTCGCCCTTCCGTGCATAATGTCTGTACTCTCCTTGTGCAGATGCCCCATTTTTCAGAAGCCTGCTTAATCGTCATGAAATCCATACGGAACCTCTTTTTCGATGTCTAAAGTCACTCGCAGCAAGTTAAAATTTCTCATTTATATTCTACTCCAAGAAACGAACAAAATCAATCGAAAGTTCTTCCAAATTTTGAACGATTTTTTTAGAACCCACTCTTCTGCAAGCAGGGCTTTCGTGACACGAAAGCGATTTTCTGCTTGTTGGGAAAACTCCCCAATCCCCATAGAACGCTGCCTGCGGCATCGGGCTGCGCATCCGTTCCGGATGCTTCAACGGCAGTTCCTGCCAAAGAAAAAAGCCCGGTGCAGAACGAGCATTACACCCACACTGCACCGGACTTTCCATCATCGACTACTCTGTCTATTTTCTTCTTCCTGCCGCACTTCCTGCTCATGCAGCTGCTCTTTTTTCTGCTCATCCTCTTTCAGGATTTCCTGCACAATCTTCTGCGCCACAAGCCAATCCTGCATTTCCGATTTGGTCTTGCGGTACTCTGCATAAGAGCTTTTCTTTCGTTCCAGAAGCATTGCATACTCTGCGTTCAGCTCGCTGATGCGCGGGAGCTTCTTGTCAGAGCCGTTCTCTTTCTTATAGGCATCAAATGCCTTTTTCGCTGCGCTGCGTAAGGCCAGCGTATCCCGATGGGCTTCATAGAACTCCCGATTGTAACCGGATGCTTTATACGCGGCAAAAACATCTTTTGTCTTGGCATAATTGATTAGATGCTTCCGCAGCACCGACACTTCCGACATCCGTGCCTCATCTGCTTTTACAGATTCCAGCAGCGCATCACATTTTTCAGAAATTCCATCTGCCTTTTCCTTCAGCTCTGCATAACTCTTGATTCCATGCTCTTCCATGAACATCATAGCTTTTGCCATCTGCTTCAGATTAAAGACTTTCGCCCATCGCGCATATCCCGCACCTTTGCCCTCCTGCATTTTGGCACGGACATCTATAAGGAACGACAGCTCCGCCTTCTGATGCACCTGTGACGACCGTGCGCTTGTGCGGTTTTTCTCTACAAATTTGCTTTTATGAACCGCATTTCCAGCAATCACTTCGCATAGTTCTTCAACCGAATATCCTTTACCAAGAGAGCGGAAACGAGCAAATCTGGCGTGGCCTTTTCCCCGCAGTGCAGGCTGTTTTCCATCTTTATACTCGTATCCTGCTTCCTGCAAAATTCCAATCAGTTCCCGGAAGTCTTTTGGTTTTCTTGCCAATGCTACATCAATGGCCTCGCAGATTTCATCTCGCTGCGATTTTTTCTCCGGGTATTCCGTTCTCTTCTGCCGCTCTCCATAGGGCTTCCGGATAATGACCGACAACTGGTGTTCCAGGCAGACGATATCACTGAGCCTTGCCAGTGCAAGACCGGATAAGCGAAAATCTCGGAATTTTCTGGTGCTGTCTAATGTAGTCGAATTAAAAATAATGTGGTTATGAATGTGCGCACGATCAACATGGGTAGCCACAATAAAGGCGTGTTTTCCCTTGGTGAATCGCATGGCTGTCTCATACCCAACCTTGTTCGCCTCCTCCGGCGTGATTTCTCCGGGCTTAAAGGATTGCCGAATCTGATATGCAATCACATCATGCGCCTGGGTTCTTCCCGTGATATGCTCATACTGTCGTTTGGAAAGCAGAAATTCTTCATCACAGGTCTTTGCGTCACAGGCATACGCGCTGATGTATTTTCCATCTTCCGTCTTTGCTGCATTCTCAGAATAATCAGTACGGTCAGCCAGACACTGCGCTACCGTCTTTCCTTTATTGATATGCAGCGCAATCAGTCTTGTAGCCGCCATTTTTCATATTCCTCCATCTAAAAAGAGCTACCCGAAGGCAGCTCTTACCAATTCACTATTCTCATTTTAACATCCGTTCCCGATCATAAGCTCCCTGCAAATAAACGGCCTGCTTGATGATTTCTTCCATGTCGAAATAGATGCACATGATGCTTTCGTATAGCTTCCACACATTAGATTCGCTGCCGCCCACCATTTCCATCAGCTGGTCTTCCATCTTCGATTGCTCAGACTGTTTTTCCTGATAAGCAGTCTCTTCCACAAAATGATTCTCTCCATCTGTTTCCTCGTACCGTAAATCATAATAATCTTTCATAAACTGAATATCCATCTAATCCCTCCTGAACTCAAATTGTCAAAACATCCTCTACACGCTCGCACAGCCGCTCCATCAGTTCCATGATGCTGCCCGCACCAACCGCAGCTGCGAACAGCCCCATCTCAATCAGAGTCAGCAGGAACACATCCGTCCAGCTCGCCCGAACCACCGAATAGATGCCGCAGCCAAGAACGAACAGCATGACCGGCGAAAGCACCCACAGGGATAGCTGTATCAACAGATTCCAGATAAAGCACAGAAATCGCAGCAGAAACGCAACCGGCAGCAACAGAACTTTCAGCCCCAGCTTCAACAAAAAACATATGATTTTCATGGATTTCACCCCTTCGTTTTTCTTTTCATCTTCATTTTACCGTACCCGCTTGCCAAACACCACGATGTCAACAGAAAGAGCTGCAAAAAAATATGTAACGGCACAGACAGTTTCATCTGTGCCATGTGCAGTAGAAATCCCGCACATTTGCGCTGTCAGCGAATACCAGAAAGCCTCTTCAGGATCAGCTTCTGCATCTCCCAGAGTTCATCCAGCCGCTTCTGCAAATCCCGGATATCCTCCGCATAGATGCTTCCGGATTCATTGGCGCGTTTTGCGTACTGGTTCAGGTTGTTGCTGCATCGGCGAAGAAGGGTGGATACCTGCGCCACATCTGACAAATCAAGATTTACGCAGTACCCGTCCATTGCCATTTTTCTCATATAGGCACCGGTATTGCGAATCCCCAATTCCTTCTGCTTTTCACGAATCCTCGCCAGCTCTTCCGGGTTTACCCGGACATTGATCCAGTGTTCCCGAACACTCATAGTGCCACCTCCTCATCATCCCGATGTGTCATCGGCGGAATGCGCCCTGCACGGTCACGCAGCTCTGCCAGGACAGACGGCTTTTCTGTTGTATTCTCACGGTCAGGATCATCATTTCCACGGTCATCCATATTCAGAAGTGCGTCCAGTTCTGCCAGTCTTGCGCTCTTCTCTGCCAGTTCTGCCTCCTGGGGAAACGGCTTTCCAAGCTCTGCCTGCGCCGCTTCCTGTTGGCTCCTAAGATTGTCCAGCTGCTGTTCCGCTTTTTCCAGCCTTGCAGGAATCCCAGCAAGAGCATTGTCCAGACGCTGGATATTGCCCGCAGCACTGGTGCCGATGGGTACCCGGTGGGTCATCTCGCCTTTCAGCAACACCTGATACTCTTTCTGGAAGCTGTCAAATGCCAGTTCCATCTTGAAACCACGGTAACTGCCAAGCGGCACCGGCTCCAGACTCTGATTGGCTTTACAGATTGCGAGGATTGCTTCACCGGCCTCGGCTTTTTCAGTAAATCGCGCGCCATTCACCTCCATGCCGCAGAACCCCTCTTCCGGCAGTGGATGTGCCGCCACCGTCCGGATATCCGACTGAAAGCCCTTGATGAACCCCTGCGTTTTCTCAATCTCCGCAGGGAAATATTTCATCAGCTTATCCTCCAATCGGTACTGCTGACTCTGATGGTCTGCCTTCAATACTTTCAGCCTTGCAACATCTACATCCAAGTCCATTTTTTCCTTGATCTGCGGGTCTCCTGCACAAAGTGCCTTGATCTCCGCATAGGAAAGTGCCTGCTCATCCACATCATCACAGGAACGAACCGGAGATTTGCTGGTCATGATCTGACTGATAAACTTCTGCTTATTCTCCAGTGTCTGATAGAGGTAGGCATCAAAGGTTCCTTCCGTCACATACTGATAAACCTGCACCTCTTTATTTCGGTTTCCCTGACGGATGATACGGCCATTTCGCTGGGTCATGTCCGCAGGCCGCCAGCCCACATCCAGATGATGCACAGCCACCAGCCTGTCCTGCACGTTCGTGCCTGCGCCCATCTTCTGTGTCGAACCTAACAACACCCGCACCTGTCCGGTACGGACTTTGGCAAACAAATCCTTCTTTTTTGCCTCGGTATCAGCATCATGGATAAATGCGATTTCTTCTTCTGGTACGCCGGACTGGATGAGTTTGGCACGGATGTCCTCATAGACATTGAAGGTTCCATCGTTCTTCGGCGTGCTGAGGTCGCAGAACAGTAACTGGGTCAGCTTATCCGACTGTCCTTCCTCATAAATCCGAAGCACATTCCGCACACAGGCGTTGAGCTTGCTGTTGGGGTCATCCGGAAGGAGCGGATTCATCAGCCGCTGATCCAGCCCCAGCTTTCTGCCATCAGATGTGATTTTCAGCATATTATCGACCGATGGGTCTACCACACCGGAATGCACAGCCGCCGCCCGTTCCGAAAGCTCCGCCACCATCGCCTGCTGATGCTCTGAAGGCTGCACCACCACGGTTTCAAACTTTGCCTCCGGCACCGGCAGATGCAGCTGATCGGAAGTCTTGATATCTGCCACTTCCTTGAACATATTCATCAGCTCCGGCAGGTTGAAGAATTTTGCAAATCTTGTTCTTGCCCGGTATCCGGTTCCTTCCGGTGCCAGCTCAATGGCCGTGGTGGTCTCACCAAAGGTAGAAGCCCAGCTGTCGAAATGGGTCAGCCCTTTTTGCTGTAACGTGCCATACTGGAGATACCGCATCATGGTATAAAGCTCCGTCATGCTGTTGCTGACCGGGGTGCCGGTCGCAAAAATGATGCCGCGCCCGCCTGTCAACTCGTCCATATACTGGCACTTCATAAACATATCCGAAGATTTCTGCGCTTCCGATGTGGACAAGCCCGCGACATTGCGCATTTTTGTGTAGAGGAACAGGTTCTTAAACGCGTGTGCCTCGTCTACAAACAGCCGGTCTACGCCCAGCTGCTCAAAGGTAATCACATCGTCCTTTCGGTCGGTTGCCCGGAGTTTCTCCAATCTCGCCTCCAATCCTTTCCGGGTCTTTTCCATCTGTTTGATGGAGAAACGTTCGCCATTCTGGGATTTCATCTCAGCAATAGCGTTTTCGATTTCATCAATCTGGGCAGCCAAAATTCGCTCCTGCCGTTCTGCGGACACCGGGATTTTCTCAAACTGGGAATGCCCGATGATGACCGCATCGTAATCACCAGTGGCAATTCGTGCGCAGAACTTCTTTCTGCGAGCGGTTTCAAAGTCCTTTTTGCTTGCCACCAGCAGTTTTGCACTCGGATACAGGCGCAAGAACTCGTTTGCCCACTGAAGGGTCAAATGATTCGGAACGACAAACATGGATTTCTGGCACAGTCCCAGCCGTTTTGCCTCCATAGCAGAAGCGGCCATCTCGAAGGTCTTACCGGCCCCTACCTCGTGGGCCAGCAGCGTATTGCCGCCGTACAGCACATGAGCAATGGCATTCTGCTGGTGTTCCCGCAGCCGGATCTCCGGATTCATGCCGCCAAAGCGGATGTGGGAGCCATCGTACTCACGGGGACGAGTACTGTTGAACAGCTCGTTATACTTTTCCACAAGTTCCGCACGGCGATAAGGGTCTTTCCACACCCAGTTCTGGAACGCATCCTTAATGGCCTGCTGTTTCTGCTGAGCAAGGGTGGTCTCCTTTTTATTCAGAACCCGCTTCTGCTTACCGTCTGCATCCTCCACGGTATCGTAGATACGGATATCCCGCAGATTCAGCGTATCCTCCAGAATCCGGTAGGCGTTGGCACGGCTGGTGCCGTAGGTCATATAGGCATGGACATCATTCCGGCTCGGTGTACTCTTGCCGGTGATCTGCCACTCTGCCGTCATGGGAGAGAATTTCACTTCGATGTTCCGGCGCAGGTAAAACGGCGGTTCAAAGGTTTCTTCCATAAACTGCTGGATATAATCCCGATTGACCCATGTAGCACCAAGGCGCACATCAATCTCTGAAGCGTCCAGGTCTTTCGGCTGCGCCTTTCTCAGATATTCCGTATTTACCGCAAAGGCATGGTCAGAGGCCGCAGCCAGTTCTGCCACGCGGAGCTTTTCCCGGACATTGCCAGACAGATATTCATCAGCCGTCACCCAGCCGGTTTCCTCGCCGCCCTGCGTCATCGGGTCTTTGAAAATGACGCCATGCAGTTCCTGCCGGATTTTTTCATATTCTCCCGGTGTACCTAAAAGCTCCGACATATAGGGCAAATCCACTCTGCCGCGCTCTCCGATAGAGATTGCCAGAGCTTCTGCCGGAGTATCTACGCTGGTAACAGCCCGTTCCGGTCGAATCGTCCGTTTGGTGAACATATCTGCCTTGGATTCCAGCCTGCCGTTTTCATCCACATTTTCCAGAGAGCAGAGCAGATAATAAGACGAATCTTCCGAAAAAGCCTGTGCATTTGCACGGGAATTGATAAGCCCATACTGATCGGCGAATCGGTCATAGGCTACATTCAGTTCCCGCTGTTTCTGGGCAATCGCGTCCTCCGGATAATCGTTCAGCTGGTAGTCAATCAGTTCCTGCACGATGGTGCGAAGCTCCACCATGCCCTTGATCCTGCCGGTGGCCGTCGCAGAAAGGTCAGCTTTCCGCATGATGCTGTTCTCACGGAAGTAGACATCCCCATCCACTACTGCATAGGAGAAGTTCTTTACATTGGGGTCTGCCGGAATGGTTTCGCCCTGCAAGGACAGTTCTTCCTCCGGTGCCAGCTCCTGCGCTTCATAGTGGCCGCCGATATGCTGCACAGCCTCATGCAGCTGGTCTCCCAGATCTGCATCCGGAATCGGAATGACTGTACATTCTTCCTTGCCGTACTGGGTGCTTTCCGTTGTAATCTCACCCAGCACCATTTCCGGGTGGTCAACAAAATAGCTGTTGAGGGTAATACCCTCCGATGTCAGCCCCAGATGCACCCAATCCGGTTCGATATCAATGGGATGGTCTCTCTTTTGCAGGAAAATGATATCCGACACTACATCTGTACCGGCATTGGCACGGAATGCGTTATTGGGAAGTCGGATGGCTCCCAGCAGTTCTGCCCGCTGCGCCAGATACTTTCGTGCGTCCGGATTCTTGGAATCCATCGTATAGCGGCTGGTAACAAAGGCCACGATGCCACCGGGACGAACCTGATCCAATGCCTTGGCAAAGAAATAGTTGTGGATAGAAAAACCGAGCTTATCATAGGGTTTATCGCTGACACGGTAGTTGCCAAATGGCACATTGCCCACGGCCAGATCATAGAAATCGCGGCGGTCGGTGGTTTCAAAACCTGCCACCTTGATTTCTGCCTGCGGATACAGCTTCTGCGCAATACGCCCTGTGATGGAATCCAGTTCCACACCATACAGTCTGCTTCCCAGCATGGAATCCGGCAGCATACCGAAGAAGTTGCCGACACCCATCGACGGTTCCAGAATATTGCCTTTCTCAAATCCCATACCGTCCAATGCTTCATAGATTGCACGGATCACGGTAGGGCTGGTGTAGTGCGCATTCAGAGTCGAAGCTCTGGCTGCGGCATATTCTTCTTCCGTAAGAGCTGCTTTCAGCTCCTTATATTCGCCTGTCCAGGCAGTTTTCTCTGCGTCAAAGGCATCTGCCAGCCCGCCCCAGCCGACATAATTGGCCAGCGTTTCCTGTTCCTCCGGTGTCGCATCCCTGTGCTGGTTTTCCAAGGTTTTCAGCATATAGATGGCATCCATGTTGGCACGGAATTTCTGCTTTGGGCTGCCTTCACCGAGATGAAAGCTGTTGATGCGGTAGTTTTCTGCATGAGTGCTCTCCGGTTCTGTCTCCGGGATAGTCAAATGCTGTTCTTCACTTTGCTTTTCTCTGCCGGGATTCAGATCAACCACCAGATTGTGCAGGTGAACATTTTCCTCATGCCCCAAAAGTCTTGCCAGATTCTCCTTGCTTTCCGAGCGGAAGATCGGATACACGGAATCCGGGTCCCGAAGCTCCACATCGAAAAGCCCGACTTTTTCAATCGTAAATGCCTTTCCGTCCAGATACAGCGTATCACCGACACGATAATCCGGCTGCACCGGAGCTGCCGGTTCTGGCTGCACAGTCGCAGGCTCTTTTTCAGCCTCCATATTCCTGCCGCAAATCTCCTGCAACGCCTCTGACGCACTCACATAATCGGCAAATGTCTGCACTTTTCCGTCCGAATATCCGTAATACTCTTCTTTAACATAATCCCAGATGGCAAACGCATCCTTAGAATCCGGGAAATTCTCGCCGGTCATCGTGACCACAAATCGTTCATTCGGTGCATAGCCTGACTCTCTGGCAAGTTCTCTGGCGTGTTCCTGCATTTCCAGCACCAGAGGATCTGCCTCTGCGTGAACCGATTCCGGTGCTTCTTCGGATTCCACATCCGGGAATGGAATGTCCTGCTGCAAATTCTGTTTACTCTGCTCAACATAGAGCCAGTCTTTGGCCTCCCGTTCCTGGACTTTTTTAATCAGTTGCTGACGGTAGGTCTCTGCCTCCCATTCGCTGGTAAACTCTTCGCTGACACCATCCGGCTCTACATGAATGCCGTCCTGAATATCATCCCAGACCGCATAGCCATCGTCTGTCTCCATCACGGTAAAACGCTGGGGTGCCGCCAGTTCACTCCGGGCATAGACATCCGCAGCCGTATTCAGCATGTTGTCCACATGCTCATTTCCGGTATCGTAGTGTTCCGGTGGCGTTGGAGGAAAGACATGGGCAGCAGTCGGCATAGGAAGCGGCGCGCCGTATTCCTGCTCCAGCTTTCGATACTCTTCCATTTCCAGAGCAGTCAGGTACTGACCATTTTCCAGAAGCCGGTCTAACCGCTTATCCACCGCCGACCATGTGAGGCGTACTTCCCGGTCATGACCATAATTGCGAAGCAGAATGCCTTTCCCGTCATAATCCGCAAAACCGCGACTGCCATCCATAAAGGTATAGCTGTGACCACCGATACCATATTCCGCTTTCAGAAATGCAGCTCGTTCTTTTGCGTCCCCTTGCTGCTGATACAGCGCATAAATACGGATTTTTCCGCCCTCAAAATTGGAGCCTGTCCGCAGCATCCGGTCGATTTCATCCTCAGAAATGACAAAAGCGGAGGGCTTTTCGCTCTCCGCTTCTCTGGCTGCATTTTCTGCCGCCGCATCAATTTTCTGAATCTGCTCTGCTTCGGACTGAAACAGGCTCATAAAATTTAGCTGTTGATAAGTTCCGTCAGAATGACTTCCTCTGCCTGCGCTTTCAGCATGTTCATGTGCTGCACCCAGGCCATCTGGTTCGATTTCTTGTCCGGTGCCGGATTCGCTTTCAGAAGTTCCGCCATCATCTGCTCCATCCGTGCGGTCGCGGTCTCCTGAATCTCCCACAGGTGCGGGTACAGTTTCTCGGTCAGGATCAGGTGATTGTACAGCAGCGTGTTGTTCTCCTGCAGGAATGCTCTGCGCATCCTCCCGTACTTGCCCAGGGGCTTCTGTTCCTGCACCGACAACTGGATGTCCGGAATCAGGTAATCGCCGTTCTTCGTGTAATTCAACTCCATCATAGTTTTGGCTCCTTTCTGCCTGCTTATCTCTTTCATAGGTTCGGATCGTGCGTTCAATTTCCCGGAAGATCTGGCTGGACATTTCGCTGACCGCAGTTCCCAGCACATTGGCGGCAGCCTGCGTATTAAAATCAAAGATGTCCAGAAAATCCTCGTGTTCAAAATAGTCATCTGCATTGCCCACCGTCCGGGTAAAGACGGAATATGCGATGCTGACAGCGACAGCTCTCTTAAAGGAAGCTCCGATGTTGAGTTCATCATATCCTTCCAGATAGGAATCTGCAACGATGTCACTAATCTGCCTGCGGTTTTCCTCCCAGTAATCCCTTGCAAGGCGTTCTGCCGCTTCCATGATATGATTCTCCAGAGACCCGGCACCGGCAGGAACATCAAACGCTGCATCCAGTGCCCGAATGATCGGCTGCTCATGCTCCGCGTTCATTTTCCAGAGCTGTACCGGGCGGGAATTCTTCCGTTCTCCGGTATCTGCCACATCAAATACATACCGCAATTTCGGCTGCTCCCCGCGCATATCCAAAAGAGCAATGCCCTTGGAGCCACGCTTTACATAGCGATTCATCCGGTCATTCCAGAGATCGTACTCTGCACAGGCCGTTGCTTCTGGTCTCTGCTTATAGATCATCAGCTGCTCCGCAAAGGGATACTTATAAAGCCGCGCGGATGTGGTCAGAAACGCTGTCCACTGTTCTTTGCTGCCAGTGATCTGTGCCGCAGCTTCCTGTGCCATCTGCATATAATAAGCCGTTTTCGTCATCATCTGTCTTTTTCCTCCTCTCCTTTATTCGTCCGGATACAAATCCAGTGCCTCATATTCTGCATCCGTCATCTCTGCCAGTTTCGCAAGCAGCGAGGCCGTCCACCTGCGCAGATTCCTGTCCCTGCCCGTCAGACTTTTCTGCATCTTTTGAAGCTCTGCAATCAGCCCTATCCGTGTGCCAGGGCTGTAAAGCATCATGAGCATCCATTCGTCATCCGTAAAACGCATTTATAACTCCTTTTCTTCGCAGCACCTGCGAGGCGGCGCAGGCGGCACCGCCTCCTGCTTTTCCTTCAGCTAATCCAGAACCGATGCTTTCTCCGTCGGTTCTTCCTTCTTTCCGTTATTGATTACGCCGTCAATCATACCGTAATCGTCTTCCATTGCCATTTCAGCGGCTTTCAGGTAATTCTCCGGTTTCAAAAATCCGGGTAGTTCCTGGAAGCCGATGGAATCCACATAGTGACAGCTTACAGCACCATTCTGCCGTAAAGCCACGATGTCAGACACAGAAAGACTATGCCCAGTAAAATCATCAGGACGGGAAACATTGAATTTCGCATACAGTTCCTCCAACATCGTATTCTGATCCTTGTAGGGAAGAAGCGGAGCCGTATACACCACCTCATAATGGTCAATATCCGGTTCCAGCCCCATCCGTTCCAGTTCGCGCATAGACGAAAAGCGTTCATATACCGTATCCTCGCTGCGGCGAAGCTGCAAAATCGCATACTGGTCGGTAGTACTGTCGAGAAATGCCATCATTCTTTCGTCCGGTGCCTGCGTTCCATGCACTTCATCCCATTTTTCAATTCTTGCCATCGTTCATTTCTCCCTTCTCCATAAACGGCAGGCCGTTTTCCTTTGCTTCCTGCCGCTGCTGTTCCCGCCGCTTTTCACTATAAGGCGGTCGGATACCGACGCAGCGTTTCGGAATCGTATAAGTGACCGACCCATGCTCCCGGTGCTCCAAAATAAACTGCTCCGGATACTGTTTTCGCAGTTCCCGAAGCTTCTTAATCAGGCGGCTGTCATGGGTATAAATGCTGGCGGTTTCCAGTTCATTATCAAAATTGATGACGGTTTCCTGCTCTGCCTTCGTAAGCTTGTATTTCATCGCTCTGCCTCCTTCGCCTTGGCAGCTTTCACCGGCGTATCCGTTCTGGAAGACAAATCCGAGAGTTTACCCAGCACAGATTCCCGTCTGCTGTTTTCCGCTTCCTCTGCACGATCACAAAGTTCATCATAGTCAATCCGCGTCATGGTGCGGCCACCGAACCCATAATCCGAAAGAATCTGGTCTCTGGCTGCATTCATGCTGATTTCCGGGTTGTCGATCTGTCCACCGTCAATTTCCGTAAAGTCCTTATGATATAAGGTATAGTCGTAACCGTCCTCACAGGTCTGAATGGCAAGAAAGCCCTTGCTTCCCAAATCCCATGCACTGCGTTCTTCCGTAATCAGCGGCTCCGGGCGGCATGTACCACCGCCGCGTTCCAGCATTTCTGCCAGCTGACAGATGTGCAAAACATCATACCCCAGGCGCAAATGATATTCGTCCATATATTCGCAGCGAGCTGAGAACTTCCGGTTCGGATACTCGATCTCCACTGCACTGCCATCCGGAATTTTGAACCGATCCTCGTAGTTGCTGGTGATAAACCGGATATTTTTTGCATTCTCCAGCTCAGGATCAGCCTTTTTCATCTGCCAGAGAATCTTTCTGCCGCCTCGCATCTGCTCCAGCATCTCCGGGGCTACCGGCGCAACGGCAAGACCGTCAAGCTGGGGAATCTTCTGAAGTGCTACCACCCTTGCGCTTTCTTCCAGCGTAGAAGACGGCTGTTTATCCAACACATCCCAGCCAATGTGTCCCTCGGTGGTCTGCACCTTGCTGTCCATATCAAAGCAATGGAATTCCACGCCGTCCTGCTTTTCCTGCAAGGAAAGCAGCGCAGCATTATCCACCAAATAAGCTGCATTCATCATTTTCATGCTCATTTTTTACCTCCAAACTCCAGCTTAAATGCTGCTGCACCGTCCTCGCCAGTCTCTACATAAACGGTTGTGTCATAGTAACGATTGGACTTCCTGGAATAGCAATGGGTAAGTCGTGCTTTCCCCTGATTTACCAGTTGGCTTGCCAGTTCCTCTGTCATCTGCTTTCCCAGTGTCTGAAAGAACCTGTTTTCCTTCCAGAGCGCAAATCTACAGCCCTTATCCCTGCAAAACCATCCCTTTGCCGTTTCGCAGACATCACCGCCGCAGGCGGGGCAGGAACCAATGACTTTGCGTTCCGGCTGCATCAGAACATCGGCACCTTTCACAGCCTCGTAGGTTTTTACAAGTCCGCTGACCATGCTGCTGATTTCACCCATAAAGGCATCGCTGTCATACTCGCCGTGTTCTATTTTCAGCAGTTTTTCCTCCCAGTCTGCCGTCATGGATGGGGACTGAATCTGTTCCGGCACCACCGTCACCAGCGCATTTCCCTTGTCCGTAGAGCAAAGGTATTTCGTCTTCTTATCGCCCCTGCGCTCGATAAACCCTTTCTGTACCAGTTTTTCGATGATGGCAGCGCGTGTGGCTGGTGTGCCGATGCCTTTTCGCTCTACACCAGCCGGGAATTCATCCGAACTGGCACTCTCCATCGCTGAAAGCAGAAGATCTTCGGTAAATCTCTTAGGTGGGCTGGTCTTGCCCTCTTTCAGATCGACACCGGCAAGTTCCAATGTCATGCCTTCCGAAAGCTCCGGAAGATCACCCGCCTCCGCATTCTTCTCAGCATCTTCAACCGGCTTTCCTGCATATTGCCTCCAGCCCATATCCGTGACTGTTTTGCCTTTTGTACGGAACTTCTGACCGGCGCATTCTGTTTCCACTATGGTTTCTGCATAGCGATAAGGTGTTCCGACTGCACAAATCAGCCGCACCGCCAGCATGGTAAGAATCGCCTGTTCTCCACTGGGAAGAGAGGAAATGTCATAACCCGCCGCTGTTTTTGTAGGGATTATGGCATGGTGATCGGTGACTTTCTTGGAATTGATGACCTGTGCTGCATTCACCGGTGCCGGTGCATCTGGCTGAATCTGAAAGCTCTGCTGAATCACGGAAACAAGTTCCGGCACAAGCGGTGCCATATCATCCGTCAGATACCGGCTGTCGGTACGGGGATAGGTCACGAGTTTCTTCTCGTACAGAGCCTGCGTGTAATCCAAGGTCTGCTGGGCAGTGAATCCCAACTGCCGGTTTGCTGCTCTCTGAAGCGAGGTCAGATCAAACAATGCCGGGGGCTTCTCTGATTTTTCTTTCTGCTCCACCTTAGTAATGATGGCACTACCTGCCTGACAGCACTCTGCCACCAGTTTTTCTGCTTCTGCTTTTTCTTTCATTCGCTCACCGCCCGCTTGAAAATCCCGAAATTTTAATTCTGCCGAGTAGAACGGCTCCGGCTTGAACGCTCGGATTGCTGCATCCCGCATAACCACCATCGCAAGCGTTGGTGTCATCACGCGCCCCACATTCAGGGTCTGCCCATACAGACATGAAAAAAGCCGGGTGGCGTTGATTCCGACAATCCAGTCGGCACGCTCCCGGCATAAAGCCGCCTCATATAAGGCATCATATTCTGTTCCCGGTCTGAGCTTCTGAAATCCTTCCCTGATCGCACTGTCCTCCATCGAGGAGATCCAAAGGCGTTCCACCGGCTTTTTGCAGCCGCACTGATGGTAAACCAGTCGGAAAATCAGTTCTCCCTCACGCCCTGCATCGGTTGCACAGATCAGACTCTCCACATCTTTCCGCTGCATGAGCTTTTTCAGGATTCCGAACTGCTTTTTCGTGCTGGCGGACACCTGATACTGCCAATGTTCTGGCAAAATTGGAAGATCATCATACTTCCACCTGGCATACTTTTCATCGTAGGCTTCCGGCTGGGAGAGTTCCACCAGATGCCCCACACACCAACTGACAAGGTAGCCATTGCCCTCCATATAACCGTCCCCGCGCTGATTTGCCCCGATTACTTTCGAGAGACTCATGGCAACCGAGGGCTTTTCCGCTAATACAAGCTTCATTCGATACTGCTCCTTTCGCAAAAAAATTAGCAGCCAGGCACCGAAGCGCATGACTGCTATGTAAGGAACGGTATTCTGTTTTAGGTCTACAAACTGAAATTTACAAACTACTTTTTAACAAGTTTTAGCTCTATATTTCTTCTATCAGCAATTTTTTGAAGTATATCAACTATATATGAACATTGTTCTTTGACGGACAAGACAGACAATTCATCATTTTGTTGTATTTGTTTCATAGCTTCTTGTAATTCTGAAAGCTCTAATAAATTGACTGCTACACAGAAGAAATTTTTTCTGCGACCGTCATTATAGTTAGCAAGTAAATGAGAAAGAATTTGCATTTTTTCCCGTTGTTGAAGATTATACTGTTCAACACCAATGTCCTGTATCATTTTCAAGTCTGCTTTTTGGCGTTTATGAGTTATAAAAGAATCATATTTATCAATATACCGATATTTTTCACATGGATAACTTTCACATTCATAACAATATTCAATTTTACCATGTTCAAGGCTACACTTAGCAATTCCGCACGATTGATTACCATTCCCGCAACCGCCACAGTGCTTTCCTAAAAACATAGGGCATAACCCACAATTCAATCCGCAAAGGGAAAATAATTGATTTTTTCGCTCAAATCCTTTCATATTATCAGTTCCTTATAAATTCCGAGTTGTTAAGCTGTTCTTACTTTCTATTTTATCAGATATCGCCTACAGATTCCATAGCTTCATAGCTCCAAATAGTTCACCCACAAACCATTTGGCTATGTAAAAGGGACGGCTTCTCAGCCGCCCCACCGGTCAACGCTGCGTTAATCAGACAGGTTCATCGTCCGATTCTGCTTCGTAATCCTCGTTGACATCCACTTCTTCGTCCTCGTCACCGTCATCCTCCGGCAGCTGGAGCGCGTCTTCATCCTCATCGTGATAATCCGCATCCGGGTCCGGCTGATTTTTCTTTGATGCAGGCTTTATGCCCCTCATCTTGATATAGAGATAGCCGCCGACACCGGCAGCACCAATCACAAACAGAAGCAGCATAATCATCGGAAGCGGAGACGCTTTCTTCTGCTCGTTCTCTGTTTTTTGCTCTTCCGGTGCAGGTTCCGTCTCCTGCGTTTTTTCAGTTTCCGCAGGTTCCGTGACTTCCGGCTCCTTCTCCTGATACTTGGCAGCTTCCTCTTCATCCATCAGAGCAAGCAGATCGGCCTCATCCACCATATTCAGAAAATGCACATTCTGGTTGCCGTCTTTATCGCGGTCAATGATCAGATAGAAGGTGTTGCCCGCCTTTGTCACCAGCGTGATGAACTGCTGGCTGGATTTATCTTCTTCCTCACCGATATCGTCCACCAGCGTCATATTTCCTTCCGGAGTCAAAGCTGTACTGGATTCCGTCTCATCCTCGGATGACATTCCGCTCTGCATCAGATCCAGAAACAGCTTCAGCGCATCTTCACTGAACATGCTGCTGTCTTTTGCAGAATCCGTGACATTCAGGTACTTTCCATGTGCATACCCGGTTTTGCCGTTGAAGTTTACCTTATACCAGTCACCGCATTTTTCGACAATCTCCACTGTATCGCCGGAATGCAGATACCCGATAATCTCCTGATCCATACCGGGGCCGGAACGGAAATGCAGGCTGGTGATACCAGGCACCACCGTACCAGTCTGCTTTTGGGACTTTTCGCTGCCGATGTTGTATTCCTTGCCGCCCACCGTAACGATCAGGTTCCCATCCGCATCCGTAGCGACTTCATAGCCATCCGGCAGCACCTGCATGTCCGGGTCGATTTCGATGCTGCTATCACTGTCTGTTTTCCCTGCATTTGCACTTCCTACCGCATCCGTCTCCTGTGCAGCGGTACTGACAGCCGTGTTCTCCTGCACAGCATCGCCCGTATAGGCAAATGCAGTAGTCGTAAAGGTTCCTGCCGCCATCACGCTGGCAAGCAGCATTGCCATCATCTTTTTCATTCCATATCCTCCGTTTCTTTCTCATCCAGTTTCAGGTTCTCCGGGTTGGGAACCGCAGCCTGAGCCATCTGAATGATGACTGCCAGCTGTTCCGGGGTCAGGCTCTGGGCATGTACCATTTCACAGATTTCGCTGTTTTCCTGCTCGTGGTACTTTCTGTCCCATTCCTTTCTGCGCTCCTCCCACTCATCGCGTTTTCTACGGGCTTTCTCACGCTCCGCAGCAATCTTTTCCAGTTTCAAACTCATATCGTGTCCTTTCCGGGCGAATAATCGCCCTGTTTTATCGAATTCTTCCCATACAGTAGTAATGCTGTCTCCAGTAGCTCGTCTCAATGGAAGCATAGGAAATTGGGTTGCCGCAGTGAATCATCATCCCGTTGCCGACATAAATGCCCACATGGGACGCTCCGCTGGTGTTGTAGGTTTTCTGGAAGAAGATCAGGTCTCCGGGCTTTGCCTCACTTTTCGGGATAATGTCGCATTTTCCCATCAGACCATTGGCCGTCTGTCTGCCTACATTCCAGCCATTGCCGCAGTGGTTGATGACCCAGCTGACAAAGCCGGAACAATCAAAGCTCGTGCTCGGCGAGCTGCCGCCCCAGACATAGGGATAACCGAGATATTTCTCTGCTTCGGTAATCATCTTTCGGAATTTTTCATCCGTCAGAGCTTCGCCCGGAATGTCGTAATCCTGATATTCTCCGCTGGAACCCGCGCCGTCCGGCGTTGCAAAAGCGATGCCTGCAAACAAGTCATCCCGATTGCCCCGGCATTCCAATGTGACTTCGTAGCGTTGCAGCTGGTCTTCTGTAAGACCAGAATTTCTGGCAACATAGTCCACGCCCCTATTGAGCAGCGTTACATTGAGGATTTTATACTCATACTGTACCGTTACCTGATAGGTGTAGGTGTGTCCGGTTCCAGTGATTGGATTGTAGCGATAGCCCACACGGGTTTCTTTCCTCGTCCGGATTTCTACCTTTTCCTCCAACTTCAGCTCATACTGCGCTTCAAAGATACTCTGGAGCCGCGCCTGTACCTGGCTTCTCGTATAGTTTTCAAATTCTACGGTCAGCAGAGATGCAAGCTCATAGGGATTGTGACCGATCTCTGCCAAATTGTAGCGATACTCGTCATAGCCCGGATGGTCGGTTTCAATACGGTCAATTTGTTTACGAAGTTTATCCTCCAACTTGGTATAATCCGTCTCCACGCCTTTCAAATCTTCATCTTCTGCCGTGTAGGAAGTTCCCAGCACCACATTGCCGCCGCCATTGATCAAGACAGAGCAGGACGATACTGACCCGGCAATCACCAAAACAAGCAGTCCCACGGCTGCGATGCCAATGATGATATGCGAGTGGCTCTGCACAAACTGAAATGCCTTTTCCGTTATACTGACAGTACCCTGTGCAGCTTTGGCTGTGCCAGATGCTGTGTTCTCCGCAGCGGCCGCACCTGCCTTCGCAGCGGCATACTCTTTTTTGATAGCCTGCTTCTGCCGCCATCTGGAAAAGAAGTTCGAGCCAGCCTGCGGATCAGACTTCATGCGTTCCGCAAAGACGGAATCCACGGCATCTTTATCTGCCTTTTTCTCCAACCGCTCCAGCTTTTTGTACTGCCGCAGCTTTCGACCATATTGGAACCGGGAACCAGCACGGGCTGCACCTTCCACTGAGCCTTCGGTAAAATGCGCTGCCTCCACACCAGAATTATTATCCTGGTCGGCATTGCGCACGCTCTGATGTGCCTTGGCTGAAAGTGCATCTGCCGCAAGATTTCCCGGCTTCTTTGGCTTTCCGCCTTTTTTCCCGGAAGCCGCTGCATTCTTCTTCGCCTTTACATCCTGCTCTGATTTCAGCTTCTTGCTGCGCATCTTGGCAAGATCGGCCTCGTGACGAATCTGCCTTCGATGTTCCGCTTTTTTCTTGCTGCTGTCTCCCGTAATGCTGTCTGCGGTTTTGCTTCTGGAATCGCGAAGTGTGTTCTCCGCACCCTCGCGCTCCTGCCGCAGCTTGTCTCCGAGATTCGGATTTTTCTTGCCAGCCATTGCTTACGCCTCCTTTGCTTCCTGTACTTCGGTTAATTTGGTCGTCATAATCCGGTACAGTTCCAGATCGGTCGGGAAACGATCAACGAACGGCAAAATCACATTTCCGTAGAACAGCAATCCTTCGCCTTCGCCGGAGTGGGTCACATAGGACAGCTGGTGCGGGCTGATGTTCAGCTGATCCGCCAGAATCTGACGGTCACCGGCTGCCTGATTCAGCATATAAATGAAGTCGCTGTTTTCAAAAATGTTCGTCACTTCGCGGGAAGAAAGCAGGTCTTTCACATTCTGGGTGATGCCGGTGGGAATACCGCCCCATTTACGGAATCGCTTCCAGATTTCCACGCTGTAGGCCGCTGTCTGCTCTTCTTTCAAAAGCAGATGGAACTCGTCCATATAGTAGCGGGTGGCTTTACCGGCATTACGGTTGGCGGTCACACGCCCCCAGACCTGATCCTGCACCACCAGCATACCGATCTTTTTCAGCTGCTTGCCCAGCTCCTTGATGTCATAGCAGACCAGCCGGTTATTGATATCTACATTGGTGCGGTGGTTAAATAGGTTCAGTGAACCGGTCACATAGATTTCCAGTGCTGTTGCCACATGATGTGCTTCCTTTTCATCCTGCCGAAGCAGCGCCTCATACAAGTCCTGCAACACCGGCATATTCTCCGGCACCGGGTTCTCAAAATAGGTCTGGTAAATCTGATGAACACAGCGGTCGATGACCGTCTTTTCTACCGGCTGCAAGCCTTCCTTGCCACCCACGATCAGCTCACACAGGGACAGGATAAAATCTGCTTTCAGGGCAATCGGATTATCCTCTTCCGAATAGTTCGCATTGATGTCCATCGGATTGATATACTGCGTGCTGGAAGGACTGATTTTAATGACCTGCCCCTCAAATTTCTGCACCAGTGCCGTGTACTCGGCTTCCGGATCGCACACGATTACATCGTCATCCGTCACCAGGAACGCATTGGCGATTTCTCGCTTGGCAGAAAAAGATTTGCCGGAACCGGGAGTACCAAGAATCAGTCCGTTGGGGTTCTTGAGCTTTTTCCGATCAACCATAATCAGGTTGTTGGACAGTGCATTCAGCCCATAGTACAGAGCTTCTTTCCCGGTCTGAAACAGCTCTTGGGTGGTAAAAGGCACGAAAATCGCCGTGCTGCTGGTAGTCATGCTGCGCTGAATCTCAATCAGGTTCTGTGCCAGCGGCAGGCAGCTCATCAGCCCCTGCTCCTGCTGGAAGTCCAGACGGCGCAGGTTGCAATTGTACTTCTGTGCAATGCTGGAAGCCTGAAACACATTGGTTTCCAGTTCCTGCTCCGTCTCGCCGGTGTTCATAACCAGAAAGGTCAGCAGGAACATACGCTCATTCTGACTCTGCAATTCCTTCAGCAGTGCCTTTGCATCCTTACCGTAAGTTGCCAAATCGGACGGAATGATGTCCATATCGTATCCGGAACGGACAGCTTTCTTCTGTTCCTCAATCTTGGAACGATCCAGCTCCGTAATGGTGTGCTTGATGGATTTGATTGCTTTATTCTGGTCTACCGACTGAATGTGCATAGTCACGATCTGGCTGGATTCCATATCCAGAAAATCCTTCAGCATCTGATCCGACAGATCGGAAGCCGTGATCTGGAGATAGGACATAGAACCATACATCCCGCCCATCTGAAAAATACGGTTTTTCGGAAAGGCAAAACCGGTCGGCGCAATAAAATCCTTTACCGACAGCCCGCTCTCCGGCAACCACTTCCAATCGAAATTGAATCGGTCATGGTCACCCATGTGGAACATATCGTGCATCAGATGAAGCCGTTCCTTGCCGTTCAGCAATTTTGCCCGGACACCCAAGCGTTTGAAGTTGTTCATCAGGTCGATCTCAATGTGAATGAGCCTCGGCTTTGCCTGTTTCATGGATTCTGCTTCAATGCCAAACGTCAGGTACTTCGTCTTGGTCAGTCCGTTGTTGCCCTGGGCAAGCTGGCGGCGCAGCATGGTGCTGTACTCCGTGCGCACCGGATTGAAATGATCCTTCTGGTACGGGATGCGCACCATCTTCTCAAAATTCGAGGCATCCGTAGCCATATTCATAAAAGAAAGCTCAAAGCGGATGCTGGAATCAAAGAAGTTCAGGAAGCTGCACCATTCCTCAAAGATAGCCGTCTGATCTTCCTGCTGCGCCAGCTGGTAATTGATGTCCTGAAACTGAATGGTTTTGGTGTAGTAATTGTCCGTCACACGACAGATACCGTCCGGGAACATCCGCTGAAAAGGAATGCTCTCCTGTGCCGAATGCGGAACCGTGCGGTCACCCCTTGCGCGATCAATCACCGTCTGCACCTGTTTTTGCTCTGCGGCTGACAGATGAGACGGCATTCGGATGTCATCCTGCTTTTTATTCTTCGCTGTCAGCTTTTCGAGAATTTTGAACAATGCGATTTACCTCCATTTCCACGTCTGCCTGCTGAACCAGCAGTGCATAGTAATTTTTCGTTTTGTAAGGCCGCGTTTTCGGCCTCTTGAACTTCGCCTCATAGAAATGCTTTGCCACCACTTCCAGCGGCTGACCGTCTTTCTCGTACATGGCAAGAAAGAAGAGCGGCAGCATCACTGCCATCATGCCAAGTGCAGCAAGGCTCAGATTTCCGCTGGATTTGAGCAAAAAGAAAACCGGAACGCCAATCAGCGCACCGGCTCCGAAGCAGAGAATCTGCCGTTTGGTCAGGTTCATAAAGACCTTAGTTTTGACCTTTGAAAGGTCTCGCGGCACAGAAATATAAGATGCCATGAATCATTCCTCCTCTCCTTAGTGCGCTGCAAACACGGACTTCGCGAGGCTTCCCGTCTTAAATAGGGTAAATGCCAGCAAAACCGTATAGCCCAAAACGCCCCAAATGCTGCTGATGATGTTATCCGAAAAGGACAGGTTCTGAATCAGAACTGCATAGATGCCCACACAGATCATGATAAGAAAGCCCTGAAATCCCAGTGCAAACAGGGAGCGCAGATAGTTTTGACCGGTATGGCTCTGCTCATGGTTTCCAAAGGTTGCGAACGGAATCGGTGCAAGGCTCACCATGAGATATATTTCCACCATTCGGCCATACACGATGACAAAGATGATTGCCGACAACGCCAGCATCGTGACCTGAACCACAAAGGTCTGCAAATACAGTCCCAGCAGCGGTCCTAAGTCCATCCCTTCCAGCGTGGCCTGCATTGCTGTCAGGGTCGCATCGCTGACGGACGTACTGCCGGAAATCAGACCGCCGCTTCGGGAGATCACTTGCTGCGCTACATCAAAGACAGCCATCGTGATATTGAATGTGTTCGAGATCAGGGTCACTGCCAGAAAGGTCTTAAAGACCCATTTGAAAAATGTCCATGTCTCGAAATTTGCCAGATTGTTATGCTCAATGAGCATCTGGATCAGCTCATAACAGGCGATGAAAGTCAGCACCATTCCGGCAATGGGCAGGATCACGGATTCTGAGATGTTGCGGATCATAGAAAAGACCGCAGGTGAAAAGTTCGCCGGTGTGGTTCCCACATCGCCTGCGATCTGTCCAACCTGCTGGTTGACCGAATCGAACATCCCTGAAAGATTTCCCATGATACCGCTGATGATCATGCTCTTGAGCCAATCTGTGATCTGTTCAAGGATACTCTGCATGAGCCGCCTCCTTCCTTATGCAAACACGCCGAACAGCTTCGCCATACGGGACAGAAGCATGAACAGCTGGGAGAAAAGAGACAGTGCCGATGCAGTTGTAGTAAGAAACGCCATAGATTTGTCCTCCTGTAACTTGTCCGGCCTATCAGCCGGTGCGATTCTAAACTGCGGTTCTGCGCCATACTTCCAACATGTGCACCTGCCGGAGAGCGCAGAAAATAGCCAGCTGCGGGCATTGCCTGCACCTGACTATGTAACAGGCAGCTTTCGCCGCCCGGTCGGAATCTTCGCTCCGACAGCTTTCGCTTAACCGAACAGACCAGAAAGCAGCGGCACCAGAGTCGTGCCAATCAGTGCCACGCCGCCGCCAGCCATCAGCTGCTTCATGCCCTGAGACTTTGCTTATGTGTGATAAAGAAGTAATAGAAGTGTAAAAAATTTTGCCTTTCCTATCCGATACTTGTCTTTGGTATCGGATAGGGCAGGCGGTCATTCGGGCAAGTCCACCTTGCCGACGAAAGAATAGTAAATCTCAATATCCTGTCTGCGTGTGCCGTTTTCATCGTAGCTGCACTCATGCACAACGATTTTCTCTACAAACTCACGTAAGAGGGTGTGGGTCAGTTCTTCAAAGTTCATGTGCTTGCGGACAATGTTCATAAACTTTTCTGCGTTTACGGTAGCTTCCTGTGCTTTGGAAAGCTCCGCCTGTATTCTGGCAACACGCTCTTTCAATTCCTGCTGTTCGGCTTCATAGTCTGCCGAAAGCTCCGTGAAACGCTCGTCAGAAATGCGACCGCTTACGCTGTCCTCATACAGCCGCTTGAAAATAGCGGAAAGTTCACCGATACGCTTTTCGGCAGCTTCCAGTTCCTTTTTCTTGGCGGCGTTCCGGCGTTTGCCGCCGTCCTCGTTCTGCTCGATCAGCAGCTTCATAAACCGGGCTTCATGCTTTGCCGCATAGCTCGTCACTTTCCGTAGATTGGAGAGAACGCCCGCAGTCAAAAGGTCGGTGCGGATAAAATGTGCGGTGCAGTCATGGGTGCGCTTCTTGTAGTTCCCGCAGATATAGCAGTCCTGTTTCCGCTTATCGGTCTGGTAACGCTGCTGATACATGACGCTGCCGCAGTCCGCGCAAAAGAGCATACCAGAGAACAAGCCCACTTCATCATAGCGGTTCGGACGCTTGCGCTGTTTGCGTAATTCCTGCACACGCTCCCATGTCTGGGTGTCGATGATAGGCTCATGGTGGTTCTCGAAAATTGCCTGTTTCTCAATGGGATTTTCTATGCTGTGCTTGGTCTTGTAGGACGGTTTCTCCGTCTTGAAGTTCACCAAACAGCCCATGTACTCCCGGTTTTCAAGGATATGCACCACGGTATTTGTCGCCCATTTGCACTCATAGCCGGGGTGATAGCGGCGTGTGCTGCCCGTCCTGCGGTATTCCAGCGTTCCCGGCGTTGGGATTTCCTGCTCGGTCAGCATACGGGCTATCTTGGTCGGACCGTTCCCGGCAAGGCACAGACGGTATATCTGCTTGACCACGGGTGCGGCTTCCTCGTCAATGATGAAGTTTTCGTCCTCGTCCATGAGGTAGCCGTACACGGGTTTGCTCGTAACAGGCTTGCCGCTCATGCCTTTTGACCGTTTTACAGCTTTGATTTTCTTACTCGTATCTCTCACCAGCCATTCGTTGAAAATGTTCCGCAGAGGGGCAAAATCATTGTCGCCCTGTGCGCTGTCTACTCCATCGTTGATGGCGATAAAGCGGACGCCTTTTTGTGGGAAAATCATCTCGGTATACATTCCCACCTGCAGGTAGTTTCGCCCTAACCGTGACATATCCTTTACGATAACGGTAGCCACTTTCCCGGCTTCAATGTCCGCAAGCATGGATTGAAAGCCCGGTCTTTGGAAGTTCGCACCAGAATAGCCATCGTCCGTGTACCAGCGCAGATTGGAAAAGCCGTTCTGCTTTGCGTAGGTTTCAAGGATACGCTTCTGGTTGGAAATGGAATTACTTTCGCCTTGCAGCTCGTCCTCATGGGATAGTCTTGGATAAAGGGCAGTGATTTTCTGGGTGGTCTGTCTTAACATAAAATCCTCCGTTTCCGACAGCCAGCCCCACTATTCCGTATTTCGATTATACCACATGGGGCGGCTGTCTGTATAGCGGCTTCTGCTTCTTTACCGCCCGGTAAAATGACGATTTTTCTGTGCGGCTTGTAGCGTTAGGGCGAAAGCTGGGCTTTGTGTCCTGCGGCGGCTTCCGCCTCCAGCACTTTCATCATCTTATCGGCTGCGGTGTCGGTGGTATCTTTTTTGAAAAAGCCGGAAACGACAAGGACGGTGTTGCCCATGCGGATCTCTGTCACGCAGTCCGGGCGGCGTTCCGGGGTGGTGTTCTGCTTGTTCTCTGCCATAGGCAACTCCTTTCATTTCATCAATTCTTTTAGTCTGTTCAGCTTGGCTTGCGCCGTTTCACGGCGGAAGTTCTCTCCCGTAAAGAGGATAGGGGCGCACATTTCCAAAAGGCGGTCATAAATCCGGGCATGGGCGGTGTCCAGCGGATTTTGCAGGCTGTCCAATGTCAGATTGGTGGTAACGATTAAGGGCTTGCGGCTGCGGTAGCGGCTGTCAATCACATTGTAGACCTGTTCTAAACCGTACTCTGTGCCGCGCTCCATTCCAAAATCATCAATGATAAGCAGAGGAAAACGGCAAAGACGCTCGATATACTCGTTGCGCCCCTCAAAGCTGGCGGTCAGGTCATTCAAAATCGCAGAGAAGTTCGTCATGCGGACAGCGACTTCCTGCTCCATGAGGGCATTAGCGATACACCCGGCAAAATAGCTTTTTCCTGTGCCGACCTTGCCCCATAGCAGATAGCCGATATTTTCCTCGCGCATGATTTCCCAATGCTCCACATAGAAGTGTGCAATCTCCATTTGCGGGCATTTCCCGTTGTCGTTGGCGAAAGTCCATTCCTGCATGGTAGGATTGGTAAATCCCCGGCGTTTCAAGTCCTCCACGGTGTCAAGGTGCTTTCTGCGCTGTTCGGCGGCTTCACGCTCCAAACGCTGGGCTTTCTGGCAGTCACATTCTGCCGGGTGGCGGTCACGCCCAAACAGGGCGGCTTGCTTTTCCGGGAAGTAGGCTTCTTTCGGAGTGTGACACTTGCCGCAGTAAAGCAGTCCGTCCTCGCCCGTGTAGTCCTCCGGCTGTGGGGTAACAGCCGCCATATTCAAAACTCGTTCTGTAAACAGATTACTCATAAGCTCTCGCCCTCCTTGCAGGTGTATTCGGGTATGCCCTGTTTCGGGGCAGCCTTTGCGGTATCGTCTGCCGCCCATCTGCGGATAGTGGCGGCGTGGTTTTTATATTTCTTGCCCGTGGACGCGATATAGCCGGAAAGCCGCTCAATGTAGTACGCCCATTTTTCGGGCAGCTCCGCTTGCAGTTCGGAAAGCTCCGTATCAGTCAGAAATACATTCTCATATCTGCCATAGCTGCGGGCGAGGGCTTGTCCCTTTAACTCTCCCTCTTTTTCTAACTCTATATCTATCTCTTTCTTTATCTCTATCTCTGGTGGACGAATGTCGGACAAATGTCCGCCATTTGTCCGCGGCGGCAAAAGTGCCTTATTTTCAAGCCTTGCGGCGCGTTTCCGTTCCGCTTCGGTAGAGGATTGACCGATCATCAGCTCGATGTCGGTCATATAAAGCAACCCGCAGTCAAGCTGCTCCACAAGCCCTAACTGCTGGAAGATGGCTAATGCCCGTTCCACCGTCCCGATTTGGTGACGGGTCAGCGTGGCTATCATCTGGGCGGTATAGGGGATATGCTCGTCAAGCTGCAATCTGCCGCCATTTTTCAGCGATTTTAAGTACAGCTTCAAGAGGATATTGGAATACAAAATCCCGTCTTTCATGTCCTCCAACAGCACAATGGAATCGCTGTCGAAGAAGTTTTCTTTCAGTTTGAGGTAGTAATATTTGCGGTTATCTGCCATTGGCGGTGTCCTCCCTGTGTTTCCATCTCTTAGAGAAATACCGGGGGCAGAGGACGATAATCGCCCGGAAGCTCTGCTTGCAGCCGCGTGTGCAGCTCCGGCAAAGGTCATTGTAGGTAATACGGTTTCGGTGGTTGAGGAAAAAGCTCCATTCCAACCGCCGCTTTTTGCTCATGCGTGGCATTTCTCGCTCCTTTCTGCCGTTTCCGCTGGTATAAGCGGATAGGTCGGTAAAAATGTGGTTTCTCGGTGTCATTTTCGGGGATTTCCTGCGCTGTGCGCCCCGTTTCAAAGGTGGGCAGTATTGCGGATAGGGTGCAGGGCATATCCCCGTTTTGGTATCGTTTCGGGGCGGTTTTTAACGCTCATGTTCGTGCTTTTTCTCTCTGTCTTTCTCGCCTTGCAGGATTTGAGAAAGATTGCTTTTCACGGTATGCAGCTCCTTGACACGGGCTTTTTTCTCCCGGTATTCGTTGTAATGGGCGTTCTTTTCGGCGGTAAGCTGCTCGATTTCCGCTTGCAGGGCTTTATGGCTTGGCAGCTTGGAAACGCCATGCGCCCGAAAATAACGGGTGGCTGCGTCCGCTATGATAAAATCGCTTTCGTGCCGTTCCCGGTAGGCGCTGCGGGCTTTTTCCGTTTTCTGCGCTTTCAGACCGTCACGGGCAGGCTTGGTCTTGGCATAGGCAAGCGCCTGTGTCTGAAGTTCCTTTTTCTCCCGGATAGCAGCGTCCAGGGCTTTCAGCTTGGCGGTGCTGTCCTGTAAATCCGCATTGGCGGATACAAGGGCTGCGTCCAGCTCCTCCGGCGAATAGCCGTACTGCCCGTAGGCGGCAACGGTAGCCGCCATTTGTTTCAGATTGTGGACTGCCGCCCAGCGGTCATAGCCCGCGCCCTTTCCCTCCGCTCGCTTCGCTGCCCGGTCAACCATGCGCTGAATACCGTCCTTTTCCGGGGTGGTTTGGACAGCTTTTTTGCCCTGCAAACGCTCCCTTATGTTGCGGGGGTATTCGGGTACGGTTGCGGTCTGCTCGGCGGCTCTGTGGGCGTTCTGTTCCAAAAGGGCAAGAACGGCAGCGCGGTCAAAATCATCTCCCAGCTTGCGGGCGGTAATGGGCTTTGTCCTGTCCGGCGTGAGGTAGGATAGCCGCCCTCGGCTCTCCTTGACAGTCACGCCCTGTTGCAAGAGAACGGCGGCGAACTCGCCATAGCTTGCGGCAGAGGACAGCGCGGTGCGTATGGCCTGCCGCAATTTTTCCTTGTCTGTTTCAAACTTCGTGGGCTTGGCTGGCTGCTCCTCGGCTGGCAAGGCGGCAGCTTCCTTGTCCAGCTTTGCCTGCCCTTTCCGCTGCGCCCAATACTCACGCTCGGTAATGCGGTTTTTGCTGCCATGCAAAAGGTCGATTTGATAGAGATTTTCCCGGTGGCACAGCTCCATGACTTCGGCTTTGAAGTATTCCATCGCCGCGTCTGTGCAGCGGTGTTTGCACCCGGCGCGGGTGTCTGCCGGTCTGTCCATGTAAGGCAGGAACGGAACTTCCTCTATCCGCAGAGAATTGATAACGATATGCACATGGATATTGCCGCTGTGGTTGTGTCCGTCCGGGTGGGTGCAGACAATGGCTTGGTGTCCGGGAAACTGCTTCCGGCAAAATTCCTCGCCCAACGCCTGCGCCCGGTCTACGGTCAAACCGTTGTCCACCGCGTCCCGTGGGTCAAAGCTGATAATGTAGTGGTGGCTTTTTACATCTTCCCGCTTCTGGTTCTTCCCATAGCGGAGATTGGAGCGCATACAGGCAACGGCAAAATCCTCGTCGCCGCAGTTCAGCGTGGCTATTCGATAGTCCTCCCTGAGCATGAGCCGCCCGTTTTCATCAAGGGTGGGCTTCATGGTAAACTCGTCATGTTCAAAGGTGAGGTACTGCTCGGCTGCGCCATAATCCGCATTTTTAGAGCTGATATGTTTGAATGTTGCCAACAGCGTCACCTACCTTTCGCAGGACTTCAAACTTCAAGGCAGCAAGGTCAGAAATGGCGGCGCGGACTTCAACGGACAGGGCGTTGTATGGTGTGCCGTACTCGTTGAGGGCGCGGGCAATCTGATTGAGGTTGCCACCGATTTTTCCGTATTCGGCGGTCAGCCTGCCAACGGCGGACAACAGTTCATCATTGACCGGGGAAACGGTAACGATGGGGCGAATGGTCGCCCGTGTAATGGCTTGCCGGATAAATTCGGCTTGGCTCATGTCATAGTGTTTCAGCCGCTCGGTAAAGTCGGCGTATTCTTCCTCGGTCATGCGGGTTTTGACCACATGGCAGCGGTGGGGCGTGTTGTATTTTTTCTTCAAGCGTTGACCTCCTTTCTCGCCCGACAGGGCGCATGAGCAGGGTTTGGGGAAGGCACTCCCCAACAAGATTTACCAAAGGGGGCAAAACCGCAGATATGCGGATTTTGGCACCGTGGTAGAATCTTGCTCTAAAAAACTACCGCTTTCCTCGGCGGCTCTGGTTTGCGGATATACTGGCTTGCTCCACCAATATAGCGATTGCGGCGGCGTGTTCTGCCCGCTGTTCACCACTACAACGGTGAAAAGGGGGCGTTTTGGCAAACGCAGCGGAAATTTTTTTGTTTTCCCTGTCTGCTCCCTACAACAATCCGGCGGTGTGGTTTGCCAAAGATTTTTGAAAATGGGCGCAAAAAAAGCAGTAAACCTTTTCAAGATTTACTGCTTATCTGCCGCTGTGATGGGCGGCGGTATTAAATTGTCAGCCGTTTTTCAAATGGAATTTATCTGCAATCGCTTTCTTTCCGCTTTCCAATTCCTTTTCTGTAATCTTCCATAATCCTAACGCAATGATCTGCTATCTTTTGCATTCCGAGTTCTTCAAAAAAGGCAATTTGTATTTTCATCAGTTCTTCACAAACAGTCAACTTCTGCTCATCCATATTGCTAATAGCAAGCCATGGGAACGCTTTATATTTCTTAGTGTCCCCAATGAGAAAATTGTACCCTATCAACTCATTTTCACGGAAAACGAAATAGAATTGTGGGCCTGAACCTGGAACTGACTTTTCCATAATTTGCTGCATTGTTCTCACGCCGCCGTATGCCGGAAAAAAACCTATTCGCTCAAGAGCATTTAATATGTCAATCCTTTTATCTGTGGGTATGTCTCTATAATTGATAATCTGTTCCATTTGCTCTACCCTCATTGAAGTTTAATTTGTCAGGCTCTAATTATACAACTTTTCTGTTTAGCGGTCAAAGCGGAACTTCAACAGGCTTTCTATCAGTTGCCTGACGATATGCTCCTGCATATCCGTGTTAATCTGTCCGTCCATTTTCGCACAAGAGCGGACATATCCCGCATAATGGGATAGGACGGCGGCAACAGCTTCCGGGTCGCCCTCGCTTGCCTTAACGATTGTCTCATAGGGAAGTAGCTGGCTCATAGGACAAACCCTCCAACTCTGCCCGTAGCCGC
>OGND01000175.1_pt1 | contig 56872 bp, 44 predicted proteins | sample 1573381 | NCBI WGS metagenome assembly OGND01 (sample SAMEA2581989, study PRJEB24529) | metagenome | biome: Human gut stool | place: China | collected 2011
AGAGCATTAGCCTTCCAAGCTGAGGGTCGCGGGTTTGAGTCCCGTCTTCCGCTCTGATGAATCAGATGGTTATCGAAAGATTTCCATCTGATTCTTTTTTTATCCGTACCCTCTTTCCTCCAGGCACAGCCCTCCACGGACTTCCCCTACTGCCCCACCCCGGTCAGAAAAACGTCCCGGCGTTTACATCAAAAGCCCGAATTCTTTTTACTGATTCGCCGAAACATTTTTTTAAAAGCCCGCGGGCTTTTTTCAAGAACCACAAGAGCCTCTGTTCTCCCCGGATCATCATGCGGTCGTTGAGGCTGAATCGTGCGGTCGATGCGGCTGAATCGACCGCTCGTTGAAGCCTCATCGTGCGGTCGTTGCAGGCGAATCGTACGGTCGATTAAAGCTCCTCAAACTCATGGAGTTCCTCCAGTCCCTGCTCAATTTCTTTCACCGAACGCTTGTCTACATAAACATAAGCCAGACAGGAAGCCACAATTGCCACCAAAAGCATCAGCCCGTCAAACACCATCATCTGTACACTCCGGTAATGATGATGAATCAAAAATACTGCTCCGAATGTGCCTAATGCCAGAAAAGGTGTACACCAGAGTTCTATACGCAACAGACGTTTGTAACGAAGTACCCACCGGCGTATCTCAACCAGCGTACATGAAGCCAGATCCAGCTTACTGACAAAATGGATACTCCACAAAGCATACAGCATAACAGCCGGAAGCAAAGTATAAATCAGCCAGAACATTTCCGGACGGATCGTCACTCTCACTGCAGCCAAAGGCACAATAAGCAAAATCACTCCCAGTGTCAGAATTGCAACCCAATTAGCCCGGATCAGACGGTCACGGGCAGTCAGCATCCGCTTTCCGATCAGAAGCTTTACGACCTTCCGGTTCACAATCTCATTCTTCTGCAACTGCTCATTCAGCAACTGCCAGCTCTCTTTCAATTCATTCAGTTCCATATCTTCACATTTATTGATTCGACATACTCTTTAGTTTCTCACGGATGCGGTTCAGCCGCACCCCGACATTATTCCTCGTCATTCCCATGATCCGCGCTATCTCATCATAGCTTCTGTCCTCCAGCCAGAGCAGAATCAATGCCCGCTCAAGCGGTCCCAAAGCATGAATCAGCCTGTACAATTCGGTCAGTCGGGCCTTCCGGTTGCCGTCGTCTTCATCAAAAACTTCCAGATTGACCGGCAATGTAACAGCCTGCAACTGTCTGACAGACTTCCGGCGAAACGAAATACAGGTATTCAGACTGATCCGATACACCCATGTAGCAGGAGAACTCTCTCCCCGAAATCCGGGAAAAGCCCTCCAAAGATTCAGCACTGTTTCCTGATACAGATCGTCCAGCTGGGCGGTATCTCCTGCATACAGATAACAGACTTTATAAATAACCCGCTTATGTTGTTCCAGCATAGCGAGAAACTCTTTTTCTCTCTGCGATTTTGTCTCCATAAAAGAATTACGATATTGTTTTACCCCATTAGTCGCATAATACGGAAAAAACTTACATGAAAGCTGCTGAAAAAAGAAGAAACAGACAAACAGACTTAAAGAGTATTGACGGGAACAATTCAAGAAAAACATTCTAACCTTTAAGATTGGGGATTCGCTCACCACACCCTTTTCAACATAGCACAATAAAATATGTAATTAATAAAGTTATCAAGAATATCCAGTATGTTTAAAAGCCCTTCTAAATCCAGCCTGAACTGCTTCTTCGACATTCCAAGCATAAAACTCTCCCTCTTTACAAATTTGTGTTCTATAATATTGCTGATCAAAGGGTAAATGGTATATTTTATTCCCATCATTAATATTACATTTAATCATAGGAAAATCACCTTTTTCTTTAATCACAATCCGTACACCAAGCCTTTCTGCAAATCGTTTTGCCATAGAAGATAATTCAACCGTTGTATAAAGTACAGGAACAACTTTATCACAATCTTTCCCTTTATGCTCCAATTCATATTCAATTGCTGTTCCATATATCTGGCATATTACATTTTCATGTATCTCTTTGCCTTTTAGCGTACTCCAATTCTTACATTGTATAACATAGGCAACAAGCTCCTGCTTCATATTCCTTTTAAAAGCTATAAGATCTCTACCTAAATCCTCTAACCCATTCATACTTCCAAATGGAATGACACGAAATCCAGACATTCTCAATGTATACTCAATATACATCTCATATTCAACACCTATTATCCATTTGCTCTTATTTTTCTTCTTGTATCTATCTAAAGCCAATTGATTTCTCTCATTGACTTCCAACTTATTCCATTCATCTTTATTCAAATATTCTATTGTTTTATCTCTCATGTTATCAAAATCCGTATAATCGATAAAGTTTTCAAGTTCTCTCAAATCTTCTTCATCCTCTACGTACCTTTCAAGTTGAGGAAATATTTGAAGCAAATAATCGTACCTATACTTCATTTCCTTGTACTGAGCAATATAACCCTTAGTCTTTTTCTTTAGCAATTTAACCTCCTCTGCAGCCTTTAGAGCAGGTCTAGTTTTATGCATCAAGCTTTTTCTTTTTTCATCATACAATAATAATTCCATATCTTCTCTTAAAGAGGCAACATCACGAAATGGGTATGAATCAGACAATATAAATTGTATTATATCTTCTCTCTTTTTTAATTCCATATACTTTGATTGATATTCCAAGCCTAGCTGTCTATTTCTCTTCTCGTAATCTCTTATAACCATTTGCTTATCCTCATCAGCTTTTTTGATTTTAGTTTGATAATCGTCTTCCAATGAGGAAAATTTATGTACTATGACCCCAACAACTAGTACTATAAAGGCTACAATTCCAACATATATTAGCATATAATCTCCTTTCTTATAAATAAATATCATATAACAACTATATGCAATATTCGCAAAATTTCCAAACATATGCAAACAAGCCATCAGCGATTTAATCAATGAATCAGGAATATAGAAACAAATTTCTAAATCTAATCTCTTACAAGAAATATAATGACAAACGTAAATTTATCTCATCCGTAGGTAATACAATACAAAAAAATTGAAGGCCGGAACAACATGAAATTAAAGTGAAGTATTAATTGATCCATAAAAAAGTCAGGGAATCAAGCTTTAACAGACTTAATTCCCTGACTTTTTATGAGCCGAAAGCGGGACTCGAACCCGCGACTTACTCATTACGAATGAGTTACTCTACCAACTGAGTTATTTCGGCTTTATCTCTAACGCTCTCTTGGAAAAGCGATGCAAATTTACTGCTTTCTTTGAAGTTGCAAAACGAATTCGGGATTTTTTTTCATTCCACAGGCGTTTTTTACTCTTTTCTTCTCAGGCAGCAAGCACTTGCTGAACAAATAAATTCAAATATACCTTCTTTAAAACGAATCCTCTTTCTAAATGCTTTTTTCTTTATTTTTCTTATAAATATTACATTTGTTATCCATTTTAAAGGTATTTCTGCATAATATGCATTTTTAATTGTATTTTTATTTGAAAATATAAAGTGATATTTTACTTTTGTGCCCGAAAAAAAATACAACGACAACTAAATTATGAATTATCCTTTTCTAACGGCAGCCGAAGCTGCCAGCATCATACGTCACGGGGATACAGTCGGAATCGGAGGATTCTCTTCGGTAGGTACCCCAAAAGCTATTCCGGCAGCATTGGCCGAACGTGCCCGGGAACTGCATGAGCAGGGCCATCCTTTCCAGGTGGGACTGATCACAGGCGGAGCTACGGGAAATCAGATAGATAAGGCACTGGCAGAAGTACAGGCGGTTTCTTTCCGTACTCCTTTCCAGTCCAACAAAAGTATGCGTGAAGCCATCAATACTAATAACGCACGTTATTTTGATGTGCATCTCTCGCTGATCGGACAGGACGTACGCTATGGATTTCTGGGAAAAATCAATGTAGCCATCATCGAAGCCTCAGCCATCACTGAAAATGGAGAAATTATTCTGAGTACATCCGTAGGCATCTCACCTACACTGGTGGAAATGGCCGACAAGATCCTGATTGAGCTTAATGAAGCGCATGAAGATCACCTGACGGGCATGCACGACATCTACCTGCCGGATATGCCGCCTCACCGGCGTGAAATCCCTGTTTATCGCGTAAACGACCGGATCGGAACAATCAGTATTCAGGCTGATCCGCGTAAAGTAGCCGGTGTCGTCCGTACCTGCGAACGGGATGCCATAGCTCCTTTTACTCCGCAAAACGAAACGACTCTTCAGATCGGACGCAATGTGGCAGACTTTCTGGTTCGGGAATGGAAAAAAGGAGCCATCCCTCACGAATTCCTTCCACTTCAGTCCGGAGTGGGCAACATCGCCAATGCCGTACTGGGAGCGCTTGGAGCCGACAGGCAGCTTCCTCCTTTCTCCATGTTTACGGAAGTGATCCAGAACTCGGTCATCGACCTGATGCTGGACGGACGTATCTGCTTTGCCACCGGAAGTTCGCTGACACTTTCTGATGACAAACTGGACTTGCTATATGACAACATGGATACGCTCGGCAAACGGATTCTGCTTCGTCCGCAAGAGATTACCAACCATCCGGAAACAATCCGCCGGCTGGGGGTCATCGCCATCAATACGGCATTGGAAGCGGACATCTTCGGCAATGTGAACAGTACTCATGTGCTTGGAAGACAGATAATGAACGGAATCGGCGGCTCCGGCGACTTTGCCCGCAATGCCTATCTGTCCATCTTCACGACACCGTCGACAGCCAAAAGCGGACTCATCTCTTCCATCGTGCCTCAGGTTTCGCACACCGACAGCACCGAACACGACGTGCGCATCCTGGTCACGGAACAGGGCGTAGCCGACCTGCGGGGCAAATCGCCGCGGCAACGTGCGGAATGCATCATCGAAAACTGTGCTCACCCGGACTACCGCCAGCTGTTGTGGGACTACGTGAAACTGTCGGACGGAACATCCTGTCACACTCCCCTCTCCCTGCGCAACGCACTGAAAATGCATCTCGCATTTGCAGAAACCGGCGACATGCGGAATACGGTTTTCGAATAAAATCGTATCTTTGTCGGCATGGAAAAGTTCGACGTTCACATATTAGGATGCGGATCGGCCCTGCCTACCCTGAGGCATTCGGCAACATCGCAAGTGGTAAACATCCGCGAAAAGCTGTTCATGATCGACTGCGGAGAAGGCACTCAGGTGCAGCTCCGCCGGTCACGACTCCGCTTCGGGCGACTGAACCACATATTCATTTCCCATCTGCACGGCGACCATTGCTTCGGCCTGATGGGACTGATTTCTACCTTCGGAATGCTGGAACGTACCGCCGACCTGCATATCTATGCCCATGCCGAACTGGAAAAACTGCTCGCTCCGCAACTCAACTACTTCTGCAAAGGAATGACTTATAAGGTGGTATTCCACGCGATTGATCCCGGAGAACAGACCGTCATCTACGACGACCGTTCCGTCAGTGTAGAAACGATTCCTCTTCGCCATAAGCTGCCTACCTGCGGTTTCCTGTTCCGCGAAAAGCCGGTTCCCAATCACATCATACGCGAGATGATTGATTTTTATCACATTCCTCTCTATCTGATCAACCGGATCAAGAACGGAGAAGACTACCAGCTGGAAGACGGAACCGTAATTCCCAATGCACGGCTCACCATCCCGTCCGATCCGCCCCGCACCTATGCATACTGCTCGGATACTTGCTATTTGCCACGCATCACCGGACAGATCAAAGGTGTCGACCTGCTTTTTCACGAGGCGACTTTCACTACCTCCGAACTGGCACGGGCCAAGGCTACCCTACACTCCACCGCAGAACAGGCAGCACTGATCGCCCGGGAAGCCGGAGTGAAGCAACTGATGATCGGACATTTCTCAGCACGCTATGAAGATGACAGCCTACTGCTGAAAGAAGCTTCAGCCATTTTCCCGCAAACCATTCTGGCACAGGAAAACCTGAAAATCGAACTCTGAAGGGAAAGCCGGGAAGTTAATAAAAACAAAACCCATTAAACCAGACAAAGAAAAAAGCATCTATTCATTGTCATGAGCAACTATAACGAACAAGAAATAGTCCAACAGCTTCAGGATCCGTCCAAATGCCGGAAAGCATTTGAGCAGGTGGTCAAAGCCTACAGCGAACAACTGTACTGGCAAATCAGGCGTATGGTGCTTTCGCACGATGATGCCAACGATCTGCTGCAGAATACCTTCATCAAGGCCTGGAGTAATCTGGAATATTTCCGGGGAGATGCCAGGCTCTCGACCTGGCTCTACCGGATCGCGTTCAATGAGTGCCTGAATTTTCTGAACAGACAACGGGCACAAGACCAGCTTTCCATAGATGATACGGAAGCAGTTATGGTCAACAAACTGGAAAGCGATCCTTATTTTGACGGTGACGAAACCCAGAAACTGTTCCAGAAGGCAATTCTTCAGCTCCCGGAAAAACAGCGCATCATCTTCAACCTGAAGTACTTTCAGGAAATGAAATATGAAGAGATTTCAGAGATTCTGGGTACCAGCGTCGGTGCCTTGAAAGCCTCCTATCATCACGCCGTGAAAAAAATTGAAGAATTTTTCGAGAAGCACGATTAAACCTTTTGAACAAAATCATATCTTAGTAATACATACATAAAAACAACAACCATGAAGGAAGAAAACGAATTACGAAAAAAATACGGCGCTCCGAATCCCTTTACCGTACCGGAAGGGTATTTTGAAAATCTTGCCGGCAAAGTGATGGAACAGCTTCCGGAAAAAGAAAGCCAGACTCAGCCCGAAGTTACCATGTGGGAACGTGTAAGACCGTGGGTCTACATGGCTGCCATGTTCTGTGGCTTGATGTTCGGCGTACGCGTCATGGTGAATCAATCCAAGCATCCGGTCTCCAGCCAGAACGGACATACAGAGACTTTCTCCGAAATTCCGGACGAATATATTGATCCCATTGTCAACCAGACCATGATGGATGATTATACGCTTTACCAATACCTGACTGATGCAAATACAGAAATTTATCAATAATTAATTCATTGACCCATGAAAAGAAAACTCTATATCCTCACCCTGATAGCTCTTTGCTGTCTGACTGGAATCCATGCACAGAAAGGGCATTTCAGCAAAGAGGAGTTCCGCAGCCGCCAGCAGGCCTTTATCACAGAAAAGGCGGGACTGAATGCGCAGGAAGCAGCCAGGTTCTTCCCGCTTTATTTTGAACTGCAGGACAAGAAGCAGGAACAAAACAAGGAAGCCTGGCAGAAAATGCGCAAGGGAAAAGATCCCAATACCACGGAAACCGAATACGCCAAGATTGTGGAAGACGTGATCAAGGCACGGATAGCAACCGATCAGCTGGAACTGGAATATGTCCAGAAATACAAAAAGTTCCTGTCGGCCAAAAAGATTTATCAGGTTCAGAAAGCCGAAATGAAATTCCACCGGGAATTACTGAAAGGCCAGCCGAGGAAACAAAAATAACAGAAACAGCATGCAGGAATCCTGTCACTCTCCGGTTATAAGGGGAATGACAGGATTTTTATTAGAATCATACCCTTCATTCTTCCGGAATCTTTCCTTTTCCTTTTTTTCTCAAACCTTTATTTTCATATCTTAATTCTTTGTCCTAACTTTGGCGAGAAATTGTTTTTTAATCTAACACATTCGTATGAAGAATCATTTATTAACCTTTTGCGCAAGTGCATCTTTCAGTTTACTGGTAGCCTGTAGCGGCCAGCCCGGTGAAGTGAAGTCTTACAATGAAGGCATCAACATCATTCCGATGCCTCAGAGTCTCGTACAACAGCAAGGTGCTTTCCGTCTTTCAGGAAGTACTTCTTTGGGAGCAGCTTCACCCGAAGCCAAAACCATTGCAGAATTTTTTGCAGCTAAAATGAGAACCGCCACCGGTTATGACATTACCGTAGGCGAAAGTGGAAACATCACCCTGAAACTGGATGAATCACTGGACGTAAACGATGAAGGCTATCAGCTGGATGTTACCGGCGATGCTGTCAACGTAACCGCAAAGACTCCTCAAGGCCTTTTCTATGGTATGCAGACTTTCATGCAGCTGCTGCCTGCAGAAATCGAGAGTGCTCAGAAAGTAAGTGGAATTGCATGGACTGCACAGGCAGTCAGCATCAAGGATGAACCCCGCTTCGGCTATCGCGGAATCATGCTGGATCCCTGCCGTCACTTCATGCCGGCAGAAAATGTCAAGAAGTTTATTGACGTACTGTCACTCTTCAAGATCAACCGCCTGCACTGGCACCTGACAGACGACCAGGGATGGCGTATCGAAATCAAGAAATATCCGAAACTGACAGAAATCGGTTCCAAACGTGTCGAAGGCGAAGGAACAGAACACAGCGGATATTATACTCAGGAAGAAATCAAAGACATCGTGAAATATGCAGCCGACCATTTCATTACTGTAGTTCCCGAACTGGAACTTCCGGGTCACGAAATGGCTGCCATTGCTGCTTATCCCGAACTTTCCTGCAAGGGAGAAGCTGGAACACCGCGTGTCATCTGGGGTGTGGAAGACATCGTCATGTGTCCGGGTAAAGAAGACATGTTCAAGTTCCTGGAAGATGTTATTGACGAAATGGTACCTCTGTTCCCGAGCGAATATTTCCACATCGGTGGTGACGAATGTCCGAAGACAAGCTGGAAGAACTGTCCGCTCTGTCAGCAGCGCATCCGTAAGGAAGGTCTGACTGCCGACAAGAATCATTCAGCAGAAGAAAAACTGCAGAGTTATGTCATCCAGCGCATGGAAAAATACCTGGCAACAAAGGGAAAGAAAATCATCGGTTGGGATGAAATCCTTGAAGGAGGTCTGGCTCCGAGCGCAACCGTTATGTCATGGAGAGGTGAAGACGGAGGTATCGCTGCTGCATCCATGAACCATACGGTTATCATGACTCCGGGTGGAAACGGTATGTATCTGGACGCTTACCAGGGTGATTCCAAGATCGAACCGGTAACCATCGGCGGCTATACAACACTGGAAAAGACTTACAGCTACAACCCGGTACCCGACACACTGGCTGCCATGGGTAAAGGTGATTATGTATTGGGTGTACAGGGAAATACCTGGTCTGAATATATGTATAGCGAAGCTATCCGTGAATACATGACCTTCCCGCGTATCATTGCAGTTGCTGAAATCGGATGGACCAATCTGGACCGCAAGGATTACAAAGACTTCGAACGCCGTATCAACAACGCTTATGTACGTCTGGATGAACACAATGTAAATTACCACATTCCGATGCCGGAACAGCCGAACGGTTCATGCAACTTCGTGGCTTTCACCGACAAGGCTACACTGGAATTTACCACTTCACGTCCGATGACAATTGTATACACCACCGACGGAAGCGAACCGACTGCACAGTCAACCGTTTACTCGGCTCCTCTGACATTTACTGAAAATACAACCCTGAAGATCGCTTCTGCACTTCCTTCCGGCAAGCTGAGCACTGTACGTACCATCCAGGTAGAAAAACAGACACTGGCTCCTGCTAAAGAAGTGGAAAAGACTGCTCCGGGCCTGAACATGCAGGTATTCGACGGCATGTTCCTGAACGTGAAAGATCTGGAAGCTGCAAAACTTCAGCCCAGAGAAACCAAGGTAATCGAAGAAACACGCGCACTGACCGCACAGACACCGTCTCCGGAATCCATGCGTGGCGTTAAACAATATGCTTCAGTTGCTACCGGTTATGTAAATATCCCGGAAGATGGCGTTTACTACATTTCTTCTGATCTGGAAGAAGTATGGATCGACGGCAAACTGCTGGTTAACAACGGTGGTGAAGTGAAACGCTTCTCTCGTCATGATTCATCCGTAGCTCTGGCCAAAGGTCTGCACGAAATCAAGGCAGTGTTCCTGGGACACATCATTGGCGGATGGCCTTCAAACTGGAACGACGGCAGCATCAAACTGCGTAAAGAAGGACAAGACAAGTTCACTAAGATTACAGGTGATATGCTGAGCCATTAATCGGACAACATTCATCTGAATTTCAATCAGGCAGGGGGAAAACAACTATCCAAGGTTTTCCTCCTGCTTTTATTTTATCCCTACTTCCCCAACCTTCTCTGGTATTTAAATGCTCTTACCGCAATCAACCTTGCAATAAAGGTAGCTTTCAGTGTTTCCACTCCATACCTTTCTTTTTCGGAAACTACCGGCAGGCTTATCATTTCATCAGCATTATCTGCTCACCCTCTGCCGGAACTTCTCCCTACTTCTCCCGGATCCAAACAAAAGCAGGATTCTTACTCTCCTGAAATCCATACCTGCTGACATAAAAAAACAGGAGCTGTGCCTTCCGTCTGACACAGCTCCTGTCACCTTTGACTGATTTCCTGAAACTACCTGTTTCTTAGTCAGGAATCAGTGGTTTATTTGTATCCTTCATTCTGTTCCAGTTTCGGATTCTTGTCAATATCACCCTGACTGAACGGGAAGTAACGATGGAACGGCTGGAAGGAACGGTTTTCAATCAGCACTTCTGTCGGATCAGGATTCAGAGTAATGGTAGCACGCAATCCCGGATCACTTACAGATGCATCTACTGTACCGATTCTACGTTCCAGACGTCCGTTCAGCACCTTTTCAGCCAGCATCTTACCGTCAGCAGTCTTCCAGCGCAGGATATCTGCACGGCGCAAACCTTCACCGGCAAATTCTACGGCACGTTCACGATGAATCAGTTCACGCAAAGCTTCCTTAGTGGCATATTTAGCCTGGTCTACATCCGGCATGCCTGCTCTTTCACGAACCTTATTGATCTTCTTGTATACTTCATCTGACGGACCATTCAGTTCATTTTCTGCTTCAGCCCAGGTCAGCAGCACTTCTGCATAACGGAACACGATAGGACAAGCATTGGATTTCCAGATATCTGCATACTGGGTAATCGGCGACAGATACTTGTTCCAGGTCAGACCAGTCTTGGAAGCATTATCAGCAGAAGTCATATAGTTTGCGTTGCTTTCACCATTAATGGTCTTGTCCAGGGTATTGAATACCGCAGCAGCACCTCCGGCTTTCACATAGTCAGCACCCGGATAGATAACAGACATAGCCAGTCGGGGGTCACGATCCTTGAACGGATGGGTTGCATCATAACCGGAACCCTGTTCATCAATCGTCATACCGTTCTTCATTTCATAGGTATCTACCAGGTTGTAAGTCGGAACGATAGAAGACCATCCGCCGTCACCATTGTTATACATCTGTCCGATGGTGTACAGTGTATAAGTATTAGGAATATACTGAACAGCCAGAATTGTTTCCTTAGAATCCTGTCCTGCCACCTGGAACAGCTTCAGATAATCATCTTCCAGATCATATTCACCCATGGCAATGATTTCTTCAGCTTTCTGTTTTGCCATTGCCCAGTCATCATAATACAAAGCTTCACGCATTCTCAAGGCCAGAGCTGCACCCTTGGCAATCCGTCCTCTTTCAGCCGGCATCTTGTTCAGGTCAGGAGTACATTCATCCAGTTCCTTGGCAATGAAATCACGCACTTCCTGTTCCGTATTTCTGGGAACCTGAGCATCTTCAGCCGTATCATAATTATCAATGATAGGCACACCGCCATAAGCCCAGTTCATGATGAAATACTTATAAGCACGGAGCACTCTCACCTGTGCAATCAGGTCTTTCTTTACTGCTTCATCAGCAAATTCAATGCTCTGCACATTGTTCAGGAATGTGTTACAGCGGCGGATAGTTGTATAACCATAAAAACTGGCTCCGCTGTTGGCCTGTGTCATATTACCGTTGGCCAGGTCTTTGTATCCTTCCCAGGAGAAATTGTTGTAACCAAAATCAGATGTACAGTCCATGTAAAGCAGACGTCCTCCGTCTTCCCATCCGGAATAGCATCCGATGGCAAATTTCTCGGCATCCTGTTCAGTCTTCCAAGTAGTGCTTGGAGACAAAGCATCATAAGGAGTGGTATCCAAAAAGTCTGAACACGAAGCTGTCATCAGTGCAGCCGCTCCAAACATTATATATTGCTTAATTCGTTTCATATCAAAATGAGTTTTTAATAGTTATAGTTAGAATGTAATGTTAACACCAAATGCATGAGTGCGCAGCAACGGATAAGAAGACAGACGCTGGCTGGTAGCTTCCGGGTCAATGCTGATCTTCATATTATCAATTGTAAAGAGGTTTTCTACAGAATAGTAGAAACGTACGTTTTCAACACCCCAGTTGCTCAGCAGGCTCTTCGGCAAGGTATAACCGAACTGAAGGTTTTTCAAACGCAGATAGTTCGTATTCTGCAACCAGAAAGTAGACTGTGCGCTACGTGAACTGCTCGGAGAGTTTGTATCTGTAAAGATACGCGGCATGGAAGCATCCTTGTTGGTTTCAGTCCAGGCATCCTTCCAGATGCTTGCCGGGTGACCGGCGTCACCGGAGAAGGCACCATATACTTCGTGTGAGTCGAACAGACGGGCAACTTTGGCTGCACCGTTGAACATCAGAGACAAGTCAAAACCTTTCCATCCGGCAGTCAGATTCAAACCAAATGTATAAACCGGTTCAGTACTGTTTGTATATACACGGTCATCACCATTCAGTTTACCGTCACCATTGGTATCCACATATTTCAGGTCACCAGCCTTGAAGCCACCGGCACCAAACGGGTTACCATATTTAGCGGTAAAGGCATCTGCTTCTTCCTGTGAATTGAAGAAACCGTCAGTCTTGTAAATATAGTAAGCATTAATAGACTGGCCGACAGCATTTCTTTGGTTATAGCCGGTATCCAGATAGTCAGCACCACCCAGGTCAAGGATTTCATTCTTGTTGTAAGCAAAGTTGGCAGCAACACCGAATGTCCAGTCTCCCCAACGGTCATTGTAACCGATATTCAGTTCGACACCCTTATTGTTCATTGAACCCACATTGTCAGTATAAGGATTCAAGGCAAATTCGGTAGGAACAGAAACCTGCATCAAAATACCTGTAGTCTTACGGTTATAGAAGTCAAGAGATCCGTTGATCTTATTGTTCAGGAAACCAAAATCAAGACCAACACCCCAGGTCGTAGCCTTTTCCCAGGTAATTGTACTCAGTTTATAGCTAGACTGGTAATAACCGGAATTCAAGGCACCGCCAAACGGATAAGTGGCTCCGATATTATATGTATTCAAAGCCGGATAATAGTCACTCAAAGCATCCTGATTACCCAACATACCCCAGGAAGCACGGATCTTCAGGTTGCTCAGCCAAGATCTGGCACCTTCCATAAATGATTCTTCACTGATTCTCCACGCACCAGAGAATGAAGGGAAATAACCCCATCTGTGTCCCTCTGCAAAACGGGAAGAAGCATCCGCACGGATATTGGCTTCAAACAAATACTTTCCTGCATAATCATAATTGACACGGGCAAACCATGACAGCATTGCCAGTTCTCTGGTATAACCGGAGTTAGTCTGTGAAGCAGCATCACCGGCATTGATATCAGTCAGATCATTGTTCGGGAAATCTTTACGGTAAGCAGTCAGTTCCTTGTAATTATACTTTTCAGTATGCCAGCCGGCCAGTCCTTTGATGTTATGTTTGCCGAAAGTCTGGTCGTAATTCAACAGCAAGTCATAGTTTGTACGGTTCCAGGTATAATAGCGTTCATCCAGGGAGTTCGGATCGGAAGCCTTGTTGGCATTGTACTGGATGAATTTCTGGAAATAAGTATAGTTCTGCATATTATTTACATACGAACCTGTTGCCGTAAAGGTCAGGCAATCCAGAATCTTATAATCCAATGAAGCCATACCCGTAAAGTTGTGGTTGTCACGCGTTACCTTCATACCGGAATCCAGCCATGCAATCGGGCTACCATCAGAAATCGTACCCCATGTACCGTCATCGTAGCGGGCTACAATCCACGGAGCGATCAGGTTCAGCTGACGGATAATCTGGTCAGAACTACCCCCATAGTAAGCAGAGCTGGCATCATCATATGCATTCTTGATATAGGCCAGGTTCAATTTGGCACTCAACCGCTTGGTGATCTTCATATCCAGATTCGTACGGGCATTGAACTGTTCACGTCCTGCATTAGGAAGCACACCGGTCTGGTTCAAATAACCGATAGATCCCATATAGCGCACATTCTCCGTACCACCGGCAATATTCAGGTTGTGACGGTGCTGTATACCGGTCTTGTAAGCCAGGTCATACCAATCTGTATTCGGATAAAGAGGATCTGTTCCGTCCTTGAACTTCTGGATTTCTTCATCTGTAAAACGGGGAGCCTTACCTTCTGCCTGCAAAGCCTGATTATACATGCTGGCATATTCGTAAGAACTCAGACGGTCGATCATATTGGTAGCATTCTGGAAGCTGACATAGCCGCTATACGAAATCTTCGGCTTGCCGGTCGAACCACGCTTGGTGGTAATCAGGATAACACCGTTCGCTGCCTTAGATCCATAGATGGCAGCAGAAGCAGCATCTTTCAAAACAGAAATACTTTCAATGTCATTGGGGTCAATGGAACTCATGGTTTCAGATTCCACACCATCAATCAGAATATAAGGAGAAGCGGTATTCAAAGTACCGGTACCACGTACACGGATACTACCACTGTCCATACCCGGAGCACCGTTCGTACCGGTAATGGTTACACCCGGCATCAAACCCTGCAAACCACTGCTCACGTTCTGAATCGGACGGTTCTGCAACTGCTCTTTATCTACAGAAGCTACCGAACCCGAAAGATTGGCCTTCTTCTGAACACCATATCCTACGACAACCACCTCATCCAGTGTTTTTGTGTCTTCCTTTAAGGTAATTTTCAAAGGTTCACCATTCCATTTTACTTCCTGAGAAACATATCCGACGAAAGAGATTTCAAGGATATCGCCTTTCTTGGCACTTTCCAGAGTAAAGTCACCATCGAATCCTGTAATGGTTCCGTTTGTCGTTCCTTTAACAACGACTGAAGCTCCGATGATTGTTTCACCTTGGGCATCTTTTACAACACCCTTACACACATTACTTTGCTGTACGACATTCGCTTCCAGCATCGAAGGAGTTGCATGTGCAACACCTACTGAAATACCGCCCAGAAAGAGCAGCATACTGACAGATCTGAATCTTTTAAACATAGATTTAAGACTTTAATAAAACAGGTTAACTATTTTTTCAAATATTAGTTAAAGTTTGGTTTTCTTTATTTAGTGCATCGGCAAATATATGACTTCCTTTATTATAAAAGAAATTTTCTGATACATATTTTTACGATTTAACAAATTCGAAACGGGTTATCCCTGATAATCAATCAAATCCAAATTCCCTACAAAATCTTCAGATCCGTCATCCCCGTACACAAAAAAAGCATGTGGAACAAACCGTCTCCAGTTCATTCCACATGCCGTATTTATCTGTTTCCTGACTTATTTCTCCTGTGCCTTCGCCTCATTCCAGATCGCATCCATTTCTTCCAGAGTCATATCCTTCAGGTTCTTGCCTGCCTTCAGAGTATGTGCTTCCAGATAATTGAAGCGGCGGATAAACTTCTGGTTGGTGTGCTCCAGTGCATTGTCCGGATTGATTTTATACAGACGGGCTGCATTGATCAGACTGAACATCACGTCACCGAACTCGGCTTCTGCCTTCTCCTTGTCCATAGTTTCCACTTCCGACTCAAATTCGGCAATTTCTTCTTTCACCTTTTCCCATACCTGGCTGCGTTCTTCCCAGTCGAATCCCACATTGCGAGCTTTGTCCTGAATCCGATAAGCCTTGATCAGAGAAGGCAAAGCATCGGGCACTCCGCTCAAGACAGACTTGTTACCGTCTTTTTCCTTCATTTTGATCTGCTCCCAGTTCTCAGAGACCTTTTCCGCCGTATCGGCCTTCACTTCTCCAAATACATGAGGGTGACGGAAAATCAGCTTGTCACACAGTTTATCACAAACATCCTTTATATCAAAGTCACCGGTCTCACTGCCAATCTTGGCATAAAACACCACATGAAGCAACACATCTCCCAGTTCCTTGCAAATATTCTTCCGGTCGTCCTTCATCAGGGCATCACACAACTCATACACCTCCTCAATGGTATTGGGGCGCAGACTTTCATTGGTCTGTTTTCTGTCCCAGGGACACTTCACTCTCAGTTCATCCAATACATCGAGCAACCGCCCGAAAGCTTCCAGTTTTTCTTCTCTTGTATGCATGTTCTATTCATTAAAAATCCATTATCACAGACTATATATACCATTATATAATATAAGTCCTTATTCGCGGGCAATCACCACCACCGGATTATCATCCTCTTTCAGGGTCTTCAGGAAACCGAGTTCCGGATTATCCTTACAAGACTCATGCTCTTCAACCCACTCCAGCACATCGGCCGCCTCAATCATTCCGGCCAGTTCGTGTGCGTTTGTCCGTTCCGAAAAGTCTACCGGCATAAACGGGGTCAGATCATCCATGATCTTGTCTGTCCTGCGTCCCATCACCACGGTACCCTTCCGGCGGTTATAAACTCCATAATACAAGTGATCCTCTTCAACCAGTGCATCAAAACACTCAAAGAAGATGCTTTTCTCCAGTTCATCCACTTTTCCAAGTACCAACGCCTTAGAAGCATCTTCCTCCTTCATCTTCGTCACGGAAAGGTTCCCCATATCAAACCAGTAAGCTGGTGTCAGCCGATACTTGTCAACCGTATATACAGTATCATTCTGGTAACGCATGAACCGGATCTGTTCACCTTCCTGCCACAACACCGGCGGATTGGTCAGCACGACATTCGACTGATCCTGATTGCTGACAATGTAAAACATCCCTTTCTGCATGAAATGACAAGGTGTACTCTTGAATACACTGATACTTTTGATGTCACTCATATTGACCGGCTTCCCCTGTGCAAGTAACAAAGTATCACCTTCCTGCCGGGGGTCGGAAGTGTACCAGACAAGTCCTTCTTTCCCGTCAACCAGCCCGTTATTAAAATATTGTATATATCCTTCCTCCGAAGCCAGCAAAGATACCGAAGCACAGGCCGCATTCTCACTCATTTTCAGCATTCCCTGAAACTGTCCCTGCAAATCATACCGCAGCCACTCATCTTTCCAGCCCCTGAAACAAACCGCTCCGTCATGTCCCTGAAACCAGACTTTCGAAGAAGCATATCCGGACGGATCATTCCCGTAATGTCCCAGTTTACGGACAAAATGCCCGTCATTCTTGTCAAAGAGCAACGCCTGTTTTTCGTCAGTCACCAGGATATAACCCGGCAACAGACCGATATGAGCCCCCTCTCCTACCAGCACACTGTCATTCGTCTCGAGTGCTACATAACGAATACTTCCAAGAAAATCAGATGCTTTCAACGGCTGCAGGTTACCAAAAGCATCTGCAACCGGAATGGTCTCAAGTGATCCTGATTTCCGGTCCTCAGCAGACGAACAGGCCGCCAGTAACAGACCGGCCATACATCCTGCCCACAATATCAGTTTTTTCATAACTCCATTTATTTTACACCATCCTATCCGGAATCCTGTCCCTCCATCCGCTCTTCCTCAGATCAAACAAAGGAAACAGATTGAAGACCAGCTCCCGCAACGGTCTTCAAAAGTACAAATATTTTTCATAATCCAACTAGTTTTATTAATTTTGCAGCCAAATATATACGATAATCAACATATCAACTATTATAGTGAAATAGAATCATGGAATTAGCAAGTAAGTACAATCCCGCAGACGTGGAGGGAAAATGGTACCAGTATTGGCTGGACAACAAACTTTTCAGTTCTAAACCCGACGGACGTGAACCTTACACCGTCGTCATTCCTCCCCCTAATGTGACCGGAGTGCTCCACATGGGACACATGCTTAACAATACCATACAGGATATATTGGTGCGCCGTGCACGCATGATGGGCAAGAATGCCTGCTGGGTACCGGGTACGGATCATGCTTCCATTGCTACTGAAGCCAAGGTTGTCAACAAACTGGCTCAGCAGGGAATCAAGAAAACCGACCTCACCCGTGAAGAATTCCTGAAACACGCATGGGCATGGACAGAAGAACACGGAGGCATCATCCTCAAGCAGCTTCGCCGCCTGGGAGCTTCATGCGACTGGGACCGCACCGCTTTCACCATGGATGAAAAACGCAGCCAGAGCGTCATCAAGGTATTTGTAGACCTGTACAACAAAGGCCTCATCTACCGCGGCGTGCGTATGGTGAACTGGGATCCCAAGGCACTGACTGCCCTTTCTGACGAAGAAGTAATTTATAAGGAAGAACACAGCAAACTGTATTACCTGCGCTACTATGTTGCCAACGACGATATGAGCGGAGAAACCGGAGCTGAAGGTGAAATCGTTCACCGCGATGCACAGGGCCGCCGCTATGCAGTTGTAGCCACTACCCGTCCGGAAACCATCATGGGTGATACCGCCATGTGTATCAATCCGGCCGACCCGAAGAATCAGTGGCTGAAAGGCAAGAAAGTAATCGTTCCGCTGGTAGGACGTGTTATTCCGGTTATTGAGGACAGCTATGTAGACATTGAATTCGGTACCGGCTGTCTGAAAGTTACTCCGGCTCACGACGTAAACGACTACATGCTGGGCGAAAAATACAATCTGCAAAGCATTGACATCTTCAACGACAACGGAACCATCAGCGAAGCTGCCGGAATGTATGTCGGAATGGACCGTTTCGATGTACGCGAACAGATTGAAAAAGACCTGAATGCTGCCGGCCTGCTGGAAAAAGTGGAAGCCTATACCAATAAAGTAGGTTTCTCTGAACGTACCAACGTAGCCATCGAACCGAAACTGTCCATGCAGTGGTTCCTGAAAATGCAGCATTTCGCAGATATGGCTCTGCCGCCGGTAATGAACGACGAACTGAAGTTCTACCCTGCCAAATATAAGAACACTTACCGCAACTGGCTGGAAAACATCAAGGACTGGTGTATCAGCCGTCAATTGTGGTGGGGACACCGCATTCCGGCCTACTTCCTTCCGCAGGGAGGATTCGTAGTAGCCGAGACACCTGAAGAAGCCCTGAAGCTGGCTCAGGAAAAATCCGGCAATCCTAGTCTGAAACTGGAAGATCTCCGTCAGGACGATGACTGTCTGGACACCTGGTTCTCTTCCTGGTTGTGGCCGATCTCCCTGTTCGACGGTATCAATAACCCCGGCAATGAAGAAATCAAATACTACTATCCCACTGCCGATCTGGTAACCGGTCCGGATATCATCTTCTTCTGGGTAGCCCGTATGATCATGGCCGGCTATGAATACATGGGCGACATGCCGTTCAAGAACGTTTACTTCACCGGTATTGTCCGCGACAAAATCGGACGCAAGATGTCCAAGTCACTGGGTAACTCCCCCGATCCGCTGGATCTGATCGACAAGTACGGTGCCGACGGTGTCCGCATGGGTATGATGCTTTCTGCTCCTGCCGGAAACGATATTCTGTTCGACGATGCACTTTGCGAACAGGGACGTAACTTTAACAACAAGATCTGGAACGCCTTCCGTCTGGTAAAAGGATGGGAAGTAGCCGACATCGAACAGCCCGAATATGCACGCCTGGCAACCGAATGGTTTGACGCCATGCTGACCAAAACCGCAGCAGAAGTGGACGACCTGTTCGGCAAATACCGCCTGAGCGAAGCCCTGATGGCTGTATACAAACTGTTCTGGGATGAATTCTCAAGCTGGTATCTGGAAATGGTAAAACCCGCTTACGGACAGCCCATCGACAAAGCAACTTACGAAAAGACTCTCGGTTTCTTCGATACATTGCTCAAACTGCTTCATCCGTTCATGCCGTTCATTACGGAAGAATTGTGGCAGCACATCTATGACCGCAAAGAAGGTGAAAGCATCATGACGCAGATTCTGAATGTTGCCGGAAACTACGATGAAACAATCATTGCCCAGTTTGAGGCCGTGAAAGAAGTCATCGGAGGTATCCGTACCATCCGTCTGCAGAAGAACATTGCCCAGAAAGAAGCCCTCACCCTGGAAGTTGTCGGCGAAAGCCCGGTAAGCAAATACAATGCTGTTATCGCCAAACTCTGCAACCTGTCAGCAATCAATGCCGTAGCAGCCAAAGCAGAAGGAGCAGCTGCATTCATGGTAGGAACAACAGAATATGCCGTACCTCTGGGTAACCTGATCAACGTCGAAGAAGAGCTGAAGAAGCTGGAAGCCGACCTGAAATACCAGGAAGGATTCCTGCAGAGTGTGCTGAAAAAACTCAGCAACGAGAAGTTTGTCAGCAAAGCTCCGGCTAACGTCATCGAAATGGAACGTAAGAAACAAGCTGATGCAGAAACCAAGATTGCCGCACTGAAAGAAAGCATTGCTGCATTGAAAAAGTAAATTTATTCAAATCTACCTGATAAAAAGAGCATGCCTGCAAATCATCGCAGCGCATGCTCTTTTTTTATTTCCTATTCATTAACAAGAGAATAAATCGTCCTCAAGCCTTTACACAACAAGTTTAAAAGATACTGACATTCAGCCGGTAAAAGGATAAAATTCAAATCTCAATAATTCCTAAAACTCTTTAGGATTTGTATTTTTACTTCATATATATTCATTCCTGTTATATTTTTGCGGCCCGTTTAATTAGAAGAAACACAAAAGAATAGAACTCAAAACTATAATTACTAAATTTATAACCCTATGAACGTCTTTAAATTTTTATCTGCAACATTACTGGCAGGCACCTGTCTTTTCTCAGGTTGCAAAAAAGAAAAATCAATCGTACCCGAAAATCCTTCCGTGGTAGAAATCACCGTAAGCAATTCAGAAGGAGAAGTTTTAGAAAACGAAACCGTCAGAATGTATGATGAGACCTCTTATGAATCCTTCAAGAAAAATCACAGCACCAAACCATTGCTGGAAATTACAACCGATAGCAATGGCATGGCAAGATTTACTCTGGAAAGCAATCTCTGGTTTCAGAGTACAAAATCCAGAGAATTTATGTTCGTTGTTCTGAAAGCCTTTGATACCGATAACTATCAATGGTGGAGTAAAGGCGGAACAGTGGACGCCGGTAAAAAACATGCTTTCAGGATCGAAACGACTCTGCCCAAAGCCGGAACAAAAGATCTGGTCAGGATTACCATACCCACAGGATGTATGGAAACCTACAGAAACAAATGGTCTGACCATCCCGGCTACCTGAAAAAGATAGAAGAACGCCCCTGACAGATACAGGCCGTTTACAGAAAAAGCCCCGTCAAAGGGGCTTTTCATCATTCCACCGCCTTCAGGGCAGCATCATAATCAGGCTCACTGGATATCTCGCTGACCAGTTGCGTATAACTCACCTTACCAGCCTCATCCACCACTATGACAGCCCTGGCTGCCAACCCCTTGAGCGGCCCGTCTTCCAGACAAAGTCCGTATCCCTTCACAAAGTCCTGACTGCGGAAAAGCGACAAAGGCAGCACATTGTCTAACCCCTCTGTCGTACAGAAACGCTTCTGGGCAAAAGGCAAATCCATGGACAGACATAACACCACCGTATTATCCAGTCCTGAAGCCTTGGCGTTAAACTGCCGGACAGACATTGCACACGTCGGAGTGTCCAGACTCGGAAAAATATTCAGAATCACCTTTTTCCCTTTAAAAGACGACAAACTAACTTCTTTCAGATCCGCATTGGTTGCCTGAAAGTCAGGAGCCGTCTGTCCCACCTGTACCATCCGGCCGGATGTATGGGCCTCATAGCCCCTGCAAATCACTTTCTCACCCTTTCCATCCGGCATTACGGTTGCTGCCCCTGCAGGCAAAGTCTCCAGAGCCAGAACAGAAACTGCACATAAAATCAATCTAACTGCATTCATACACAAAATCTTTTTCTCTTTTCTATATTTGTTCATCCTCACATACCGCGTACAAAAGACGGCTTTCAAAGATATGTAATAATTACAAATATAAAAACGATCTTCAATTGTTTTATGAAACTTATAGATTTTCTTACTCTTTTGAATCCCGCTGATTCCCTTCTGCACCTGTCAGCCTGCCGGATAAGACTATGCATCATTCACAAAGAAATTTCAAGACGCATCACCCCAGACAACAATTTCGGGATTCTCTTTATCAGTCAGGCCGATAATTCTTCCATTATCATCCTTTGTAATAAATCCCCGATTTGTTGTACTTCAGGAATTTGCATCGGAACATCTCTTTAATCACTGCAAATACGCACCAACTTATAGCCGTTTTCTTCATCCGATGCCAGTGCATAAATGACATTATGCGTCTCGTCCACACAAAAACGTGCCAAACGCTGACCAGTCCGCATTTCCTTAACAGCGTTCCCCTGCCAGTCAAACACAATGACCGATTCAGGCTCCATCGCATCTCCTTTCTCATGCAGCAGCGCATAAATAAACTCGTTTCCCGCATAAGCATCTTCAAATCCCAACTGAGTTTTTTCGTTACCTACGACAAATGCCGGGACAGTTCCTTCTGCCAATCCGTAGACCGGCTCATAAATACATAAAGTCGTATCCATGGCCAATTCCCAGCCGGACCCTACACTAAACAATTCCAATATTCCGCCAATATAAGTGGCATTGAACATCCTTGCATAATCAGGTTTAAAGAATGTGCGCGTGTCACTGCTAAATACAGACCAGATTTCCTCCGCATTACCGGTTACATATTCAGACGGGAAATCCTTATACACAGATGTTATTTGTTTTGTGGCTAAATTGATGCAGCCATAACGCAATTTAGGCTGGTTAGCCTTGAGTAAAAACTGATTTCCTCCCAGCGGAAGCAAATCGTATATGATAAAAGGAGTTTCAGACGGAGGAAGAATGCTGTAATCTATCTTATACTCGGTAAAAGACCGGTCTCTTTCCAGATTGGTGTCCAGATTATATGCTACCAATTTGCGCGAAACGCCATCGTAAACATAAAGCGTGTCTTTCCCTGGCGACAAATGAAATTGATTGGCTGACAAAAGTTCGCCAGGCCCTTGCCCTTTACGGGCAAACTTCCCTTTCGGATTCCCGGACAATGTGTACACATGAAAATAACAATCATCCATATAGTCCAGTATCACGAGTAAAGAATCAGTACATTCCATCTGCAAAGGGAAACGCCATATGGAAGAGTCGTTCAATGTATGAACTTCCACGGTGTAAACGCTATCCGGTTTGACACCATTGGAATAATAGGCCGACGCATTCTTTTTAGCACATCCCGCAGCACTCAGAAATACCAATAAAAGCAAGTAAGAAAACAGCTTCTTCATTTCAATAATTGCTATGATCACCGAGAGCAAAGTTATAGAATTATTTTGTATGGCAGATGATTTAGCTTCGCAGATTTCATTGAACTCACGTTATTTTAAATTATAAAATACCAACACCGGATTTCCTTCTTCATCTGCCTGCTTCAAACAAGCCTTCAACTCTGGAGAGATAATTTTCTCTTCCATATCAAGCAACGAAAGGCTGCCAACCAGCAAATCCTCATCCGTACCGACTGGCATAGGAAACAAACCGCCCAACCCCAAATCATCCTGCACGGCAGCGGCTTTCACGTTGGCAACCTGCCCAATACAATTTTCTTCAAAGCTTATATTTCACTACTTCCACTTCCGGATTGACTCCCACACCATAAATAGTTCCATCCGGATCTATGACAAAATTACAGATATCTCTATCAGTCCGATACTTTTCACATAAAGCCCCCGTATGAATATCAAAAGCCAGAATCAGTGTAGGATAACGCTCACCGCCCATGTCCTTTTTCTCCGAATCACTTTTCCCGTTATAAACGGCATAAACCTTATCGCCATGGATAGTCACATCTGTAAACCCATCCAAAAGCCTTTTCCGATCCAAACTGCCATATCCGTCGAACAACGGTTTCTCCATATAATGAGTCCATTTCTGTTTTATTTCACCATTCTCTTCTTCATAACAGGCCAAATAACCAAAATCATTCATTGCGTATACAAAACGGTTGCCATCGGATGCAAAATTACCAACATAGGATTGGGAACCCACCCCGTTCTTGGGACGCTCTTTCAGATTTCCGAAATTAGATATTATATTCAAATCCTTATCCATAAGGACAATGGGAGCATCCGCTCCAAAAACCGCACAGCCCAAAAAATACTTTTCATTCAACGCATACAGATTGGTTACATAAACCTCTTTGTCCTTCATCCGTTTGGAGGACAGTAATTTCAGTCCGTTTCCTTCTTCCACCAAATATTCACGAAGGGTTCTCAAGTTGAAATCATACAGATAAAGCCTGGTTTCACTGCCTTTTTTCAACAGTCCGCCATACTGAGGAGATATAAACTCTCCGGGACCGTTTCCAAACTTTCCCCATGCACTTTTAAATGACAAATCGGACTTGTCATAGAGTTTGACGAATTCATCTCCTTGTGTAAAAACCAGCATCAGATTATTTTCCCAAAGTGCCAACGTCCGTGGAAAACTAATAATCTGCTCCTTGTCATATTTCACACTGGTCAGCTTAATTTCCTCAACATCTTTCACTTCACTTTGTTTCTTTCCTTGCTGGATACAACTACAAAGGAAAATACCCATAACCATTGTCCACAATAAAAATCGTTTCATTGTATAATCTCCTTTATTTTAACAACAGAACACTTATTAGGAGTCTGTTCGTAATTTAACACATCTCAATTTTCTAATAGTTCTCATGCTTTTTAAAACAGAAAAACACCATTGGAAAATAGCATTTAGAAATATCAAGCAAAATAAACAGACTCCTAAAAAAGCATTCACATTCTTTTTTTTGAATAAAAACTATTGTGCTATTCAGAACCTTTCTTCAAAATTAGAATGCCACCATACTGTATTCCCATCTGGAGAAACTATCAAATAATAGCAATCTTTATCCTGATACCAATAACAATTGTCATTAAAATCATCTAAGTTAAAATCTTCATCATTAGCCAGCGCTTCCACATTAGCCATTGCCAAATCTGACATTTCAACTTTCTGCTGTGATGTATATACACCATAACCTGCAATAGATGCAAATGCTGCAACGAAAGCAGCTTTTATAAAGTTCTTTTTCATCTTTAATGCGATTTTATTAATTAACTTGGTTTCGTTTATTCACACACGAAGCAACAAATCCCTGATTCAGACGATCTTATTCAGAACTTCTGACAGATCATACGCAAACATCTTGTCATTATAGACATCAAAAACATAAAGTGTCTTATTCACCATATCTATATCAAAGGAATTGACAAACCGGGTAAGCTTTAACTCTGCCAGCGGCTTTCCGTCCCAGTCAAACAGCAAAATAGAAGGATATTTCTTTCTGCCCGTCTGAAAGGTCATCTTATCTTCATTTATCGAAACCACCCCCCAGAAATCCTTAAACAAACGTAAGTCAGCATAGGTATACATCCGGTTCCACTCTTTGCGATCCTCAATCTCGCTGATATCGTCAAGTTCATCTCCTACGCAGACCGTCCTGGCAAAGTCACCATTCAATGAATATATGTTGATATAGTTCAGACCTATAGGCATTTCAACAATCCGTTCGTTTACACGGCTCATCTTTGCAATGGTAGAAATAATGTTGATATCCTTGCTGTCGCTCACTTTCGCCTCGTTCAGACGTTCTATTACAGGAGGAAGCATTCCAGCTGTTTTTCCAGCCAGATATCTCTTCTGCTGTGTAAAGTCTGGAGAGCTCTCTTTACAGAAGAAAACACTGTCGCTTATCGAAATAAAGCTAAACAGACCAGAAGGCAAAGAATCACATAATACAGTCATTACGTTTTTATTTTGCTCCAAAGAAGCACGGATGTCACTTCTCGTCACCTTTCCTGTCTGAAAATCATATATGTTCGCATACAAATACCCCTTCTCATGGAATATATCCGTCTTAAAAGCCACACGAGGAGCCATAACAAATTCGCCAGGGCCAGTCCCTTTGGTAAAACATCTGCCTAACAGCCTGTTGTCATTCAAAGAGAAAAGACTCCACAAATAATCACCCCCACGCTGGGAAAAAAACATGATGGAATCCACTATACAGAAATCATTGATCCCTATCACATCAAATTCCGGTTCTTTGCTTTCTGTCAGTTCCACCACACAGGGAAATCCATCTACATAATCAACCGTATCGAATGTCATATATTGAGCAGATGAAGATTTCTGTACACATCCACACATTCCTCCTAAAAGAACTGCCGACAATAAAACGAAAATATGCTTTTTCATACTGATACAAATAATTTTATGAGAGTAAATCATTTCAGATCATAAACACTTATCTTCCAATTATGCTCTTCATCCATTAACGAAACAAACAGACGGCTGTCCGTTTCATCAGCCGCTATATGGAAAGCCGGTACATCAAGTTGAAAACTACGGACTGGATTGCCATCCCAGTCATAAACAAGAACCGTGGAAGAACAACGGCCTGACTCCATGACCTTTTTGTCCGAATACAATGCATACACATATTTATCAGTGCTGCAAAGACTGATATACCCCCAGAAACTTTCAGGAGTCACACTGGCACTATATATACCGCCACTTGATTCCGGAAGATATAAAGGATTCTTCAGACGAAGAGACTTCACCAGACGAATTTTTCCTTCATCTACAGCCAGAAAATCAATATTCGAAGAGAAATTCAGAGAACAGGCAAGACGCTTGCCGGAGCAGTTCATTACCAGGTCACCCTGATTCGACAGAAAACGAGTATACCTGTCAAAAGATGTATCTTCGGAATTATACACCTCAACAGCTGTATCATGAATATGATTGTCTGAATCAAACAGAATATACTGGTAATGAGAATCCAGCAAACCTGCACCAAAGAATAGGCCATTGCTCAGAAAAGCCAGACGGGAAAGCTGGCCATCACCGATATCATATCTCTGACGCCACACAAAGCCACCATGACGGGCTCCGTTACGCAAAGTATCCATATCATAGGCTGTCACATTTTTGGTCGCATCATCAAAGACGACAAAACGTCCGTCAGACAGGCATCCGTAACTGCCCGAAGATATTTCGCCAGGCCCCTGCCCTATTCTTCCGAAACGGGTGATATATTCACCGCTAAGGGCATCAAATAATACATAACTCTCACCCGATTGCAGATCATAAACCACCAGATTCCGGCCGGAACAAGCCAGTCCTTCCACAACAGCCAGAGAATCTTCCGGAACAAACGATTCCACAGAACAACTTAAAGATATCGGAACCGGAAACAGCTCTGACACACTTTCCGGCTTCTTCTCTGTTGTACACCCACACAAGAGAGCAAGCAGCACACCCACCACGACTGTCAACAAATACGATGAGATTTTCATATTCATACATTTGGATTTCTGTCACAACAAAATTAAGAATGAAGTCTTATTTTTGCAAGGAGTAATTATAACACCTACTTGCATAAAACCATAATACACTGTAATACAAAAATCTATATTTACAAAATGTCAGTTCATGTCAGTTAATTCCAAAGGAAAGACAAGACGATAAGATCCGTTTCCGTCATTGTGCAAGGTTACAGAGGAGACTTGTTCCAGCTTGTTTCTGAAACGGCCCATCATCTTATAAAAATTGTCCAGAGAATAACTTTCAATATCTTTACCTATGATCCGGTAAATTTCATACCTGCTCAGCGTATGGTCAGGCGCTTTGAAAAAGTGTTCCAACAGCACAGACATAGCAGGTGAAAGTTTCTCTATGATGCCGTTATCATTGCAAAACAAATGTTGTCCGGCATCAAAATACAGATTGTTATCCAATTTGTAAATACGGGATCTTGAAATATGTCTGGATTTATTGTGCATATTGACAGGAAGTGGCGTTTTTTCGACTACTTTTTCTTCTACCACAGTTCGTTTCGAAACCAGCTGATTCAGTCTGTCGTGAAATAACAAGAAGAAAATATACATACACCAAAGAAGGACAACTGTTATAACCATTCCTCCCGGTAGAAGACTCCACCAGGAATAAGCAATATAACCGGATAATTCAATCTCCAGACGATAACCCAAATAGGTAGAGACCAGACTATCCGACGGAGCAAACTCTTCCAGTGCTCCCGAAGCAAAGCTCGAAACTTTTCCCGACAAATCGGTTATTCTGGAACATACCCCTGTTTTACCTTTTATATCGGATAATGCCAACTGCTTATCCCAAACATAGTGCAAGGAATCAAAAGGAAATGGATATTTCTCAAGAATTAAGCTCAGGTAAACATTCTTATTTCCATCTTTAAAATAAGCGTTATTCCGCCTGTGTAAAGGAAGATGATAAACATGAGTTCCATCTTGTAATGCAAACACCACAGAATCTGGAATATCGGCTTCCAAGGTCTTTTGCTGAAATAAAGAAGTGACAGTATGGGAACCATATTTCTCCATCTTATCCAATTTCTTCAGTTCGTTTCCCACAGCTTCAAGAAAGGCAGCTTTAGCCTGCCTGTTCCACGCCTGCTTATGCTGCTGATAAGCATGATATATCAAGATACCATATATTACTGTAAGAAGTATACAAGCAGCAAATACTACAGCCTTGACGATCCTATTTTTGTCTGTCGATAATTTTTTGTTCCTACATGTCACGTCCATTGTTTCGGTTTATTTTTTTAATCAAACTTCATTATCAGATTGTCAGCAAATGCATCTGTGACAGAAATTCCTATAGCATTTTTCATACAAGCATCTGATTTTTACAAACTCAAAATTAAGCAAAACATGAAACTGCACAAAACAATCGGACATGAAAAAGATTATTAAAGTCGCCTGAAAGGCCACAATGCAGCAAACCACCGGCTACCTCATGCGGGTCTGACTTCTTTTCCAACGAAGTTGCAATTTCTATGATATCATGCACATGCATAATACGGGAATTATATTCCAGTACTTCCACATTGGCCTTTGCCAGAAATGAATACAAATAATTTAATCACATTTCTTTTCATTGTTTTCTATCTTTTTTACTTTTGACAAAAGTAAGGAAATTAAGAACAAAGTATTCTGAGAGAAATCTGAGATTCTGACAGATCGTTTATATTCAGATATTTACATATATATTTCTCAGAAAACTTTCAGATTCAGCATACAGATAAATAAATCCATCTACATAATCAACCGTATCGAAACATTCTCCTGCATCAATTCACTCATCACGGCTACCGCCATAAAAAGTAACAACTTTTTCATATCGCTTCATAATTTTATTTTAACTTTGTCGTAAAGTTATGGAATAAACAGGAAACTGATACCGAGAAAAATCTGAAAATCAATACATATATGATAATCAGATATTTAAACATTGATTTTTCAGGAAGATTTCAGAAAAGATTCAGATAAAATTCAGAAACCGAAGAACATTTCTATGAGCAGGAGCAGGATGAAGCACATAATACCCTATATCGCCATCATACTGTTGGCGACAGTCATCATTTATTCCAATGCGGAAAAGGAAAGGACACGCATCACCGAAAGGTGTCAGGATACATTCAGCGATGCCATCCGCACAGAAAAAAAACTGCTTATCAAACAGTTCTGCATGCAATACAAACAGGAAAATTCCCCAAACAGCCTGTCGGTGGAAGATAAAAAGGACTGGTACGACCAAAACTACCTTATAGCAACATCTCCGTCCAGGCATCAACTGGACAGCCTTTTCAGGGACGGAGCGCATAAAATCAACCGGAACATCAGTACTGCCATAGGCTATACATTCAATGGTAAGAACTTCTTTTCCGGTGATGAAAGTTGCCGAAAGTCTGTCATACCGGTACAGGAATGCGTCTACAGGAAAGATACCATCTCCACCACAGATATCGTATTACAGGCTTATATACACATTCCGTTTTATGTCCCCTTGCAGAACACATACACCTATGCGGTGGTTCTCATGGCAAGTGTAGCCCTGGCCGTCTGCTTCCTCTATACAAGACGCCGCAAGAAGAACATGACCGGCATTCCGCTTCAGGAATTGCCTGAAACCGGAAATAGAACTACTGATAACGCCAGATGGATAATTATAAGCAAAGAAGTATGGTGGGACGAAAAGAACCATATTATAAAAAAAGGAGAAACTTCAATGATTCTGACGGGCGAATCATTGAAGTTTTTCAAACTGTTCTTAGAAAACAAATCCTTCTTTTTGAGCTATAAAACCATATATGAATCGTATGGACTGAAAGATGAAGCACCGGAATTCAAGGACAGAATTTACCAGTCAATCAAACTGTTGAGAAAAGATCTGATCGGTTTCGGAATAACCATAAGGTCTGTAAGAGGAAGAGGGTATGAATTAATCTTTCAGTGACGAACTGAAAGACAAGACACTACTCTCAGACGATCTTATTCAGAACTTCTGACAGATCATACGCAAACATCTTGTCATTATAGACATCAAAAACATAAAGTGTCTTATTCACCATATCTATATCAAAGGAATTGACAAACCGGGTAAGCTTTAACTCTGCCAGCGGCCTTCCTTCCCAGTCAAACAGCAAAATAGAAGGATATTTCTTTCTCTTCCGTTAAAACTTGCAGATTCTAACATTGCATCGGTTATACCACCTTTGTTGTTTAAAGGTTAACCGGGCATCAAAACTTCACAAAAGCAATCTTACTCTCCTCCTCGCCAGTCAACCCGATAAGTGTACCATCCGGATGTACGGTAATAAGCGAAATGTCTACATTAGGTACATATTTGTTCAACAGATTGCCATCCCAGTCATAACGCCAGATTTCATTCTTAGACTTACTGGAAGTATCTTTTATATTACTGTCAAAAAGCACGTAAATAAACTCATCCGATACCGCGAGGTCAATGACTCCCGTTGCAAATGAAGGTTTGAGCTTCGTTATACTTTCTATTCCATTCACATTAAAATCGTATTCATACGGGGCCAGCAGAACTTCTTTAGACAGGACATAGCCGGACGAAGTATGACGGTACAGGCTTAATACATGGGAATCTGCAAGTGCAAATCCATTCTTGATGGAAAATCCGTATCCGCGCACCTGATGGAACATGCGCTTGACTTCTATAGGAAGGTCATTTTCACGGCTCCAAAAATTCGGATAATCACCAAAACGTGACTTTTCTTTCCCTGCACTATCGAATATGTAAAAACGCTTGTCAGGAAACATTCCAGATGCCAGATATGACGAATCTCCCAAAGAGAAAAGCAAACTTACAGCAACAGGCAGTCTCATTTTTTTCTCCAAGTGCACCCGGGGAGTTCCGGATACGGTATATAAAATCCATTGGGGACGGGAAAGGACAAACAGTGAGTCTGGGGTCTTCAACAGATGCAAAGGTGGCATCACTTCATTCGGACCGCTACCACGCACTCCAAACTTCGTTATCTCACCGCCAGTCCTCAACGACAAGCAGTGTACTAATGTATCACCATAATAATCGTTCACAAGCAGAACGGAGTCAAACGCCACAATCTGTATAGGGAGACCTAACAAGGAAGAAGATATCGGAAGTACAGAAAAAGCCAATGTTTCTTTGGCTGTCTCCTTCTGATAAGAACTGCATCCCCATATAGTGGACAAAACCAGCAAAATACATAAGATTCTTTTCACACTACCATCTGTTCTTAATATCATACGCTAAATTTAAAATGAAACTCTAAAAAATTAGCCATTACCAGATCTGACATTTCAACTTTCTGCTGTGATGTATATACACCATAACCTGCAATAGATGTAAATGCTGCAACGAAAGTAACTTTGATAAAATTATTTTTCATCGTTATTTCAGTTCTTGAATGTTTAAATTAAATTTCCAGTTCTCTCTACGAAGCAACAAATCCCCGATTTGTTGTACTTCAAAATAATCATTACCAGCAAATACACACCTACCATATAATTATAGCTACATAACAGCCTTTATTAATTCACTACTCTCTAAAGAATAGCTATAAATACATTCATTACATTCATCTACCGCAAACGAGTAAACTGGCTGATTCAAAATATATCGTTTTTCTGGTACTCCGCTCCATGAATACACAAAAATTTCATTCCCGTTAGACCAATTCTTTTCTTCCCTTGTACAACCTGAATACAATAAATATATGTGTTTCTCTGTTACATAAGTATTGACAAAAGCCTTTCTGGTCTCCTTTGTCTTACGCATTCCAGATGAACCTGGTTGAAATTTTATATCAAAACAATCAGGACCATGAACTGAATTCTTCAGATTCCCTTCACAATCATAAATTTCTATTACATCTGTATAGCGATAAGCCAACAATATATCTTTCGTTTTTGGATTGACTTCTATATAACTGCTACATGCATCAATAAATGCAGACATAGGAATATTCGTGTTAACATATGAATATTCACCCGAATACCTTATATCACCATTTTTAATATTTACAAAAGATATTTTTTTGTCTATGGAAAGATCATTTGAACCCACCATAATAGTATCATTTAACATTGCAACATCATAATAATACCTTGAAAGTTCATATTGGAGCAGTTTTAATCTGTCATTTGATATTTCTAAAAGAGGAAAGCAAAGAATTTTTGATTTCCCCATATCATATAACCACAAATTATCCCCTGAAATATGAATATTGCATGATGACATTTCACCTGGTCCCATTCCTTTATTCATTCGAGTTTCAATTATTTCATTTTTTTCTAAAGAATAAAATGAAATAAAATTATCCTCACTTCTATTAAAATCATTAATAATCAAACTATTATTCCATAATCCCATCTCTGAAGGCTCCTCTATAACTTTATCAGACAAACTAACAAACAATAAAGAGTCTGTTTCTGCAAAATCTGTAAATTCAACCTGTATATCATTGAGCTTTATATCCTCACGTGAAGAACACCCAACACAAAGCAAAATTAAGGACAATATTATAATATTTTTCATATTCATATAATTATAACAGCATCATTGCAATACTATTGATTATTGCAATGATGCTATAATTAACAATCAAAACCAAGAATCATCATCTTCATCATAATCCTTAACTGGGGTTGAACCAACCATACATGTATCTCCTTTGTCATATACACATGTCACCGAACTTTTATCATTAGCCAATGCTTCCATATTACGAATGGTAAGTTCACTCATATTAAGGGAAGCATTTCCACTCTTCTTTAAACTATAGGAATAACATAGTCCACATAAGAGCAGACCTAATACAAATAATTTAATCACATTTCTTTTCATTGTTTTCTATCTTTTCTGTTACAACAAATTTAGGAATGAAGTCTTATTTTTGCAAGGAGTAATTATAACACCTACTTGCATAAAACCATAATACACTGTAATACAAAAATCTATATTTACAAAATGTCAGTTCATGTCAGTTAATTCCAAAGGAAAGACAAGACGATAAGATCCGTTTCCGTCATTGTGCAAGGTTACTCTATGATATCATACACATGCATAATACGGGAATTATATTCCAGTGCTTCCACATTGGCCTTTGCCAGAAATGAATACAAATAATTTAATCACATTTCTTTTCATTGTTTTCTATCTTTTTTACTTTTGACAAAAGTAAGGAAATTAAGAACAAAGTATTCTGAGAGAAATCTGAGATTCTGACAGATCGTTTATATTCAGATATTTACATATATATTTCTCAGAAAACTTTCAGATTCAGATCCTTCAGGGTCGTCTTATTCAGCATCCGGTTTCAAGTAAACTGCACCGGAAAGCTCTGCATGTATTATACGGATTCCAACAGGAAGCCGATCGATTTCCTTATGGAAGTCGATTGACTGTCTGCCGGAAATCAATTGATTTCCTATAGGAAGTTGATAAAAAGATCAAGAGTGTAATATGGGGATGCGGTCACAATAACTGTGTCCGTTTATGAGAACCGCTTCAATTTAATGATTTCTCCCAGTTCGGGCAAAATAATGTCCTGACCGCGCTTCTTCGCTTCTGACTGAAACACATGGGGCGGATCGAATAAGGGTTCATCGGACAAATCGAAGGTGCCATAGTGCATGGGAATCGTTACATGGGCATGCATGTCGGCCGATGCAGTCAGTGCATCGTAAGGTGATATGTGATTGGGTTTCATAAACCAACGGGGTTTATAGGCACCAATACCGATCATGCAATAGTCGATATGGGGAAAGAGTTCCGGCAGTTCACGGAAATGATGGGCATAGCCTGTATCTCCACTGTTATAGATCGTAATGTGGTCGGCTTCAATCATAAAGGCTCCCCACAAACGCTCGCCTCCGTCTCTTACACCGCGCTTGCTCCAATGCTGGGCAGGAAGAAACGTAAGACGCAGACCGCCATCAGCATACTGCTGATACCAGGCCGCTTCAATTACCTGCAGACCGGGAAACCATCCTTGAATCAGCCTGCCTGTTCCAATGCCGCAGAACAGTTTCATCCGGGGATTGCCGGCAACCAGCTTTGCCACACTGGGCTTGTCGAGATGATCAAAATGGTCGTGACTGATCAGCAGATAGTCTATATCGCGAAAAATGGAAGGACTGGCAGGAAACTCACTCCGGCGCTTGACAAACGGAATGCTGCCATACACCGGATCGATCATGAAACGTTTTCCTCCCAGCTGAAGAAAAAAAGAATTGTGCCCCAGCCAGATCAGGCAGTTGCCCACTGCGGCATCCAGCGAACGCAGGTAATGAATCCGGGGATTCCATTTCACCTGACGCTTTTCCTTGCGCTGGGGATTCGGCGAGAAACGCCACTTCAGAACACTTCCCACCCCCGGACGCCAGCGGTGCTGACGGTTAAAGAACTTGCCCCCCACCGACGGATTGCCCCGCCACCGGGGATTAACCGTCCGAAGGTGTTCGTTTTTCCGAAAGGTGATGCGTTCATTCATACGGACTCAGGCTTATTTTTCCAACAGTTCCTTCAGGAAGGTATCCAGTTCCTCGTCAAGCCCTTTCAGCAGTTCGTCACTGAGCAGCATGGTCTCTTCTTCATCCATCAGCAGCAGTTCGGCTACGGTTTCCTTTTCATCGTCCACCAGCACGAAAGAATACGGCTTCAGCAGACAAAGCTTGTCGAGCGCACCTTCATCTTTCAGCGTCATGACAGCCGAACGAAGCAGCGGCTCCACCTGGGTATAGAAGTCGTCGCTCTCATAATCCACCCACTCATCAATAATGGTACGGGCCAGCTCTTCATCGTCATCGTCGAAGATAACCAGCTCGCCGCTGTCCTGCCGCGGCAGCAGATGAATATCTGTTATGACTGAATCTTTCTCCCCTGCGGCATAGTGTCCGATCGCTTCTTTCAGGGCGGAAACGATGGCCAGCTGTGACTGTTCACATATATCCATAGACTATTCTCCTTTATTTGTTCTCTCAAATGTACAAAAAAAATCGTTCGTACAAGGAAAAGTTTCAGAAATTGTTATCAAAACGGTGCATTTGGATGTTCAGCTGGGTCCATTGGCGCAGACGTTCCTGCAACTGGCGGTCGTAGAAACTGACAAGTTGTGCATAGTCGGAGTCGGGCTTCACCAGACTTTTTGCCTTTTCCAGCCACGATACTGCCTGGTTCATATCGCCCAGCATTTCATAGGAAAGGGCCAGATTGAACGCAGATTTCATCTTGAGGTTTCCTTTCTTGCTGGCTTCATAGAGCTTTGTCCACAGTTCCTGGGCTGCTTTCCAGTCTCCCTCACGCACACTGACTCCGGCATCGCGCATGTCGGCACATCCGCCGTCGAAATAGATCCGGTCGGCCGATACCCAATGGGGCACGAGATGGCCGGTCAGGATGGAAGCGGCATACGAAGATACTTCCGGAATGACAGTCTTGTCGGAAACCGTAGGGTCGATCTCCCATCCCAGGCTGTCGGTCTTCACCAGGGTGAACAGGGGTTTGTCACGTCCGGGAACATAGACCTGCACCTGCGGAGTAAGCTTCACATGAGCCACTGACAGAACGGCACCAAACTCCGGATAGAAAACATCCTCCTTGCGGGTTTCAATCTGCACACGGTCGAAAGAAAAGATGGCATCGGCTCCCAGATCCCGCGTCAGCTGTTCCACCTGACGGGCTGACAGGCTTGAAGTGCCGGCACTTCCTTCGGAACGGAGGGCAGAATCGCAAATGATCACCTGGTCAAAATAACGGGTATCGGCCAGCGACTCGGCCAGTGCTTCGGCTGAGGTCTTGCCGTCGCCTTCCAGATGTCCCAGGGTCAGCACTCCGGATTTGGGAGAAGGAATGGGAGGCATGTTATTGACCACGGCTACATTCCGCAACTGTTCGGGAAAACTGACATCGGCAGGACAAAGCTGGTCGAAAGAAAGAAACTGGACGGAACTGCAGGATGCCAGCACACATCCGGCTATTCCGATCAACAAAGAGGCATACTTTTTCATAATCATCGTTTTAACGGAACAAAATTAGCATATTCCCCATAAAGTATGAGTTAAATTTTGAAAATATACAAACGAAAACGTGCCGGAGCGTATGGATATTCACGCTCCGGCACGCCGGACACACGCCGGAGCGTGTGTAAAAGGGAACTGACGTTCAGCTCAGGATTATTCAGCCTGGTCGCGTCCGTGACAGTTCTTGTATTTCAGTCCGCTTCCGCAAGGACAGGGATCATTGCGTCCTACGGTCTTTTCAGCACGGTAGGGTTCCTGTTTCTGTTTCTCGCGGGTATCCTGTCCGGCTGCTTCCTGCTGGGATGCATCGGTCAGGCTGGCTTTTTCTTCCTTGTACTGCTGGCGCGGAGTGGAAGGTTCGGGAGCAGCTTCACGTACCTGCTGGGGTTCCTGAACCGGGATCTGTCCGCGCATCAGGACAGAAATGGTATTGTTGTTGATCTTGCTCACCATGTTGTCAAACAGAGTAACTGATTCCAGCTTGAAGATCAACAGCGGATCTTTCTGTTCGTAGCTGGCATTCTGTACAGAGTGCTTCAGTTCGTCCAGTTCGCGCAGGTTTTCTTTCCATGCATCGTCGATGGTATGCAGCAGGATAGCCTTTTCGAATGCTTTTACGATGGCCTTTGATTCGGTTTCGTATGCTTCCTTCAGGTTAACGGAAATGTTATACATGCGCTTGCCGTCGGTAATGGGGATCATGATGTTTTCATACATGTGTCCCTGGTTCTCATAAACCTGCTTGATAACCGGATTGGCAATCTGTGCCATGCGTTCGGTCTTGCGTTTGAAGAGTGCCATTGCTTCTTCGAAGGTCTTCTCAGCCAGCTCGTCTTTCCGGCGGTTGCGGAAGTCTTCTTCCGTGAAAGGAGCTTCCATAGCCAGTGTCTGGAGGATTTCCATCTTGGCATCTTCGTAAGTCGGCTGTTCCAGCGCATTGTAGCAACGGTCAACGATCATGTTCACGATATCCATACCGATACGTTCTCCCATCAGGGCGTGGCGGCGTTTGGTGTAAACCACGGTACGCTGCTTGTTCATCACGTCATCGTATTCCAACAGACGCTTACGGATACCGAAGTTGTTTTCTTCCACCTTCTTCTGGGCACGTTCAATGGATTTGGAAATCATGCTGTGTTCGATCATTTCGCCTTCCTTGAAGCCCAGCTTGTCCATGACACTGGCTATACGGTCGGATGAGAACAGACGCATCAGGTCATCTTCAAGAGATACGAAGAATACGGATGAACCCGGGTCTCCCTGACGGCCGGCACGACCACGCAGCTGACGGTCAACACGGCGGGATTCGTGACGTTCCGTACCGATGATGGCCAGACCACCTGCTGCCTTCACTTCCGGACTCAGCTTGATATCGGTACCACGACCGGCCATGTTGGTGGCAATGGTTACCGTACTGCTCTGACCGGCTTTGGCTACGATCTCAGCTTCTTTCTGGTGAAGTTTCGCATTCAATACGTTGTGAGGGATCTTACGCAGGGTAAGCATCTTGCTCAGCATTTCGGAGATTTCCACGGAAGTGGTACCTACCAGTACCGGACGTCCGGCCTGTACCATCTTCTCTACCTCTTCGATCACAGCTTTGTATTTTTCACGCTTGGTCTTGTAGACACGGTCGTTCATATCGATACGTGCAATCGGACGGTTGGTCGGGATCACTACGACATCCAGTTTATAGATATCCCAGAATTCGCCGGCTTCCGTTTCAGCAGTACCGGTCATACCGGACAGCTTGTGATACATACGGAAGTAGTTCTGAAGTGTAATCGTTGCAAAGGTCTGTGTGGCAGCTTCCACCTTCACACCTTCCTTGGCTTCCACAGCCTGATGGAGACCGTCGCTCCAGCGGCGTCCGTCCATGATACGGCCGGTCTGCTCGTCTACGATCTTCACCTGTCCGTCCATTACGACGTAGTCTGTATCTTTTTCGAACATGGTGTATGCCTTCAACAGCTGGTTGATGGTATGCACACGTTCTGACTTGATGGCATAATTGGTCAGCAGTTCGTCTTTCTTGGCCAGCTTTTCTTCATCGCTCAGTCCTTTCTGGTTTTCCAGTTCAGACAGCTGTGCAGCGATGTCGGGCAATACGAACAGAGTAGGATCCTGTGAGTTTCCGGTGATCAGGTCTACACCCTTATCAGTCAGATCCACGCTCTTGAGTTTTTCGTCGATCACGAAATACAACGGCTCAACGGCTTCCGGCATACGCTTGTTGTTGGCCTCCATATAGATTTCCTCGGTCTTCAGCATACCGGCCTTGATACCCGGTTCACTCAGGAACTTGATCAGCGGCTTGTTTTTCGGCAGAGCCTTGTGGCTGCGGAACAGAGAAAGGAAACCGGCTTCCACGTCTTCTTTCTTGTCGGAAGCAATCAGGCGCTTGGCATCGGCCAGATACTGGGTAGCCAGTTTGCGCTGTGCTTCAACCAGACGTTCTACCAGCGGACGCAACACTTCGAAAAGCTGCTGGTCGCCCTTGGGTACCGGACCTGAAATGATCAGCGGAGTACGGGCATCGTCGATCAATACAGAGTCGACCTCATCGACAATGGCATAGTTATGCTTGCGCTGAACCAGGTCTTTCGGGCTGATGGCCATGTTGTCACGCAGGTAGTCGAAACCGAATTCATTGTTCGTACCGAAAGTGATGTCGGCCATGTAAGCACGGCGACGGGCTGCCGAGTTGGGCTGGTGCTTGTCGATACAGTCCACACGCAGACCATGGAACATATAGAGAGGACCCATCCATTCAGAGTCACGCTTAGCCAGATAGTCGTTGACAGTAACCACATGCACACCGTTTCCGGTCAGTGCGTTCAGGAACACCGGAAGGGTTGCCACGAGGGTCTTACCTTCACCGGTTGCCATTTCGGCAATCTTACCCTGATGCAGTACGACACCACCGAAGAGCTGTACATCATAGTGTACCATGTTCCAGGACATTTCGTTACCGCCGGCTTTCCAGTGATTCTTCCAGATCGCCTTGTCGCCTTCAATGCGTACGAAGTCGCGTCCCTGTGCAGCCAGTTCACGGTCGAATTCGGTAGCTGTCACTTCGATTTCTTCATTTTCAGAGAGTCGGCGGGCCGTATCTTTCACGATGGCAAAAGCCTCGGGAAGGATTTCGTTGAGCACAACCTCATACTTGTCAAGCACTTCCTTTTCCAGTTTATCGATCTGTGCAAAGATAGCTTCACGCTTTTCCAGTTCGGTAGACTCGATGGAAGCTTTCAGCTCTTCGATTTTCTTGTTCTCTTCAACGGCAGAGTCCTTGATACGCTTTTTCAGCTCTTCCGTCTTGGCACGAAGTTCATCGTGGCTCAGTTTAGCTATTTCCGGATAAACTGCTTTCACTTTGTTCACCCACGGCTGAATTTCCTTCATGTCACGAGTAGCCTTGTTTCCGAACAGCTTGCTTATAAATTCATTAAATCCCATTGTGTATTATTGTTTTTATTATTTTCAAAAAGTAAAAAAGGTTTGTTCACGAAACCGCACAAAGATAACCAAAAAACAGGTATCTGCGGCATACGACCGAAAATTATTTACGAATTCCGGTCAAAGGAGAAGCGGAAGCGGCATTCGGAGCACGAATGCGCATGAAGTGAGCCACCGTGGGAGCCACAGTAGCCATCTTGACAGGAGTATAGAGAATTTCAGGTTTCACACCTGCACCCAGGAAAATCAAAGGTACGGAAGGATAGGCTTCGCGGATTACCTTCTGGGTATTCGAATATTCGCTGATGACAGACCATCCGGGCATCACCTCGATATACAGGTCGCCCGAGCAGTTCGCGCTGAAGCTGTTACGCAGCTTCTCGATCTGCGGATCCCAGGCTCCCAACAGAATACGCTGGGAAGAATAGGCCGAACGTACGCCGCTCATCTGCACGACAAAGTCGCAGGAACGGTTCATCACCTCGGTGAGATCCAGTTTCTTTTCTTCAATCAGCTTATGGTTCAGATAGATCTGACGGTCATAATAAGTCTCCACGTACTGTCCCTGACCGTAAACGGCCATCAGGTACATGTTCAGCAGGGCAGCACAGCGCTTGATGTGAAACTCTCCGCTGGGAATGCGGTATTGCGGAGGATCAGCGGGATCAGGATCCGTGTAACCGGTAGAAGTAATGAAAATCAGGGTATTGTTCAGCCCCACCTTCCGGTCGATCAGATCCAGCAGGTCGCCCAGGGTATTATCCAGACGTACATACGCATCCTGGATTTCCATGGCATATTCCGTATTCGACTTATGGGCATAGTTGCCTGCATAATAGGAAAGTGTCAGCAGGTCGGGCGTATTGTCTTTTCCAATATTCGTATTGGTCAGAAAGACATTGACCAGACGGTTTACTTCATCGTTGGCATAGGGGCTGGTCTTGAATTTCTTGAATTTGTCCAGCCGTTCGTCTGAAAAATCATGTTTGAAGGTTACTTGCGGCACCTCTGTTGTGACATACTTGTAGGAGGTAACCGGAAGATAAGGCCCCCACACCAGACTGTTGATCCGGAAATCCAGTCCTTCGCGGTCATTATAGGCCGAAACCCATTCCGGGAACGATCCGTAATAGGTCGTACCGCTCCACTTTCCGGTTTCGCTGTTGATCCAGAAAGCTCCTTTGGCTGCATGTCCTGCTGCCATGACGGCCATTTCACGCGTAGGCGCAATGGAATAGACCTCAGCCCGTCCTTGTGTAGCCACCATCAGTTCATCGGAAAGGGTGGACACGAGCAAGTGTTGCGGAGAAGTGCTTTCGGAAGTGTAAATACCCATAAAGTTGGGATCGTCTACACTCTTGACGATACGCAATGAATTACGGTCCATCCAGCGGTCGCCGACGATACCATTATAATAAGGTGTAGTTCCCGTATATACGGAAGCTACGGCCGAAGAGCGGTCGAGATTGAAAAAGTCGTATTCCGCATTATAGTACACCCTGCCCTCTTTCAGCAGACGCTTGAATCCACGTTCGCCGTACATCGCCGAAAAGGCTTCGATGTAGTCGGCCCGCAACTGGTCGATGGTCAGTCCCACCACCAGCTTAGGTGTCTGCGAAGAGTTCTGTGCCTGTAATCCTGTCAGGACAAATGCAGTGATCAGAGATGTCAGTATGCGTTCTTTCATTTATATCTTTTCTTCAATACTAATACATGGCTCACTGAATTCACCAGCAAACCGAGTGCCAAAGGTAATACTGTTAAATTAAATTCTTGTGGTGAAAAGGGGATTATCGTTATAAAAAGTGTTAAATACACGCAATTCGCCCGGTAAAACCAGTCCTTTTTACCTTTCACCACTCCCCGGATCCCCCACGGAAGCAGCAAAAGCGGCAGAGGATTGAACAGAATCAGCATCCAGTTGGAGCCGACCGTCGGGTGAACGGAAAAGAAAAACAGAAAGGTGATGATGCATCCCGCAAGCCCCTGCAAACCGAAAAGCAGAAGATCCCAGCCCCACCAGATACGACCGATACGCCACTGCCACCAGGCAACCAGTACCAACAGGGCCAGGAAACAGGATGCACACAACATCGGTGACAAGGGGAAAGAGGGAGCGGCTTCCTCAGGAACAACGTCTACAATCTTCGTTTCTTTCAAAACCAGAGGGCGGCGACTGCCATCCGGCTGCAAGATGTATGCCTGTGCAGCAAAGTCACGCATATAAAACGGTGCAAACATCTGAAGCCGGCTGTCAATCGGCTTATCGGCTTCCGCTCCCAGACAAAGATCAATGCCCAGTTCATCCCAGGAAGAGCCAGCCGTGAATTCATGGACTATACTGCGGAAGGTCTTTCCTTCCTTCCCTTCCGGATAGACTACTGTTCCGTCAATGCTGCGCTCAATCTGGTCGCGCGCACGCGTAGTACAATTATCATAGAAATAATTATAGCGGTACACCCGGTTCTCGGGGCGGTAATTCTCTTCGAGCAGGGAAAGGAGTTTCCACTTCTCAGCCGGAGTCAGATTCAGCTCCTGTTCATAAACCGACGAACCGCGCAAGGCATATTCCGACTCAAAGTAAGGATAGGGCGTAATTCCCAGCTGGTAGTCTGTCTCCCCTTTCACAAAGCGGAAAACAAAATGCGGAGTATTGAAACTGAACATTCCGTAATTGAACACCAGGTCTGTCTGGTCTGAAAAATTCTGGTAACGCAACGCCGTATGACCGAACAGTGCGTAGATCTCACTGCCCGGAGCACAGGTAAGCAGGCTGAACCGGATACTGTCCTGCGGCTGGAGAGCCTTTACAGGAAGCAGGAAACACAGGGAAAAAATCCCCAGAAGCCACATTTTAATAGATTTTGTCATAAACTCATATCACTTTTGGAAGCCAGAAAAGGCCGTTTCGGGTGCAAAAATACAGGTATTTATCTATAAAGTCTAAATAAATAATCGTTTTTATGACTAAACCTATTTATTTTTTACGTTACTTTGCAGCAGAAAAACGAACGAACGTGAATTTAGTAATAGATATAGGTAATACCGTTGCCAAACTTGCCGTATTCGACGGAGATGAAGTCGTGGAAGTGCTGCGTGGCTCCAACCATTCTCTGGACTGCCTCACCATGCTCTGCAACAAATATCCGATAGAACGGGGAATCATCGCTTCGGTAATCACCTTGAGCAATACCATACGCAGGCAACTGGCCAAGCTACACTTCCAGATGCTGGAGCTTACCTGGCAGACACCGGTGCCCATCCAAAACAAATACCGCAGTCCGCAGACCCTCGGCATGGACCGGCTGGCAGCCGTGGTGGGAGCCAATTACCTGGCTCCGGGGAAAAATCTGCTGGTTATCGACGCGGGAACTGCCCTGACCTACGAATTCATTGATGCCGACGGATGTTACTGGGGAGGCAATATCTCACCGGGAATCTATACCCGCTTCAAGGCTTTGAACGCCTGCTGCGATAAACTTCCGCTCATCGAACGAAACGGAGATACCCCCGACTTCGGTTACAACACAGAAACTGCCATCCGTGCTGGAGTTATCAAAGGAATGGAGTTCGAAATAACAGGATATATCCAGCTGATGCAAAAGAAATATCCCGACCTTTTTGTTTTTTTAACTGGCGGCGATAAATTTTCTTTTGATACAAACTTAAAAAGTATCATCTTTGCAGATAGATTTTTAGTATTGAAAGGTTTAAACAGAATATTGAATTACAATGTTAAGTAAGAAAGTACTCATTAGCGCCCTGTTTGTCGCCGGCTCTGCAGCTGTCTGCGCACAGACAAGCACTAACTCTCCTTATACGAGATATGGACTGGGAGACCTGTCGGATCAGGCCTTTGCCAATAATGCCGCTATGGGCGGTATCGGCTATGGCTTGCGGAACAGTCTTAATATCAACACCATGAACCCAGCCTCATATTCGTCTGTTGACTCACTGTCATTCATGTTTGATATCGGCATGAGCCTCAAAAGCTCCAACTACCGGGAGGGAGGCATCAATTCCAATGCTAAAAATTCCAGCTTCGATTATGTTGCCATGCAGTTCCGTCTGCATCCGCGACTGGGTATCGCATTCGGATTTACTCCTTACTCAACCGTGGGCTACAAATTCGGAAAGACCAGTTCCATTGAAGGCAGTGACGTGACAATCACCAATGTCTTTTATGGAGAAGGCGGTTTGCAGCAGATTTTCGGAGGACTTGGTTTCAAGATTCTGGACAATCTTTCCATCGGTGCCAATGCGGGTTACCTGTACGGTGATATCAATTACCAGACCGCAGCCAGCTTCAGTAACCGCGGAGACCAGACCATTACTTACAACAATCTGTCGGTAAAAAGCTACAATGTAAGTTTCGGACTGCAATATACCCAACCGTTCAACAAAGACAATTCACTGACCATCGGACTGGTTTACGGACTGGGACACAACATGAATTCAACAGAAGTCAAGGGTATTCAGGTTGCTGCCGACAATACATCCAGCAGCACTTCCGACAGCTACAATGTAGTCAATGAACGGGAGGAATATAACGGATACGGCATTCCGCATACTTTCGGTGCCGGACTGACTTTCACACATAAGCAGAAACTGACCGTCGGTGCTGACTATACCCTGCAACAGTGGTCGAAAGCCAAATATAACAATACGGAAGGTCTCTACTATCAGGATCGCTCCAAAGTAGCCGTAGGAGCCGAATACACTCCTAACCTGCTTTCCAGAAATTATCTGGGACGCATCCGCTATCGGGTAGGAGCCTACTATTCGACACCTTACCTGAATAACCTGCCGACAGGAGAAGGCCCCAGTGAATATGGTGTAAGTGCCGGATTCGGATTCCCGCTTTACCTGTTCCAGAAACATACCATGCTGAGCATCACAGGACAATATGTCCGCGTGAACCCGTCCATCAGCAGAATGTTGTCGGAAGACCGTTTCGTCATCAAGCTGGGACTGACCTTCAATGAACGCTGGTTCATGAAATGGAGAGTACAATAAGAACATATCTATTATTTAACACAATGAATAATTAAATTTATATACGATGAAAATGAGGATGTTTACAATGCTGTGCGCACTGTCATTCAGTGCAGCAGCCACGTTTGCTCAGACAGGAGCACAAAGCGGTACCAGATTCGGACACGGCGAAGACAGTCTCCGCTGTTTGCAGAACATCAGTATTTACAGTGAATATGTAAAGACTGACAACTTCAAAGATGCCTACAAGCCCTGGAAAGCAGTATTTACAGAAGCCCCTATCGCACGAGTAAGTACCTATACGGATGGTGCTAAAATTCTGCGTGCCCTGATTGCCGGCTCTAAGGATGCAGCCCAGCAGAAAACGTATCTGGACGAACTGATGGCCGTTCACGATCAGCGTATCAAGTATCTGGACCAGCTGAACAGCCTGGTAAAGACTCCGGCAACCAAAGGTTCCATCATCGGTATGAAAGCGCATGACTACATCGTTTTCTCAGGCCCGAACGCTGACGTAGACAAGGCTTACCAGATGTGTAAGGAAGCTGTTGATCTGGAAAAGGCTACTTCTGATTACTTCATGTTCCAGGATTTCATGGACGTTTCTTCACGCAAACTGAAGAAAGACGACACTCACAAGGAACAGTTCATTCAGGACTATCTGACTGCTTCAGCTTATGCAGATGAAGCTCTGAAGGCTGCTACCAAGGAAAGAGACAAGAAGAACCTGAAACTGGCTAAAGACAATGTAGATGCTTACTTCATCAACAGTGGTGCTGCCAGCTGCGAAAACCTGCAGGAAATCTATGGTCCGAAAGTTGCTCAGAACAAGACAAACCTGGACTATCTGAAACAGGTGATCTCTGTAATGCAGATGCTGAAATGTACAGAACAGGAAGCATACTTCGAAGCTTCTGAAGCTGCACATGCCATCGAACCGACTGCTGCTACTGCCGTAGGTTGCGGTTACATGTATTATAAGAAAGGTGACATCGAAAAGAGTATCAACTACTTCGATCAGGCTATCGAACTGGAACAGGATCCTATCGAAAAGGCTAACCACTGCTACAGTGCTGCCGTTGTATTGTTCGGTAAGAAACAGTTCAGCCGCGCAAAACAATATGCAAATAAGGCTATCTCATTCAACCCCAACAAGGGTGATGCGTATATCCTGATCGCACAGATGTATGCAGCCAGCCCCAACTGGAGCGACGAAGGTGCATTGAACAAATGTACTTACTTTGCTGCCATCGACAAACTGCAGCGTGCAAAGAGTGTAGATCCTAGCGTAGCAGAAAAGGCTAACGAACTGATCAGAACTTACTCTGCTTACGTTCCGAAAGACGAAGACCTCTTCTTCCTCGGTCTGAAGAAAGGTAACTCCGTAACAATCGGCGGATGGATCGGCGAAACAACAACCATCAGATAATCCGTATGTCTACCAAACAGAAAAAGTTTACATACATCAATTTTTTGAACATAACAGCTGCCGCATGGGCAGCTGTTATGTTTCTTTTTCTGCCCTCCTGCGGCGGAAAGAAGCAAAATCTGGCTGATGCCGTCAGCGAAGGTGACTCCCTTCCCGACATGCATACAACCGGTGTGACCACTTTAATTTCAGACTCCGGCTTGATCCGCTACAAGATCGTAACGGAAGAATGGCTGATCTACAGCAAACGGAACCCTCCTTTCTGGGCTTTCGAAAAAGGCCTCTACATGGAAAAGTTTGATACACTCTTCCACATAGATGCCAGTATCAAGGCTGATACTGCTTATTATTACGAAACCAAGAAACTGTGGGAACTGCGTGGAAATGTACATATACAAAGCCAGCGCGGAGACAAATTCGATACCCAGCTCATGTACTGGGATCAGGGCAAGGAAAAAATCTATTCCGACCGCTTCATCCGGATAGAACAGCCGGACGGCCTGTTGATGGGGTATGGATTTGAATCGAACCAGACCATGACCGAATATCAGGTATTCAACAGTTCCGGAACACGTATCGTAGAGGACAAAGCTCCCCAGGATACAACTCAGACCAATCAGCAGAGAAATTAATACCAACATGGGACTTATCATACAACTGATTATATCGATGGCGTTTTCCGCTTTCTTTTCAGGAATGGAAATCGCCTTTGTTTCATCCAATAAACTGCGCTTCGAAATGGAACGCAGCAACAATCTGTCTACCCGTATTCTGACGGTCTTCTACCGTCATCCGAACGATTTCATCTCATCGATGCTGGTGGGCAACAACATTGCACTGGTCATCTATGGTATCCTGATGGCCGAACTGATCGAACATTATATATTGGTGAACGTACTGACCAACCAGGCTGCCCTGGTGGCCATTGAAACCATCATATCTACACTGATCATTCTGGTAACCGGGGAATTCATGCCGAAGACCCTGTTCCGCATCAACCCGAACCTGACACTCCGTGCCTGCTCGGTACCGGCCTTTATCTGTTATGTGGTACTCTACCCTGTCAGCCGTTTTTCTTCGCTTCTGTCCATGGGCTTTCTGCGTCTGACCGGCACCCGCCCGAACAAAGAAGCCAGCAACAAGGCTTTCACCAAAATGGACCTGGACTATTTCATCCAGAGCAGTATTGACGAAACCAAGGACAAAGAACAGATTGATACGGAAATCAAGATCTTCCAGAATGCACTGGATTTCTCGAATATCAAGATAAGGGACTGCCTGATTCCGAGAACGGAAATCATTGCCGTAGACATCGAGTCGACGATTCAGGAATTGAAGGACACGTTCATTGAAAACGGTATCAGCAAGGTTATTGTCTATAAGGACAACATTGACAACGTGATCGGCTATATCCACTCATCAGAATTGTTCCGCCACCCGCAGGAATGGCAAAAGAATATCCGGACCATCCCTATCGTACCGGCTACCATGAGCGCCCACAAGCTGATGAAAATATTCATGCAGCAAAAGCGTTCACTGGCTGTCGTTGTTGACGAGTTCGGAGGAACTTCAGGCATTGTGGCCCTGGAGGATCTGGTAGAGGAAATTCTGGGAGATATCGAAGACGAGCACGACACCACATCCACCATCGCCAAGGAAATCGGCGAAGATGAATACATCCTGTCCGGACGTCTGGAAATTGAAAAGGCCAATGAAGACTTCGGGCTTCATCTGCCGGAAAACGATGAATACCAGACTATCGGCGGACTGATCCTGCATGAATACCAAAGCTTCCCGAAAGTACATGAAATCATTACAATCGGGCACTTCAAGTTCAAAATAATCAAGGTTACAGCTACGAAAATAGAGCTAGTAAAGCTGAAAGTTGAGAAATAATCGTTTTTTTTCGACAGAAGATAGCTAGTAAACTGCATTTTTTGTATCTTCGTGCGCTAAAAGAAAAAAACAATAAACAAAAAAATAATCACTTTAAATGGCAACTTTACAAACAATCAGAAGCAAAGGACCCTTGTTGGTCATTGTAATCGGTCTTGCCCTTTTTGCGTTTATCGCAGGTGACGCATGGAAAATACTCCAGCCGCATCAGGGAAAACAAGACGTAGGAGAAGTGAACGGAGAAACTCTCTCTGCTCAGGATTATCAGAAAATGGTGGATGAACTCAGTGAAGTCATTAAACTGACAAACGGACTGAACTCACTGAATGAAGACCAATTGTCTAACGTAAAAGACCAGGTATGGCAATCATACGTCAACAACAAACTGATTGCTGCAGAAGCTGAAAAACTGGGACTGACCGTTACCGACGCTGAACTTCAGGCTATCATTGACCAGGGTACTCACCCGATGCTGATGCAAACTCCATTCCGCAATCCGCAGACTGGAGCATTCGATAAAGATATGCTGAAGAAATTCCTGGTAGACTATGCAAATCTGAACAACAGCCAGATGCCTGCACAGTATGTGGAATATTACCAGACTTTGGGCAACTTCTGGAAATTTATTGAAAAGAGCCTGCGTCAGTCTACTCTGGCTGAAAAATACCAGAACCTGATCATGCGCTCACTGATCTCAAATCCGGTGGCTGCTGAAGATGCATTCAAAGGACGTACAGAACAGAGCGACATGTTGCTGGCTGCCGTACCTTACTCTTCTATCGCCGACTCAACCGTTCAGGTTTCAGACGATGAAATCCGTAAGTTGTATGACACCAGAAAAGAACAGTTCAAGCAGCTGGCTGAAACCCGCAACATCCGCTACATTGATGTAAGAGTGGTTCCGTCGGATGCTGACCGTCAGGCTGTACAGAAAGAAGTAACAGACTACAGCAACCAGCTGGCTAACACCAGTGATGATTTCGCTACTTTCGTCCGTTCTACCGGTTCCGTTGTCAACTATGCTGACGTTCCGGTAAACAAGACTGTCCTGCCTCAGGACGTAACAGCCCGTCTGGACTCTGTTGCAATCAACGAAGTTTATGGTCCTTACTACAACCAGGCTGATGATTCTTACAACGCATTCAAGATCATTGCCAAGACTACTGCTCCTGACTCTATCCAGTTCCGTCAGATTCAGGTATATGCCAATACTGAAGATGCAACCAAGACTTTGGCCGACAGTATTTTCACTGCACTGAAGGGAGGAGCTGACTTTGCTGAACTGGCTCAGAAATACGGACAGACAGGAGAAGCAAACTGGATCAGCGCAGCAAGCTGGGAAGGTGCCGAACTGGATGCTGAAAACGCCAAATATATCAATGCCCTGATCAGCCAGCCGGTAAATGAACTGGCCAGCCTGAATCTCGGACAGGCAACTGTCATTCTGCAGGTAATGAACAAAAAAGCCATGAAAGACAAATATAAAGTGGCTGTAGTGAAACGTCCGGTTGAATTCAGCAAGGAAACTTACAACGATGCTTACAACAAGTTCAGCCAGTTTGTTGCTCAGAATACAACTCTGGAAGACCTGAAGAAAAATGCAGAAGAAAGCGGATATACTCTGATCCCGCGCACAGACTTCTCCAGTGATGAGCATTATGTAGGCGGTGTACATTCTACCCGTGAAGCTCTGAAATGGGTATTCGCAGCTAAGGAAGGTGAAGTTTCTCCGCTTTATGAATGTGGTGACAACGATCATCTGATGGTTGTTTCTGTTGAAAAGATCAATCCGAAAGGTTATCGCGATATCAACTCTGTTGCTGATATGCTGAGAGCTGAAATCCGCCGTGACAAGAAGGCTGAAAAGATCATGGCACAGATGAACGGATTCAACTCACTGGATCAGGTGAAAGGTATGACAGACGCTGTCAGCGATTCTGTTAAACACGTTACCTTCTCTGCTCCTGCTTACATTGCAGTGACCAGAGCCAGCGAACCTGTAATCGGTGCAGTAGCAGAAAAAACTGCAGCCGGTAAGCTGAGTGCTCCTATCAAGGGTAACGCCGGAGTCTACATGATTCAGGTATATAATAAGGATAAGAGTGCTGAAGAATTCAACGCTAAAACAGAAGAATCAAATCTGACCAACATGGCTGCACGTTATGCCAGCCAGTGCATCTATGACCTGCGTACGAAAGCAGAAGTTGTAGACCAGCGCTACTTGTTCTTCTAAAAAGCTGCCAACTTGACTCTCCTGCCGGAAAGGAGAGTAATGTCATCATAACAATTTAAGGGTAGAGGGAAATAAACTGATTTCTTCTCTACCCTTTTAGTTTCCCTAATCTGTTAACAACAGAACTCTGCCTTCCCCAGACAAAGTTCACTCTAAAATGATACGCCTATGAAAAAAGAAGTTATTATGTCAGCATTTCTGGGACTGGCATGTACAGGAATCCTGCTGAGCAGTTGCTCTGAGAACAACGACGATCCATCCAGCAAACCAGATCGTACCACTACTGATGAGATGTATTATGCCAATCAGTTTGCACGGGACATGCTGGAAACCTATTATTACTGGAACAAGGAAATAGCCGGCGATCTCCCCTTACTGGATCCCGAAACCAACAATGACCCGATCACAACGGTTGACCAGATCAAATATCACGAAGGTGACAAAGTCATTGACAAATGGACCATGCTCACCAATGACTTCAAAAGTTTTACCAGCGGCGTTGAAGGAGTTGCAACAACCTACGGCTACATGCCCGTCACTTACCTTCTGAGCGAACAGGGTAATGAGTGTATCTCAGCCATTGCCTATGTCCATAAAGGCAGCCCTGCAGAAAAAGCCGGTCTGAAACGAGGGGACCTGATCTATCAGATTGACGGCAAGCCACTGACTACGGCAAACTATACGGAACTGTTCAACAGTTCAAGCATTACACTTTCTTTGGCTGAACTGGGTGCCGACAATGTCATCACCCCAACAGGAAAGACAGTCAGCATGAATGCCGTGGAAATGTACGAAGACCCGATCCTCTGCGACAGTATCTACGACATTAATGGCAAAAAGGTCGGCTACCTTGCTTACAGCAGCTTCGACCTGGCTTCTATTCCCCAACTGGTAGAAATCAGCAAAAAATTCAAAGCTGAAGGTGTCAAGGAACTGATTCTGGATCTCCGCTACAATGGAGGAGGATATGTAATTACTGAAAGTGCAATGGCTTCCATGTACGCTCCGCAGGAAGCTGTCAGCAGCAAGAAGATTTTTGAAAAAGAAGAATACAACGACCTGCTTACAGCTTATTACGAACAGGAAGGAATCAGCACGGAAACTCCGTTCCAGACTGAATACAAGGTGGAAAGTGCAAATCTGAATATCAGCACCAAAGATGCCAACATTGGACTGGAGAAAGTATATGGTATCATTTCCGGCAATTCAGCTTCTGCCTCTGAAGCCCTTCTGAGCGGACTGATGCCCTACATGAATGTAGAACTGATTGGTGAACAGTCACACGGAAAATACTGCACCGGATTCATGCTCGGAACCTCAGACGTTTACGAAAAAGTTCCGGTTGCAATTGAAAACTGGGGAATCTATGTCATGGTCAGCATCTACAAGAATGCCAACAATGAAACTCCCTGTATGCCTGACGGACTAACCCCTGACGTGGCAGCAAGCGATGATCCGTTTGTCATGACCCAACTGGGAGATGTCAATGAAGCCATGCTGAAAACGGCACTGACGCAGGCCGGCAAAACATATCCGGCAGGACAAAACAGCCGAAGCATGAAGCTCCGGATGAAAGAAATGCCGATGCAGCGCAAAGCTAATTTCGGAAAACGAATCCTATTGCCTGCAACAGCCCATATTCAGCACCAGGAACTGACAGCTGAATAAATATTCCGGTCCGCCACATTCCTAAAAAATAAAATTGCCTTCGTTTCCGCTTTTACAGAAAAGAGAGACGAAGGCAATTCTGTTTTCAGGTATCCAATATCACATAAACCTGATAACGGGTCGTTTCACCTACCGGAGTCAAAGACACATATCCTCCGGCAATCCGCCCCTGATCTGACAAGATAACGGGAAAAAGCATCTGCAACTCCTGATGTTTTTTCAAAGCTTCTCCATCCGTCATATAGTGTTCCACGACATACCGGCCACATGCCGGAAAGGCAACATAACGATCATAGAAAAGACGGGCTACCACCCCCATATTCATACGGAGGTTAATCTCCACACAGGGATGAACAAGAAAGTTTTCCCCCTCGCGACAGATCATCATATCTACTCCCAGATAACCGGCATAATCCGTTCCGATCATTTTCTGCAGAATATTCTGCAAAAGGAGACGAACAGCCTGCAGGGTTTCCGAAGCTACATATCCGGCAAGCGTTTGGACAATCTGTTCATCCGGCAACAACCGGTTCAACTTATAATTTCCATGCGAATCGGTTTCGAACAAAGAATACCCGACCCAGGTGACATTTCCTCTTCCATCGGCCCGGTATTCCATCGCAAAATCGCATACCTTATTATAAAGAGGTTCTCCCATAATTCCACCCTGGGTACGGATCACCCGGGCCACCCAGCCTTCGACATTGGTACTCCACGTCTGGGGAGAAACACGCAACAGTCCTCTTCCACTGCCCGACCAGGGAGACTTGAGCACTGTTTCACCCACTGCATCAACAAACTCATGCACTTCATCCAGAGAAGAACATACCACCGCCCGGCCACAACATCCGGCCACAGGCTGCATCTGTGACAGAACATCCACACAACGCTGCCTGCCTGAAAGGTAACGGATCCGCTCCAGTGCAGAAGCATCCGGACAATTATCAACCGCTACTCCCCTTTCCTGCAAACGGTGGACAACCGCAGGATCCCATCCCCAGGGAGACAACTCAAGTCCGGTCTTTTGCCCGGTAGCATAAACACCAGACGGAGATAATCCGGAAACGGAACATTCATGCAGATATCTGCCGGCAAGCTCCCGGTCGGCCACCATGACTTCTTCGCCCGGACAGGCATACCACAAAGGAAGATACGACAAGTCCTCCCCCATCCGGACAATTTCCTGCGGGGGCTGATAATAAGGAGTAAAATTAGCCAGAGCCATATCATGCTCCGGATTAAACAAATAGAGCTTTGAAGCCATCTGACAAGGATTTTATTTCGTTAAAATCGGTAGGATTCTCCCATGAAACCGGTTTCCCGTATCACCAGGACAAGCCGGTTTACAACCAATTCAGGCATGAAGATAAGAATAAATATCCTGATGCACCGGAAATCCTCAGCCTCAATTTCAAAAAAAATAAATTTGCTAACTCCAGTTTGCAATATAACGAAGTATTAGTATATTTGCAGCGTAGAAATCAGAATTCATGGAAGCATTTTATAGAACACACAGCTACTTGGTCGAGCATACCACAGCGCCGGTGCGCCGCGACCTGATGGACGATATAGACTGGAGTGCCCGTCTGATCGGCATTAAAGGCACACGCGGTGTCGGAAAGACTACTTTCCTGCTGCAATATGCCAAAGAAAAATTTGGAACTGACCGTTCCTGTCTGTTTGTCAACATGAATAATTTCTACTTCTCCCAAGTCAGTCTGGTGGACTTTGCCGGTGAATTCGTAAAACGGGGAGGAAAGGTTCTTCTCATTGATCAGGTATTCAAACTGCCCGGATGGAGTCAGGATCTGCGTACCTGTTACGAACGCTATCCCCAGCTGAAGATTGTCTTCAGCGGATCATCCGTCATGCGGCTTAAAGACGAAAACCCGGAGCTCAACGGGATCGTCAAGTCCTACAACCTGCGCGGCTTTTCCTTCCGGGAATTTCTGAATCTGCAAACGGGCAATCATTTCCCCAGCTACAGTCTGGAGGAAATCCTGACCAATCACGAACATATCGTCAAGACCATCTTGCCCCATATCAACCCGCTAAACTATTTTCAAGACTATATCCATCACGGATTCTACCCTTTTTTTCTGGAGAAACGCAATTTCTCGGAGAATCTGCTGAAGACCATGAACATGATGATTGAGGTGGATATACTTTTGATCAAACAAATTGAGCTGAAATATCTTTCAAAGATAAAAAAATTATTATATTTGTTGGCGGTAGATGGGCCTGGAGCACCTAATGTCAGCCAACTGGCTGCCGACATCCAGACCTCACGCGCCACGGTGATGAACTACATCAAGTATCTGGCTGATGCACGCCTGATCAACATGGTTTACCCCAAGGGAGAAGAATTTCCCAAAAAGCCGTCGAAGATCATGATGCATAACACCAACCTGATGTACAGCATCTATCCGGTAAAGGTGGAAGAGCAGGACGTACTGGAAACCTTCTTCGTCAATACCCTGTGGAAAGACCATAAGGTGAACAAAGGAGACAAAGGAACTTCATTCCTGGTAGACGGAAATCTGCAATTCCGCATCTGTGCTGAAGGATGCAAGTTCAAGAGCAACCCGAATGTCTATTATGCCATGCACAAAATGGAACTGGGACACGGTAACCAGATTCCGTTATGGCTGTTCGGCTTCCTCTATTAAGAACCAGATTTTATTACTCAATATTTAATTAGTAATTGTATGACTAAACAAAAAAAATTCATCACTTGTGATGGTAACCAGGCTGCAGCACATATTTCATATATGTTCTCAGAAGTTGCAGCTATTTATCCTATCACCCCGTCTTCTACAATGGCTGAATATGTAGATGAATGGGCTGCCGCAGGTCGTAAAAACATCTTCGGTGAAACTGTTTTGGTTCAAGAAATGCAATCTGAAGGTGGTGCTGCCGGTGCAGTACACGGTTCTCTTCAGGCTGGTGCATTGACAACTACTTATACTGCTTCTCAGGGTCTTCTGCTGATGATCCCTAACATGTACAAGATTGCAGGTGAATTCCTTCCTTGCGTCTTCCATGTATCTGCCCGTACACTGGCCTCACATGCACTGTGTATCTTCGGTGACCACCAGGATGTTATGTCTTGCCGTCAGACCGGTTTCGCTATGCTGTGCGAAGGATCTGTACAGGAAGTTATGGATTTGGCCGGTGTTGCTCACCTGTCAACAATCAAATCACGCGTACCGTTCGTAAACTTCTTCGACGGTTTCCGTACTTCACATGAAATCCAGAAGATCGAAATGCTGGAAAACGAAGACCTGGCTCCGCTGGTAGACCAGAAAGCCTTGGCTGAATTCCGTGAACGCGCACTGAGCCCCAACAAACCGGTTGCTCGTGGTATGGCTGAAAACCCGGATCACTTCTTCCAGCACAGAGAATCTTGCAATCCGTTCTATGAAGCAGTTCCTGCTATCGTAGAAGAATACATGAACGAAATCAACAAGATCACAGGACGTAACTACGGCTTGTTCAACTACTACGGTGCTGAAGATGCTGAACGCGTAATCATCGCTATGGGTTCTGTAACTGAAGCTGCCCGCGAAGCTATCGACCATCTGGTAGCTAACGGTGAAAAAGTTGGTTTGGTTGCTGTTCATCTGTATCGTCCGTTCTCTGCTAAGCACTTCCTGGCTGCTGTACCTAAGACTGCAAAACGTATCGCAGTTCTTGACCGTACCAAAGAACCGGGTGCAAACGGCGAACCTCTGTATCTGGATGTTAAAGACTGCTTCTACGGGCAGGAAAATGCTCCGGTTATCGTAGGCGGACGCTACGGTCTGGGTTCTAAGGATACTACTCCGGCTCAGATTCTGTCTGTATATGAAAACCTGTCTTTGCCGACTCCGAAAGATCACTTCACTATCGGTATCGTAGACGATGTAACCTTCACTTCTCTGCCTAAGAAAGAAGAAATCGCACTGGGTGGCGAAGGTATGTTCGAAGCTAAGTTCTACGGTCTGGGTGCTGACGGTACTGTAGGTGCCAACAAGAACTCAGTGAAGATCATCGGTGACAACACTAACAAATATTGCCAGGCTTACTTCTCTTACGACTCTAAGAAATCTGGTGGTTTCACTTGCTCTCACCTGCGTTTCGGTGATCACCCGATCCGTTCTACTTATCTGGTAACTACTCCTAACTTCGTAGCTTGCCACGTACAGGCTTACCTGCACATGTACGATGTAACCCGCGGTCTGCGTAAGAATGGTACATTCTTGCTGAACACTATCTGGGAAGGTGAAGAACTGGCTAAGAACCTGCCTAACAAGGTTAAGAAATATTTCGCAGAAAACAACATTACTGTTTACTATATCAACGCTACTAAGATTGCTCAGGAAATTGGTCTGGGTAACCGTACCAACACCATCCTGCAGTCTGCATTCTTCCGTATCACTGGCGTAATTCCAGTTGACCTGGCTGTTGAACAGATGAAGAAATTCATCGTGAAGTCTTACGGTAAGAAGGGTGAAGACGTAGTCAACAAGAACTACGCTGCCGTTGACCGTGGTGGTGAATACAAACAGCTGACTGTTGATCCGGCATGGGCTAGCCTGGAAGTAGAAGGCGCTGCTGCCAACAACGATCCTGCATTCATCAACGAAGTTGTTCGTCCTATCAACGCTCAGGATGGTGACTTGCTGCCAGTATCTGCATTCAAGGGTATCGAAGACGGTACATGGCATCAGGGTACAGCTA
>OGND01000187.1_pt1 | contig 55170 bp, 54 predicted proteins | sample 1573381 | NCBI WGS metagenome assembly OGND01 (sample SAMEA2581989, study PRJEB24529) | metagenome | biome: Human gut stool | place: China | collected 2011
CCCAAATTAACGCCTGTGGAGATAGTAGGTTACGAGGTCGATGAAGCAGGAAGCCCATTGACTTAAGACAATGGGTAGTTCACAGTGTTATTAAGTACATGTTACCGTACTTTGCAATTATATTTGTAGCTTTATTACTGGTTACATACTTACCTGCAATATCTATGTTCTTACCTAAGATATTGGGGTTAGTGTAATAAATACCTTTTTTACAACATGAATACGGATTGTACATCAATATGGTGTGCAGTCCGTATTTTTATAATTTAGTGCTTGACATATAGAAAATGAGGACTATAATACTCATTGGAAAACAAAATATGTTCACCGAAATTCGTTGAAGAGAACAATGTCTGTTATTGATTTATTTTCAGAGAGCCTGTGGCTGGTGTAAACAGGTAATAATCATATCAGGATATCCTCTCTAAGAAGCAGGCTGAAAGCAGAGCTGTATATGCTGTGTCGGTAAACCTCGCCGGTCTCCACCGTTATATGGATAGCATATGCAGGTATGTAAAGTGCTGTAGTGATACTGCAGAATCAGGGTGGTAACGCGGATTATATTCGTCCCTTTTTTAGTCTTAATGGCTGGAAAAGGGACTTTTTTAGTGGACAAAAAAACAAGGGGAGTGCAAGTCCTCTGCTCGCAGAAGAAACTGGCATTTTCCTTCGGAAAACAAGGAGGACGTAATGAAAGCATTACAAAAAGTTAGTAAATTTTTATCAGATTACACTTCAATAGTAGTTATCGCAATTGCAGTTGTGACATTTTTTGTACCGGGTATGATGTCATGGGTAAATCACAAGTTGTTTGTCGATTTTGCATCAAACAAATTCACAAGCCAGTCAATAATTATAGGCATTATTATGTTTAGCATGGGGCTTACGCTTACAACACAGGACTTTAAAATACTGGCAAAGAGACCATTTGATATATGTGTTGGTGCAATAGCACAGTATCTTATAATGCCATTTTTAGCATTTGGTATAACAAAGGTTCTTGGACTTTCAGATGCAATAGGTCTTGGACTTATACTTGTAGGCTGCTGTCCTGGAGGTGTTTCATCAAATATCATGTCATATCTTTGTGGCGGTGATGTAGCATTTTCAGTTGGAATGACTACGGTATCAACATTACTTTCACCATTTATGACACCACTTCTTGTATCACTTCTTGCAAGTGGAACACATATTTCAATCAAGGCACTTCCGATGTTTGTTTCTATTGTTGAAACAGTAATACTTCCGGTTGCCGTTGGATTTTTATTTAATTATTTATTTGGAAAGAAAAAAATATTTGCAGAAATACAGAAAATCATGCCAGGTATAGCTGTTCTTGGACTTGCATGTGTTGTCGGCGGTGTTGTATCATCACAGGGGGCTAAATTCTTTGAGTCAGGAGCGGTAATATTTGTAGCTGTTCTTTTACATAACGGACTTGGATATCTGCTTGGTTATGGTGCCGGAAAGCTTGTAGGAATGAATACAGCAAAGAAGAGAACAATATCTATTGAAGTTGGTATGCAGAATGCAGGACTTGCAACTAATCTTGCAACTACTACAGCCCAGTTTGCTTCAACACCTGAATCAGCTATTATCTGTGCAGTATCATGTACATGGCATTCAATTTCAGGTACATTACTTGCCGGAGCATTTGCATTAAAGGATAAGATTAAAGGAAAGTCTACTGATACAGGAAATGAAGATGTGCAGCAGGCAGAATAAAATAATATGAAATACATTCAAATAAGATTATGATAAAGTTAATCAGGCTGATTGTTCCATGTATAAATGTATTTGGACACAGCCTGATTATTTTCATAATTTTATAAATAAAGTATTGACATATATAATTATATATGATATTAATATATTAAAAGAATTCTTTTTATGGACAGCATATGTATTTTAATTATAAATATATTTCTATTTAGCTGTCTATCAGAGCTGAGTATTCATTCAGCATGAATCCCACAAAAATTAATTGGACTACAGCAGGCTTGTTTTCATTATCTGCAAATGATAATATACTAATAAATAATAATATTAGTATGTGTGTGGATATCAGCCTGTTAAACAAAAGGAGGATATCTATGGCAGAGAAAAAAGACAATGTATCAGCAAAATTTAAGGATAATGTATTCTGCATGTTGTATGCCGACAAAGCTAATTTGCTGGATTTGTACAATGCACTTAACAATTCATCTTATAAAAATGTGGATGATTTACAGGTAACTACATTAAATGGCGGCTCGTATATGAAGTATAAAAATGATGCTTCATTTCTGCTAAGCATGAATTTATATATGTTTGAGCAGCAGTCGTCAAAGAATCCGAATATGCCTTTAAGATTTCTTCATTATGTATCAGATGTGATGAGACAGATATTTAGTAACAGTACACTTCATAGAAGAAGTATGCTGAAAATTCCGGTTCCGCATTTCATTACATTTTATAATGGAAAAGAAAAGTGGATTGAAAAAGAAGAGATAATCAAGTTGTCAGATATGTTTGAAGAATATACAGACAATCCCGAAATGGAGTTAAAGGTACGGGTAATAAATATTAATGGTGATGCAGATATCCTGAATAAGTGCAAGACGCTCCGGGATTATATGACATTTGTTGAAAAAACCAGATATAAGACAGATGTTGAAGATAAAGATGTTAAAACAGCAGTTACAGAGGCAATAGATGAATGTGTAGAGGAGAATATACTTGTCGATTTCTTTGAAAAACACAGAGAGGAGGTCGTTGAAGTGAGCATATATGATTATGATGAAGAGGAAGTCAGAATGGTTGTAGCCAGAGATATGGCTGTAGATATGGCTGAGGGGATGGCTAAAAAGATGGCTGTAGAACTTGCAGAAAAAATGTTGCCTGAGCTTGCGGAGAAAAAGGCAAACGAACTTGCAGAAAAAAATGAATTGATAAGCAAAATTAAGCTTGTTATTAAAAAAGTAAAAAAAGAAAAGTCTGTTGCATTGATAGCAGATGAACTTGAAGAGGAGGAAAGTGACATTAAGCCGGTTTATGATGCTGTAATCAGGTCGGCACCCGAGTATAATGTGGATGATATTATAAAGAAATTAAAAGGCTAGAAAATATGTGGGCAGTATATCCCAACAGGAAATACTGCCCGCTCAAATAATTTCTTAATTAACCAAAGTATCTCTTTAAAAGACCTTCAAAAGCTTTTCCGTGTCTAGCCTCGTCTCTAGCCATCTCATGAACTGTATCATGGATTGCATCAAGGTTTGCAGCCTTTGCTCTCTTAGCGAGGCTAGACACGGCAAGGCATTCAAGGGCTTATGCATGACACATTACATAAAAAATCATTAAAGTGAAATCATCCTGCGTGACACAGCTATGACACACGGGAGGTCTTAAATATGCCAAAATTAAACGATACTGGGGTATATCAATTAAAAAACGGTAACTGGGGTTTTCGCTATGTTATCGTAGTAGATGGTAAACGTATTGAACGTAAACGAAATGTTGATGAAGTTGGTAATCCATATAAAACCAAAACATCTGCTATAAAAGCCAGACAAGCCATGATAGAACAAGAACGTAACAATCAAACCCAAAAGAAAACTCAAAACCATAAAACGGTTGCAGAGGTCTATAATGAATACTGTGAGTTTGGCAGAGCAGGAAAAGCTTATGCTACCATAAAGAAGCAGGACAGCTTGTGGAATAATCATATTATGGCTAAATTCGGTAAACGCTATGTTGATGATATTACTGTTGCTGAAATCAATGATTATCTAAGCGAGTTATATTATATCGAGAACCGAGCATACAGCTATACGGAATCTTTTCTTAAAATCTTCTATCTTATCTTCGGTCAAGCCTATTCACGCAATTATTTAAGTGCTGAACAGTACGACAAACTCTGTAAAAACAAAGATACTAAAATCCACATGCCGAAAATGAAAACAGATGAAGAAAACGACATTGTAACCTTTACGGATGAACAGATGATAACGCTGTCTGATTATTTCAAGGGTACAAATGCCGAAACTGCCTTTATGCTGGGGAAATACTGTGGATTGCGTATTAACGAGTGCTACGGTCTGAAATGGTCTAATATCGACTTTAAACAAGGCATAATCAAGATTGACCGCCAGATGCAATATCAAGACGGTATCATCAAGCTGGTATCTCTAAAGACAAGAAATGCCAAGCGTGACATTATCATGGCTACACCGCTTAATAAGTATCTGATGAAGCTGAAAGAGCATAGGGATAAGGTTGCTGTTGAATTGTCAGAGCAAAGAGAACAGAACCAGACGTTCCTTGCTGATATGGGTAAAGTACGTATTTCAAGCTTGGAGCTGGTCAATTCACTGGATGACGGCAAGATACAGACCGTAAACTCCATGAAATATCATACACAGAAAATAAAGGCTATGTATGGTATCAGCTTCAAATATCATTACTTACGGCATACATACGGTACACGGCTTGCACTACTCAATACCCCTATGCATATCTTGTGTAATCAGATGGGGCACGCTTCGGGTAATGTTACACAGAAGTATTATTTAGGATTCTCAAAGCAGGGTGTAGACCTGTTGAAGTCAAATTTAGACAGCATGAAATAGAGTAAAATCAAGGATTAAAGCAGTTTATACTGTTCTTTTTTAAGCACTTTTTATCTTTATCTATTTTTATTTTTGTTCTTGTTTTAACACACTTCTAGTAAAGAAAAAGTGAAATGTGGTAACGCAATTTTGCGTTGCGAAATGTGTTTGCAGTTTCAAAACTTAAAAGTTGTGGCACCGTTTAAAAGCATACGAGAAATCAAGGCTTTGAGCGGTGTCATTTCTTATGGTCAAAAATAAACCACCCATTACAAGAAAGGAGCAACAACATTATGAAATATGGATATACAAGAGTAAGTACAAAAGGACAGCTTGACGGCAACAGTATTGAAGAACAAACCACAGCCATAAAAAATCTGTATGCTGATGCTGAAATTATCGTTGAGAGTTTTTCGGGAGCAAAAGAAAGACCGCTGTTTAATCAGATACTGGAAAAAGCACAGCAGGATGATTATGTGGTTGTAACCAAGCTAGACCGCTTCTGCCGTTCTACCAAAGAGGGGTTAGAGTACATTGACCTGCTGATGAATAAAGGCGTTAAAATCCATATTCTGAACATGGGATTGATTGAAAATACTCCTATGGGAAGATTGATTGTAACTAATCTGTTAGCGTTTGCAGAGTTTGAACGAGCCATGATTATTGAGCGTACACAAGGCGGTAAACAAATAGCCAAGCAAAGACCAGATTTTAAAGAGGGCAGACCAAAAAAGTACGGTGCAAAGAAAATTACTCATGCATTGGAACTGTTGGAGAACTATTCCTACCGCCAAGTAGAAGAACTGACTGGAATCAGCAAATCAACTCTTATTCGCGAAAAACGTAAACAGACAGCAGTTTAATCGCCAGTATAGGGGATTTTTGCAGATATATTTTGGGAGCAGTTAGTTTGAAAACTTTAAAAATGAAAAAATAGATTGTAACCGCACCCTCCTCTGTATGTGATTCAATCAGCACGACCCAGACAAGTCGTTAAACTGTCTTTTTTATTACCCATTTTTAACAGACGAAAGGAGTTGTTGCACTATGACAAAGTATTTTAATGGAGTAAAAACAGTTGCGGAACTACGAAAAAAATATCGGGAGTTGTTGAAGAAATTCCACCCCGACAACGAGAATGGAAGTGTTGAAATCACGCAGGAAATCAATAGTGAATATGACCGCATATTTGCCATTTTAAGCAAAGAAAACAATTCAGACGGTCAATCTTATACCCAAGAAGAAAACGAGCAATTTAAGGCGATTTTGAACACTATTATAGGGTATAACATTACGATTGAGGTTATTGGAAGTTGGATATGGTGTTTTAACTGCTACGCTTATAAAGACCAATTAAAATCCTTAGGTTTTACATGGTGCTGTAAGAAAAAAGCGTGGGTATTTCATGACGGAGAATATCACAGACACCACAAGAAAGAAATACCGTTAAGTCATATTCGGGCAAAATACGGTTCAAAAACAGTTAGAAACCAGTCAAATCAATATTCATTAAATTAAAGGAGCGTGAAGATTATGAACAAAGAAGATTTTATTGCAGTTTTTGAAACAACCCTGTTATGTGCAAATCTTGACATTATAGGGTTATCCCTTGTTGATGATAGTCATGTACTTATTACTTTTAAGGGTAATGGTACACGCAAGGTAAACATTGAAGCAGACAGTTACGGTGCAATCATTGTTGATGTAATGAATCACGCATTTTAGGAAAGGAAGTGTAGTTTTATGTGTATGAAGAATAATCAGCCTGTAAATGAGTATAACAGTCCCTGTGGTAGTTGTCCCGAATACTTAAATAGCTGTATGCCTGTCGTAATAAATGGTTTTCTTATAGAATGTGACCTTTGCTATTGTGAATGGTGCAGTTGTTATGATGATTGTATGAATGGGGGTGTTGAACATGAAGCTGTTAAATTACGATAGTAAATATCTTATCATGCAGAATTTACGACCAATTACAAAAATTGTACCCGACCATTATACAGAAAGTCAGTATAAAATTTTATGTCGGCTAATCCGCCAAAAGAAAATAACAAAACAGTTTTTTGATTTCCTATTAGCAGAGTTGTACCAGTTGCACGACTGGAAACAACTAACCTATGAAGAAATGTACCAACTAATACATATTTTGACATATCTTGATTACGAGAAAGTGAGGGTATAAACATGAATGAGTTACTAAAAAAAATTTATAAAGAAGTGCTTGTGTATGAACATGATGTAGTTAAAACCAATAAGCAGGTTGATGAAGAAATCAATCAGCTTGTAGAACCATATACAAAACAATTAACAGATAATGAAATGGAAAAGCTGAAAGAAATGTTATCAATGGTCGGCTTGACCGCTGAACAGGCAGGATTTGAAAATGGTGTCCGATTTGCTGTTAAATTATTGTATTCATTATTGAATATTTAAAGCAGGTCAATCATTTTTAAGATTTTAGTTTTCTTGTCGGTATCACAATACTTTAGCTTATTCATAATTTTATCATCTAATGTCTTTTCTTTTTCCTTGTTAATCTTGTAAGTATATTCTCCACTAATAAAATAATCAACACTACATTCCAGTATATTTGCAATTTTAACAAGGGCGGTAAGTGACGGATTAGCACGACCACATTCAATATTTGAAATGTGAGACGGATTTACTTCTAATACATTCGCAATATGCTCTTGTGTTATGCCTAACTGCTGTCTGCGTTCCTTTATCTTTAACCCGATAGCTTTAAAATCCAAATCAGCCATAATCGTACTCCTTTCAAATGGTATGTCTTAATTTTAAGGTACTATTCCTAATAGGACAATAATGCAAAACAAATTAACATTAGTTATAACTAAAGCATTTTGAGGATTATTCCGATAAAAGAAATGAGCCTATAAATAGATGTACTTATAGATTTTTACGAGGTGAACCAAATGAATGTTGTTGCACATAATTTACTTGCCATGAATGCAAACAGGCAATTTAATATAACAAATAAAAATAAAGCAAAGACTACGGAAAAATTATCTTCGGGTTATCGTATTAACAGAGCCGCTGATGACGTCGCAGGATTATCCATTTCCGAGAAAATGCGTAGACAGATTAGAGGTCTTTCACAAGGAGTTAGGAACACAGAGGACGGCGTATCCTTATGTCAAGTAGCAGACGGAGCGTTAGCGGAAGTTACTGAAATGCTCCACCGCATTACCGAGTTATCTATACAGTCAGCTAACGGAACATATACGGATGATGATAGACAAGCTATACAACAAGAAATTAGTCAGATACAACAGGAAATTGAGCGTATCGGAGAAACTACAGAATTTAACGAAAGAAAAATATTTGGTGGTGGTTCTCTTAGAAAAGAATATGAACCATTAACTATTGGTAAGGTTGCAGTAAATGGAGTAAGCACAGATGTTGCACCTGTTTCTTATACTGTTTCAGCTGATACAAACGGATTTTCAATTAATGGTAATCATTTTGGATGGAATAACTTTGTTTCGGGTTCAAATACATTAGCAGATACAGTTATTTCTGCTGGAACATATACATTTGATTATCATGGACTGACATTTTCACTTAATGCAAATGATAATGCTTCATTAGCGGATGCTGTAGGACAGCTTAATGGAACAAATATAGATATTAAGCACTTTCCAGAAACAGTACCTAAAGGAAAAGTATCGTGGGTAGAGGGTCAAGACCAGTGTGTAGGTAAAATTGCATATAGAATACCCAATAGTAAATTCTCTGATATATTTATAAAATCTGATGATGAAAGAATATGGACCGAGGTAAATGGCATCCAAAACTTGGTCAGAGTGGCAATCCGCATGCTATTATGAAGACGGATATACTAAACTTCATATAAAAATTCCGAGTCCTTTGCCTGGATATACCGATGAATATACAGGAGAATTTGTTGTAAATACAACAGGTAAGTTGACTGATGATGATTGGAAAGCAGAACTTGGAGAAATGCGTATAGGAATTGATGTTAATAGTGAGGTTTCTTATTATCCACTTCAACTTTACTCATCTCAATTAAAAACACTTACTTTGTATCCAAAAACCATTCCTGCACATGATGAAATGACTGTTAAAACACCGAATTACAATGGTGTAGAAAAAGTTCCTACAGAGGAAGAAAAGAAAAATGCACCTCTTAGTCTTTGGATACAATCAGGAAGTGAAGCAGGACAAGGTATGTTCTTGGAAATTGACCGCATGAATACTTCTATCCTTGGTATCAATGATTTAGATGTATCAACCGTTGACGGTGCTAATCATGCTATAAATGCTGTTCATGGTGCATTAGAAAAAGTATCTTCTAACCGTAGTAAGATTGGAGCACAGCAGAACCGTTTGGAGCATACGATTGCGAATGAGCAGAATGTAGTAGAAAATACAACATCTGCGGAATCCCGTATCAGAGATACTGATATGGCAAAAGAAATGGTTGAGTTTTCTAAAGGAATGATTTTAGAGAATGTAGGACAGGCAATGTTGGCACAGGCAAATAAAAGTAATCAAGATGTACTAGCACTGTTAAGCTGACAGAATACCTACTTTACAATCATAATTCTATTTCTTTTTAAATCAAAATGTAACATAAGATTGCAGGAGATACTTCATGATAAAAGTATCTCCTATTTTATTATCGTGGTATATGGCTAAAATTTGCCTACTATATTTTCTTGTGTCTTAGAGATATTTGTTGCTGTTCTTTAGGATATTAAGCCATGTTATACCCCTTATCCGTTGAATAAATATACCCATCTATTTTATCATTTGTAGTGGGGTAAGCATTTTAAAGTTTCCGATAGATGATACAGTAAGAGCTATATACAGCATCTGCTGATGACAATATATAATGTAGGGGTGTAAAAGTGTTAGTAGCGTTGAAACCCTTATAAATACTATATATTTTAAGATATAGATACATCAAAACGCAAACAGTTTATTCACACTTCTAGTCACGGTAAAACAAGTGAAATCATATGGCTGTTGTGGTATAATCATAATAGATTACCGACAGGAGAATTGGAATATGGTGCATACATTTGAATTATCCAAGATGATAAGTAAAGCTATGTTTGAAGAAATACAACAACAGCTTTCATGGGATTTTTACAAAAAAGGAATTTTCCTAACCATGAAGTATGCTGATTATGGTTTCTCTGCTATTCGTTTATAACGCTTTAAGGATAAGAAATATGAAGAATTGCAACAGATAAAAAATATCCAAGATAAAGAATACATGTATATGTATATGATAGCCATTACAATCAATATAGGTTTGATGTTTGGAAAGAACGGATATTACGCTAATGATATACTAACTTTTACACCAGGCTTTGAAAAAGCCATTTATAGTAAAATATATGATTTTCTTCCTAGTATGGAGCGTGGAGCAGAGTACCGCACAAGCAATTATAGTTTATGGCATGACCTAAATGCTTTTAAATTACGTAGGATAGATTTTACCTTTGATTTAAAAATCTATGCAGACCAGTATATGACATTGATAAACAGAGGTTATTCCGTAAGAGGTAAAACATACGAGAGAACATACTTTGATAATGATACAGTTCTACTGGAAGAACAAGCAGATGATGAGCCAAATGTTGCCGATATCGAAGAATGTGTATCTGACATTGATAATCAATATAAGTCTGATGTGGATTACATATATTATAAGGGGAAATCATTAAACATCAACGTATATAATAAGGCTGAACAATTAAGGAGAGAACAACAGCCAGTTGAAAACATAGATGATTATGATTACCTTCGGGTGGAGGTTCAAGTCAAGAAGAACAAGCTCAATGCCATTGTAAGCAAGTTTGGATTAAAAGGCAGAGAATTACAATACCTTGCTACTCCACAGGTTGAGGAATATGTTTTGAACAGCTATGTAAAAGCTCTGACAGGTACAGGCTTGTATGTGACACAGCAACAGGCATTTCAGATAATAGATGATAGTGATTACACCACCAGTAAAAAACAACGTCTCAAAGCAACAGTCAAAGCTATTACGGATAAACATGGTATTGCTAAAGTGCTAGAGCAGATTGAAAGCGGAAAAATTACTGAGTTAGGGAAATTACCTACGGTCAAAACATACCTTAGAGAAATACAGGACATGGGTATTAATCCAGTAACCATATCTGCAAGAATGAATGTTCCTAAGACACAGGCAACAGCAGTTTATGCTGGTAATAATATTATTAAGCTAACAGCTCTTCCAAATTTGTTGGATATATTAAAAGCATATAAAAGGCAAATAGAAAACGACCAGCAACAAGGAATGACATACACGGAAGAAGATTTTGCAGTAATCGACAAGCTATAAACAGATGATGATTAAGAGGTACTTCGGTATCTCTTTAATAATCCCCAGAAAGCCTTGCCGTGTCTAGTTTCGTCATTTTCTTTTATAAGATTAGGATATATGCTATAAATGATTGTAAGATGCTATTAAAGTAAATAGACTTTTAACCGACATATTTTATGAAAATAGTTTCATTCTGGGAGGTTGAAAATGAAAAATATTGATAAGACGGAATATGGACAGTTACAACAGAAAAAAATGAGAGAACAAATGATTTTGGAAAGCATGCAGAAATCAAATGAAAATGGCACATCCTATGAATATACAGAAGACCAAATGTTGCAGGCACAGGCACAACCAGCAAAAGAAGAAATGAATGAATTTTACAATAACAAAATTTTCCCGACTAATAATGGTGTACTTTATCTTGTATATTACATTTTTTCTTTGATAATTATTCCTTTTTTATACTTCAATGAGGAAGCATACAAGCTCGGCATTGGGGTTGGAGCATGGATATTGCTCATAGTAATACTTATTGTTATTAAGAGTACGGACGAAATGTATAAGAGAGATATGAGAAAACAGTACAAAAGCATTGAGTGTATTAATAATTTTGCAAATGATACATCTTTATTTTGTTACATGTTAACCTCATTTGGATATTTTGGAGGATTTTTATGTGTAGGACTATTTTTATTTATATATATTGTGATGCTGATTATTTTTCTGATATCATTATATTATAAGGTAATTAAACCTCTTTGGCATTACAAAAGAAGATATAAAAATAGTTAACTTATAGTTTTTTGTCTGTTGAAACAAGTAATGATTAAGAGGTACTTCGGTATCTCTTTTTCTATATACATTATTTTACGAAAGGATGTGATGCTAGAATGTAATAAGTATAACAAACACCACAGCACCGCTAAAATAGCGGTTTTGAAGCACATCAACGTGACACAAAGGTTGATGACACATTTAATGATTTCATTCCCCGAAATTGGGGAGCCATGACACAATTATGACACAAGAAAGTGGATATGAGCCTTATGGAGACAAAAAAGAGGACAACGCCCAGAATGCGTCATCCTCTTAAAAAGCCTTTTTATGCGGTTCTCCGATTAGTTGAAGTATCTCTTGAGCAGACCCTCAAATGCTTTTCCATGTCTAGCCTCGTCACGAGCCATCTCATGAACTGTATCATGGATTGCATCAAGGTTTGCAGCCTTTGCTCTCTTTGCAAGGTCTGTCTTACCAGCTGTAGCTCCATTTTCAGCTTCTACTCTCATCTCGAGGTTCTTCTTTGTGCTATCTGTTACAACTTCGCCGAGAAGTTCTGCGAATTTAGCAGCATGTTCTGCTTCTTCCCATGCAGCTTTTTCATAGTAGAGACCAATTTCAGGATAACCTTCTCTATGGGCAACTCTTGCCATAGCAAGATACATACCTACTTCTGAACATTCGCCATTGAAATTAGCACGTAAATCAGAAAGAATATCTTCGCTTACGCCCTTTGCAACACCTACAACATGTTCTGCAGCCCAAGTTCTTTCATCTGACTGGGCAACAAATTTATCTGAGCCTGCGTGACAGACTGGACATTCTGCAGGAACCGTATCACCTTCATAAACATAACCACATACTGAACATACAAATTTCATAATAGTAATCTCCTTTACATTTGAATTTTTTTAAAATAGTAATTGTTACTGTTTTCTATGCGACTAATATATCATGTTATTTAATGTTTGTCAACAGTAAATAGTAATAATTCCTATTTTATTTCTTGGAACATTTTGGACATTTTCCGTAGAAAAACGAAACACTTCCCTCGATTATTCCGTCGAACTGGTTTGCCGCAGCAGAAACAAGAGCTTTTTCAGGCTTGGAATCATTAAAGTCTAAATCAATAATAGCTCCACATTCTGTGCATTGAAAATGGTAATGAGGCATAACATTTCCATCAAAATGAACCGAGCCATCATCGCAAGGCACTTTAACAGCCTGACCATTGTCAACGAGAAATGAGAGATTCCGATATACGGTCCCTAGGCTTATATTTGGAAATTCTTTGCTTACATTAGCATATACTACTTCGGCGGTAGGATGGTCTTTTCTTGAAATAAGAAAGTTTCTAATTGCATCACGCTGCTTACTGTGTTTTGTAATAGCCATAATATATACCTCTTTTAATAATGATAATTATTACTATTATTAGTTTAAAGAAAAAACCATGTAATGTCAATATATAAAATTTTCATTTACTGACATTACATGGTTAATATGCTCATAATAGAAAATATTATTTACTGCAATCCTTAATAAGAGCCATAATTTTATCAATGGCTTCGCTTTGAGGGCTTGAATCCATTGCATCAATATATTTTTGTCTGTTTTTATACAAATCATCAACAGCAGCAAGAAGTTTTTCAGGAGTGATTTCTTCTTCGGTCATGACGCTTGAGTAGCCATGTTCTTTAAAAGAATTAGCATTGAGAATCTGGTCGCCTCGGCTCGCATTGGCAGAAAGCGGAATCAGAATATTAGGTTTTCTTAGAGCAAGGAGTTCGCATATTGCATTTGCACCGGCTCTCGAGATTACTATATCACTTATAGCAAATAAATCACGCATCTGGTCACTTATATATTCAAACTGGATATAGCCATCAATTCCATTTAAAGAAGCGTCAGTCTTTCCCTTGCCGCAGAGGTGGACAATCTGATATTTTTTGAGAAGATCGGGAAGGATTGCCCTTACGGCATTATTTACTTTTACAGCACCGGTGCTTCCACCGACAACAAGAATAATTGGTTTTGATGTGTTAAAACCACATAATTTAAGTCCGGCAGGTTTATTTCCAAGAAGAAGTTCATGTCTTATAGGAGAACCGGTAAGAACTGCTTTGTCTTTTGGCAGATATTTAAGTGTTTCAGGAAAGTTGCAGCATATTTTTGTGGCTCCACGCATTGCTATTTTATTTGCAAGACCGGGCGTCATATCAGATTCATGTATTATTACAGGAATATGTTTATGGCTTGCTGCAAGAACAACGGGAACTGATACGAATCCACCTTTTGAAAAAACTATATCGGGTTTGATTTTTCTGATTAATTTTCTTGATTGGAAATATCCTGCAATAACACGAAATGGATCAGTAAGATTTTTCCAGCTTTTATAACGGCGTAATTTACCGGATGAAATTCCATAATAAGTTATTCCAAGGTCTTCAATAAGTTGTTTTTCAATACCTGTATAAGAACCTATATAAGTTACCTGATATCCGGCTGCCGCAAGACTTGGAAGTAATGCGATATTAGGTGTTACATGTCCGGCAGTGCCACCACCGGTTAAAATTATCTGTTTCATTTTTTGAAACTTCCTTTCAATTCAATTACATTTTATGTGAAAATCTTTCCTTAAAACTGCAATGACAGCAAAGTGGCTCAACAGCACGTTTGTCACGGAATCCCCGAATGAAATTCTGCGTGCGTTCCTGTTCAAGGATTTCAGAAATATCCTGCACAAATATATTTCCAAGCGAAATGCATGCATTGCCATCGAGACAACATGGAACTACTGTTCCGTCAGAAAGTATAGCAATATGTGTGCGTAATCCCTGACAAAATCCTCTGTCATTATAGTATGAATTATTAATATCGGGCCATTCAAATGGTGACTGTACATTTATATATAATTTTTTTCTGATTGTAAGATTTTTTTGACCAAAAAGATTAGGTTTTTGGAGTGTTGTCCAAAGACGAAGCGATATTTCCGTGTCAGTTTTTTCATTAAGCATATTACAACATTCAGTTATATTTTTAAAATACGTGTTCATATCAATACAGTCATTATCATCAGCACTGTGCATTGAAATATTTATCTGATGAACCGGATGAGCAATAAGTGTATCAAGTTGTTTTTTTAGAAGCGTTCCATTGGTTGTGATATTTACACGCATACCTTCATCATGGCATATCTGCAGAATATCACCAAGCTGCGGATGCAGAAGAGGCTCGCCTTTTACATGAAGATATATAAATTCCGTAAGAGGCTTGACCTGATCTATTACATGAGAAAATTCATCGAGGCTCATGAAGCGTTTGTCACGTTTTGTTTCCTGACAGAATGAACATGTAAGATTACAGGAACTTGTTATTTCTATATAAATACGTTTGAATCGTGTGACACGGTATTTTTTCACGCCTGCTCCTTGTATTGTGTTAATGCATTGGCAAGCTGGTCAGGACAGGATGTTGGTCTGAATCCACACTTGATGCCGGACATTCTCTTTATTGCTTCATCTATATCCATGCCTTCTATAAGTGCTGCAACACCTTGTGTATTGCCTGAGCAGCCACCTTCAAAATGCACATTAGTTATTTTATTATCAACAACATCAAAATCAATTGAGCGGGAACATACACCGGATGTTTTATATTTCATTTTATAATCCTCCTTTGAAATTTATGCTAAGTATATCACACAAAAAAATGTGCCGCAAGGTCTTGCAAAAATGTGAAAAATCTATTATTATAAACATATATTAATGAATACATAAATGAGAATATGCAGTGAAGATGCTGACAGCTGCTGTTTTTGTTACAAATTAAGGAGGATTATATGATAGGTATTATTGGAGCCATGGATGAAGAAGTTGAACAGATTGTGGCAGTTATGGATATAAAAAAAGAAGAGACTAAGGCATGTATGACATTTAAGGCAGGAATTCTTGCCGGTAAGGATGTTGTAATTGTAAGAAGTGGTATTGGTAAAGTTAATGCTGCTGTATGTACACAGATTCTTGTTGACGATTTTGGCGTTGATTATGTTATCAATACAGGTATTGCTGGTTCTTTAAGGGCTGAGATTGATATTGCGGATATTGTTATATCATCAGATGTTCTTCATCATGATATGGATGCGACAGGATTTGGGTATCCACTTGGTCAGATTCCAAGAATGGATACACTTTCATTTAAAGCAGATGAAAGACTTATTGAGCTTGCAAAGGAATCGTGTGCGAAGGCAGTCACTTCAGTAGGCGTTCATGTTGGACGAGTTGTAAGTGGAGACCAGTTTATTTCGGATAAGGCAGTAAAGGAAAGAATTTCGTCTGAATTTGCAGGATACTGTACAGAGATGGAAGGTGCGGCTATTGCACAGGCAGCATATCTTAATAAGGTTCCATTTGTGATTTTGAGAGCGATTTCGGATAAGGCAGATGACAGTGCAACAATGGATTATCCAACTTTTGAGAAGCAGGCAATTGCCAATTCAGTCCTTTTATTAAAGGAACTTGTTTCAAGAATTTAATTAATAAGGAAATTGATAACTATATGAACTTTTTGGAAGTTAAAAATATAGAGAGTTCATTAACAGGCACTGTTTACTATCATCTTCCGGGTTTGTTTGAATTTTATGACTTTTACCGGGTGTTTTTGCCGTTATTTTATGAACACAGAGAATATTTTTATGACTGGTGTGATATTGGTTCAATATATGGTGCACCATCAGACTGTATATGGGGTGGCGGACGTGTTTCAGATGGAGATAGTAATCCTGAAGAGGTTCTTACTCTTTTAGAAGAATACGGGATTTCATCAAGGCTTACATTTAGTAATTCACTTTTGAAAAAAGAGCATCTGTCAGATAGGAAATGCAATGAACTTTGTAGATTATTTGAGAAAAATAATAAAGTACAAAATGGTGTAATTGTTCATTCTGAATTATTACTTGATTATCTGAAAAATAATTATCCTGAATTATATCTGGTATCATCTACAACAAAGGTAATTACTGATTTTGATGAGTTTCTTATTGAAACAGACAGGGATGATTTTAAATATGTTGTGCCGGATTTCCGCCTGAATAAGATATTTGACAGGCTTGGCAGTATGACATGCGGGCAAAAGGACAAAGTAGAGTTTTTGTGTAATGAATGTTGCTGGTTTGGATGCAATGACAGAAAAAAATGCTATGAAGCTGTCAGCCGTAAAAATCTTGGGGAGAATATATCTGAACATATATGCAGTGCTCCCGGTTCTAACGAAGGTTATAGATTTTCCAAAGCAATGAAAAATCCGGGATTTATTGGAGTTAATGATATAAAAGATAAGTATATTTCTATGGGATTTTCCAACTTTAAGATAGAGGGCAGAGGACTTGGAAGTGCATTAATTCTTGAATTTTTGCTTTATTATATGACAAAGCCAGAATATCATGTTCATGTGAGAGAAAAAGTATATCTTGATAACATGCTGGACTTATTTTAGAAGTATTTGATATGAAAAATCAGTATACAAAAAGAAAGATTGGTGGATATATGGTAGAAAAGATTGCAATAGTTAAAGGAACTGATGGTCCGACGGCAGTTTTTTTGGCGGGAAAAAATCATAGATATACGCTCAGACAGAAAATAAAGAAATATATATTTAATAGAAAAATGAAATTTGTCGAAAAAAGCCTGAAACCTGAAGGGCACACTGTTGACGAGGTTATTTATTATGCAAAGAATAAATACGGATTTGAAGAGGCTGATAAAGATTCTGACGAGTATAAAGAAGAGTATAATCAGATGCGTTCCTCTTTTATAATCCAATATAAACCTGAGTTGTTGGGTGATTTGGTATCAGAACCTGAGTTGAAAGGCACATCTGAACAGGATATGCTTGAATTGATGGAACAGAACGCAAAACGCATGGAAAGAGCACAAAATGTGCCTAAAGACCTGTTTGACATAGATTATCATAAGCTTATAAAAAGATTTAATGATAAAAATGATTATATGCATATAGATATTGAAAAAAATTATTCTTCAATAAGCGGTGGAGTATGTGGCAGTGATAAAATGGTAAAAAAATTTAACTGCATATACAAAGACATATACAGATATTATGGGGTGTCCGCACGGGATATCATGGAAAAAACGGAAAGATATGAAGATGTAGTACATACGCTCAGCATGTAATTTATAAGATACAGAAAAGATTTTTGCGGGGTGTATTGAATTATGAAGATTGAAAAAGTAACAGTTGAAGATGCAGAAAAGCTTTTAGAGATATATGCACCATATGTTGAAAATACAGCAATAACATTTGAGTATGATGTTCCATCAAAAGATGAATTTGAAGAAAGAATAAAGAATATTTCTGCAAAATATCCTTATATTAAAGCAGTACATGAAGGAAAAATAGTCGGATATGCATATGCTGCAAGCTTTAAAGACAGAAGAGCTTATGACTGGTCTGTTGAAACAACAATTTATGTAAAAAATGACTGTAAGAGAACGGGTATTGGCAAGGTATTGTACGAGGTACTTGAACAGGAACTTAAAGATATGGGTATACTTAATATGAATGCATGTATTGCCTGCCCGGTACATGAGGGAAGATATCTTAATGATGAGAGCATACGTTTCCATGACAATATGGGATTTACTGAGGTCGGACATTTTCATAACAGCGGTTATAAATTCGGACAGTGGTTTGATATGATATGGATGGAAAAAATGATTGGGGAGCATAATGCTAATCCACATGAGGTAATATGGCAGCAGGACTTTAAATCATAGAATTGTTGCAGTATAATATAAAATGGAAAAAGGGTAGTCTTAAAAAATACAGGAGGATTATCGTATGAAAATACCATTTAAGGTTGATTTGACGGGAAAGACAGCAATTGTAACAGGAGGAAGCGGAACATTATGCTCAGCTATGGCATATGGGCTTGCCGTTAGTGGAGCAAAAACTGCCATAATAGGGCGTAATCAGGAAAAGCTTTTGAATGTAGTTAATAAACTGACAGAAGATGCGTTAAATGAGTATGGCAAAGATGTTATCGTAAAGGGATACAGCTGTAATGTGACTGATAAAAATGAACTGGAAAAAGCGTACAGCCTAATAAGCAGTGAACTTGGAACGTGTGATATTCTTATTAACGGTGCAGGTGGAAACCAGCCGGGTGCAATAGCTTCAACAGAGATGTTGAAGAAGGAAAAAGGAAAAGATGATTATTCGTTCTGGAATCTTGATGAAGATAAAATAAGAGATGTAATGGATGTTAATTATATGGGAACACTTCTTCCGATTCAGGTTTTTACAAAAGATATGGTAGAAAAAAGAAGTGGAAGCATTATTAATATAGCATCTGTAACGTCAATTCTTCCGCTTACAAAGGTTGTTGCATATGGCAATGCAAAAAGTGCAATTTTTAATCTTACGCAGTGGCTTGCAGTTCATTTTGGAGAGAGCGGAATAAGATGTAATGCAATTGCACCGGGATTTTATGCAGCAGAACAGAATCATTCTCTTTTATTTAATGAGGATGGAAGTTATACTGCAAGAGCAGGAAAGATAATTGCCGGAACACCGATGGGCAGATTTGGTAATCCGGAAGAACTTATAGGTGCAGCACTTTTTCTTGCAAGTGATGAAGCGTCAGGTTTTGTAAATGGCATTGTTCTTCCGGTTGACGGCGGATACAGTGCATACAGCGGCGTCTAAGACGGTATGTTTATATGATTTTTATGCGGTGGTGTGTCAAAAAAAGGCACATTGCCGTATTTTTTGTAAAACGATTATTAATATGAGGACTTTAAAAAATATGATGTCTGAATTATAATATTTTTAAGTGATATGGAAGAAATGCTGTCATAAACTTCTTAATGTTACAGATAAATAAATGGAGGTTGTATGAAAATAATTTTATTGGGGATGTTAATTATATTTTTACTGGGGATGACGGCACAGCTTGTGGTTTATACGATTATGGCGTATATAAAAGAGGACTGCAGCCGTAAAATGATGAGAACGGTATTCGTTAAAAATACGATTTTAAGATATGAAGAGTGCTCAAAGCTGGAAATTCCGGTTGACAATGTAAAAAGATTTGTGGAAAACACATTTGATTCGTGTATTTATGGTGGATATTCGCTGGATTTGATTGCTGATGTGTCAAAAAAAACCGGTAATATAATTATTGTAATGGGAATTCTGAGTGTAATTTTTCATATTAATAATTTACAGGAATGTTTTGTATACATATCAATGACTCTCCTTGAGATAATTGCTTTAAGAGTTTTAGAAAAAATGACAGATTATAATGAAAATAAAAAGAATATTATTATTATAATGCAGAATGAACTCCTGCACTTTGAAAAATATTCGGAACTTTTAAAGGGAAATGTGAAAGGAATATATACGGAAAAGCTGAGGGGACAGGCAGCAGCTGAGTTTGGCAGGCTTAATAACCACCAATACCAATTACTACAAGCAAATCTTGAAAAATACCTAGGCAGGAAGTATAATTAAACTAAATTAGTATTATATTATTTTGTGGACTTTACTTAAAAAAGTAAAGAAATGGAGGTTATATATGGGACAGGTAAAATTTGATTATTCTAAGACAGCAGGTTATGTACATGAACATGAAGTTGAATCAATGAAAGCACTTACGGAGAGTGCAAGACAGCTTCTTCTTTCTAAGAGTGGTGCAGGTAATGACTATCTCGGATGGATTGACCTTCCTGTTGATTATAATAAGGAAGAGTTTGCACGTATTAAGAAGGCAGCAGAAAAGATTAAGTCAGATTCAGATGTGCTTGTAGTAATTGGTATTGGTGGTTCTTATCTCGGTGCGAGAGCTGCAATTGAATTTCTTGGACATAATTTCTTTAATTCAGTTTCTAAGGATTTAAGGAAAGCACCGGAGATTTATTTTGTAGGTAATTCAATAAGTTCAAATTATCTTGCTGGGCTTGTTGATGTAATAGGTGACAGGGATTTTTCTGTAAATATTATTTCAAAGTCAGGAACTACAACTGAGCCGGCTATTGCATTCAGAGTGTTTAAGAAAATGCTTGAAGAAAAGTATGGAAAAGACGGGGCTGCAAAGAGGATTTACGCTACAACTGACAAGGCTAAAGGAGCATTAAAGAAGCTTGCTGACGCAGAAGGTTATGAAGAATTTGTTGTACCTGATGATGTAGGCGGACGTTTTTCTGTTCTTACAGCAGTAGGACTTCTTTCAATTGCAGTAAGCGGTGTTGATATAGACGAACTTATGGCAGGAGCAGCATCAGCAAGAAAACGCTGCATTGAGAATGATTTTGACAATAACGATGCAATGCAATATGCAGCACTCAGAAATATTATGTTAAGAAAAGGCAAATCAGTAGAAATTCTTTGTGATTATGAGCCAAGTCTTCATTATACACTTGAGTGGTGGAAGCAGCTTATGGGCGAGTCAGAAGGCAAGGATAACAAGGGATTGTTCCCGGCAAGTGTTGATTTGACAACAGATTTACATTCTATGGGTCAGTTTATACAGGATGGTTCAAGAATTATGTTCGAGACTGTTCTTAATGTTGAGAAGACATCAAGAGAAATTGTTATTGAAAAAGAAGATGAAGACCTTGATGGACTTAACTATCTTGCAGGAAAGACGATGGATTTTGTAAATAAATGTGCCATGAATGGTACAATTCTTGCACATACAGATGGTAATACACCAAATTTAAGAGTTGATATTCCTGAGCAGACACCATTCTATCTCGGCGAATTATTCTATTTCTTTGAATTTGCATGTGGACTTTCAGGTTACATGCTCGGTGTTAATCCGTTTAATCAGCCTGGTGTTGAAAGCTATAAGAAGAATATGTTTGCACTTCTTGGAAAGCCGGGGTATGAAGCAGAAGGAGAAGAACTCCGTAAGAGAATTTAATTTTAACAATTAACAATAAGAGGAATTTATCATGAAAATTTTAATGCTTGATACAATTACATATGGTGATGATATTTCGCTTGATAAGTTTAAAACACTCGGTGAAGTTATAACATACCGGACAAGTACGCAGGAGGAAGCGTTACAGCGTATTAAGGAAACACAGCCTGATGTGGTTGTGACTAATAAAGTTGTGATTACAAAGGAATTGTTTGAAGCATCACCAAATATAAAGATGGTTGCTGAGACTGCAACAGGATATAATAATATTGACATTGAATATGCAAAGGCTCACCAAATAAGGGTTGCTAATGTTGCAGGATATTCAACGGAATCAGTTGTGCAGCATACATTCGCACTTTTATTTTATGTATACGAAAAATTAAGATATTACGATGAATATGTAAAATCCGGAGAGTATGTCAAAAGTCCGTGTTTTACACATTTTGACAAAGTATTCAATGAACTCTGTGGAAAGACATGGGGAATTGCCGGACTTGGAAGCATAGGAAGAAGAGTTGCAGATGTAGCCAAAGCGTTTGGATGCAGGGTGGTATATTTTTCGGCAAGCGGACATACATATGATACTGAATTTAAGAGAGTTTCCTTTGATGAACTTCTTGAAAATTCAGATATTATATCAATACATGCACCACTTAATGATAAAACAAATAATCTTTTTGATGATGCAGCATTTGCAAAGATGAAAAAGAATGCTGTTCTTCTGAATCTCGGCAGAGGCCCTATTGTAAATAATGCAGCTTTAACAAAAGCATTAAAAGAGAATATAATTGCCGGTGCGGGTCTTGATGTTATCGACAAAGAGCCGATTGCAGCAGATAATCCTCTTCTTGAGATACAGGACAGCAGCAAGCTTATTATTACACCTCATATTGCATGGGCAACTTATGAAGCACGCGTTCGTCTGATGGACGAGGTATATGAAAATATTAAAGCATTTGAGGCAGGAGAAAGCCGTAATGTAGTAGTATAAAATTTATGGGACAAAACATGTGAAAGTGTTTTGTCCCGTTTTTTATTACAAAGGTGATTTCGCTTCGGTTGAGTTTAGACAAGTTTGATTAAAAATTGTTATTGAGCAATTCTTATGATATTATTATAATTATATCACAAAAATAATCAACACAATGTTAAGAAAACAGGAGATTCGTATGAAAGAACAGGAAAAAAAGAAGAAAGGAAATCTGTGGCTTACGGTGGCAACATTTATTGTAAATAAGCGTAAAGCCATAGAGATTCTTTTTGTGCTGGCAATTATTTACAGTGTGCTGTGTATTAATAAGGTACAGGTCAATCAGGATATAACATCTTATCTGCCGGCTGACAGTGAGACAAGACAAGGTCTGTCTATAATGGATGAACAGTTTATGACATATGGAAGTGCAAAGGTTATGCTTGCAAATGTCACGTTTAATCAGGCGGATTCGCTTGTCGATAGTCTTGAAAATGTGGACGGTGTCAAGGAAGTTGCATTTGATGATTCATCTGACCATTTTAAGGGGACTAATGCATTATTTGACATTACTTTCAGTGGGACATCGGATGAACAGGTAAGTAAGGACGCATTGAATTCTGTCAAGGATATATTGGCGGATTATGATGTTTATGTTTCAACTGAAGTTGGTTCAGAAGAGTCAAGTGCCGAATCACTTGCGAAGGATATGAATATAATTCTTGTGCTTGCTGTAGTTGTCATTGTTGCTGTGCTTTTGCTTTCAACTAAGGCATATCTGCAGATACCGGTACTTTTGATTACATTTGGGGTAGCGGCTATTCTTAATATGGGAACTAACTACTGGTTTGGAACGATTTCATCAATCACTAATTCTATTGCGGTTGTATTGCAGCTGGCACTGGCTATTGACTATGCTATTATTCTGTGCGACAGATTTATGGAAGAGCATGAGACGCTTGATGCTGAAGAGGCTGTAAAGGTAGCACTTTCAAAGGCTATTCCGGAAATAAGTTCGTCATCACTTACTACTATTTCAGGTATGGTTGCAATGATGTTCATGCAGTTCAGACTTGGATATGATATGGGTATAATTCTTGTAAAGGCGATTATTTTAAGTCTTATTTCGGTATTTTTCCTTATGCCGGGGGTGCTTTTAATTTTTGCAAAAGGAATTGATAAGACGCATCACAAATGTTATGTTCCAAAGATTACTATTGTTGGTAAGTTTGCCAATAAGACAAAATATATTATACCTCCGCTTTTTATAATATGTCTTGTATTTGCATTTATGAAATCAAATAACTGTCAGTATATTTATGATACAAGTTCGATTGTAAGTGCAAAAAAGAGCGAATCAAAGATTGCACAGGAGACAATAGAAGAAACTTTTGGTGCAAGTAACCAGCTTGTAGTAATGGTACCTAAGGGTGATTATGAATCTGAGCATAAAGTTGTAAAAAAACTTCAGAATCTTGATTACGTGACATCTGCACTGGCTCTTTCCAATGTTTCAATAAATGATGAGTATGTACTTACAGATAAATTAAGTCCAAGACAGTTTTCGGAACTTGTGGGAATTGACAGGGAAGTTGTTGAAGTTTTATATATGGCATATGCATATAATCAGGAGCAGTACGGGCCGGTTGTAACAGGAATTGATGATTACGATGTTCCGATTATTGATATGTTTCTGTTCTTATATGACCAATATAAGGAAGGTTATGTGACTCTTGACAGCAATCTGGATGAAAAGCTTACAACTTTATATGACACACTTCATGATGCACAGCTCCAGCTTCAGGGTTCGGATTATTCGCGGCTTGTTCTTAATATTTCGCTTCCTGTTGAAGGTCAGGAGACATATGATGCACTGGAGGAAATTCGAGGAATCGCTGCACAATATTATTCAAAAGACAGTGTTATTCTTGTAGGCAATTCAACGAGTGACCATGACCTTGAGTCATCATTTGCGTCAGATAATATTATAATAAGCGTGCTGACAGCGTTATTTGTTATGATAATATTGTTCTTTACATTCCAGTCGGCAGGTCTTCCTGTACTTCTCGTACTTACAATTCAGGGAAGTATATGGATAAACTTTGCAGTTCCGTCAATTGAGGGGCAGACTGTATTTTTCATAGCATATCTGATTGTATCAGCAATTCAGATGGGTGCTACAATTGATTATGCGATAGTTATATCTAACAGATACCTGCAACTTAAACAGCAGATGCCGCTTAAAGAAGCCATAACCGAGACGCTTAACCAGTCATTTCCGACAATATTTACATCAGGTTCAATACTTACATGTGCCGGTTTTCTGATTGGTGAAATTGCATCAGATGCCACAGTTGCTTCAATTGGTGTGGCACTTGGACGAGGAACTTTAATCTCAATAATTCTTGTATTATTTGTACTGCCTCAAATACTTCTTATGGGAGACATTATTATAGAAAAGACAGCACTTACAATGAATATTACAAGACCACAGAGAGAAGTTGCAGGAAGAGTAAGAGTAACGGGACATGTACGTGGATATGTACAAGGTGAAATTGATGCTGATATACAGGGTACATTCCAGGGACAGATGAAAGTGTCTGTAGACTCTGTGATTCCAGGAAGGCAGGGTCAGATTGAGCAGAATGATTTGGATTCTCAACAGATATCAGAAGATGATGATATTGCAGACAATAAAGCACAGGAAGGAGATGAGGAGTCATGACAATGAAAAAATATTTAAAGAAAAGGATAATACCGGCAGGACTTTCTCTAATCCTTATTATAATGACAGTAATAAGCATCATGCCGATTAATGTGTCAGCTGAAGATTCTTTGAATGTTATTGAGATTTCAAGAGTAAATGAACTTATTGAATTTGCCAATAAATGCAAATATGACAGTTATAGCAAAGACAAGATTGTGAAACTGACTGCCGATATAGATGTTTCGGGCTCAGATTTTAAAGGAATATCATATTTTGCCGGAACATTTGATGGCGGTTCTCATATAATAAGTGGTTTTAATGTTGATTATAAAGGTTCGGATTTTGGCTTTTTCCGTTATATAGCAGAGAGTGGTTTTATTACTAATCTTAATATTTCAGGAAGTATTAATGTTACCGGAAGTCAGGAAAATATAGGCGGAATAGCAGGTGTAAACAAAGGGGTAATAAATGAAAGCTCATTTTCGGGTAAAGTAAATGCATCTACTGCAACAGGTGCAATTGCAGGCTATAATCATGAAAATGCCAAAATAGTGAGCTGTACCAGTGATGCTGATATTTTAGCAACAAATCAGACAGGCGGAATAGCCGGAGTTAATGATGGACTTATAAGCAGCTGTACATCAAAGAGCCGTGTTAATACGCAGGAACTGGATACAACACTTGACATAGGTGGTGTTGATGTAGGAACTCTCAATCTTACGCAGAATGTCATAGACCGTAATGATATGGGTGGAATAGCCGGTGAGTCAACAGGAATAATATCGGATTGTGTTAATTATGGTAAGATTGGATTTGCACATACAGGGTATAATGTCGGTGGAATAGCCGGAAAACAGAGCGGTAAAGTTATAACATGTTCTAATGAAGGTGAAATCTATGGAAGAAAAGATGTCGGTGGAATTGTCGGACAGGCAGAACCGGATATTGAGTCTGAGTATCTGAATGACCGTGTTGATGATGTGCAGAGTTCAATAGATATTATTAACAGTACATTAAATAACATGTCATCATCGATGAATAATGCTTCATCTGATGTTAAGTCTTATACAGAAAATATTATTGACCAGTATAAAGAACTGCTTGATAAGTTACAGGATAAGCTTAATGGAAATAACGATAACGATGAAAAAATAGAAGATTTTGTTGATGATATTTCAAAAGATATTGAAAACAGCACTGTTGCAGATGATATACATGGCGTTGCGGACACAGTTGACAGTGAAATAAGAACAATTGCAGATAGTATTGAAAGAATCTCTGCACAGATTAAAAATATTGGTAATACAGTAACAGAAACAATGGATGTTGTGACAAGTGATGATGACTATATAGAAGATATATCATCTGCTGACAGTGCACAAAATTCAGATGGTGTTATTGCAAAGTCAGTAAACAGGGGAGCAGTGCATGGAGATATTAATGCCGGAGGAATAGCCGGAACAATGAACGTTGAATATGATGTTGATCCAGAGTATGATCTTGACATAACTGAGACTACAAATGTAAGGCTTCGTTCAACTGTCAGTGATGTTGTAATATACTGTATTAATTATGGTGAGGTTAATTCAAAAAAAGACTGTGCCGGAGGAATTGTCGGATTACAGGAACTTGGACTTGTATATGGAAGCGAGGGTTATGGAACAGTAAAGTCGGAGACGGGTAACTATGCCGGAGGAATAGCCGGTAACAGTGCAAGTGCAATAACAGACAGTTACAGTCTTTGCAATGTGGAAAGTGAAGATTATACAGGCGGAATTTGTGGAAAAGGTTATACAATGCAAAATTGTATTTCGATTCCGGCAATTCTTGGTGATGGTGAAGCAAAGGGAAGCCTTGCAGGGATAATTGAATCTGACGGTGAAGTAAGCACAAATATATTTGTAAATGATATATATGGCGGAATTGATGATATTAATTATGGCGGTAAGGCTGACAGTGCGAGCTATGAAGCTGTTATGGCAATGGAGAATATACCTGATGGATTTCATCGTGTAACACTTGTATTCAAAGCTGATGGAAATGTTATTGATACAAAAAATATTGCATATAATGCAAATCTTGGTGTATCGGAACTTCCCTCAATTCCTGATAAGGATGGATTTTATGCACAATGGCCGGAAAATATAGTATCAAAACCAATATTGCAGAATACTGTTGTTGAAGCAGAATATCATGTGTGGATAGAAAGTGTTGCCGGTGACATTGCATCACAGAATGATAAACCGCTTTTTATTGCGGAAGGAAAATTCTATGATGATAATAAAATTACATTATCAAAATGTGATACTGATAATCTGTCAGGGGATATAGAATATTCATATGCATGGAAAATGCGAGGCACAGACGTAAAAGATAAAGGTACAAAAACATGCCATTTTTACATAAAAAATACTTCGGGAAGCAGCGAAGTATGGTATCGTGACAACGCAGATTCAGGCTGGGTTAAGGCAGATGCGAAAGAGCATGGAAGTTATATGACTGCTGAAATTCCTTACGAAGCAGATTTTGCGGTGATTCATAAAGAAAGCAGCAATATGATTTACTATATATGTGGCGGTGCTGCAGCATGTATAATTGTGCTTGCAGTAATTATTATAAAAAAACGTAAAAAAGAAATAAGTAATGTGTGTCAGGCATAATGCAAAGTAACTTACAAGCATTAGACACTTATTCAGTGATGACAGGTGACAGAAGATATGAGAAATTACTGGGAGAATCGGAAGGAGTGAGCAATATGTGTGATGTGGCACAAAGATTAGAGGACAGAGGAACTTATAGCAAGCGGGATTGATAAAGAGACAGTAGATGTGGCGTTGACGTGTCTGTAGTTAAATAAATAAAATATAAAAATTAAGGTATCCGATATGTTGTTGTGTATTGGATACCTTTTTTGACATATAAAAAACAAAAATACAACCTTTTATTACAAAATGTTGCATTTTTGTTTACATTTATTACATCGGCTGTAAGTGATTTTCCTTAACCCCTTTTTTCTGAAAAATAAAAATTTTTTAAATTTATAATTGATATTATAAAAATGGTTTGGCAAGGGAATTTAATATGCATATATATATCATCTTTTTCGCATTGTGTGATTCCAAGATATCGTTTTGTTATATTGTATGAGGAGTGATTATAGATTGCCATGAGTAAAGCCGGCTGTGTTCCTTATTTCCATGCAAAAAATCCAAAAGTTTTTCTGAGAGAATGACAACTAATGTTTCCTGTAATATTACATTTGTCAGCTGCGGTTTTTATTATGCGGTATGCCTGAGTACGGCTCAGCGGTCTTGTGTGGTCTGTAGATTTTGTAAATATGTAATCGTTGTATTAAGGATTCTGTTTGGAAAAAAGTTTTTGAAGAGCAATAGATAAATTGTCATTTATAGGGATAATATTTATTTTTCCTGTCTTATGTTCACTTATGGTGAGCCTCTTTATGAATTTCTTGTTTTCAAAATCATAAATATTCTCCAATCATAATTTTTATAGTTCAGATGAATTATTACAAATAAAAAGTTAAAAATGCAACATTTTGTAATAAATAGTTACATTTTGAAAAGGAAACAATATTCATCTGCTGGTTGATGCACCGAGAGAGGTCAACATTGTAAGAAGTTCGGTAAAAAAAGCAGCCGGTGAAAAAGTTGATGAATATAAGAAAGAAGAGGGAACATCGCAGGAAGCACAAAAATATGGTAGTACAACACAATTTAACAGCAATGAATGCTAACAGAATGCTTGGCGTAACAACTTCAGCACAGGCTAACCAGTCTAACCAGGGCGTGCTTTCACTTCTTCAGTAATGCTATAAAAGCGTAATTACTATATTTTAAAGTGAAATAACAGGCTGTCCCACCGTTCGGTGAGGCAGCCTGTTTATTAATCTAGTCTTCTTCAATTACTTCAATTTCCATATAAGAAAAATCAATCGAATCAATAAAATTATCATGATTAAAACGTACTTTGGAATGACGCTTAAAGGTTTCAATATTTGATTCAAGCCATATAGGCTCGCTTAAATCAAACTCATAACATGCATCATGTATTCCATCAAAAATTTTTCTTGTACGATTCAAATCAGGGTTATCGTTTGCAATAACGGTATCTTTTAAAAGATGTCCGCTTTCGTCGAATAATTTACACCACAATCTGAACATAATCACATATCTACGTTAAGATGTCTTGGAAGACCGTCTACCATAATCGGTGAAAGCTCAGCCTGAATTAATGGTCTGATATAATGGATAAGATCATCTGTTACAAAATCATCTTCTGTAATCCATTCAAGAGGAACTTTCTTTTCAATATTAGCAATCTGATGAACATCATGTGTTTCTGTAATGCACATATATGGATCGTCAGAAACTCTCTTTAATACAACAACTTTGCCTGATTCACCTTCAAATGCAGCCTTAACCGCAGCACCACCAACATTGTAAGCTTCTGTAATATCTGTACGTGATGACATGTGTGAAGCACAACGCTGAAGAGTTGAAAGTTCAATAGCACGAGTCTTGATTCCGAGCTCTGAACCAATCTTATTTGCAAGGAACTTAGCAGAACCTGCGAGCTGTTTGTGACCGAAAGCATCAACAAATTCTACGTGGTCTGAAAGTTCAAATACGTATCTACCATCCATAACACGGATACCTTCGGATACGGCAATAACCATAGAACGACCTTTTGCAACGATAGATTTAACACGTTCCATGAAATGGTCAATATCAAATACCTTTTCAGGAAGATAAATTAAATCAACGCCTTCGCAGTCTTCACCCTTTGCAAGAGCAGCGGCAGCAGTAAGCCATCCGGCATTACGTCCCATAATCTCAACAATAGTAATAGTAGGATAGTCGTATACAAGACCATCTCTGATAATTTCTTTCATTGTTGCTGCAATAAACTTTGCAGCACTACCAAATCCAGGTGTGTGGTCAGTAACGGCAAGATCATTATCAATAGTCTTTGGAACACCCATGAATTTGATGTCACTGTTGATAAGAATACCATAATCGGATAACTTCTTAATAGTATCCATTGAGTCGTTACCGCCTATGTAGAAGAAATATTTGATGTCAAGTTCATTAAGTATTTCAAATATTTTTTCATAAGTTTCTTTACCTTCACTGATTTCAGGCAATTTGTAGCGACAAGAGCCAAGATAAGAAGATGGAGTTCTCTTTAATAAGTCAATGTCAATATCAGTCTTGATTTTTTCAGATAAATCAACATACTGACGATCAAGAAGACCTTTGATGCCATGACGCATACCATAAACCTTCTTAGCACCTCTGTCTTTAGCAGTCTTGAATACACCTGCAAGACTTGAATTAATTACCGCTGTTGGGCCGCCTGACTGACCAACAATAACATTTCCAACCATAAAATCCTCCTTTATTTATCCGCTGTGCGGAACATACCCGTGTAATCCGGACAAAAAAATACCCTCTATAAAACATACGCCCGGACATTATAGAATATAATATTACTGCACGAAGTATTCTAAAAAGATTTTACCATATTTTTATAAAAGGTACAAGCATGACTTTTTCGCCGTCAGGTGTTATGATATAGTTAGTAATAAATAACCCGGAGGGTTTAATAATATGCAGACAAAAGTAAGCAATAATAGTAAAAGATATATATATAGAAAAAATGCACTTGGAAGAGATAAATCTGTTATGGGACAGATGACGGGTGCTGTAAAAAACTATATAAAACAAAAAAATGAACAGAGACGATTAACGGCAAAAGAATACAGAAAGACTGTAAGACCAATTGCGACAAAACCGGTTGTTCAGAGTATGAAGAAGTTTAATCATCACAGTCAGACAAGCTGCTTTAAACATTCTGTCCATGTGTCGTATATGAACTACATAGTATGTAAAAAACTTGGATTGGACGATAATGCGGCAGCAAAAGCAGGGCTTTTGCACGATTTGTTTCTTTATGACTGGCATGGGCACAAACCTGAAAAAGGAGAACGCATGCATGGATTTGAACATCCGAATAAAGCCTTGAAAAATGCACATGATAACTTTTCTCTTACAAAAAAAGAAGGAGATATGATTACCAAGCATATGTTCCCGCTCACACTGACACCGCCATCATATAAAGAAACATATGTAATAGTTATGACAGATAAACTGTGCAGTGTTGGAGAAGTCCTTGATAAGTATTTCAGAAAAAAATACAAAAATAAAAAGACAAATAAAATAAATTGATAGAAATTATAATTTGTGTTAGTATATAAAATACAATATAAAATATTTTCTGAGGAGGAAGAAAATTATGAGTTTTTGCCCTGAATGTGGCAGACAGTTATCCGATGGAGAGGTTTGTAACTGTCAGGCACAAAATACACAGCAGGTACAGTCTGACGCACAGACACAAAGTACACAGCAGGTACAGTCTGACGCACAGACACAAAGTACACAGCAGGCTCCGAAGCAGACATCGCCTATGGTAAAAGAACTTACAGATTTATTATCGGGAATATTTAAGAAACCGGCAGATGCCGTGAAAAAGTATGTTTCCAATGCATCAATGGAAGCACCGGCAATTCTTATACTTGTTCTTGCATTTATAAGTGCATTAGGTGAATTATTAAGAATGTTATATGTAAATTTTACAACAAAAAGTTCATTAAAGAGCCTCGCAGACCTTGCTAATCTTATTTCGGGAAAGACAAAAGCTTATTCTGCAGGACAGATTGCTACAGGATTTTTCACTCGTTTTGTGGAAGTTATTGCGATTGCTGCACTAACAGCTGCAATTATTATGCTCATAATCAATGCATTTGAAAAAGACAAAAAGGTTACATATAAGCAGACTCTTGCAATAGCAAGTTTATCAATTCTTGTAACAATTCCATTTACGTTTGCAGGAACAATAATCGCAATGATTCCGGCATCATTTTTCGGATATCTCAAATCATGGATGATTTCATTTGCAAATGGTGCAGGACTTGTACTCACTTTTATCGGTATCAAGGAAATAGAGAAGGATGATAATAATATGCCTCTGGTATATGGTCTCGCGGCACTCGCATCAGCAGTTCTTTCAACAATTCTTGGATTATTATTTAAATGATAAATTAAAACAGTTGCGGCAGCTGTAGTCCGGTGATTCCGGCTGTGGCTGCCGTTTTCATTAAGGAGGATTTTATGCAGAATAAAAAACAGGAATGGAGACCGGGAAACATGCTTTATCCGGTTCCGGCAGTCATGGTAAGCTGCCAGAGAGAAAATGAGAAACCGAATATTATAACAGTTGCATGGGCAGGAACAATATGCTCAGACCCGGTTATGTTATCAATTTCAGTCAGAAAAGAAAGATATTCACACCAGATAATATCAGAGACAAAGGAATTTGTTGTCAATCTTACAACAAAGGATTTATGCCGTGCAACAGATTATTGCGGAGTGCGTTCGGGAAGAGATGTTGATAAATTTAAAGAAATGAATCTCACACCACAGAAGTCATCAAAAATCAATGCTCCGGCAATCGCAGAAAGTCCGGTTAATATAGAATGTAAAGTTGTTAATGTTATTGAACTTGGCTCACATGATATGTTTATAGCAAAAGTTGAAGCAGTGCATGTAGATGAAAAACTTCTTGATGATAAGGGAAGATTAAGACTTGAAGATGCTAATCTTCTGGCATATTCACATGGTGAATATTTTGAACTTGGGGAAAAAATAGGCAAATTTGGTTTTTCAGTAGCAAAGAAGAAATAATGCGGTAATCAGTAATCCGGAGGTGTCATAGTGAAAATAAAAAGGCTTCACATTAAAAACTATAAGTCGATAAAAGAACTTGAAATAGATGATGCACAGGATGCACTTATTCTTGTTGGAAGAAATAATTCGGGCAAGTCAGTAATTCTTGATGCAATCCGTGTTGCTCTTGGCGATAAAACAGTTAATATGCCGGATTTTAATGGCCCGGAGGGAAATATTATAATCGGAATGGAACTGGAGTTTGCATATGAAGACCTGAGTTTTCTTCATGGCAACGGGATTGTTAAAAAAATGAAAAATTATGATTTGTGGCTCAAAAGCTTCTGCCAGAGACTGCCGTCATTTATTCCTGATGAAGAGGGCGGTGGAATATTGACATTTGAGTATGTGTTTGACAGGAATGGAAATGAGAAATACCGCGATGGAATAAAGAAAAATAATACATATATAAGAAATGTGCTTCCGAGAATTTATTTTGTTGATCATTATAGAAATAATATTGATATTTTAAAAGATATTATGATGTTTTCTAATGATGATAACTTTGCGGAATTTAAGGCTGACAGATGCATATTCGACAGTGCAAAAAAATGCAGCCAATGCTTTGACTGTATGGGCGTAATCAACAGAAAAAAGCCGCAGGAGCTTACACTTGTTGAGACAAGCAGACTCATGCAGTATAAAATGTTCAGCCTGAACCTTAACACATTTGCGGACAGGCTTAATTCGTATTTTTCAAAAAACGGTGGGGGAGATTTGAAAATCCGTTATGAAATTAAATTTGATGCGGATGAACTGTTTAATATAGAAACAATAGTTGAAAATCCGTCAAGAAAAACATACGACAGTTTTGATTCAATGGGAGAAGGATTCAGGAGTATATATATTTTGTCGCTGCTTGAAACATATATAAATTCTGATAATGATACGGCACCATATATCATTATGATTGAAGAACCCGAGACATATCTTCATCCACAACTACAGAAAATCGCCAGTGAGATTTTGTACAGACTGTCAAAAAAGAATCAGGTTATTTTTTCGACTCATGAACCGGAGATGCTTTTTAATTTTACAACAAAACAGATAAGGCAGATTTACTGCGATGAATTTCATATGACAGCCGTCAGAAAAGATACAGATATAGATGATATTTTAAATGACCTTGGTTTTACGGCAAATGATATGATGAATGTGAGCTTTGTGTTTATTGTTGAGGGAAAGCAGGACAGGAGCAGGCTGCCACTTCTTCTTAACAAGTATTATTCTGAAGTATATGACGAACATGGGCGTTTAAGGCGTATAGCTATTATTTCTACCAACAGCTGTACCAATATCAAAACGTATGCCAATCTGAAATATATTAACACTCTCTATCTTAAAGATCAGTTTATGATGATTCGTGACAGCGACGGCAAGGATAAACAGATGCTGGGAAAACAGCTGTGTCGCTATTATGGTGAGCGTGCAAAAGAAGATAAAGGGAATATGCCAAGAGTTACGGATAGAAATGTACTTATATTAAAGTATTACTCATTTGAAAATTATTTTCTGTTTCCTGAAATAATGGAAAAGGTTGGTGTTGTTAAGAGTGTTGACGAGTTTTATGATATTTTGTGGGAGAAATACAATCAATATTTGTACAAACTGACAAGTGTAAAGAAAATGTTAAGCAAGCTGGATATAAGTATTGATTCACGCAATGATTTAATTGCAAATATAGAAAATATAAGGATTTATGTCAGAGGACATAATCTTTATGATATTTTTTACGGAAGATTCAAGGCAAATGAGAATGATGTGCTTTCGCGATATATAGAACTTGCACCGAGAAAAATTTTTGCTGATATTTTAGATAAAATTGATGGCTTTGTATATTTTGACTCAAGAAGAAGATAAAATGATAAAACTTTGTGAAATTTGACAAAATGGTACTTTACAAAGGGACATGTTAGTGTTAAGATGTATTTGTTACAAAAATGTTACAGAAAAATTACAAATATGGAATTATAAAATAACATTATTTGGAGGAATATATGACACACTTAACCAGGTATGGCAGAAGACTTAAGATGACTCTTATAGCCGGAATGTCAGCAGCATGTTTTGCATGCATATTTGCTATACCATTTGCAGAGAATAAGTTTAATAACAAAGTTGGATATTACAGCATTGTATTTAACGGTGAGGAGATTGGCAGTGCCAACTCAAGACAGGAAGCTGAGCAGGCAATGGCAGCAGCCAGACTCAAGTTCAGTAAGGAATATGATTCTGTTGTATATATGGATAACAATATTGATATTGTAGAAGAGCATAAGCTTGTTGCATCAAGAATGTCACAGGACGAGCTTGAGACAGCTATTTACAGCAGTCTGTTCAACTGTGTTACAGATAAGGAGAATGCAACTGCATATACTGTAAGAATCAATGATTTTACAGTTACACTTGCATCAAAAGATGATGTTGTTGAACTCATGGAGAAAGTTACAGATAAGTATGATACAAAGAAAGAGTTTCAGGTTAAGCTTTCTTCAGGAGACGGAAGCTATGGTGCATATTCTGTAGATGTTGTCCAGTCAGAGTTAAAGAATACAGATACAGATATAGTAGCAGCTGCTCTCAACGGACAGATGGCATCAGTTGCCACTGACAGTGATACAGCTAAGGATGGAATAACAGGAATAAGTTTTGAGCAGAATGTCGTAGTTAATGAGACACTTGCAGCAGGAGCTAATATTGTGAGTGTACAGCAGGCATATGACGAGATAACAAAGGAAAAAGAGGAGAAGACCATGTATGTGGTCGAAGAAGGAGACTGTCTTTCACTTATAGCAGGCAAGTGTGATATTGCACTTAATGATTTGCTTGCACTTAATGAGGGACTTACAGAAGAGTCACTTATAATACCGGGAGATGAACTTGTTGTAACAGTCCCTAAGTCAGAGATTTCAGTTGTTGTAACACAGAGAATGACTTATGAAGAAGATTACAATGCTCCTGTTCAGTATGTAGATGATGACACAGCTTACAGAGGAACAAATACAGTTATATCTGAGGGAACAACCGGTCATCATAAGGTTACAGCTGATGTTACATTTGTTAACGGAGTAAAGACGGATGTTTCTTATGTTAATGAAGAGGTTATGGTTGAATCACAACCGCAGGTTGTATCAGTTGGTACACTTACACCTCCAACATATTTAAGACCGATTTCAGGTGGTTCAGTTTCATCAGAATTTGGTTACAGATGGGGAACACTTCATTCAGGCGTTGACTGGTATGTATCAGTTGGTACTCCTGTAAGAGCTGCGGCAGCAGGAACTGTTATCAGAGCAGGCTGGTATTCAACATATGGATATTGTGTTGATATAAGACATTCAGATGGTTCTATGACAAGATATGCACATCTTAATTCTGTTACGGTTTCTAATGGTCAGTATGTAAATCAGAGCGATTTGATTGCTTACTCAGGAAATACAGGCTATAGCACTGGTCCACATCTTCATTTTGAAATATGGATAGGTGGAACACCTGTTAATCCTTTATACTATGTAAATAAAAATTAGGATTATATATTGTGATATTTAACCCCGCAGTATGAATTGACATGCTGTGGGGTGTTTGTTATAGAATAATGGTACGGTTTTTAGAGGTTATGAAAAAATAATCTTTACAAAGGGTATCTTTGTGTTATAATAGTGCAGTTGAAAATAAATAAATATAAGCTTTTTAAATGTGAATATTTACAAATATAGAAGAAATACTTATAATAATAAGTAATGAGTAGTTTTGAGATTAATCTGATTGTTAGAGGTGCATAGATGGAACAATATGTAATTAAGGGAGGCGTCCCACTTAACGGGGAGGTGTCCATCGGTGGTGCAAAGAATGCTGCGTTAGGAATTCTTGCAGCAGCAATTATGACAGATGAGACAGTTACAATTGAAAATGTGCCAAATGTAAGGGATACGAGAGTATTGCTTCAGGCTATTGAGGGAATTGGAGCTAAGGTTAAATATGTATATAACAACACCGTTCAGATTAACGGTGGAAGTATATGTGACATTAATGTCGATTATGAGTATATAAAAAAGATTCGTGCATCATACTATCTTTTAGGTGCATTGCTTGGAAAATATAAACGTTCACAGGTTGCATTGCCTGGTGGATGTAATATTGGAAGCAGACCGATTGACCAGCATATTAAAGGTTTTAAGGCACTTGGTGCAGAAGTTGAGATTGAGCATGGCAAGATTAGTACAAAGGCAGAGCATCTTGTTGGTGGTCATGTTTATTTTGATGTCGTGACAGTTGGTGCGACAATTAATCTTATGCTTGCAGCCTGTCTTGCAGAGGGTGATACAATTCTTGAAAATGCGGCAAAAGAGCCACATATAGTAGATGTTGCCAATTTCCTTAATGCCATGGGTGCCAATATAAAAGGTGCCGGTACAGATGTTATCAGAATTAAAGGTGTAAGTAAACTTCATGGAACAACGTATTCAATAATTCCTGACCAGATTGAGGCAGGAACATTTATGTTTGCATCAGCTGCAACACGCGGTGATGTTGTTGTAAGAGATGTAATACCTAAACATCTTGAATCATTATCTGCTAAACTTATTGAAGTTGGCTGTGAAGTTATAGAAGGTGATGACTGGGTAAGAGTTATAAGTAAAGGCAATCTTAAAAGCACTAATGTTAAGACATTACCATATCCGGGATTCCCTACAGATATGCAGCCACAGATGGCAGTTGTTCTTGCACTTGCACATGGAACAAGTATGGTAACAGAGAGCATATTTGAAAACAGATTCAAATATGTAGATGAGTTAAATCGTATGGGATGCCATATTAAGGTAGAGGGCAATACAGCATATATAGAAGGCGTTGATAAAATAACAGGTGCACAGATGTCTGCCCCTGATTTAAGAGCCGGTGCGGCGTTGGTTATTGCTGCTCTTTCGGCAGACGGTATATCTGAAATAGAAGACATTGAATATATACAGCGTGGTTATGAAGATTTTGAAGGTAAACTCAGAGGTCTTGGTGCCATGATAGAACGTGTTGACTCAGAGCGTGAGGCTTTAAAAGCACGCCTTAAAATAGGATAAAAACATTAAAGTGCATCATTCATGGATAAGACATGGATGATGCACTTGTGCAATGCGTTGGTTAAAGGAATTTATATGAAGTTAAGAAATAAGTTAAAAATATCATTTTGCATAATGGTTATATTGCCTGTAATAATGTGTTCGATATTTGCATATGCATTTTTTAAATATCAGGCAACAACAATACACCAGTTATATGAGGTTGACAGCGGTGAACTGCTTGATAACTTTTATTCTCCGGTTGTTCTTATGGGAAGGATGACAGAAAATATATACAATGAAATGAAAGAAGTTGCTGAGACGTCACCATGGCAGTATAATTCGGTGGATTTTGTGAAACAGCTTGATGAGGAATTACAGTGCAAACTTTCGAGTATTGTTGTCAGACGTAACGGCCTTTATACATATGTATCTGATAATCTTGATATAGAAAAGCTTGATGTAGTTCTTCCTGATTATGAAGCGGGAGAAAATATATCAGATGAGGGTATTTATAAAGGTGGCGATTACCAATGTCTTGTAAAACAGATAGATTTTTGTGATTCATATGGAAATCAGTACAGTGTTTCGATTATAACACCTTTAAAGCAGGCTATACCTCAGATAAAGAAGTTTTTCATACAGGTTCTTATATCAGGTGTATTTATACTTATATTGACAAGTCTTCTGCTTAATGTATGGATTTATCGCTCAATTATAAAACCACTTGACAGATTAAAGCTTGCAACGCAAAATATAAAATATGGTAATTTTGATTTTGAAATGCCTAAAAGCTCCAATGATGAAATTGGAGATGTGTGCCGCGACTTTGAAGAAATGAGAGTTATTCTGAAAAAAACGGCAGAAGACAAGCTTAATTCTGATAAAGAAGAAAAAGAACTTATAAGAAATATATCACATGATTTAAAGACGCCGCTTACAGCAATAAAAGGATATGTTGAAGGAATTCTTGACGGAATTGCAGATACACCTGAAAAACAGCATAAATATCTTATGACAGTTGCAAATAAAGTTAATGATATGGATAAGCTTATAGATGAACTTACAATTTATTCAAAGCTTGACACTAACAGGGTTCCGTATTCATTTGCAAAAATTAATTTGAAAAATTATTTTGATGACTGTTGCGAAGAGATAGGAATGGATTTGGAAACCCAGGACATAGATTTGGAATACAGATTTCATGCAACTTCAGATTGTACTGTTGTGGCTGATGCAGAACAGCTTAAAAGAGTTGTTAATAACATTGTCAGTAATTCTGTAAAATATATGCAGCCGGGAAGAAAAGGTAAAATAAGCATAGATATTTATGATGAAGGAGACTATGTTCATATAATTATCGCAGATAACGGCAAAGGAATTGGCATGGATGAGATTCCACATATTTTTGACAGATTTTACCGTACTGATTCATCCAGAAACAGCAAACAAGGCGGAAGTGGAATCGGACTTGCTATTGTAAAGAAGATTATAGAGGATCATAAGGGAAAGATATGGGCAGAAAGCGTTGAAGGAGAAGGTACTACAATGCATATTAATCTTTTGAAAGATATGGATAAACGCAACTACATTTGCATAGAAGATAACAGAAAAAAGGAGAAAAAATAGTATGAGCAGAGTATTAATTGTTGAAGATGAAGATGCAATTGCAGAAATTGAAAAGGATTACCTTGAACTTAGTGGATTTGAAGTTGTAATTAAATCAGATGGAACAAGTGGTCTGGCAACAGCACTTGAGGAAGATTTTGATATTATGATTCTTGATGTTATGCTTCCGGGTGTTGATGGATATGAAATCTGCAAACAGGTAAGAGAAAAGAAAAATACACCTATTATCATGGTATCAGCGAAGAAAGAAGATATTGATAAGATAAGAGGTCTCGGCGTTGGAGCTGATGATTATATGACTAAGCCATTCAGCCCAAGTGAGCTTGTTGCAAGAGTAAAAGCACATCTTGCAAGATATGAAAGACTTGTAAGCAGTGCAAAAGAAGCTAATGACATTATAGAAATAAGAGGTCTCAAAATTGACAAGACAGCAAGGCGTGTATTTGTTAATGGCGAAGAAAAAGTATTTACAACAAAAGAGTTTGATCTGCTTACATTCCTCGCAGAGCATCCGAATCATGTATTTACAAAGGATGAACTTTTTAAGGAAATATGGGATATGGATTCAATTGGAGATATCGCAACTGTAACTGTTCATATCAAGAAAATCCGTGAAAAAATAGAGTATGATACATCTAAACCTCAGTATATTGAGACAATCTGGGGTGTTGGATACCGCTTTAAAGTATAAGGAAGTGCTTAATAATGAGACTTGAAAAAGATAATGCAATAAGACTTTTTAATTGTGAGGCTCCCGGCTCTGAAGGTATTAAACTTGAGGAGATATTTTATGAGGAGAAAATGGAAGATGGCAGGATAAAGAAGGTTGTACAACATGTCCTTAATCCTGAGATGGTTCCATATATTCCATCTTCATCTAAAGATAAAAAAATTCCGGCGGTACTTATAATTCCGGGCGGTGCATTTAGAAGGCTTGTATACAATTTTGAAGGTGAAGAAGTTGCAAAATGGCTCAACAGTCTTGGAATAGCAGCATTTGTATTAAAGTGCAGACTTCCGGCAGATGAGCATAATGACTCATATAATGTTTCTTTGATTGATGCACAGAGAAGTATGAGAATAATACGTGCACGAGCTGATGAATTTAACATAGATGCAAATAAGATTGGTGTTATGGGATTTTCAGCGGGAGGATACTTTGCGGCACTTTTATCTACAGCATTTGATAAAAATGTATATGACAAAAAAGACGATATTGACGAATTATCGGCAAGACCTGATTTTTGCATATGCGGTTATCCAGTGATAAGTTATGATAAAAGTATAGAAGCCGGACAGAGGTATTTTCCAAAAGAAGCGATAATTGCAAATGTGCGTTCATATGAGGAAAATATGTTGAAAAAATACAATCCGGAGGAGCTGGCATCACCGGAAATGCCACCGGTATTTGTATTTGAAACAGATGATGACAGGACAACACTGGCAGAAAACAGTATTGGATTTTACATGGCTGCCAGAAAAGCAGGAGTGCCTGCTGAGTTGCATATTTTCAGAGAAGGCGGACATGGTTTCGGTTGTGGAGATGATAACGGACAGACAGGGGAATGGAAACAGCTTTTTGTAAACTGGGCTAAAAGCTTGAATATAATTTAAGACAATAAACAGAGCGGGATATGGTTTATCAATTATATTCCGCTCTGTTGTTATGTGCATGAAGCACTGCATATAACACAGGGGATGCTTCTTATGGTTATGGCTTGGCAGCCAGAGCAGCCTCAGCTTTTGCGAGTTCTTCTTTTGAATATTTTGTTAATATTTGTTCTTTGCTTACTCCGAATTCGAGCATTGAAATGATTGACGATATTTTTTCTTGCTGTTTACCGGCCTGCAATCCTTCTTCTGCCCACTCGGCTTTGAGTTCCTGAAATGCTTTACACATCATATGATCAGTGCCTCCTTTTTCCTGTTCTTTATACAAATCTATAAGTTGTGGATTATCTGTAATTGCACTTACAAGTTCAATTATTTCTGTATCGACATTTTTATATTGATACAGTGATTGTAAGTTTTTATTATATATGTCTTTTGTAATATTAAATAAATTTTTTACATCTTTATTATAAAATGTATATTTATCAGAATCAAGTATCTGTATGAGATTTAACTTGTAGTCGGAAAAAAAGGGTTTTATGTTGTCGGGAACAGATGTCATCATGTCGGAAAGACATGTAGGACCGTCCCAATAGGATTCGCCATAATAAAGAACAACTGTTATTATGGGATGGAATCTGTCTGTTTTGTTGATTCCCGAAAGAAAGCTTTCAGATGTGTGACAAAGGTCATTATTTTGCTTATGACGATTTCTTATATCATTATATTCTTTTATGTACCCGAGGGTGTCATATGTCATTGTCCTAAGTGGCATGCCATAATGAATCTTATCCTGTATTTCCAGTCCGAGAATGTTATATTCAATGCCTTGCGACATCTTTTTTACAATGTCGCGGCTGCGTCGTATGGATTCGCGATAATTTTTAGAGTAAATTGCTGATGAAGATTCGGTATCCATTTCAATAAGATTACCGGGGGATAAAACTTGTTTTCCGTTAAAAACAGCGGCATTAAAAAGGTCGGCAAAATGTGCATTATCACGCCAGAATGATTTTAGAACAGTATCTTTATTATTAGAGATGGAAGTATTTAATTTTCTCATTAATCGCCTTTCTGTATAAAATAAAATATAAAAATCAAATTGTAAAAACATACAAACGACAGTATCTTAATTATGATACAACGAGCACAAGAGAGCTATAGGGAGTTTGCTCACTTTTGGAAAACAGCTAAGTGATTGAGTAATGAAAATGAGGTATATTAAAAATACTAACACTATATAAAAGGGTTGTCAATAGCATTATATAAAATTATATTGCATTAAAATATAAAATGAAAATACAAAACTGATTCTACATAATATTTGCAATGATAAATTTTAAATTTATGACAATGAATTTTTCCTGTATTGCAGAGGACTCATACCGTTTATTTGTTTAAAAAGAGTGCAGAAATAATTGGAATTGCAAAAGCCAAGCTCGTTGGATATTTCCTGGATACTTTTTGGCGATTCGGTGAGCATTGTCTGTGCGATTTTGTTTTTGTATCTGTTGACGTAAGTTTTGTATGAACAGCCTGTTGCGTCGCGGAAACGCTTCATAAAATGAGATTCGGATAATCCTGCCTTTTTTGCAAGCTCGGAGACTGAAGGATTATTCATAAAATTCGTGTCTATATAAGAAAGAATATCCATTATTTCGGTGTCTGCCGTCGAAATGTGGATTTCTGACGTTTCTGCTACGGTACCGTATCGATACATTATAAGTATGAGCTGTTCGAGCAGATTTTGCAGGGCGAATTCCGCAACGCTGTCGTAATTATCATATTCAATAAGCATCTGTTCATAAATATCTATAATCTTTGGCTTTATTTCGTCGGGAACAGATAAAGCAGTGTGCAGCATTAAATCGTTAAATTCGTTCTCGCCTATTATTTCTTTTATTCTTGTTGTTACCGAGCTGACAAAACGCACCGCATAAACCTCGTAATTCCTGTCCGATAAAGGTGATGATTTATGATATACGCCCATGCTGACAGGTGAGAGGTATCCGTCATGGACGAAAAAAGTACGCTCGGGAGTCGAGACCTGTCGGTCGCCTTTTACCAGATAACCTATTCCGTAATATTTTTCATATATGTCAAAAGAAGGCATGTAATTGGAAGCGGGTTTTGTTACATGCTCAACTCTGAACTTGTAGCCTTTTTTAAGAGGAATTGCCATAAAAATCTCCTTGTAAAATAATAGAAAATTGTAATAATTTAATCGGATTAATAATATAATGAATGTTTTTTATATAATTATATTATAAAATGTTATTAAAGAACAATGCAAGGAGAGAATAACATAAGATGAAGAATAAAAATATTTTTACAAAAATTTTCATAAAAAATATTCCATTGTTTTTTATTGAAATATTAAGTGCGTATATCGCAACAAAAGTATTGGTTTTGGGAAATACAAAAATATCGCAGGCGATAGACGCATTGTTTAATAATACAATTTCGGAGTATATCAATAAACAATTCTGGATATATGTTGCCGTTCTTGTTGTGGCGGGGGTTTTTTTTTACATATATTCAGACATATGCGACAAAAGTATTTGCGGTAAATATGCAGACTGATTTCAGAAGAGAAGCGGGAAAGAAGCTGCCGGAGCTTCAGTTTAAATATTTCGACTCGCATTTGTCGGCGAGAGTGCTTAATAATTTTATTGATGATGTGGCTAAAATTTCGGAATATTATTCTGAGCTTCTTCCTGATATAGTAAAAACAATAATAACAAGCGTGACGATTTTTATTACACTTATAAAAGTTGACCGAGTGACGGCACTTCTGCTTCTTGTTATTATACCCGTAATGGCGGTTATCACAAGTTTTACGGGAAATATGGTGTCAAAGCTTACAAGAAAACATACTGAATATAACGATGAAGTAAATGAACTCGCATATGATGCCATAAACGGTATCAGTGTTGTAAAAAGTTTTAACCTTGAAAATTATTTTAAAAATAACATAAAAAATACGTTAAAAACAATATTAAAATTTGAATACAGAAGAAATGCAATTTCGTCAATAGGCTGGGCTACGGGAAGCCTTGTATCTACGGCACCTTATATTATTTTGAGTATATTTGCGTTACACAGAGTTTTGTCGGGAAATATGACTGTGGGCGGGATGACATATTTCATACTTTTTATGGACAGGCTTTTGCAGCCTCTTGGAAATCTTCCGTATATGATTATTGACGCAAAAATTGATTTGGTTTCAAAAAACAGGCTCAAAGAGCTGATGAATTATCCTGTTGAAACAAATATGGAAAATTCCGAGGATAACACAGGAGATTTTTCTAAAAAATCCGATAACACCGGGAAGAACAGTAATATTGTAAACGCTGACAAAATCGGAAAAAACAATAATATTTTAAAAAATGATAACACCGGGAAGAACAATAACGTGGCAGTAGTATTTAAAGACGTTACATTTTCGTATGTTAAGGGAAATAATGTTTTAAAAAATTTCAATGTTAATATAGAAGCGGGAAAAAATGTAGCTTTTGTCGGTTCATCGGGCGGCGGAAAGAGCACGATTTTTAAGCTGATTTGCGGTTTGTATGAAGTAAACGGCGGTACAGTGGAGATTTTCGGAAAAAGAATCGGCGAAGAAAGTATTGATTTAATAAGAAAAGATATAGCACTTGTTTCTCAGGATACTTATCTGTTTCCAGAGACGATTGCGTGGAATGTTGCCTGCGGAGACGAATCGGTAAGTATGGAACGCATTATCGAATGTTGCAAAAAAGCAAGAATTCACGATGATATTATGAAAATGCCTCAGGGCTACAATACCGATGCGGGGGAACGGGGAAATATGCTTTCGGGCGGACAGAAGCAGAGAATAGCGATTGCAAGGGCTTTGCTTAAAGATGCCAGGCTTATATTATTCGATGAGCCGACAGCGTCCGTGGATATTGAAAATGAAGAAAAAATAAAACAGGCAATAGAAGAAATTAAAGAAAATCATACAATAATTACGATAGCACACAGACTTAATACAATAGAAAATGCAGACTGCATATATGTTGTGGATAACGGTGTTATAGCCGAAAGCGGTACGCATGGTGAATTGATAGCCGGAAACGGAATATATAAAAGGCTGTACGATACGAAAGATGAGGTGTCCTATGAATAATTTTAAAATATTAAAAGAGCTGATAAAAAGATTTCAGGGAGTCCGTGCAGTTCTTTATTTTGCGGAAATAATAGGAATGGGAGCTGCAGATGGAATTTCGGTAGTTCTGGTTTCAAGAATTATAGGTATAATTACGGACACTGCCGTGTCAAAAGGAAATTTGCGTGACACTCCGCTGGTAAAATATATAATTTATACAATAATATTTAAAATTATTATACAGACATTGCTGGCTGTTTTGTATAACGACGAAGCAAAGCGGACAGGTGCGAATATGCGTAATACTGTATACGGAAAGGCCCTGTCGCTTCCTATGGAATTCTATGACAATCATCATACGGGAGAATTTATGTCGAAACTTACATATGATACAAACATGGCATCTGGAGTGTTCGGTTCAAGAATAAGGCGTGTCATGATGCCTGTTATTATGGTTATTGTCTGCATAATACCTATGTTTGTTCTTTGCCCTCCTGTTACGGCGGGTCTGCTTGTTTTATGTATAATTTCGCTTACATTAAATTTTGTCATGATACCTGTGCTTGAAAAATACAGCCGCAAAATTTCAGATGCAAATAAAGAAATAAGCAAATCCGTAACAAATATGCTTCAGGGAATGGAAACAATAAGAATGTTTCCGCTTAAAAAAGTTATAAGCGATTCTTATAATAATGCCAATGAAAATTGCGGTAAAAACATGAAAATCCAGGGACGGACAGAGGCTTTGATTTCGGCGTTGAGAGCGGCATTTGACCTTATAGGGGCATTGGTTTTTCTTGCACTTGGAATATTATATACAACTAAAACAGGAGGAAAACTGGGAAATCTTATAAGCCTGTACTCAATATACGGAGCGTTTCAGTATAATTTTCTGCTCATGGGTGTGTATATACCGAGTCTGTCAAGCTGGCTTGTAAATGCACAGCGTGTTCTCGAGTTTCTTGATACTCCAAACGAGAATTTTTACGGCGAGGATAAAGAAAATGCAAAAGATAATATTTGTCAAAAAAACAGCGAAGCTTACCATACGGTAGAATTTAAAAATATAACATTCGGTTACGCGGGTAAAAATACAAATATATTTGAAGATTACAGTGCATTTTTTGACAGCGGAAAAAGTTATGCACTGGTGGGAGAATCAGGCCGCGGAAAGAGTACGCTTACAAAACTTCTGCTTGGATTTTATCAGCCAAAGAAAGGACGCATATTTATTGACGGAACTGACATAACGGAGCTCGGACTTGTAAATGTGCGTGATAAAATCGCATATATACCGCAGGAACCGTATTTATTTAACTGTTCGATTAAGGAAAATATAAGAATGGGAAAATTAAATGCTTCAGATGAAGAAATTTACAATGCGGCAAAACAGGCGGGGGCACATGATTTCATATCGGGGCTTGAAAACGGCTATGAAACGCCGGCGGGCGAACGAGGAAATACACTTTCGGGAGGTCAGAAGCAACGAATAGCAATAGCCAGAGCAATTCTCAAAGATGCACCTGTAATCATATTTGACGAGGCGACATCGGCGTTGGACAATGAGACGGAAAAATATATAAACAAAACTGTTATGTCGGTGAAAAAGGATAAGCTTATCCTTATGATAGCACACCGCCCGTCTACGATAGAGACGGCAGATTGCAGATTTGAGGTGTAAAAGAGCTTACTGACATTTAATGTGGCTAAAAAGGTGGAGTGTATATAAAAAAATACTGTTGTTTGTGAAAAAACTTACTGTTTATTACAATATGCTACAAAAAACTTGAATGTTTTGACTACAGGTGATATGTTTAATACAAATATAGTGTGTCTATCGGAAAATAAAAGGGTATTTTAGGAGGGGGTATATATGAATATAGCCATAACAGGAGATAAAAAAATAGCATTTAAAATTAAAAATGTATTAGAAAATGAAAAAATTGATAATATAAAAATAGACATTATTACATCTGAAGATTTTATTAGATTAGATGTTAATTTGTTGCAAAAATATAATGTTATATATATAAATGCAAGTGAAGATGAACAGGCTATTATGAAAAAAGCAAATGAATTGTATGAATATGACTACAAAGGCTTTATAGTTCTTATTTCTAATAATATTAATTTAGCGGTCAAAGGGTATGATGTTGGGGCATTTAAATATATAATATTAGATGATAATATTGTAGCTCAAGTTAAAAAAAGTATTGTTGATATTATTAAAATTAGGTGTAAAAAAGAAAACTATATTTTGTTAAATGATAATAAAGTAAAAATTAAAAATATTGTTTATGTTGAAAGCGATTTGCATAAAATAAAAGTGCATTTGTCAAATAAAAATGATGTTATACAATTAAATGGCAAGTTGGATGAATTTGAAAAAAGAATTAGCATGTACGGATTTATACGGATTCATAAAAGCTATTTGGTTAATTGGATATATATATTGAGTATATCAAGATATAATGCCACATTAAGTATTTATGATAATATACAATTACCAATTCCAAAGGATAGATATAAAGAAATAAAGTGTATTTATCAAATGTTGTTGGAAAAAGATTGTGTTTGAAAATTTGCCTGGTTATTCTGATTAATGCGTAAATTTTGCCGAAATATGTATATTGTGTTGACATAATTAAATGTAATGTTAAGCTGTTTTTAGAGAGAAAATAAAATCATGTGCATGATAACTTTTATAAAAGTATTTAAACTGTCTCTCGATAAATACTTAAGGTACATTAGAAAAATTAATTGAAAGGGGATAATTTATGCTAAAAAAAGATTTAATTAGAAAGTTGGGTGTTGTTTTTACGTCGGTTGTTTTACTTTGTGCAAATACAATTAGTGTTTTTGCCGAGTATAATGAAACAGAGAGAAGGTCATCATATGCAGGAAACACAAAGTTTTATTACCAGTTGCATATGGAAAATTTTAAAGCGACAGCTTCTTTGGATTCAGATTCGGAATGTGAGCTTTATTTATATGGATATGTAAAAGATTGTATCGGAGATTATTATAAGAATACATATACTTTTTCAGCAGGTGATCAGTGGGGGTGCAGTATATATGCTGGCAGAGATACTGCATTTTTAACATTAGAGTCATATGCGGAATATAGAGTTGATTCTGAAGACGGTGGGTGTTCAACAACGCTTACTTTACATGAATAATTAAAATATGGGTACATTACATGCACAATCATATATGATTGTGCATGTAATCCGAACAAGCGGAGGGATATTTATGAGCAAAAAAATAAAATACATAGTGGCAGCAGTATTGGCAGCAGTGGTATGTGTGGCGGTGATTTTTACAATTAACAGGAAGAAGTCAGGCATAAATATGAATGTAGGTGAATTGTCGGGTGATGAGCAGAATTATTGGAATCCTGATATTCACAGCATTTCAAAGGCGGAAAACGGATATTATTACCTGCATTATGACGGAAAGGACCTTTTAGTGAAATATTTTGACGAGTCATCAAAAAGGTCTGTTCCGGTATGTGCGAAAGCAGAGTGCAGTCATAATTCAAAAACGTGTAATGCTTGGCTGGATACCGATGAATATCTGAGTTCTCCGATTTATTATTACAAAAATAATATATATGTTGTACGTGTGGAAGGCGGAATGGCTAAGCTTGTAAGTATTAAGGCTGACGGAAGCGACAGAAAAGATGTTGCCAATTTGTTTGCAAATGACAGGATAACATCAATTTCTATGGTGTTTCATAACGGATATGTATATGCGTACGACCATATAGGTCATATAGGAAGCTCTGAAAGCGGTAAAGAGATAATTAAAAAAATAAATATTTTAGATGGAAACTCACAGGATATAGTCGAATATGAGGGTGAAAACAGTGCTGTGATGGGAGCGAGAAGTTACGGAGATAAACTTTTTTACAAAATTTTTCAGTATTCCGTAAATAAGCAGACATTAAAAGCCAATATGAATTTTCAACTTTATTATTATGATTATACCGACGGTGAGAATAAAAAGGTTTCGGATATGAATATATGTGATTTCTGTGTCGATGCTGACAACGGAATGTTATATTATTTTGTTGTTGGAAAAGGATTGTATTCTCAGTCGCTTGACGGACAGAATAATAAACTCATATACAAGGCGTCCGAAAATATGGTATCTGCGGTAATGTCATATGATGGCAGATATATTTATATGAGTAACGGCGGAATGGGAAGTACGACAGATTTATCTAAGACCGTTGAACGTGAAATTCAGGTTGTTGATACGACGGGAAAACAGATAGATACAATTAAGCTTGGAAATGAAATAGAGAATTTATATTTCGGCGATGAAAAATATTTATTCGGGACAAAGAGTGATAAGCTTGTTTATATAGATAAGAGCAGTCTCGGAAACGGTGCGTGTGTTTGGGAAAATGCGGAGTAGAAACTTATTATGGAAGAGTTTAAGAGGGTTTTTGGCATAAAATTTATAATGGTATTTACAGTGACAATGCTGTTAAATATCGGTTTGTTTGTATACAGCAGTTCCGAGGGTAAAAGTATGTCCGATATAAGGCAGGAGACACATTACCGTCAATGGATAATCGGAGAACTGTCGGATATGCAGCCCGAGGAAGCTCTGGAAATTGCCAATATACAAAGTGATTCCGTAATAAAACGTAAATATGACGAATTGGAACCGGAGGAGCAGACTGTATATTCAAGGCAGTTAAACAAAATAAAAGAACAATTAGAATACATAGTAAAATATCCTGAGAATATAAAAAATATACAAAATAACGCAGATACCCTGAAGAGTTTTTCGATATTTGCAGATAAAAAGTCATTTACATATAACAATATTCAAAAGACGGCAAAGGATTTCAAACGGGTAGAGGGCGTACAGGTTTATCTTACCGATAATAAAGCAGTAGACAGTTTTGTTACATATTATTATATCTATTATCTGTCATTGATACTTAATGTGTTTGTCCTGTATGAACTTTTCGGCGAACGGGAAAACGGAATGTGGTGCATTGTTCATACATCAAAAAGCGGCAGGGCAAAACTTGCGTTTAACAGGACAATGATTATTACAGCTTCTGCATTTATAATTACGGGAGTTTTGTTTTTTACAACATTTTTGACATCGTTTATATTATACAAAACGGCGTCAATTAATGCACCGATTCAGAATATTGAAAGCTTTTCGAGATTTTCATTGCCGATGAGTCAGCTTGAATATATAATATATGATTTTTTATATAGTTTTTGTGCAGTGCTTACGCTGACAGCGATTGTATGGATGGCATTTGTTTTTATAAGGCACCGCAATATAGCGGTTACGGTAATTGCGGTATTTATGGGTGTGGAAATGTTTTTGTATCAAAAAATACAGTCACAGAGCGTATATGGCATTTTTAAGCAGATTAATCTTATAAGACTGTTAAAGGTTAATGATATAATAAGCACGTATGCCAATCGCGGCAAAGGAACATTTGTGGTTTCCGAATCAAATATAATGCTGACAGTTACGACGGTGCTTTTTATTGCCGCATGTGCGGGAGGAATTCTTGGAACCGTATATATGAGACCGGAACAGAAAAAATCAGTGCTTGCAAGAATTGCGGATAAAATATGGGAAATGTATCAGCATTTATTGTCGGGATTTTCGATTACGGCAAAGGAATTCCATAAACTGCTTATAACAGGCAGAGGATTGATTGTTATAGGCGTGCTGGCGATTTTGGCGGTTTATTTTGTGAGATACGGACAAATGACATTTTCTGACAGCACAAAAGAACTTGATAATATCTATATTACCAATGGCGGAAAAGAATATCATTATATAACCGATATGGTTAATGAAAGATTAAATGATTATCAGAGTGCGGTTAAAGATGCACAAGATTGTATGGCTCGTTACAATGCAGGAGAAGCAACGCTTGAGGAGGTTACAGAGAGCTCATCAACAGTTTCGTTATATGCGGTTAAACTTGGCAGGGTATCAGAATACATGAAAAAACAGGAGTATTTGCAGGAAATTAACGAAAAATACGGAGTAGACGGCTACATGATTTCGGACAGGGGCTATGAGGAGATTTTTGGAAAATATTCGATTATAAGGGAGACTGTACTGTTTTTGGCACTTGCTGCCGCAATAATTCTTATAGTTGCTGAAAATATTGTGCTTGAATACAGAACGGGAATGAATTATATAATAAATGCCTCAAGGCACGGAAGATGCTGGATACAGATACACAGAGCTTTAACGGGTGCTGTGCTTACAATAATTCTGTTTTGCTTTATATACGGCATGGATATGTATACTATGTATACAATGTATGGTATGCCGTACCTTGAAGCTCCGCTTATGAGTCTTACTTTCATGGAGGGGTGTAATCCGTCTTTTACAATAGGGCAATGGATTATAATTCGTCTTGTAAAAAGATTTGTTGTGATTCTTGAAATATATATTGCCACATATGCCATAACAAATGTTGTTATGCGGAAGGTGACAGGCAGAAAGTAACATGTCATGAATTATTCTTGCCAATATACAAATCGGGGAGTATAATTAATTAAGAAAAAATTAATAAAATGTTAATAAACAAAGGAGCAAAACAAAATGAAAAGACGATGTATGGGGATTTTTCTTGTTCTGTGTATGACATTAAGCTTGTTGCCAGCAACGGCTTCTGCCACAGAAAACGGCGTTGCGATTAACGAAACAAATTTTCCGGACGCCTTGTTCAGGGAGAAAGTTGCGGAATATGATAAAAATAACGATGGCGTTTTAAGTGACACAGAAATATCAAATATTAGGAGTATTTCAATAAACGGGGACTCATCGAAAGGCGGAGATGTAACTGACCTGAAAGGAATTGAGTATTTTACTTCATTGACAAGGCTTCAATGCGGTCATAATAAAATTTCAAAGCTTGATGTTAGTAAAAATACAGCATTGACAGAGCTTTACTGCCCAAATAACGAGCTTACGGAATTGGATTTGGGTAACAATACAGCTCTTGGTCAACTTACCGTAACAAATAACCAACTGAAAGAATTGGATATAAGTAAAGATACAGCTCTTACTTATCTTGCTTGTGCAAACAATCAATTAAAGGAATTGAATGTAAGCAAAAACACAGCCCTTACAGAACTTAGCTGTTCGTATAATCAACTGACAGAGTTGAATGTAAATAACAATACAGCTCTTACAAGGATTGACTGCGGAAGTAATCAGTTGTCTGAATTAGATGTAAGTAAAAACACAGCACTTACTTATCTTAGCTGCGGAAGCAATGAAGGCAACAAACTTACAAAACTTGATGTAAGCAATAACACAGAGCTTACGTATCTTGAGTTTTGGCACAATGAGATTACATCTATAGATTTAAGTAAAAATACGGCATTAAAAAATCTTTCTTGTTATAAAAACAAATTGACAGAATTAGATTTAAGTAAAAATACAGCTCTTACTAATCTTTTGTGTGGTGATAATGAATTAACTTCATTGGATTTAAGTAAAAATACGGCATTAAAAAGCCTTGAGTGTTTTTCCAATAAGTTGACAGCATTGGATTTGAGCAATAATACAAACCTTGAGGTGCTTCGTTGTAACGATAATAAGCTTACATCGTTAGATTTAAGTAATAATACTTTAATAAATGGTTTTAGCGGTAAGTATAATATTTATAATATTACAGCCGATTCTGACCGTAGAATCAATCTTTCTGATTTGCCGGGAAGCTTTGATGTGAGCAAAGCAAGCAACTGGAAAGGCGGAACGGTAAGCGGTAATGTATTAACCGTTAATGAAAATGCAAAATCTGTTACTTATACTTATGACTGCGGCAGCGGTCAGTCAGTTGATTTTAATTTGAGGGTAACAGTTGATGAAGCTCCTGCTCATACACATACATACGGTGAGTGGAACAATGACGAAACAAATCACTGGCATGAATGTAGTGATGCTTCATGTACTGATAAGAGCGGAAGTGTAAAAGATTTGGCAGAGCATACTTTTGAATGGAAAGTTGACAAAGAAGCAACTGAAACAGCAACAGGACTTAAACATGAGGAGTGTTCGGTTTGCGGTTACAAACGCAATGAGAATACTGTAATTGAGAAAATTGAGAAAAATCCTGCTGACATCTCGAATAATACTCCTGCTCCTGTACAGACAGTTCCGGAAACAGGTGACAACAGCAATCTTATATTCTGGCTTGCTGTTATGTTTATAAGTGCCGGTTCACTTGTCGGTGCAACAGTTGTTTGCAAAGAGAAAATGTATTAAAACCCTAAAAGTTTAGAACAAAAAGTTAAGGCACAGCCGACAGAAGTTTTTCTGTAAGCTGTGCCTTTGTTTTCAATGAATTAATATATTTAATTTCAATGATTAATAATACATAGACATGTCACCTGATGTATTAATGAAAGCAAAAACATAAAATACGATTGTTAAGATTCCGAGGATAAGACCTACCAGAAGAGCAATCTTACATCTTTTGAGCTGTTTTTCATAATCATCGAAGTTTCCGATTTTGAAAGCGTTGTTACCCATGATAATAAATATTATTCCGATTACACCACATATTTTATTTAAAAATACGGCACACAATATACTCAGAGTAAGCCATGTGCCAAAAGATGGTGCATTCTGGCTTGATGGATATGGCGGACGGTTATATCCGTTATTATATTGATTATATCCGTTGTTATACTGGTTTCCGTACTGATTATTGTAGTTATTATAGCCATTGTTTCTATAACCATTATTGTAACCATTGTTGTTGCCGTAGCCGTTATTATAGCCGTTGTTGTTGCCGTAGCCGTTATTATAGCCGTTATTGTAACCATTGTTGTTGCTGTAGCCGTTATTATAGCCGTTGTTATTACCATAGCTGTTATAGCCATTATTGTAACCGGAATTGCCATTGTTGTTATAATAATTATTATATCCGTTGCCATAATTGTTGTTATTGGAATTATTGCTGCCGGAATTGTTATTGTAATAATTGTTGTCAGAAGAATTATTGCCGTCAGAATTATCGGATGTTGAACTATTGTTTGAATAGTCATCTGATGGTCTGTAATTGGCATCATATGTATCATTATAGCTGCCGTAAGTTCCGTTGCCGGAAGTATTATTACTATTATTCTGATTATTATTCTGGTTGTTGCCTGAATTATCATTAAAAGGATCTGGTGTATAGTTATCCATGAAACTCCTCCATTTCTGTATGATTCATACTATACTTAGAGTATAATAAATATAAGCTGTTACGTCAAGTTAAAATTTATTACTAAAAAGTAAAATAAAAATAGCATTTGCATGTAAATTGTTAAAACAAATAAAAAAATAAGTTTGTAAATTTTATAATTGCATGATATACTCATAATAACATTAATATGTTGATGACATAAAATATTGAAAATACAGGAGTAAAAATTATGCCTAATATACTAATTGTAGAGGATGATATAAATATTAATAACCTTCTTTGCGAGGTACTTAGGAAGGCAGGTTATATGTGTGAACAGGCATTTTCAGGAACGGAGGCAAAGCTGCTTCTGGATATAAAAGAAAAGGCTTATACGCTTGTACTGCTTGACTTAATGCTGCCTGGTGC
>OGND01000194.1_pt1 | contig 53589 bp, 39 predicted proteins | sample 1573381 | NCBI WGS metagenome assembly OGND01 (sample SAMEA2581989, study PRJEB24529) | metagenome | biome: Human gut stool | place: China | collected 2011
CATTTTATTTACTGCCAGAGCCGCTTAGGCTAGGCTAATTTTTAACGAACTATTGATGAATAGGAGTTTGTTTTTATTTATCACCTCTCTATTTAGTGTATCCCTTTCTGCGCAATATTCCATTGATTTAAGTAAAATACAATATCCTTCCATTGAATATTTAAAAATGGGAAATCCTGGACCGGCCGGTCAAGAGATAAAAGTGAATAATCTTTTCTTGACAAAAGGAGGAGTGCCTCAGTTGCCTGTAATGGGTGAATTTCATTATGTCCGTATGGATGAGCATTATTGGAAGGATGCATTGTTAAAGATGAAGGCTTCCGGGGTTAATATTGTTTCTACATATATTTTATGGTCTGTTCATGAAGAAACAGAAGGGAATCAGGTTTGGAGTGGGAACCGTGATTTACGGAAATTTGTTGAGTTATGTCAGGAGACAGGACTTCTGGTACATTTGCGTATTGGACCATATTGTAATGCAGAAATAGTTGATGGTGGCTTACCCGAATGGATTGTAAAGAATAAGAACTTTTCAGAAAGAAGTAACGACCCGCTTTATTTGGAGTATGTGAGAAAGTGGTATAAATCTATTTATGATCAGGTCAAGGGGTTATTGTACAAAGATGGCGGTCCGATATGGGCAATACAGCTGGAAAACGAGTATGTTACAAAAGGAATGGTAATATCTCATTTGATGAATCTCAAGAGAATTGCGGTTTCTTGTGGATTTGATATGCCTTTGTATACTATGACTCATTGGATGCAAAGTGATTATCCTAAAGGAGAAATAGTTCCTTATGCCGGATTTTATATTGAGCGTCCATGGATTGTGAATGGGAAAAACGAGAATCCTCCAACTGCATTTGAGTTCTTTACTTATAATCGCCTGGCCGATGATATTGGAACAAATAAAATAAAGAGTCAGGGCGACATTGAAATGCTGGATTATTCCAATAATGAATCTCCGTTTTTTACATGTGAGGTTGGTGTCGGTACAACCAATTTTTATGCTCGTCGTGCTGTTGTTCCGGAAGAGATGGCTGGGGCTAATATCACTTTAAGATTAGGTTGTGGAGTTAACCTTATGGGATATTATATGTATGTCGGTGGAACGAACCCGGTAGGAAAACTCAATGTTTTTGGCGAAGAACCTGAATTCAGTTATGATTATCAAGCTCCAATCCGAGAGTTTGGAACTCTTGGAGAGGTAATGAAAGAGACAAAGAAATTAAATTATTTCATGAATGATTTTGGGAAAGAGCTGGCTACTCAGGTTGCATATCTTCCCAAGGGAAATAATGATTATGATAATTTGCAATGGGCTGTCAGGACAGATGGCAACAGCGGTTATTTATTTTGCTCTAATTATTTGTATAAGCATGACAGACCTGAATTTAAGGAGGTGCAATTCTCTGTTAAGTTAAAGGATGAAACCATCGTTTTGCCAAAGAATAAAGTATCTATCAAAAATGGCAGTTATTTTATCTGGCCGTTTAATTTAACATTGGATAAATGCATTCTGAAGTATGCGACAACACAGCCAGTCTGTAAACAGATGCAAGGAAATGTCTTGAATTACTTTTTCTTTGCAGATGATGCTGTTAAAGCTGAGTATTTATTGCTGAAGGATAATATAAAGGATATTAAAGTATATAATGCAAAATGTAGATCAGTAGGGAAGAAATATTACATTGATGACCTGGATGAAGGTGAGCGAAGCGTTATTGATATCCTTCAGAATGATGGGAATCGTGTGCGGATAATTACTTTATCTGAGGCAGATTCTGATAATATATGGCATTTAAGGAATGAGAAAAAGAAGATTGATGTTGTGGCTCTGACAAAATCTGCTGTAACTTTTGATAATGATTCTATTTATCTGACAGATACTTTAAATCAGCAGACCATTCAGATTTTTGATAATCAAAAGGGTCAGTTTGTTACTAGTCGCTTTGATAGTTCAGGACAAAAACCATCTTTCTCATGTCAGGCAAGAGGTCCTATGGCTGAAGCTGATTTTATTTGTACTCCTGATGATAGTTTGATTCAGAAGACATTCAAGTATCAGTCCTTGTCAGGAATAAAGTCTGCGGTTTTGCGGTATAAAGCCGATAAGCCGGTTACTTGTTTTATTAATGGAAAGCAAATTAAAACTGAGAATCTTGATTCTTATGTAAAAGCAGACGTTGCAACATGCTGTTCGAATGGAAATAATCTGGTACAGTTCATTTCTTCAACAAAAAATAATATTGTTGTAGCCGAAATAGAAATTATTCAGAAGAACGGGACGCGTTTGCTGTGGAAGACTGATAATACCTGGACGGGATCTGATCAATCTGTCCCTGTGAAGGTCTTATCTGGTATAAAACCGGTAAAATATGACAGGAAAGAGCGTCTTGTGGAATATGAAATTAAAGTCTCTGATTGGGACCAAATAAAAGAGGAGTCGCGATTATACATAGACTTTGTAGGTGATGTTGCCAGTGTATTTATTGGTGATCTTCAAGTAAATGATTATTATTTTAACGGAGATAAATGGATACTGGGGGTTTCCAGATATAAAGAACTGCTCCGAAAAGATCCGATGATTATAAAGATTAAGGGCTTTGAAACTGGTGAAGAGAATATTTATTTAGAAAGAAATATTGATCGTAGTAAATGTGTGAATCCTCAAATAACGGATATTAAGTTGAAACGGGATTATACATCTTCTATAAGTATTTTTGGTCTGAATAAATAAAAACTGACTGATTAATTGAATTTAGTTGTAGTTTGAGGCAGGTATATCTTTTGACTAAGGTAAGGGATTGTTTTTCTTGATATAACATGTTGACGATTGTATGAATAACTGCTGATAGGTAAACAAAAAGGAATAAAATTATTGAATATATTAAAGGAAGATTGATTGAATGAAAAAGCAAATTATATTATCTGCATGTCTGTTCGCAGCAGGAACTCTGTCTGCCCAATATCAGATAGACTTGAAGAATATCAGTTATCCGAAGGTGGAATATATAAAAATGGGGAATCCGGGACCGTCCGGTCAGGAGATAAAGGTGAATAATCTTTATTTGACAGAAGGAGGAGTTCCACAGGTGCCGGTAATGGGAGAGTTTCATTATAGCCGGATGGATCCTCGTTATTGGCGTGATGCCCTGCTGAAGATGAAATCGTCAGGAGTGAATATTGTTGCAACTTATTGTTTGTGGTCACTTCATGAAGAGTTTGAAGGGGAATTATCCTGGAAAGATCATCTGAACCTGCATCGTTTTGTAGAACTGTGTAAAGAAGTGGGATTAAAAGTACACCTTCGCATCGGGCCCTATTGTAATGCCGAAATCCGGAATGGAGGATTGCCCGACTGGATTGTCGGAAATCATAATTTCCGGGCACGCTCCAATGATCCTCTGTATCTGGAATATGTGCGTCGCTGGTATGAAGCTGTTTACAGTCAGGTAAAAGGCATGATGTATAAGGACGGGGGGCCGGTTATAGCTGTACAGCTGGAGAATGAATATGTTGTTTCCGGACAGATTATTCCTCATCTGACTGCATTAAAGAATATGGCGGTCGAGATAGGATATGATGTTCCTATGTATACAATGACTCATTGGCTGGATAGTGAATATCCTAAAGGAGAAATTATCCCTTATGCTGGTTTCTATATAGAAGCTCCCTGGACAACTTCCGGGAAAAATGAGGTCCCTGTTTCTAACTTTGAATTTTTCACATACAATCGCTTGTCGGACAATATCGGGACAGATATTATTAAAATTGAGGGCGATGTGGAATCGTTGAGTGGGGAAAACAACGAATCTCCTTTCTTTACTTGTGAGGTCGGTGTAGGAAGTACTACTTTCTATCCGCGTCGGGCAGTTGTTCCCGAAGAATTGGCCGGTGAGAACATTAACCTTCGCCTGGGGTGTGGTGCCAATCTGATGGGATACTATATGTATGTCGGAGGATCGAACCCTGTCGGACAGAAACGTACATATCAGTCTTCCGGCCCTCGTATCAGTTACGATTATCAGGCTCCTGTTCGGGAATTCGGAACATTGGGAACAGTTATGCAGGAGACCAAGAAGTATAATTATTTTATGAATGATTTTGGACCTTCACTGGCTCCGGCTGTTGCTTATTTGCCGACAAGCAATCAGAAGAGAGAAAATCTGCAGTGGGCGGTACGCACAGATGGAAAGAGTGGATATCTGTTCTGTTCAAATATTTTGTATCGCCGCCATCGTCAGGATTTCAAGAATGTACGTTTCACGGTGAAACTGAAGGATGAGACACTGCGCATTCCACGGCAACGGATAACAGTTTCAGACAAGGCTTATTTCCTTTGGCCGTTCAATCAGTCTTTAGGAAAGACATTGTTGAAATATGCAACCGTTCAGCCTGTATGTTCGATGAAAGAAGGAAATGAAACCACTTATTTCTTTTTTGAGGATGATGGCATAGCCGGTGAATATTTCTTGTCAGCCGAGGGTATAGATAAGGTGGAGACAGTGCATGCAGCCTGCAAGAAAGAAAAGAACGGATGGTTTATCAATGCTCTTCGGCCAGGAAAGGATTGTGTGGTAACATTGAATTGCACGGATGGAAGTATTGTCCGTCTGGTGACACTTACGGAAGAAGAATCCGATCAGCTCTGGAAAGGAACGAACAACGGAGAAGACTATGTGATACTGACAACTTCTTCTTTGATATCTGACGGTAAAAAGATTACTTTGATTGACGAACAGTCTTCTGCTGAGGCGTGGATATACGGAAAGGGGCAGTTTAAGAAACGGACTTTTCAGGGAGAACCCAGAAGCTTGAAAGCAACTTTCCGCCAGCTTGCGCCAATGGATGGTGCCAAGGCTATTCGTCCGGTGGCAGGTGATCTTGTTTGCCGGGGATTTTATCTGAATACGATAGCAGAAGTGGAAAAGGCCTGGCTTCGGTATGTAGCGGATAAGCAGTCTTATTCGATGCTGAATAATCAGAAGGTGCAGGCTGAAGAGATGGGTGAATATTGGCGTGCTGATGTGACAGGTTTATTGAAGGCCGGTGGAAATGAATGGGCTTTCTCTGCTCCGGATGGAGTGATGGCTGAACTGGAAATTCTGCTGTCTAACGGCCAGCGGGTGGTTTGGAATACAGATGCGACCTGGACTTCTTCTGATAAACAGTCGGTTGTTACGGACTGTAATTTGGATAAACCTTCTATATTTGCAGAACAGGAGCATCTGGCTCTTTATGCAGTCAATGTTCCGGATGCGCTTCAGGGGGACGAAGAAACCCGGGCTTATCTTTCCTATAAAGGAGATGTGGCTAATGCTTATCTGAACGGTGCGTTGATAGGTGATTCTTATTATGATGGAACAGACTGGATTCTTAGTCCGAGCCGCTGGAAGGAATCTGCTGCAGTCAATCCGTTGATAGTTCGCATTCAGGGATTGAAATCTGCCGATGAACCGATTTATTTTGAAAAAGATATTCATCCGGCTGATTGCGTCAATCCGTCTTTGACGGGTGTTGAAATCCGTCAGGAGTATCGTTTTCCTATGTAACGGCTGGTGTTGGAAATATTTGTTTTTTTAATTGAACCATGAAAAAATACGGTTTTTTGTTAGGCATCGTCGGTTGCTTATGGGCAGTAAATATTACTGCTCATAGCCGCTTGAATCATTCTTATGCTGTAGCCTCGAATGTCTGGGAGGAAGGTCTGGGAAATCACCGGGCTGTGCTGAAGATCAATCAGGCAGCAGAAGTTGTAACCTTGAAGATGGAATGGAGGCGTCCGGACCGGAATCCGGAAGACAAACGTTTTCTGATTGTTAATTCCGTTACGGGAGATACAGTCTCTAATGTCAGGAAGATAAAGGTTGACAATGAGTCTTGTCAGATTCAGTTTGGACCGGTGAGTCAACCGGGGACTTACTATTTTTATTATTTGCCTTATCAGGTGCAGACTGGCAGCGGGGCTTATTGGAAAGGGTATTTGCCTGATACGGTGACCCTGGATAAGTTCTGGAAAGAACAGGCTTGTCAGGAAAAGAACTGCGTAGAAGCAGAAGTGGAACGTCTGGAGTCGAGAACCCGGTTTGACAGTTTTTATCCGATGGAGGTGATTGCAACCAGGCAAGAGATCGCAGATTATAGAAAACAAAATTCCTCAGACTGGTATGTCTTCCCGGAGGATAGAGAGAATCCCATCCGTATGCGGGAATATCTGCCGGCCAAATGGATGGATGTCCGTCAGGGGATGAGTTTCAGAGGAAAAGCTGCTCCCAATGAGTATTATGCGTTTCAGATTGGAGTATGGAGCCCGGAGATGCCGTTGAATATCGTGGATTATCAGGCTACTGATCTGACATGCGGAAAGCAACGCATTCCTGCTTCTGCGATAACCTGCTTTAATCTGGAAGGGGTTGATCCGAAGGGAGAGTCGTTTACGAGAGATCTGGGAATCAAGAAAGGAATGGTACAGCCTTTATGGTTTGGGGTTGACGTGGATGCATCGCTGGCAGAGGGAGTCTATTCAGGATTCATAACCTTGACAGACAGTCTTCACGGAGAAAAGAAAATACCTGTTTCCCTGCAGGTAGAAGGACAGATTCTGACTGACCGGGGGGATGGGGAGCCCTGGAGACATAGTCGTTTGAGATGGCTGAATTCAACTTTAGGCGAAGAAGATGTGCCGGTGAAACCATATACGGAGATGCAGGTAGATGGTTTTCGCCTGTCTTGTCTGGGCCGGCAGGTTGTGCTGGACAAGAAGAGCGGACTTCCCCGGCAGATTACTTCCTGGGGAACCGATATTCTGGAAAAGCCGATACGTTTTGTCGTAGAAACGGAAGAAGGAAGCAAGGTATATCAGGCACTTCCGCAGCTGGAGGAACAGACTCCGGCTCAGGTAAAAGGATATTGGAAAGCAGAAGATGCTGAGTTGTGTGTTTCTTTCAAGGGACGGATGGAGTTTGATGGGTGGATGAATTATGTGTATACACTGACACCCAAGCGCAATTTACACATAAAAGATGTACGGCTTGAGATACCGGTGAACAGCAGTGTCGGAACAGGATTTCTGGGAGCCGGTCTTCCCGGTCAGGAAACTCCGGAATGGTATGATGGGAAATGGGATACACCTGTAAAAGCCATCAATCATTCAGGTGTATCGATTCCGGTCAGCGAGAAAACGGACTGGTTATGGCCTTTCGACAGCTTCTGGATAGGTTCGGCTAAGGCCGGTATACATTGTGAGTTGCGAGGATCGTCCTATTCTGGTCCCCTGTTGAATGCTTATCATCCGGCTTATCCTCAAAGCTGGAGCAATGATGGAAAAGGGGGATTCCGAATCCGGAAATCGAAAAAGGAAACATTGGTGACGGTATATAGCGGAGAACGGAAACTGCAGGCAGGAGAGGCACTGGACTTTGATTTTGCCTTGCTTGTTACACCGGTGAAAGAATTGGATATCAGAAGTCAGTTTACAGACCGCTATTATCACAATGGACAATATCCGATTCCTGCGGAGGAAGACGTACAGGCCGGAGTAAAGATCATTAATGTACATCATGCCAATGAATTTAATCCTTATATCAATTATCCGTTCCTGACGAATGAAAAGTTGAAAGCCATGGTGAAGGAATGGCATGGAAAAGGGTGTAAGGTGAAGTTGTATTATACTTTGCGTGAGCTGACCAATATGGTGACCGAATTGTGGGCTATCCGCAGTTTAGGTCATGAAATTCTGCGTGGTGGAGATGGAGGAGGTTATCCATGGTGCAGGGAACATCTGGTAACGGATTATACTCCGCAATGGTACCATCATTTTGACAACGGTGAGGTGAACACGGGTGCAGATGCGGCTTTGCTGACCTCGGAAACGGATTCCCGATGGTATAATTATTATATTGAAGGATTGCGCTGGATGGTGAAGAATCTGGACATTGACGGTCTGTATCTGGACGATGTCTCTTTCGGACGGGATATCTTAAAGCGGATGCGGCGTGCCATGGACAGTGTCAAACCGGGATGTATTATAGATCTGCATTCGAATACAGGCTTTTCCCGCGGACCGGCCAACCAGTATGCTGAGTTCTTTCCATATATCAATAAAGTCTGGTTTGGCGAGAGCTTCCTGTATGATCAGATGACACCGGCCAACTGGCTGATAGAATCTTCCGGTATTCCTTTTGGACTGATGGGGGATATGCTTTACCGGGGTGGAAACAAATGGCTGGGTATGCAGTATGGTATGACGGTGCGCCATCCCTGGATGACAGAAGGAGTGGTGTGCGATCCGCGTCCGGTGTGGAAACTTTGGGATGAATTTGGAATAGCCGATGCCCGGATGACCGGCTTTTGGGAGCCGGAAGTTCCTGTTAAAGCAGACAGGGATGAGGTAAAAGTAACCGTTTATCAGAAGGCTGATAAGGTTTTGCTGTCACTGGGCAATTATTCAGATGACTCTCAGTCTGTTCATCTGGATATAGACTGGAAGAAGCTGGGATTATCTCCCAAATCTGTACGGATCGTTGCACCTGCAATTCCGGATTTTCAGCCGTCCTGTGAATGGGAAGCAGATGAACAGATTCGTATAGAGCCTAGAAAGGGCTGGCTGATTTATCTGGAGAAGAAATGAGCATATGGATTGTCTGATGGATATTCTATATTTAGGGATTGAATAACGTTTTTCAATGTAGATTTTTTTTCTGGGATGGATAGAGAGACATTCAGGCTGATGTCTCCTGTCCATCTTTTTATATTTATTTTTTTTGCTTTTAAGGGTTCATATATTTTTTCTATTTTTGTGCCTGCCATTTGCCGGATCTGTTAACACCCGGGTGGCTTGTAACAAGAGAAATGTAGAAAACAGAATGGAAAGCAATCATAAAAAACTTGTCAATTCCCGTTGGGCCTGCCTCATTCTTGCAGGTATGGTGGCCGTGCTTGAAGTTTGCTTCATGCTTGGCCAGCGCTATCTGATCATTCATGCTTGCAAGACTGCTTTTGGGGAGGCCATGACGGAAGAGAAAGATAAGTTCATCACATTGATTGTTTTTCAGTATGATTCCCGGAATACAGAAGATCCTGTACCTGTGACGGAATGCATGGAGTGGGGAAATCAGTATTATCTGACTCTGGAGGATTCCACCCGGTTCCGGCTGGACAGTATCTTTCAGGAAAAACTTCATCAGAAAGACATACCGGTTTTGACAGCTGTCGGTTGCAGGATGGGTGAGCAGTACATACAGGGTTCTTCGCTTCTGGCGCATCCGGATTATCTGGCGATCACTGAAAAGACCTGGAGAACCAGCTTTAAGGGGAAGCCGGATCTTACCTTGAAAGCATCAGTACATATTCCTGTTGTCTTGTTGTTACATCGCTGGTATACTTATCTTCTGTTGCTTTTGGGAGCTATCGGATGGCTGTATCTTGTCCGTCGGAAAACAGCGGACCTTCCGGTTCATCAGGATTTGACGGAGGAGATATCGGGAGAAGAAATCGTACCGGGATATTATTGGAATGACAGGCAGCGTAAACTTTTCCACGAAGGTCTTGCCATTGAATTGAAAGGAATGAGTCTTCTCTATTTCAGGGCTTTTATCCGAAACTCTGATTTCAGTCTGTCTTACGGGCAGATTGCGGAAATTCATCAGGCTGGCAAAGTGGAGAACAGTGTAGTCAAGACCCGGGCTTATCAGATCATTAAGCAGTTGAAGGTTTCTCTGAAAGAGTTGGATGTTGAAGTGAAGTCCATCCGTGAAGTCGGTTATCAGCTGCATTTTTCAGAAGCTTCTGTATCTTCTTCTAAATAAGCAAGTTACATCGTGCCTTCGTTCGGGCTGAATTGTGCGGTCGTTGCGGTCTCATCGTGCGGTCGATTGGGCTGGATCGTGCGGTCGATTGGACCGAAGTGTGCGGTCGTTGCGGCGCCGTTTTATATGGTGGGTATTTTCATCCTTTTATAGTTTTCCGGTCAAAGTCCGCAGACTCTGACCGGAAAATAAAGTTACTGAATTTCAAAGCTTCCTTTCAGGGGCAGGTTATCTGAAGATCCTCCGATCATGACATTGAACCGTCCCGGCTCAGCCGTGAAGTTCATGTTACGGTCATATATGGACAGATCCTGTCGTGTCAACTGGAAAGTCACTTCACGACTTTCGCCTTTCTTCAGGAAAATCTTCTGGAATCCTTTCAGACGGATCGGCGGAACTGCTACCGAACTGACCTCATCATTCAGGTACAGCTGTACTACTTCATCACCGTCCCGGTCGCCTGTATTGGTAACGGTACAGGTAATAGTCTGCATGACTTCATTGTCACCGGCCGGTTGCGAAGCTGCCTTTGTTGTTGCAGATAGCTTCAGATTACTGTAGGCAAAGGTGGTGTAGCTGAGGCCATATCCGAAGGTGTACAGCGGTTTTCCCGGACAGTCCATGTAATCCCGGAGAGTACCTTGCGAATAGTGTACGGGGATCTGTCCTACATGCCGGGGAACTGACATCGGCAGACGGCCGCTGGGGTTATATTCACCGGTCAGTACATCTACGATACCGTTACCTCCCTGTTCACCGGGATACCAGGCAGTGAGCAGTGCATCTGATACTTCTGAGGCCAGATTCATGTTGAGAGGACGGCCGGCAATATAGACTGTCACCAGCGGTTTCTCTGTTGCGGCGATGGCACGGATCAGTTTTTCCTGATCACCCAGCAGGTCGAGAGTGGCCCGGTCGAAGCCTTCTCCACATTCCATATCCGAAAGGATTCCGCTATTTTCCGAATCTACGGTAGCAGCTCCTGTATTGATATACTTTGTCTTGAAGTCGCGGGCACTGGAACCTCCTACAGCCAGAATTACCAGATCGGCTTTCCGGGCGGCTTCTACTGCTTCTTTGATATTGCTCTGGGTGGTGTCTCTTATGGCACATCCTTTCACATAGTCTATACGGACATCCGGCATCCGGTTACGCAAGGCGTCCAGCAGGGTAACCACCTTGCTGCGTTCCTGAGGAGCTGTATAGTCACCCAGATAGTTGTACATGACATCAGCATTCGGACCGATGACGGCAATGCGTTTCACTTTTCCAAGTGGCAGGATGCCGTTGTTCTTCAGCAGAACGGTTCCTTCGCGAGCTATTTTACGTGCCAGCATCCGGTGATCTTCGCAGTTAACCAGGCGTGCAGCCTCTTCGGGAGATACATAAGGCTGTTCGAAAAGCCCCATCCGGAATTTGAGACGCAGCACATTACTCACAGCACGGTTGATAGCGGATTCTTTGACCTTTCCTGTCTGTACGGCTTTTACCAGCTGGCGATAAGCATTGGCACCCAGGTCCATGTCGGTTCCGGCTTCTACAGCCTGGATAGCCGCATCTTCCAGGTTGGCAGCTACATGAGCACCGGCAATGCCGTCAATGCTGGCCAGGTCGGAATAAACAAATCCGTTGAATCCCCAGCGTTTGCGCAACAGGGAGTCGATCAGGAATTTATTGGAGGTGCAGGGAACTCCGTCGATGCTGTTGTAGGAGGTCATGACCGTAGCGGCTTTTCCTACTTCTACGGCCCGCTGGAATCCAGGAAGATATTCATCCAGCAAGGCCCGCAGTCCCATGTCTGCCGGTCCGCCGTTGTGTCCTCCACGGGGAACTCCATAGGCAGCTAGGTGTTTCAGGGTAGAGTAGACGTGACGTCCGTCCTTGAAGTCTTTGCCTTGCATACCCTGTACAAAAGCAGTACCCAGGATACCTGTCAGGTAAGGATCTTCTCCGAAAGTCTCTTCCACACGCGACCAGCGTGGTTCCCGTGCAATGTCAAGAACCGGACCATATCCTATATTGGCACCCTGAAGACGTGCTTCCAGTCCGATGACTTCTCCCATCTGCCGGATCAGAGATTCATTCCAGGTTGAGGCCTGTCCCATGGAAGTTGGGAATACTGTTGCTCCGATAGCCATGTGGCCATGCGGACATTCTTCGGCAAAAAGGACAGGAATTCCCAGGCGGGTATGCTCTACCGCATACTTCTGTAAGGCATTCAGAGCCTTGGCTGCCAGCCGGGGATTCAGTCCGGTTTCCAGAGTTTTCTGAGTCCACGGATCGGCACGGAGAACAGCCCAGTAGGAACCGATGGGAGCTTCGTCCATCTGTTGTCTGTATTTGTCCGAGATGGTAACACTGTCCGGACTGACTTTGGTGTACATTTCCCATCCCAGAGGACAGCAGATCTGTCCGATTTTTTCTTCAAGTGTCATGCGTCCCAGCAAGTCACTGACACGTTCTTCAATGGGAGCGGATGCCTGTCGGTAGACTGGTTCCTGTGCTATGGTCATTCCCTGCAGGCAACAGGCTGCTATAAGCAATAATGTTTTTCTCATCGTTGGTTGGTATTAATCTGAAAACGGAATGCCAGCGATTCGCATTTCAGGCCTTTGGGCAACTGAACTGTTACGCGGTTGTCGCGGCAGGTATAGCTCACTTTTTTACCGGTCTGGAGTAAGGTCATTTTGCCTTTCGGAAGGTTGCCGGTCCATGAAATCTCGTTGGGGAGTGTTTCATTTTCTTCTATGGTATAGATGGCATACAGGGTTTTTCCATCCTTGTTGGCCGTGAACCAGGTCTTTCCGTCGTGATAGACCGGAGTTGTCCGGGTGTTGTAGATAGCTTCCCCATTGCGGCGCAGCCATTCACCCACTTTGTGAAGCCGTTCCGTTACAGGCTGTTCAATGATTCCATCAGGGGTCGGTCCTACTCCCAGCAGGAGACATCCTCCTTTGGCCGTGATCTCTGTCAGCATGGCAATAACTTTCTCCGGAGACTTATAGGGAGCATTGGGAGTCCATCCCCAGTCGTTGCTCAGCGTGATACAGCTTTCCCACGGATAGTTGAGCTGCTTTTCTGGAATACCTCTTTCCGGAGTCTGGTAGTTTTCATTCCTGCCCCGGATGCTGCGGTCTACTGAGATCAGTCCCGGATGTTTCTGGCGTGCTTTCTCAAGAATGCGGTCCAGATTGATGTCATCGCCGGTTACCCATCCGCCGTCCAGCCACAGAATGTCAAAGCTGCCATAGTTTTCCATCAGTTCGTTCAACTGGTTTTCAGTGAACTCCTGATATTTTTTCCACCATTCCGGGTGGCGTTCCTTTTTATAGTTCTGGTTGCGGTTCGGGGTAGCGAAGTAGGGATTCCAGTACCAGGAACAATGCCAGTCGGGTTTGGAGAAATAGCATCCCGTCATGAAACCTTCTTGGCGGAAAGCATCGAATACATAGCGTGCCACATCTTTCTTCGGGTTATCCTTGAAGGCTCCGTGAGCAATGGAGAAGTCTGTGTAGCGGGAGTCAAACATACAGAATCCGTCGTGATGCTTGGAGGTGAAGATCATATACTTCATACCTGCATCTTTCATGACTTCAGCCCATTGCGCAGGATTGAAGTTGACGGGATTGAACTTATCTTTCAGCCCCCAGTACCATTGCTTGTAGGCATCATAAGTCATTGTGGTATCACGGGGAATCCACTCTTCATCTTCAGAGCAGATAGACCATGATTCTACAATACCCGGGACGGAATACAATCCCCAGTGGAACAATACGCCGAATTTCTGATCCTGCCATTTGTCCAGTTTGTCAAGAACTTGTTCGTCGGTTGGCCAGACATAGCCGGATGCTTCCGACTGCTGGTGTACAAACCCCTGTACCTGTTGTGCATACGTGTTCAAAGAGACAGCAGCTCCGACAATGCTGGCTGTCAAAAATGTTTTAATATTTTTCATGAAGATGTTTGATTAGATTTGCGCAAACAAAGTTAAAAAGAAATTTGGAGATTTTATTCTCTCCGTAAAGGATAATCACCTCTTAGATGCTCAAAAAGTGCAGGTTGGGCACGCAGACTGTCGCAGTCCCGATGAGGATTGTACTGTTGCAGGGTCCGGATATCTTCGTCTGCATCAAACAGAGACTGGTCAGGTACGGGTAAGGTAATCTGAAAGTCGGCAGGCAGTTGGAAGAAACGGCAGAAGGCTTCCAGTACCATGCGTGTAGCGTTGGCCTTTCCGTCAGCAGAATATCCGGCTATATGAGGAGTACCGATAAATACTTTGTCCAGTAGTTCCAGATTGATGTTGGGTTCGTGTTCCCACACGTCAAGGACTGCTCCGGCTATCTGTTTGCTGTCCAGTGCGTGCAGAATGGCACCGGTATCGATAACTTCTCCCCGTGAGGTATTGATAATGAAAGGACGGCGTGTCAGACTTTTGAAAAATGATTCATCAGCCAGATGATAGGTGGCATAACTTCCCTCCCGGATTAAAGGAGTGTGGAATGTCAGAATATCACATTCCTGTGCCAGGGTGTGCAGATCCGCAAAACCTTTTTCTCCGCGGTCAGCACGGGGAGGGTCATTGAGCAAAATCCGCATACCCAGCCGTTCACCCAGGTGCTGGATGCGGCTTCCTACATGGCCTACTCCTACAATGCCCAGGCAAGCCTGGTCCAGACGGATTCCTTTTTCCTGTTGGAGCAGGAGCAGAACAGAATGGAGATATTGTTCTACGGCTCCGGCATTGCATCCGGGGCAGTTACTCCAGGCAATACCGGCTTCCCGGCAGTACTCTGTATCAATATGGTCGAAACCGATGGTTGCCGTACCGATGAACCGTACCCGGCTGCCTTCCAGCAGCTGCCGGTTGCAGTGGGTTCTTGTACGGATGATCAGTGCATCTGCATCTTTTACAATGTCGGGAGTAAAGTCATGTCCTGGCAAATAGATCACTTCCTCTGCCAGGTGCGAAAGAGCTTCGCGTATATAAGGGATTTTGTTGTCTACAATTACTTTCATCTTTATTCTTTCCTCTTTTTGGGATAGTGACTGCGAAGGTACATACTTTTATTGAAAATAATTGGAGAGACAGGAGATTTCCTTTACCTTTGCTAAAAATATAATCTGGAAAAGTCATGAAGTGCCTGCATATCATCACTCCTGTCAAAGATTCGATCGACTTTACGCTTGAAACTGTTCAGGCAATTGTCAACTCTGAATTAAAGGTGCCTTTCACCTATACAGTCTATAATGATTTCAGTACGGAAGAGAATACCCGCCGGTTGGAAAAAGCTTCCCGTGAGATGGGGTTCCGGTTGGTCAATCTTTCGGATCTGACTGATCATCCTTCGCCTAACTATCTGCTGGTACTCCAGAAAACCCAGGAAGAAGCAATTGCTGCTGATGCCGGACTGCTGATCGTAGAATCGGATGTAGTAGTGAAAAAAGATACTCTTCAGGCGTTGTATGACGGAGCTTCCTCTTATGAAAAGTGTGCGATTGCTGCAGCGGTGACAACCGATGAGAAGGGAGTCATTAATTATCCTTACCTGCATGCTTTGGGCAAGGAAGGACAGGTGTATGCCGAGAAGAAACACTGCAGTTTCTGCTGTTCGTTGCTGACTCCGGAGTTTTTGCGGGCTTTCGATTTTCACAATCTGGATGCCTCAAAGAATTGGTTTGATGTAACGATTTCTCATGAGGCTTTGAAACTTGGATTCCGCAACTATTTGTTTACGACTTTGCCTGTATGGCACCGTCCTCACGGCAGCCGTCCCTGGAAACAGCTGAAATATAAGAATCCCTTGAAATATTATTGGCTGAAGTTTACCAAAGGCCTGGATAAAATCTGACAGATATGAGTTGGCTGAATCATCGTACACTGGTTCTTCATCCTGACTGTGAATCACTGAGGGATTTCATGCTTTCCGTGCCGGAACGTTTCGACAGGGGAGAGGGAACTGTTATTCATAAAGGACGTAATGAACTTCGGAAAATGAAGTACGGAGAGCAGGAGTTTGTGGTGAAATCATTTCATCGCCCTAATCTGATCAACCGGTTTGTCTATGGAATATTCCGTCCCTCCAAGGCCAAACGATCCTATGTCCATGCCGGTATGTTTCTCGAAATAGGTGTTGGTACTCCCCGTCCGGTGGGTTATATCAATGTACGTCGCGGAGGACTGTTTGACAGAAGTTACTATGTGACCTATGTTTCTCCCTGTCCTTATACATACGAGGCTTTGTTCAAACAGAAATTTTCGTATGAAGACGAAGTATTGAGCGAAGTGGGACGGATTACCGGAATACTCCATAACCACGGCTATGCACATAAGGACTATGGTCGCGGTAATATTCTGTTTCTGCATACGGAACAGGGGGTGTATCTGGAAGTGGTTGATCTGAATCGTCTGGCTGTCGGTCCGCTGGATATGAAAGCGGGCTGTAAAAACCTGGAACGATTGCCTGCTACTCCTCACATGCATCGGGTACTGGCCGAGGCGTATGCAAAAGAACGCGGGCTTGATCCGGAAGCATGTTATCGTCTGATGGTAGCTTACCGGAGTACGCAACCTGGAAAAATCGACGGACTTTACTGATAAATAGCCATGAATATAATAGCTGTGGTTGTGACCTACAACCGGAAAGAATTGCTGAAGCGAAACATCACGTGTCTGCGTGCGAATACTCCCGTTTCCTCTATCGTGGTCGTAAATAATGGTAGTACAGACGGTACAGGTGAATGGTTGGATGACCAGAAAGATCTGACTGTCATTCATCAGGAGAATGTAGGAGGTTCCGGTGGCTTTTACCGGGGCATTCAGTATGCATATCAGGCTGGTGCTGACTGGATCTGGTGTATGGATGATGACGTATTTCCCCGTGCGGACTGTATGGAGCATCTTCTGCCTTACACCCATGAATCCGGCGTAGGTATTCTTGCGCCCAGACGTTTGATGGAGGGACAGATCTTTACTAATGATTTCCAGAAAGTCAACCTGACCAATCCTTTTGCTTCCATGTATCAGCAGAAGCTGAAAGGCAGGGTGATTGATTCACCTGTGGATATCTGCGGAACAGCTTTTGAAGGACTCTGCATCAGTCGGGAGGCGGTGGAACGGATCGGGCTACCCAATAAAGAGCTGTTTATTTTTTGTGATGATACAGACTACTGCCTGCGTGCAGTCCTGGCCGGTTTCCGGATCTTATATATTCCCTCAGCTTTAATGGATAAGGAAAAGTTCTTTTCGGATGATGACTGGGAGACCCGGAGCCGTAAGAAAAAATGGAAACGCTTCTATCAGGTGCGGAATGCTGCCTATCTGAATCACCGGTATGGAAAGAACTGGGCTGTACGCTACCTGCGCAGCTTCCATGCCGTACTGGGCTATATAGTCATAGCGCTGGCCACAATACCCTTTAAGGATGTATATACCCTGGATGATGTGGCCAAATTCTGGAAGGCTTATCGGGACGGTATCCTGGAAAAGCTGGGAAAATTATAAAGCCTGCATATCATTCAGCCGTTTGTAATAGCCATTTTTGGCTAAAAGCTCCTCGTGCTTGCCGCTTTCCACGATTCTTCCCTCATAAAGTACGTAAATCTGGTCTGCATTCTTGATGGTAGATAACCGGTGGGCGATGGCAATGGTGGTACGTGTCTTCATGAGACGTTCCAGTGCTTCCTGTACCAGACGTTCGCTTTCTGTGTCAAGAGCAGAAGTAGCTTCATCAAGAATCAGGATTGCCGGATTCTTCAGAATGGCCCGTGCGATGGAGATACGCTGGCGTTGTCCTCCGGATAAGCGGCAGCCGCGGTCTCCGATGTTGGTATCGTATCCTTGTTCCGACTCCATGATGAATTCATGGGCATTGGCAATTTTTGCAGCTTCAATCACTTGTTCTTTCGTCGCGTTTTCTACGCCGAATGTGATGTTGTTGTAGAAACTGTCATTGAACAGAATTGCTTCCTGATTGACATAGCCGATCAGTGAACGCAGGTCGCTGATGGAAACATCCTTGATGTTGATTCCATCAATCAGAATCTCTCCTTCTTGTACATCATGGAATCTCGGCAATAGATCAACTAGGGTAGATTTACCCGAACCGCTTTGGCCGACCAGAGCAATGGTTTCTCCTTTCTGGATGCGAAGGTTGATATCATTGAGGACCTGTGTTTGTCCGTTGTAGCTGAAAGAAATATGGTTGAACCGGATTTCTTCGTTGAGTGCTGAAAGATGTGTAGGGTTTGCTTTTTCCACAATCGGATTGGGCGCTTTCAGGATTTTATCTACACGTTCCATGGAGGCCAGACCACGCGGAATCATGTAGCTTGCTTTTGAGAAATCTTTCAGCGGGTTGATGATGCTGTACAGGATTACCATGTAGTAGATAAAAGTGGAAGCATCAATGGAAGAATTGTTTCCAAGAATCAGAGAGCCTCCGAACCAGAGGACGAATACAATCAGTACGGTGCCCAGAAACTCACTCATGGGATGTGCAAGAGCCTGACGGATGGAGACACGGCTTGTTGCATCACGATATTCATTGCTGCATTTATTGAATCGGCTGATCATTTTTTCTTCAGCCGTAAATGCCTTGATGACACGCAGTCCTCCCAGTGTTTCTTCCAGCTGAGACATGGTTTCTCCCCATTTTTCCTGAGCTTCGAGTGACTGTCTTTTCAGTTTGCGGCCGATCTTTCCCATAAGCCAGCCCATAGTTGGCAGAACCAGAATGGTAAATACCGTAAGCTGCCAGCTGATGATCATCAGTGTGGCAAAGTAGGATATGATCAGAATAGGGTTTTTGAGCAACATATCCAATGAACTGGTAATGGAGTTTTCAATTTCTGCTACGTCACCGCTCATACGTGCAATGATATCTCCTTTTCGTTCTTCCGAAAAGAATCCTAAAGGCAGATAGCTCACCTTGGAATAAACCATAGTACGGATATCACGTACGATACCGGTACGCAGAGGGACCATGACAGCTGTGGAACCGAAATAGCACGCTGTTTTCAGGAAGGTCATCCCAGCCAGGAATAGCCCGAGGAACAATAATGTTGTAGAGGGCCCGAATGCATCGATCAGCTGGTTAACGTAATAATAGAAATTATTGATAGCTGTTTCTTTCAGGGAGTCAACAGACCATTCCCAGTCCATATACTGATAGACTTTTTCCTGTGCGTTGGTTTTAAACAGAATATTCAGGATTGGAATCAGCAGAGAAAAGGAAAATACATTAAAGACAGCTGAAAGGATGTTCAGCACGACAGCCCAGCAGACGTATTTCTTGTAGGGCGAAACAAATCGCCGCATGAGTTGGAAGAATTCTTTCATAATCAAGGAATGTAACTACTTGTATGCTGCAAAGATAGTGTAAAATACCTTAGCTCCGCTATTCAGTCTGTAAAAATTACGGCGGGTTCGTGGCAGGATGTCATATTTTTTGTAGTTTTGTCCTTTGTTATAATCCGATAGACTGAATGAATATTTTATACCGCATACTATTCGCTTTTTTATATTTGTTGTCTCTGCTTCCGCTGAGGCTTTTGTATTTATTGTCTGATATTCTGTTTTTCCCTTTGTTCTATGTTGTGAAATATCGTCGGAAGGTTGTGGAAAAACAGCTGGCAGAATGCTTCCCGGAAAAGACAGTTCGGGAAAGACTGGCTGTCGAACGGCAGTTCTATCATTTCTTCTGTGATTATGTGATGGAAGTAATTAAGATGTTTTCCATTTCACGGGAAGAGATGAAGCGGCGTATGGAATTTACGAATCTTGATGAGGTGCGTGCTGATCTGGAACGGGAAGACAAGAAGTTCTGTTTTCTTTATTTGGGACATTACTGTAATTGGGAATATATAGCTTCATTAAGCAGCTGGATACCGGATATGCACGGGGGACAGATTTACCATCGTATTTATAATAAGGCATTTGATGAACTCTTCTTGCGGTTGCGTGGACAATTTGGCGGAGAGTCCATTCTGATGAAGGATACCCTTCGCCGGATTCTGACCCTGCGGAAACAGGAAAAGAAAGTTATGATCGGATTTATTGCTGACCAGTTGCCTAAATTGGAAAACATGAATCACTGGACGCATTTCCTGAATCATGAAACTTCTTTTTTTATCGGGGCAGAACGGATTGCCAAACAGGTGGACGCTGCTCTTTATTACGTGGATGTAGAGCGGGTGAAACGCGGATATTATCGGGCTACTTTCCGCTTGATGACTCTTCATCCGAAAGAATATGCTGATTATGACCTGACCGACTGGTATGCCCGTCTGCTCGAAGAAAGCATCCGTCGTCGGCCTGCCTACTGGCTTTGGACGCATAAGCGTTGGAAGCGTACCAAAGAACAGTGGCTGGAATGGAAGCAAAGCAACGCTTAGGCGGACTCTGAATTTTTGCCGGCTGCAGCCGGTTTGTCCGGTCAGGGGATGCAGGGAATAAAAGGCTTCCAGAAATTCATGCGGCTTTTGTGCATAAATCCATGGCATCCCATGGGTAGTTCTTTATGGTTGAGAGTATAGCATACTCGCGGTTTCAGGTCGAATGCAAATTGAATGGCAGTTTGAACATCGGGATAATGAAGCTCCTTCGGAATCAGTGCCCAGAAGATATCTTCGTTATGCATGGAGTCTGTCCGGGCGTTGAAGTCCGCGATTTCCTGGGCATATTTTCGGCATGCCTGAATAAAGGAATCTACCTTTCGAAGGCACAATCCGCCGTTCCCGATTTTGTCATACATCTGCATGCGGGAAATCTTTTCAGGAGAAGAAAACAACCATTTTTTTAACTGAATAAACTGTTTCATCGGGAAATGTCTGTATCTGGGGCGTGTAGGCCAGGGGGCCGCAATCAGATCGTAACCTTTTTGGCACCAGGCTGACAGGTCGTCACGGAAGATCCAGGCATCTGTATGGCAAATCAGAATATATTCACAATCCGAAAACAGCTGATAGAAAGCTTCCGACATCATCATCTCATTATATCCGGCAATACCTCTTTTTGTGCCTAGCCAGTCGGTAGAAACACTGATTGTTTCAGCTTGTGGGTAAGCTTGTTCATATGCGGAAATGTTCAGTCCTTCAGGTTTGAGAAAAACTACAGGATAGTTTGATAGCTTTTCCATGTTATTGGCCAGGGCAGCTTTCTCCCAGTCCTTCAGTGTTTCTTTATAGAACGGTATGATAATTTTTACGGAGTATTTCATCTTTCTGTTTTTGTTAAGTTTCTTTGTTTAGGCAGTAGAATTCGTTTGTGTTTGAAAAGGTGTTTTTGCATTCATTTTTGCAAAGATATAAGATATTCATATAAAAGCGCTATCTTTGTCTGGAAACATTTCATTAATAGATTACCGTTTATTATATGTCTGATCATCTATTCTATAAATTGCGGAGTGGGAAACCGGTGAAGTTTCTCAACTTCTTGCAGAAGTTTATTGGTCTGGCCATACCGGATGCGTATTATCGTTTCCGTCGTAAAAGCATGCTGGAAGCTGCACGGAAACGACCGGATTATGAGTATCTCAAGCAGCGGGTGGATTATTATATGCGGATCACTTCCCCGTGGACTATTTCGATGGAAGATAAGCTGACTCGTGACCGGAGTTGGATTCATTATACGGGAGCTCTTGGAGATTACCGCCGTAAGATGTTTCATACTGCTTATTATTTTGATCAGCATGATGTAACCCGTTGGTTTCCTCCTCGGTTGCGTTGGAATTTCTGTCCGGGGGATGTTTATTTTACCCCCAAGGAACCAACTATTGTAAAGAGCCGTTTGCTTTCGGAAGATAATACGAACTCGGTGGTGTTAAAACTGGATAAGTTGCGTCATTTCATGTATGTATATGATACGAAGCCGTTCCGCGAGAAGAAAGATTGTGCTATATTTCGGGGGAAGATCCGTCAGAGCCGCCTTCGTACAGCCTTTTTGCAACGTTTCTTTGGTCATCCGATGTGTGACTGCGGTGTGGTAGGGCGGAATGAAGGATGCCCTGAGGAGTGGATGACAGATAAGAAAACCATTCGGGAACATTTGGATTACAAGTTTATCATAGCTTTGGAAGGAAATGATGTGGCTTCGAATTTGAAATGGGTCATGTCATCTAATTCTCTGGCAGTCATGACCAGGCCAACTTGTGAAACCTGGTTTATGGAAGGACAGTTAATACCTGATTATCATTATGTGGAAGTGAAAGAAGATTTTTCTGACTTTGAGGACAAACTTAAATATTACATTGCTCATCCGGAGAAAGCAGAGGAGATTATAGCACATGCGCATGAGTATGTATCTCAGTTCAGGGATAACAAGCGTGAGGAACTTCTTCAATTAATGGTAATGCAGCGCTATTTTGAAACCAGCGGGCAGTTGTAAATTTATAAATCCTATAAGTTATGAAGCAGATTGCTGATGAAATCTCATTGATTATTACAACCTATAATACACCTGTTTTTTTAGAGATCGTATTGAAAAGTGTGATGAAACAGCAGGTTTTTCCTTTAGAAGTTATAGTCGCAGATGATGGCTCCGGGACTCCAACCCGTGAATTGATTGAGCGTTATCAGAAGGTCTTTCCTGTGCCGCTGATTCATTCGTGGATTCCTGATGAAGGTTTCCGGGTCTCAAAAGCACGTAATGTAGCAGCAGCTCGTGCCAGGGGAATTTATCTGGTTATGATTGATGGTGATATGGTGCTTGGGCGTCATTTTATTGAGGATCATCGCACCCTGATGAAGCGGGGATACTTTACGACCGGAAGTCGTGCACGTCTGATGAAGAAAGGAACAGAGCGGATCTGTAAGAAACTTTCTCCAGATATCACTTTTTGGACACCAGGACTGCGCCGTCGGCTTGTGATGCTAAGGCTGCCATTTTTACACCGTTTTATTAAGGGAAACAGTGGATTAAAACGTGCCAGAAGCTGTAATATGGGAGTGTGGAAAGATGATTATATTCGGGTGAATGGATTCGAAGAAAACTTTGTTGGCTGGGGATTTGAAGACTGGGAATTCTTTCAACGGCTTTATAATTGTGGACTGGTGCGCCAGAATGCCAAACTGATGGCTCCGGCTGTTCATCTTTATCATCCGGTAAAGAATGCTGATCGTGCACCTTTGAATGAACAGATGTTGAAAAATACGGCTGCTACGGGAAAACAACGGGCAGAGAAAGGAGTGGATCAGTATCTGGATCTGTCGTGTAACCCATAATCTTTGTAGATACTTATGATGAAGAAACAAGATAAATACGCGTGGCTGTTGGCCATTCTTTGTGTGGCTTCCCTGTTCCTTTTTCTTGGAGAAGCCTTGTTTAATACTCGGGGAGAACCTCGGGAAGCAGTAGTTGCTCTGTCGATGCTGCAGGATGGTAATTGGGTTTTACCTGTCAATAACGGAGTAGATATGGCTTATAAGCCACCTTTGTTTCACTGGTGTATCGCTTTGTTTTCTACAATTGCCGGGGGAGTGTCGGAATATACTTCCCGCATGCCGTCAGCTGTTGCACTGGCTTTGATGGTATTGGCTGGCTATGGCTTTTATGCTCGTCGGCGGGGTAGTGAACTTGCTTTTCTGATGGGGCTTATTACATTGACTAATTTTGAGGTTCATCGGGCAGGAACAAATTGTCGGGTAGATATGTTGCTGGCAGCCTTGATGGTGATGGCTCTTTACCAGTTATACCGGTGGGGAGAAAAGGGGCTGAAAGGAGTTCCCTGGCTTGGAATACTTTGTCTGAGCGGAGCTTTCCTAACCAAAGGTCCGGTAGGAATGGCTTTGCCTTGTCTTGTTACAGCTGTATTCCTATGGATCAGAGGTATGCATTTCGGCCGGATTTTTCTTTCTTTCCTGGGGATAGGGCTGGCATCATGCGTATTGCCGTTGGTATGGTATGTAGCAGCTTATCAGCAGGGAGGAGAAGAGTTCCTGCAGCTGGTGCTGGAAGAAAATGTACTTCGTCTGCTTGGCAAGATGAGTTATTCTTCTCATGAAAATCCTGCCTACTATAATGTGATTACCGTTGTAGCCGGTTATGCTCCTTATACCTTGTTGGTGCTTTTGTCTCTTTTCTTTCTGAAGTATCACAAGGTGTCCGGTAAACTGTCCGGATGGTGGAACCGCTTCCGTACTTATATTCGTGAGATGGATGATGTTCGTCTATTTTCGTTGCTTAGTATTGTTTTGATTTTTGTGTTCTACTGCATCCCTAAAAGCAAACGTAGTGTGTATCTGCTGCCGATCTATCCTTTCCTGGCTTACTTCCTGGCAGAGTACTTGCTCTATCTGAACCGGAACCGTACACAAGTGGTCAAGATTTTCGGAAGTGTAATGGCCGGGCTGTCATCTTTGTTATTACTTGTCTTTTTTGCACTTCGGATGGGATGGGTTTCTGACACCATTTTCTCAGGACGTCATGCGGCACAGAATGTAGCGTTTCTGCATGCACTGGAAGAGTTGCCGCTAGGTTTGGTGTCCTGGGTATTGCTGGCGGCAATGATTGCAGCTATAGGCTGGTTCTTCTCTTCGTTGAAGAAAGATGTTTCTGCGTCTGGCTTACCCTATTCTGTTATTGGGGTTATCTTTACGGTGTTTCTGGGACTTGATGGACTTTTCCAGCCTGCTGTTCTGAATGTGAAGTCCGATAAGCCTGTGGCAGAACGTATTGAGGGTATTGTTCCTGAAGGAAAAATTTATTCCTATCGAACAGATATTACTCCAGGCAACCGAATGCATCCTTTTACGATTAATTTCTATTTAGGAGATCGTGTGATGCCATTCGATGTCTTTGAGCCGGAAAAAGGATTTCTGATTGTAGGTAATTCAGAGATCGAAGACTTTGAACGGGCTTATCCCGATTATCAGGTAGAAGAGATTTTTGATAGTGGTCACCGCAGTTGTGATGATCATAAAATCCTTCATTTCTATCGGTTCTGGAAACATGGTGAGTGAACGGAAACAACTGGGAGGACAGGCGTTGCGTTTTGCTCTTGTAGGGGTAATCGCAACACTTCTGCATTATGGAATTTATTATTTCCTGCAGCGGGTGATAAATGTCAATATAGCCTATACGATCGGATATGTATTGTCATTTCTGGTGAACTTCTATCTGACAGCTTATTTCACTTTCCATTCAGCTCCATCGTGGAAGAAGCTGACAGGAATGGGAGGAGCGCATGCAGTAAACTATTTGCTTCATCTGGTTTTGCTGAATCTGTTTCTCTGGTTGGGGGTTCGGGAAGAATGGGCTCCGTTCCCTGTATTTGCCATTGCGGTGCCGGTTAATTTCCTGCTGGTACGTTGGGTGTTTAAGGAAAAGAAAAAAGGAGATATGCTATGAAACTGGTAATTGTAGTACCTTGTTATAATGAAGAAGAAGTGTTGTCTGAAACCACTTCCCGTTTGTCTGCTGTGATTCAGCGCATGGTAGAGGAAGGCAGGATCACAGAAGGGCAGATCTTGTATGTAGATGATGGAAGCCGGGACAAGACCTGGAGCCTGGTAGAAAGTCTCTCAACTGCTTATGCTTGTGTATCCGGACTCAAGCTAGCTCATAATGTCGGTCATCAGCAAGCTCTGTGGGCCGGCTTGGAATGGGCTGCTGTGCATGCCGATGCTGCTGTTTCTATTGATGCAGATCTGCAGGATGATGTCGAAGCTATTCCCTTGATGGTAGATTATTTCAATAAGGGTATTGATATTGTTTTCGGAGTCAGGAAGGAGCGTAAGACTGATACCTTCTTCAAAAAGCATACGGCACAGGCCTTTTACCGGCTGATACGTGGCTTAGGAGGAGATATCGTTTACAATCATGCTGATTTCCGGCTGATGAGCAAACGTACGTTGCAGGCACTGGTCTCTTTCCCGGAACGTAACTTGTTCTTGCGGGGAATGGTTTCCTCATTGGGATATCCTTCTGCCATTGTTTATTATAACCGTAGTCCTCGCTTTGCGGGTGAGTCAAAATATCCTTTCAGTAAGATGCTCAGTTTTGCACTTGATGGGATTACTTCTTTTTCGGTACGTCCGTTGCGTTACATTACTTATCTTGGCCTTGTGTTTATACTGATAGCCCTTTTGGCTATTGTATATGGAATCTGCTCGTTTGTAGAAGGTACGGCAATTCCGGGATGGACTTCTTTGCTGGTTTCCTTGTGGTTTATTGGCGGAGCCATTTTGTTAGCCTGTGGAATAATTGGCGAATATGTGGGTAAGATCTATAAGGAGGTGAAACGGCGTCCTCGTTATTTTGTGGAAAAGACTATTCTTCCGAAAGAGAAAAACTGAAATGTCAGCGTATTTCTCTTTCTGTCGGATATGGAAGAGAGAATATGACTCAAATATAAAAAAAGAAACAGCTTCACAATACATCGTGAAGCTGTTTCTTTTTTATTTAGGATATACAGTGTGTTATGCGTTCTTGTTGGCACGCTTACGTTCTGTTTCATCCAGAATCACTTTACGCATACGCATGCTCTTCGGAGTAACTTCTACGTATTCATCTTCTTTGATGTATTCCAGAGCTTCCTCCAGTGAGAAGATAACCGGCGGGATGATGCGGGCTTTATCATCAGAACCGGAAGCACGCATGTTGGTCAGTTTCTTTGATTTGGTTACGTTGATCACCAGGTCATTTTCGTGAACATGCTCACCAACTACCTGTCCGGCATACACTTCGTCCTGCGGATAGATAAAGAATTTACCGCGATCCTGCAGTTTGTCGATGGCATAGGCAAAAGCTGTTCCGCTTTCCATTGCAATCATGGAACCGTTGGTACGGCGAGGAATTTCTCCCTTATACGGTTGATATTCCTTGAAGCGGTGAGCCATGATAGCTTCTCCCTGAGACGCAGTCAGAACATTTGTACGCAGACCGATGATACCGCGTGACGGCATGTCGAATTCAATGTTTACACGGTCACCCTGAGTTTCCATGGATACCATTTCACCTTTACGGCGGGTTACCATATCGATCATCTTGCTGGCAAACTCTTCCGGAACACTGATGGTCAGTTCTTCGATCGGTTCACATTTGACACCGTCAATTTCCTTAAAGATAACCTGAGGCTGGCCTACCTGAAGTTCATAGCCTTCACGACGCATGGTTTCAATCAATACAGATAAATGAAGTACACCACGTCCGGAAACAATCCATTTTCCATCTTCATTTTCTGTCTTGCGAACGCGCAGAGCCAGGTTCTTGTCCAACTCTTTCATCAAGCGGTCGTGAATGTGACGTGAAGTCACATACTTTCCTTCTTTTCCGAAGAACGGAGAGTCGTTGATGGTGAACAGCATGCTCATGGTCGGTTCATCAATAGCGATCGGTGGCAACGGTTCCGGGTTTTCAAAGTCGCAGATGGTATCACCGATTTCGAAACCATCGATACCTATAATGGCACAGATATCACCGGAAGAAACCGATTCTACTTTCTTGCGTCCCAATCCTTCAAATGTATGTACTTCCTTGATCTTTGATTTAACCAGCGTTCCGTCACGTTTTGCCAGAGTGATGTTCATGCCTTCACTGATAGTTCCGCGATGTACACGGCCTACGGCAATACGTCCGGTATAAGATGAATAGTCAAGTGAGGTGATCAGCATCTGCGGAGTACCTTCCAGTTGCTTCGGAGCCGGGATGTATTTCACGATGGCATCCAGCAGCGGAGTGATGGTACCGGTCGGAGTTTTCCAGTCTTCACCCATCCAGTTATTCTTGGCAGAACCATACAGTACCGGGAAATCCAACTGATCTTCCGTCGCATTGAGGCTGAACATCAGGTCGAATACCATTTCATAGACTTCTTCCGGACGGCAGTTCGGTTTATCAACCTTGTTGACTACTACAATCGGTTTCAATCCGATTTGTAGTGCTTTCTGGAGTACGAAACGGGTCTGTGGCATCGGACCTTCAAAAGCATCAACCAACAGGATACATCCGTCAGCCATGTTGAGGACGCGCTCTACTTCTCCACCGAAGTCAGCATGCCCCGGAGTATCGATGATATTGATTTTAGTACCATTGTAATTGATGGAGACATTTTTTGAAAGAATGGTTATACCTCTTTCACGCTCCAGATCGTTGTTATCCAGAACCAATTCGCCATTGGTCTGATCGTTGCGGAACAGGTGTCCCGCCAGCATCATCTTGTCCACGAGGGTTGTTTTACCGTGGTCAACGTGGGCAATGATGGCAATGTTTCTAATATCTTGCATACTATACCTATATATTTGGACGCAAAGGTACGATTTTTCCTCTGATTTTTCATGCGGAACAAATGGTTTTTTCAATTTATTATAAGCTTGTTCCGGGGTTTTGCCTTTTCAGGCTACCTGAGCCAGGTAGCCCGTTTCCACAGATATTCCAGCGGACCGTGGTCGTGATGCTTCATCCACCAGTCACAGCATTTCCATTGCAGGAAGAAAAGAACGATTCCTGTCAGGCAGCTGGCCGTGATGGTGAGATGGCTGTGCAGTCCCAGTCCCCAGTGGTAAAAGAGGAAAGATCCGATGATACTCTGGGTGATATAGTTGGTCAGACTCATTTTGCCGTATGGAATGATTTTTCGCAGCAGAGACTGCATACGGGTACGGTAATACATGAACAGGACACCGGATACAAGCATCAGCATGAAAGCAAAATTGGCAAGTGAACTGATAATCAGTGAGAGGGGAACCAGAATGGATCGGTTTTCAATGAACTGAGGAAGCAGATTATTGATTCCATAAAGCGGGAAAAAGGCTATGATGGCACCAGCACAGATCTTATTCCATACGGGTAGTGCTTCCTGGAGGAACAGACGGCGGCGTCCGGCAAGCATGCCCAGCAGGAAGAGAGCTGTAGTCTGGAAGACACGTCCGTGATCCCATGCCCATGCCAGGCTGGCTAATTGTCCTTCCCAAAGGTTGGTACGCAAAGTTTCCAGAAAAGTTCCGTTCATCTGTGACTGGTAGGTCGTCATCCAGAGTTCACGGGTTGGAATCGTCAGCGGTGTATAGGTGGGATCGAAAGTTGCCCGTAAGGTATAATAGAGGGGGAGAGGCTGGATCAGCAACAGACAGGCCAGTATCAGGACGGTCTTGTCGGATAAGCGGCAGGTCGGAACCAGAATGAAGCCTACCAAAGAATAGAGAACCAGTACCTCTGCCGTAAAGAATGAGGCATTCAGGTTGCCGAACAGGAACAGCAGAATCAGGCGCCAGCAGAAGCGTAGACGGAAATCTTTGCCTTTCATTTGCTGATTGTTGTCTTGGATGAAAAAGCTGAATCCGAATAACAGAGCGAATACAGCATAGGCTTTTCCTCCGAACATGAAGAACAGTCCGTCCCAGATTGCTTTGTCCGTGAAGTTCAGCCAGGCACTTTGTGCAGAGGTGTCTGGATAAGATCCGAAATTGAAATGTTCGATGGAATGCAGGACAATGATACCCATTACGGCCAGTCCTCTTAATACGTCAGCTACGTCAATGCGTGCGTTTTTCCTTGTTGTTGGTTGATCCATAGTAATACTTCTGTGTATCTGTTGGGTATTAGTTTAAAATTCGGCTGCGAAGTTAGGAACTATTTCGATTCGTTCCAAATCTCACAGAAGCCTTTTAAATCCTTCCTTTTGGATGAACATTCAGCGAAGTAATTGATTAAATTTGTTGCCCGTTTTTAAAACAAAGGAAGAATGAACGAAGAACAACTCAAGCAAAAAGTGCAGGGATGGATCGTGTTTATTTCGTCCCTGATTCTGATAGGTAAGTTTGCTGCCTATTGGCTGACCAATTCAGTCGGCATTCTGACCGACGCCATGGAGAGTATTGTGAATGTACTTGCAGGGGCTGTCAGTTTGTACAGTCTCCGTTGGTCTGCACAGCCCAAGGACAAAAGTCATCCGTTCGGTCATGGAAAGATGGAGCAGATTTCGGCTTCAGTGGAAGGTATCCTGATTACGTTTGCCGGTGTTCTGATTGTTTATGAAGGTGTACTTCATCTGTTTTTTCCGGCAGGTATCCAGAAGTTGGATATCGGTATTTACATTGTGGCTTTTTCCGGACTTCTCAATTATCTGATGGGATGGTACAGTGTACATATCGGCAAGCGTTATAATTCCATGGCACTGATAGCAGGAGGAAAGCATCTGCAGTCGGATACTTACTCCACAATTGGTCTGGTGGCCGGTTTGCTGGTTCTGTATTTTACAGGAATTGCCTGGATTGACAGTGTCCTTGCTTTCCTTTTCGGTGGAATCATAATCGTGACGGGAGTATCTATTCTGCGGAAGACCATTGCCAATTTATTGGATAAGGCTGATGAGGCCTTGTTGGAAGACATGGCTTCTGAGCTGAATGCCAAACGGTCACCTGACTGGATTGATATTCATAATGCAAAGGTAATCAAGTATGGTAACTATCTGTATATGGATTGTGATCTGACGCTTCCCTGGTTTTATACCATTGAAAAAGGACATGACGAAGGAGCTCATCTCCGGCAGATTCTGGAAAAGAAGTATGCTGACCGGATTCAGTTGACAATTCATCTGGACCCCTGTACGGTTTTCGAACAGTCCAAGTGCCGTAGCTGTATCTGTAAAGACTGCAAGACACGTAAGGCAGCCTTTGAGCAGGCTGAACCGATTACACTGGCAACTTTTGTGGAACATGCCGATGAAGTTGACCGTTGATCTTTTATTCGGGAAACTTACAAAAAAAGTCTGAAAAGGCTTGTCGTTTAAAAGATTATACCTATCTTTGCAACCGCAAATCAAATTTATCTATTTTAAAAAGTCAAAATTATGTATTTAGACGCAGCTAAAAAACAAGAAATCTTTGGAAAGTACGGAAAGTCTAACACTGATACTGGCTCACCTGAAGCTCAGATTGCATTGTTTTCATACCGTATTTCTCACCTGACTGAGCACATGAAGCTCAACAGAAAAGATTATAGCACTGAAAGAGCCCTGACTACATTGGTAGGTAAGCGTCGTGCGTTGCTGAACTACCTGAAAGAACGTGATATCGAAAGATATCGTTCTATCGTTAAGGAACTGGGTCTGCGTAAGTAATTCTTTACTTGCTGCAAACGAACAAAATTCCGGGCCGTTTCCATTTACTGGAGACGGCCTAGATTTTTTATGCAGTTATCATTATAATAAGATATTGTTCTGATTTCTCTGATATTCTCCGGGAGTAATGCCATAGTATTTCTTGAAGGTCTTGCAAAAGTGTGCGTTGTCGGTAAAGCCTAGCTCAAAGGCAATCTCCTTTATGGTTACTCCGTTGTCTTTCAGTAATTGCAGTGCGGAATTCATCCTGAGCAGGATGATGTAGTTGGTGGGGGTGACTTTAAATGTCTGCTTGAATATTTTATGAAAATAATTGGGGGATACATTGCACATGCATGCCAGTTCTTTTAAATGGATAGTGTCTTTGTAGTTTGCGTGCATGTAGCGCATGGCCGGTTCCAGTCTGTATATTTTGGTAGATGTGGCAGTGATATCGCAGTCCTTCGTCAGCCTTGTTATTACGGTCTGTATCAGAGCCTGTACATGCATGATTGACAAGACATACTCCCAGGATGAGATTTTGGTACTGTTCAGCAGCATATCGATATGCTGTTCCAGGCCGATGAATGAGATACCGTTAGTTTCGATTTCTACAACGGCTGGCAGATTCAGCAGTCCTTGATAAATCATCAGGTCCTTGGGAAGAAAGTGAATCCAGTGAGTGGAGAATGATTCTTTACAATATTGTTTACTCAGTTTGCTTCCGTTGATAAAATACATTTTCCCTTTTTCCAGTGTAAAATCATCCTGATCGCTGCATACGTGTACATTTCCCTCTGTGAGCTGGTATAACTTGAAACAGTTGTCTATTTCTGTATGCTGCTTGTTCCATGATCTGTTTCCGGCATGAAATCCGCCGGCGAGCAGTTCGTATGTCTGATTTAAGTATATCATATGCTTCTTTTTGTGATAAAGGATAAGATTTTACAATAATAGTTCATTTTTTTACAAAGGCAAAATGTTGTAAGCGGTTATTTTTGCAGATACTATGAATGAATACACCGGACTCTTACAGGCTGGGATACGGAAACAGGCGTAAGAAGGTCGGATAAGAAACAACAAAAGATAATAAAAATGAGAACCAGAAAATTATTTCTTGCAGCACTTTTACTGATGGCTGGCCGTGCTGGTGCCCAGGTAGCAGCTCCGGCTCCGGTTTATCCGTTGCCCAGTCCTGAACATATGGAATGGCAGCGCCTGGAACAATATGCCATGATCTGCTTTGGAATGAGTACTTTTAATGATCTGGAGTGGGGATATGGGGATACACCTCTTGAGCGTTTTGCTCCCATTGGAGGAGAGATTGATGCAGAGCAGTGGGTGGAAGTATGTAAAAAATCCGGAATGAAGGGATTGCTTATTGTTGCCAAACATCATGACGGATTCTGTCTGTGGCCTTCTAAATACACAGATTACAGTGTAAAAAATACCTCGTGGCGCCAGGGCAAAGGTGATTTGCTGGATGATATTCATAAAGCCTGTCAGAAGCATGGTATGAAGTTTGCACTTTATCTTTCTCCCTGGGACCGTCATCACGCTCAGTATGGAAAGAAAGAGTATGTGGAATATTTTCATAAACAGATCCGTGAACTGATGGAGCGCTATCCTGATACGTTTGAATATTGGTTTGATGGCGCGAATGGAGGAGACGGATATTATGGAGGAGCCCGTGAGAACCGGACGATTCCCAATCTTGAAGAATACTACAATTATCCCAATGCCGTGAGAACCATCAAAGGTATTGCTCCGAAAGCAATGATATTCGGCGGAACATGTGGTGATATCCGCTGGATCGGTAATGAGGAAGGCTGGGCTGATGAGACCAACTGGGCTATGATGCCGGGACTTGATGATCCGAACGCTGCAAGTGTATCTCCGACCACAGGCTGTGAAACAGGTTCAATGTGGATGCCGGGTGAGGTTGATGTATCCGTTCGTCCCGGATGGTATTATCATGCTGCTGAAGACAATAAGGTGAAGTCGGTAGCCCAGCTGGTGGATATCTATTACCAGAGTGTGGGACGTAATGCCAATCTCCTTCTGAGTTTCTGCCCTGACCGTCACGGGCGTATTCATCCGATTGATTCAGTTCGGACCATTGAATGGTGGAAGACGATTCAGCGTGAGTTGAAGGACAATATACTGGTTCATGCCAAGGTTACGGCCGATCAGGTGCGCGGGCAGGGGTTTGAAGCTTCCCGTGTCAGTGACGGACGTTCCGATACCTATTGGGCAACGCCTGATGGTGTGTCTGCCGGAGTACTTACGTTTACGTTTGATACACCTCAGAAAGTGAATCGTCTGTTGCTGCAGGAGTATATTGAACTCGGACAGCGTGTTGCTTCCTTCAAAGTAGAATATCAGGCATCTGACGGGACATTTGTTCCTCTGCTACTTACAGAGAAGACAACAACCATCGGTTACAAGCGGATTCTTCGTTTCAATACGGTCGAAACCCGTGCTCTCCGTGTAAACTTTGAGCGGGCCAAGGGACCTTTGTGTATTGCCAATGTAGAAGCATTTCTTGCACCCAATCTGATGGTAGAACCGGCTATCCGCCGCGATGCAGACGACCGTATCGTGCTTACAGCCAATGACCGCGAGAGTGAGATCTATTATACTACCAATGGTTCGGTTCCGCAAGTGGGCAAGAACAGATATACGAAGCCTTTTGTGTTCAACAAGCGGGGTGAGATCAAGGCAATAGCCTATGACAAGAACTTTAAGAAACAGAGTGAGGTTGCTACTCAGAAATTTGATCTTCCTATGCGTCGTTTCCGTCTGCTGGGTACTGACAGCCGTAATCTTTTTGATGGCGATCCTCATACGGCAGACTGGTTTACTACGGGCTCTGCTACGATTGACATGGGAGAGAAACACACCCTGACGGGAATCACTTATCTGCCCGAACAGAACCGTTGGACTTCCGGATATATTCACCGTTATGAAGTGTGGGCGGGAGAAACAGAAGCATCCCAAAAGAAGGTAGCCGAAGGTGAATTCTCAAACATCAAGAATTCTCCTACATTGCGGGAAGTCCGTTTTGCTCCCGTCAAGGCCCGTTTCATAACTCTCAAGGCCATTCAGATTGTAGATGATGTGAAACGGTTTAATATTGGTGAATTCTCGGTAATCAGTAAATAAAAGAATATGGACATTATCAGACGATTCGGATTTATTGGGGCGGCATGCTTCTTCATGGCTTGTAGTCATCAGAATGCTCAAAAGCCAGCCGATGAACCGATACAGGCTTTTTGTATCGATTTTAACTGGAGCGGTAAAGGCTATGCAGGGCTTTCATTACCTGAGGACTATTCTCAGGCAGATCCTAAAGAACATTTTGAATGGTACAAGGCTCATGGTGTGAATACGATTCAGAGTTTTTATGTCAGTCATAATGGCTATGCATGGTATGACAGTGACATTGTCCCTAAGGTTCCGGGGCTGCGGTCGAACTTCTTGAAGGATCTGGTGGATATGGGACATCGTGAAGGAATGAAAGTGATGGGGTATTTTTCACCGGGCACCAATGTCCGTTGGATGAAGGACCATCCTGATGAAGTTTATGATAATCAGACAATGTTCCATATTGTATATACATCTGAGTATCTGACATACTTGGGCAATGTCATTTATGAAGCTGTCAGCAAAACAGGGATAGATGGTTTTATGATTGATGCTTTATTCACAGCACCGCGGGATTCTGCTGAAGCAATGAAATGGATGCCTTGCGAGCGCCAGATCTATGAAGAACTGTTTGGTGAACCGTTCCCGGGAAAGGAACATATCACGGACGAACAGGTGCTGGAGTATAAGCGCAGGTCGACAGAACGATGCTGGGATACAATTTACCAGTCGGCCAAGAGAGCGAATCCGGATTGTATCGTATGGCTTACCTGCCATGATCTGACTCATCCTCAGATTCGTCCCGGCAGCAGAATCTTCAAGCAGGCAGACTGGCTGATGAGTGAAAATTCGGATGCGAAATATCTTAAAATCATACAGGATGCCATTGGACCACATACACAGTTAATTCAGTGTATTTCCGGATGGGCCAGCCATGATGCCAAGTCACTTCTGGATCAGAATGATGGAATCAAGCGAGGCTGGTATGGTTTTGCCTGGCCCGATTCAGCTACGACCTTGCCATATACCCTCGAGAGTGCACAGGGAGATCCCCGCTTCAGGCAGAATGCCATGAATATTGAGGAAATGACGAAGTTTTATAAAGGCAACAAGTAATTTGATCAGACAGGGACATTCAGTGAATATCTGACGGACAGATTGGCTGAATGTCCCTGAAAAGTAAAACAGTCAGGCTGACTGAACTTAAGCTTCCGCAGCAGGATAGGTCAGGTTTTCTTCGCTGGCCTGCTCCAGAACTTCATGCAGATATTTGGCGGCTTCCCAGCGTGCCATAGGCAGATTCATCAGCAGATAATTTCCGCAGTCGCGTGGAGTGGCTCCGGGAACTTCGCCTTCGTATCCGGCAATGAAGCTGAAAGTTTCCTTCATCAGCGGCAGAATGTCGCGTGAAGTCAGATCTCCTTTTACCACCAGATAATTTCCGGTAAGGCATCCCATCGGTCCCCAGTAGATGATCTTGTCGGCCCATACGGGATGATTGCGCAGGAAAGTGGCAGCCAGATGCTCCATGGTATGAATGGCCGACGGGCTCAGGGCCGGTTCGCGGTTGGGCTCTTTCATGCGGATATCGAATGTAGTGACTGTCTCTGTTCCTACCTGATCCTGGCGTGACACGTAAATGCCTCGCAGCAGGTGGATATGGTCAATGGTAAAGCTTGGTATCTTTTTCATATGGTCAGGAATGAAATAAAATGGAAGATTCTTGAATTAAAGTTTGTTTGGCAGAGCCTTGAGGAAAGCCTCCGTAACATGGAACGAGCGGTCAGCCATTTCTCCCCAGAAGTTCTTGTATTGTTCCAGATGCTTTTCTGCTCCCGGTGTATCACTGATGATGCGGAAGCTGATGAAGGGAACTTCGTACAGATGGCATACCTGGGCGATGGAAGCAGACTCCATATCAACAGCCAGTCCTTCCGGGAAATTCGCCTTGATGGTTTCCAGTTCCTGGCGGTCAGTGATGAACTTGTCACCGCTACAGATCAGTCCTCCGTGGATAGCTGTTTCCGTATCCAGGCTGATTGCACACTGGAAGAGAGTCTCGTTGCCGGTAAAGTAGAGCGGAAGTCCCTGGATCTGTCCGTAGGCATTACCTTCGCCGCACCACACGTCGTGGTACACGATCCGGCTGCTTACTACTACATCCATCACGTTGAGGCAGCTGTCAATGCCTCCAGCCACACCGGTGCTGATGATACAGTCGGGAGCAAAGTTGCGGATCATTTCCACTGCTCCGGCTGCTGCATTCACTTTTCCGATGCCGCACTGCATCAGGATGATGGTATTGTTTTTGATGGTTCCTTCCGTATAGGTGAAAGGACCTTCCTTACGTTCCGTCGGGTTCTCGAGTTGGTTGGCCAGTTGTTTCTGTTCGGAAGACATGGCCGTAATGATTCCTATTTTCATGCTTATTAATCAATTTACTCCGCAAATTTACGACTTTTCAGGGAGTATTGTGTTATCTTTGTCGGCTGAAAACATGAATTAACTAATAAACTATCTGTTCATTATGAATCAGTTCAGGAAATTACTTCCCGACGTGGTGGCAATTCTTTTGTTTGCCGTCATCTCGTTTGTTTACTTTTTCCCGGTTGTAACCGAAGGGCGTATTCTGGCTCAGCATGATGCCGTTGCGGGAATCGGTGCCGGACACGAAATGCAGGAGTATCAGGAACGGACGGGCGAACGTACCCGCTGGACGAACTCCATTTTCGGCGGTATGCCTACCTATCAGCTTGCTCCCAGTTATGACTCAACAGATTTGCTGGGAGGCATCATCAAGGCATATCATTTGTTCCTGCCTACTTATGTATGGTATGTATTTGTCATGTTGCTGGGATTTTATATTCTGCTCCGGGCATTTGACTTCCGGGTGTGGATGGCCGCTCTGGGTGCTGTGCTCTGGGCTTTCTCATCCTATTTCTTCATCATCATTGCTGCCGGTCATATCTGGAAGCTGATGGCGCTGGCTTATATCCCGCCTACCATTGCCGGTATGGTGCTGGTTTATCGGGGACGTCTGCTGGCCGGAGCGGTTGTGACGGCTTTGTTCACTTCTTTCCAGATTGTAGCCAACCATCCGCAGATGAGCTATTACTTCCTGTTTGTCATGTTGTTTATGGCAATAGCATATGGAGTGCAGGCGAAACGTGAAGGACGGATACCGCAATTCCTGAAGGCTACGGCTGTATTGATCGTAGCCGGACTGACAGGAGTGTGCGTCAATCTGTCGAATCTTTATCATACTTACGAATACAGCAAGGAGTCCATGCGAGGCAAAAGCGAACTGGTGAAGGAAAATTCTGCTGACCAGACTGACAGCGGACTGGAACGCAGCTACATCACCCAGTGGAGCTATGGCATCGGTGAAACCTTCTCATTGCTCGTTCCGAACGTCAAGGGAGGTGCGTCGGTTCCTCTTTCGGAAAATGAGACTGGAATGAAAAAGGCTGATCCTCAATATATGGGACTCTACGGCCAGCTGGGACAATACTGGGGAGAACAGCCGGGCACTTCTGGACCAGTATATGTGGGAGCATTTGTCATGTTCCTTTTCCTGCTGGGAATTTTTATTGTCCGCGGTCCTATGAAGTGGGCTCTGGTGGCAGGTACGGTGTTCTCCATTCTGTTGTCATGGGGAAAGAACTTTATGGGGCTGACCGATTTCTTTATCGATTACGTACCGATGTACAGCAAGTTCCGTGCAGTTTCTTCCATTCTGGTAATTGCTGAATTCACCATCCCTTTACTGGCTGTCATGGCCTTGCGTGAGGTTATCAATCGTCCTCAGCTGTTGCGTGAACAGGCACGTGCCTTTTACATCAGTCTGGCACTGACCGCAGGTATTTCCCTGCTGTTTGCTCTGGCTCCGGGCTTCTTCTTCTCTTCCTTTGTTTCCAGCATGGAGATGAGTGCCCTTCAGAATGCCATTCCGGCCGAACAGCTTGCTCCGATTCTTGTCAATCTGGAGGAAGTACGTCAGGCTATTTTCACGGCCGATGCCTGGAGAAGTTTCTTCATTGTGCTGATTGGCGTAGCATTGTTGTGGGCCTATTGTGCCGGTAAACTGAAAGCTGGTCTGCTGGTGGGAGCCCTGACAGTGCTCTGTCTGGCAGATATGTGGAGTGTCAACAAGCGCTATCTCTATGATGAACAGTTCGTGGCCAAAGGAACGGAAATGCAGCCGTTCAGTCAGCCGACCGCAACCGATAAGGAAATCTTGAAGGATACGACACTGGATTATCGGGTACTGAATCTGTCAGTCAATACCTTCAATGAAAACAATACGGCTTACTGGCATAAGAGCATCGGAGGATATCATGCCGCCAAGTTGCGCCGTTATCAGGAAATCATTGAGGAACATATCCAGGGTGAAATCACTTCACTGTTCAAGAAGTTCCCCGAAGCAGGAGCAGACATGACGAAGCTGGATGCCAATCTGACTCCGGTGCTGAACATGCTGAATACCCGTTATTTCATTTTCCCTTTGCAGGGAGGAGAAACGGTTCCGGTCTTCAATCCTTACGCATTGGGCAATGCCTGGTTTGTGGATGAAGTGGAATATGTGGACAATGCCAACGGAGAAATCGATGCACTGCACCGTATCAATCCGCGAAATACGGCTGTGGTAGACCGGAAGTTTGCTGAAGTGCTGAAGCCGGTTGCTGCAACTGATAGCTTGAGACAGATCACTCTGAAGACCTATGAACCTAATGCTCTGACCTATGAAGTCAGTTCAGAACAGGGCGGTCTGGTTGTCTTCTCTGAAATCTATTATCCGGGCTGGCGTTCCTATCTGGACGGAAAAGAAGTTTCACACGGACGTGCTGATTACGTTCTGCGTGCCATGAATGTCCCGGCAGGGAAACATACTGTTGAGTTTCGCTTTGATCCGAAGTCACTGCATGTGACGGAAGCCATTGCCTTTACGGCGCTGGCCGTACTGGTTCTGGGTGCGGTTCTGGCTATTGTGTGGAAATTGCGGAAGCGGAAATAGAAAGAACAACAAGATAACTTGTGCGATGAGGCTGTTTCAGATTGTTTTGGAACAGCCTCTGTTATTTTATAGTGAGGATAAGAATCTGTCCAATGAATGATTCGATGAAGAATAAGTGTAAGGACTATTTTGCAGTGGTATCTGGAAGAAACAACAGTTTCGACTGGAAGAAACTTCTGTTTCATGCTGGTGGAACTTTTGTTTCGACTAGAAGAAACTTTTGTTTCGTGCTGGTGGAACTTTTATTTCGACTGGAAGAAACTTTTGTTTCGTGCTGGTGGAACTTTTGTTTATTCCGCATGAAACAGATTTATTGACTGGATAAAGGGGAGAAAGTTGCAGGAACTTCCCTGTCAGAAGAGGGAAGTCCGATGGTGAGACATGCGCAGTTTGGCATGTCGCAGAGGTTTCAGTCGCTTGAGTGCCCTTGGAGTCCGACGGACATGTGAGTGCAGTTTCCGCCAGAATTTCTGGCTGAGCAGAAAGATCAGGAAGATGGTTCCAACGATACAGACCGCACCGAAAAGTTCTTTCAGACTGGTCAGCAAAGTCTGCTGGCTTACTGTATCGTAGAGCTGCCGGAGGGAAACATCAGGAGCCCATTCTTTCACCTGGTCCATGTTCTGGCTTAACAGACCGATGTTTTCCTGTTCCATGTATTTCAGCCACCGGTTCAGGATGGCAGTACCCAACGGCGTTGCAATGCTGGTACGGATGAAGCTCAACACGCAGAGTCCCTGAAAGAAATGCTTGAACGGAACTGTCTTGGCTATATAGATAGTCAGTGAAATGTACAGTACTCCGTGTCCGATACCCTTCAGAAAATTAGGGAAATACAGACTTTCGATGTTCAGGTTGGGATGAATCAGGAAATACATGTAATACTGATAAAACACGATCAGAATAAATCCTACCGTGATCAGCAGTTTATATCCTTTGTGCAGAACGGCCTGGCGATAGAAGACAATGCCTGCACCCGCCAGAATTCCTGCAAAGACACACCAGTTCAGTGAAACGGCGTTCAGCATGTCGTATCTCAGAATGGAGCGCATGAAAGTTTCCTGCAGGACGGATGAGGTGGTGAGAAAAAGGCACAGCATCAGAAACAGGAACAGGATAGTCGGGAAATGACGGTAGGTCAGTACCTGCGGATCAATATACGGGTGGCGCAATGTACACATCCGGTTGATGTTGATCAGTGTGGCCACGACGGCAGTTACCAGGCATCCGCGGATCAGCGGGCTGTCCAGCCAGTCGTAGTATTCTCCGTAAATGCAGACAAAGACAATGGCGAACAGAACGAGTGTCCACAGCAGGGCACCGGTCCAGTCTATTCCGTACAGGGGCATTTTCTTGGCCACGCGGAAGGGGCGTGTCAGGAAGAACACACAGAACCAGACCACAATCAGCAGACCGATGACCAGCCAGTGCATGTACTGCCAGTTGGCCCAGTCACTCAGATGAGTGGCTACCAGTCCCGAGAGCTGGATGCTTTCGAGTACGATGATGTAGATCACCGGATAGAATACGGAGAAGTTTCCCGAAGGAGTTACGCTCAGACGGATGTTTGAAAAACATTCAAATGTGCCCCACATGCGGAAAAATCCCGAGACAAAACAGGTGGCTACCAGGACGGCAATGTTCTGTGACTGCATGGTGATCAGGTTGCAGACAATCAGAACCGGGCAGACCGTCAGAAAGATGCGCCGTGTCGTGAAGCGGAACTTGAGCCGGAACAGGATGGGGAAGATGACCGTCATGCCGATGAATGAAGCATATCCCGCCATCATGACGTCTTCTCTCAGACATCCCAATGCACTTGACATCTGGGTAGAAGTAGGCAGGAATACTCCTCCGTTGAACTGGAACACCATGGCGAAGAACAGGGACAGGAGGATACAGACCGGAGTTGGGATGAATTCCTTGAAATATAAAATTCTCGGACGTTGTTCAGACATACCTTATTTATATATTATAGCTTGACGTAACACTCTACATTCATACCGGCCCGCAGACGGTTCAGATTTTTCTGTTCGTTGTTGCCGGTAAATTCGATGCGGACAGGGATGCGCTGTTCTACCTTGACGAAGTTTCCGGCTGAATTGTCCTGAGGAATCAGTGAATAGAAAGATCCTGTGGCATCGGAGATGGAAACAATCCGTCCTTCATAAACGACATTGGGAATAGCGTCCACTTTCATTTCTACCAGCTGTCCCTGTTTCATGTCGGTGGTCTGTGTTTCCTTGTAATTGGCAATCACCCATTTTTCCGTACCGTCTACCAGAGTGACCAGTGTCTGTCCCGACTGCACCAGTTCTCCTTCGTGGATGTTCTTCCGGCCGGTTACTCCGTCGGCTGTGGCACAGATGACAGTGTATGAAAGGTTCAGCTTGGCCAGATTCAGTGCAGCCTCTGCCAGTTTGATGTCCGATTCATTCTGTTCCAGACGCTGGGTCTGCTCCTGTTTGACCAGTTCCGACGACTGTTTCTGCCGGAGCAACTGTTCATAGCGGGCCTTGGCTGCTGCATATTCCGTCTGCACCCGGTCGAATTGCTGGGGTGTCACCGCTTCTTCTTTCATCAGTCCCTCGTAACGTTTGTAGTCGGTTTCTGCATTTTCCAGACGGATCCGCTGCTCTTCGATGGCAGCTTCCGTCACGAAGATATTGTTCTGGGTGGTATTGATGGTGGTGTGCATGGCACTCTTGCCGGCCAGTGCATTCTGATAGTCTGCTTCTGCCTGGGCAACTTTCAGCAGATATTCCGTATTCTCAATGACTACCAGAGTATCTCCTTTCTTGACAGACTGGTATTCTTCGAAATAGATCTTCTTGATAAATCCCTGTACGCGGGTATTGATGGGACTCAGGTGTTGTTTCACTTGCGCATTGTCTGTGTATTCCACATTTCCCAGATGAATGAATTTTCCACATACCCAGCTGATTCCTCCAACCAGAATCAGTGCGATGAAAAAGTTCGGGATGGCTCTTTTCTTGTTTTTTATCATAGACTTATCGTTTGTTTAGTTCTTGTTTGAAAAATCAGAGGTTTCCGGTCAGCTTCTTGAGCAGGTAATACTGATACAGGATTCCGATCTGGTAATTGGCCAGTTGCAGTTCCATGTCCAGCTGCGTATTGCTGGCATCCAGCATATCCGTAATCAGTGCGAGTCCGTTGACATATCGCTGCCGGACAATGTTAAAGTTTTCGTGAGCCAGCTGTACACTTTTTTTCTGTGTGCGCAGACGGATATACGCTTCATTCAGATTGACGTAAGCTTCATGGATGGAGTTGCCGGTTTCTTCTACGGCCAGTTTGCGTGCCTCTTCCATTTTCAGGGCAGACAACCGTGCCTGTTTCAGTTTCTTTCCGTTCTTGAACAGCGCATCCAGATTATAGGAAATGCCTACTCCTGCATACCAGTAGCTGAAGTTGTTGTTCAAGGGAGGCACTTCGATCAGGATCGGTCCGTTGAGATCATTGGCGGCGTGCAGGCTGATGCGTGGCCGTTTCTCAGCACGGAGAAGTTCAATCCGGTTCTTTTCCTGCTCAATCTTTACGTCGGCCAGTCGGACTGATGGCGTCAGCGGTATTTCCCGGATCCATTCCGCTTCATCCCGCTTCTCTACTGTCAGCCGGAAAAGCTCCGTTGTATCAGGCTGGATGGCTACATCCGGTTCCAGCCCGATCGTAGTAGCCAGGCGGTGACTCAGCACGTCGATCTTGTCTTTGACAGAAGTCAGTTGCAGTTCCAGACTCTGCAACTGGAGCTCGTAGCGGGTAATGTCACTCTTCAGAGCTGTACCCTGACGGTAGGATGCCCGCATATCCTTGACAAGCAGCTGAGTCTGTGCGATGTTATTCTCGTACACCCGTTTCTGGTTGTTCAGCTGGAAAAGATCCAGATAATATCCGGTCAGCATGAAACGGATATCCTGCCGGTTCCGGACATACTCCAGTTCTGCTTCCTTTTGTTGCAGTTTGCTGCGGTTGATATTCCGGTTGATGGCTCCTCCGGCATAAATCACTTGTGAGGCTTTCAGCACGAATGTATTTCCGAAGTGCGGCATATCCGCATGTATGCCGTTTGAGAAGTTGCGGTCAGTCATGACCCCGTCGCCGATGTAATTCAGATCCAACTGTGTCTGGATGGAAGGAAGCCGGTCATTCTTTGCGATTCTGACTCCCTGCTCAGCCTCCCTGATCGCCAGGTCATGCAGGCGAATGCTCTTGCTGTGTTGGTCAGCCAGTCGGAACATTTCGTCCAGGCTTAGCGTAAGGGGCTGGGCCGGCAAATTTGAAAATAAAAGAACAATACAATTTACAACTAATAATCTCATACCTGTTTGTCTCTGCATACTAATCTCTATTGAATCGAAAACCTGTTTTCCCGCTTTCGGGAATTTCCGGTCCGCAGGCTGCATAAAGGCCTGTCTGTGAATGCGGACGGAACAAAAAGGGTGTTATCCTTGTTTTGACTTTGCAAAGTTACGCTTTCTGTCTGGTACGGATTTTGCAGATTACGCAATAAGCTTACCATATTCTGCCAAACCGACACGGAAGAAGGTGAGTAAGGAAATATTTATTGTCAACCTAAAGAATGTTTTTTATATGCACAAGTCAGGACAAAAAGACTTCATGGTTTTCATGTCCTCGGTGATCATCCGTCTGCGTAACATGGAGCGGATGGGCACCCTGCATGTCTACCAAAGCACCCAGAACCGGATAGCCGATTTCATGGGTGACCGTTCTCTTTCCTTTGAGGAAATCAATCCTTTGTGGCTTCAGGCTTTCCAGGCCTATCTTTTGGGGCGCGGGCTGAACTGGAATACCATTTCCACCTACATGCGCGTCATCCGGGCCGTGTATTACCGGGCCGTAGATGAAGGAGAAGCTCCTTTCCAGCCGCGGCTGTTCCGCGGGGTCTATACCGGCACGCGTGTCAATGTGAAACGGGCTCTGAGTGAGCGTACTCTGCGCAGTCTGCAGACCCCCATATCCTCTTCGCCGGATCTGGACTACACCCGTTGCCTGTTTCTGCTGCTTTTTATGTTGCGGGGGATTCCTTTCGTTGATATCGCCTACATGCGCCGTTGCGACCTGAAGGAATCCAAGCTGACATACCGCCGTCGCAAGACAGGTACCTGGATGAATGTTCACATCGAACCCGAAGCCGAGCGACTCATTGCCCGTCTGCAAAGCAAGAATCCCGATTCCTTCTATCTCTTTCCTTTTGTTACGGCAGAAGGTGAGGAAGGCTACCGTCAGTATGGCAATGCTCTCCGCCGTTTCAATTATCAGTTGAAGAAACTCTCACGCATGGTGTCAGGCTGTCCGTCTCTGAGCAGCTATTCGGCCCGCCACAGCTGGGCTACGGTTGCCAATTACCGGAACTTCCAGCCGGAGCTGATCAGCAATGCCATGGGGCACTCATCCGTGAAGGTGACAGAGACTTATTTTATGAAACATTCGGATGAAAAAATTGATGAAATGAACAGAAGTATTCTTACTTATCTGTTTGTTTAAGAAGATGTTATGCGTCCGTTACTTTGTAGGTAACGGGTGTTTCATTTTTCTTAAGACAAATGTCGGAGAATTTTATAAGAAAAACAAACATAAATATATTTTTAACAACAGGATAGTATAATTTTTAACAAAATTAATTTTTTGAGCCTTATGAGAGGACAGGTATTCCGACGGATCAGGTACGGACATAAGGCTTCATTCCACAAAGGTGACGCAAACCCCTGCGGAAACATGCTTCATGTCCCTTTCCGAAGATCAGGCCGATAAAGTATTCTATAAAAGGTTAAAAAGTGAATAAGAAAGGCGGCTGCCGTTACCTACAAAGTAACGGAGAAAAACCTGTTGAAAATGTCATGCTAAAAATGGGAAACATGAAGCGAATTCTAATCTTCTTAATGCTGCTTGTCAGCATTTCTTTGTCCGCGCAAGATGTGGCAGTCAAGACCAATCTTCTTTATGACGCGACGACCACCATCAATCTGGGTGCAGAAATTGGTGTGGCTCCTAAATGGACGGTTGATTTGTCAGCCAATTACAACGGTTGGACCTTTAATGACAACAAGAAGTGGAAACACTGGATGGCACAGCCGGAAGTCCGCTACTGGTTCTGTGAACGTTTCAACGGTCACTTCCTTGGTGCCCACCTGCTGGGCGGTCAGTATAACTGGGGCGGTCTGGATCTTCCCCTGGGAATCTTTGACGACCTGAAGGAGCACCGCTATGAAGGCTGGTATGTCGGGGGTGGTGTCGTTTATGGTTATCAGTGGCTGCTGGGCAAGCGCTGGAGCATCGAAGCCGCTCTGGGCGTGGGCTATGTACGTGCTGATTACGACCGCTATAAATGTCCTCATTGCGGCGAATGGCAGGAATCCGGCAAAAAGAATTACTTTGGCGTGACTAAGGCGGCCATCTCATTGATTTACATAATAAAATGATGGAGGAACGTTTGATGAAGAAACATATTATTTCTCTTGCTATACTGCTGGCATCCGGAGTTTCCGTGTTTGGCCAGAATACCACTTATCTGAGTGAGATCCGGATAACAGACCGTCAGGTTGTGAAGACTTCCGACCGTCAGGTCAATGTGAAGATGGAAGTCAGCCTTGATGAACTGGACATCAAGCGTCAGCATTCGCTCCGCGTGGTTCCGGTTATCCTTTCCGCCGACGGGACACAGGAACGGGAACTTCCTCCTTTTGTCATCAACGGAAAAGTCCGTGACAAGGTGCAGCAGCGTATGGAAACCCTTGACGGTGTTTCTGCCAATCCCGATGCCGTTGTGACAGTCCGCAGGAAAAACGGCTCCTCCCAGGTGCTTTCCTATGATGCTTCGGTTCCCTTCCAGCGCTGGATGATCGGAGGCAATATCCAGCTGCGGGGTTATGTCACCGGCTGCGCCCTTTGTGATGACGGAGATGAAACCGCAACGACAGGCGATATCCTGCCCGAAATGACACCGGAGTATTACAGTCCTGTGATGAAGCCGAAGGAAGAGATCGTTAAGCGCCGTTCCGAAACGCGGAGTGCCCGTGTGCAGTTCCGTCAGAACAGTTCGAATATCCGTCCGGATTACAAGAACAACCGTGCCGAACTGGATTCTGTCCGCCAGTCCATTCTGCTGGTCAAGGACAACAACGATCTGACCATTACCGGTATCTATGTGACAGGTTACGCTTCTCCCGAAGGTTCATTCGACTATAACATGACGTTGTCCGAACGCCGTGCGAAGTCCTTTACCGAATATATCAAGGAAGACCTGAAAGGCATTGATCCTTCTGTATACCATGTGGATTGGAAGGGTGAAGACTGGGCAGGTCTGCGTGAAGAGGTGCAGAAGCATCCCAAACTGCTGAAGATTGATGAGGTGCTGAACATCATCGACAACTGCGGTGACGACAAGGATGCCTGCGAAGAACAGATCAAGGGACTGGTGCCGCCTGAAATCTACCAGCGTCTGCTGAATGAAATGTACGGTCCGATCCGTCGTAACGAATACCGGGTGGAATATAATGTGCGTCACTTCAGTCTGGAAGAAGGCAGACAGATGATCAAGACCCGTCCGGATCTGATGAGCGTAAGCGAGATCCAGCAGGTTGCCGACAGTTATGGCAAAGGCAGTCCGGAATATGTGGATTGTCTGATGCGCGGAGCCAAGGCTTATCCGAATGATGTGACCGCAGTCAACAATGCGGCACTGGCCCTGATGGAAGCCGACCGTACGGACGAAGCCATCCGTCTGCTGGACAATGCACCAGAGGAAGGCGAACTGCTGAACCTGAAGGGAGTTGCCTATTCCAAGTTGGGGGATTATGAACAGGCAGAGAAAGCATTCTCAGCAGCACAGGCTAAAGGATATACGCCTGCCGGTGAGAACCTTACACAGTTGAAGAAATATGCAGAATATATGGCTGAATAAATAGAGACTAAAATAAAAGTGTTTAATTAAAAATGTATTATTATGAAAATTTCAAAGAGTTTATTTCTGGCATTTGCGGGCCTGGGTTTGTTCGCATGCTCTAATGAAGATGTGACAGAGAATGGTAGTACTTATGATGGTGAGACGACTGTTAATGTTAAATTGAATTTACCTAAATTAGTATCTAATGCTTCTCGTTCTGGTAGTGGAATGCAAGCTGAAAATGGTGCAGAGTCGGGGACTTCTGAGGCAACAACACCACTAGAAGTAAATTCAATTAGAGTTGTTTTAAATGCAGCTAATGGAGTTAAAGAAGAAAAAGAGATTAGTCTTACACATATGGATGGAGATGATACTCAAATTGGTAATATAACTTTTGCTGGCGTTAGATCTCCAGAAAGTTTACAGGTGTTTGTAAATGAGAAAGAAGAAGAAGGTCAGATTGAGAATATTATTGCTGATTTAACTATTGATAGAATTAATGAAGCTAAATTGGCAGCTCCATTATATGGTATAGCTAGAGTTACTGATAGTGATATTAGTGATGGAAATGGCTTTTCGTGGGTTGAAGAGACGAAACAATATAATGTGGTTGTAACTCCGAATCCACGTTATGCTCGCTTAGAATTATCTAAGATTTCGCATGAAAAAGCTCATGAAATAGATTGCATGTTTAAGGAAGCTAAGTTTAAGGGCGTTTTCTTACAGAATGTTGCTACAACTGAAAATGGAGCAACTTTTGCGGTTGCGAATAAATGGGAGGATTTGACCACTAGTTATGCTTCTCCTACTTGGAGTACAGTATCTGAAGATGAAGATAATGACTTCTTGAAAGAAAGTAATGTTTGGCCTGCTGGTGAAAATATGTGTTATGCTTATAGTATATTTGAAGGGCATGATGCAGAAGGTAATTTGGTTCAACCTTCTGTTGTATTTACATTGGACCAAGTTAAACTTTCAGATAGCTTTGTTTTCCCAGGATGGTCAGATGGTGGTAAACTTTATGCAAAAGTTAGTAAATTTAAGTTGAATACTCCTATTCAAAATGCAGATGCACGAGCAAAATATGGTATTGGTGAAGATGGTGTAACTATAGAGCAATTTAAAGCTGGTAATATTTATAAAATAACAGATATTGCGATTCCTGATAAAGCATGGGGAGTTACTCCCGAAGGAGGTGATGATGTAACTGTTACAGCAACAGTAATGATTCTTCCTTGGAATATTATCGATGGTACTGTAGAATGGTAAAAAGCAAGAATTAAAAATGCTCGGGGAATATAATCCCCGGGCATCTCTAGTATGCGGATCTTCAATCTGTTTTTATTTTACCATAGTTGTTTGCAGATTGAAATTCTTTATACTTAAAATAGAAATCAGACAATAGGTCGGGTTCTAAAAAATAAGTAAACTAAAAAGCGAAACATACAGCTTAAAATCAAGAAATTATATGTTAAAACGTTTATACCTAATAATTCTGCTGCTGGTCGCTACCGTCCTGACGACCGGCTGTATTAAAGATGATCTGGATGACTGCGATAACGTAACCATTTACTTCCAGTATCTCGCCGACAGCGATAAGGACGTATTATACCAGTATATGAGCAAGGTGGACCTGTATGTTTTTGATTCAAATGGACATATACTGGGAGTCGGCTCATATAATCAGGACGAATTAACTAAGTTCGAAGCTGTACCGTCGTTTAAACTTCGTCCGGGACAGCGTTATAAAGTGGTGGCTGTAGGTAATGCTTATGACCACACAGAGGTAGTGAATTATGCTACCGAAACAGACTTTGCAAATATCTATCTTCAGGATCCGGCATGGAGTGATCCTAATGTGCCGGTAACGAATCACGACTACAATTATTTGGGTGAAAAGGAATTTGTAATGCCTGATCATGAAGGTGTCATGTATCGTGATACAGTAACTCTTTACAGTTCACATGTGAAGGTGGATGTAGAAATTCATGGACTTCCGGCTCCGGATGCTTCACGTCAGGATGCAGGAGTTCCTTACCAGTTGAGTTTCGAGAATTCGAATGCTCAGGTTTCTTTTGAAAATGAAATCAACTTAGACGAAAAAGGTACTATTTATCCCGATTTGGTTTATGATAGTGAGAATCAATGTTATCGTACACAGGACTTAGCTTTATTCCGTATGGACGCTGATGGAGAACTGAGCTCTGATTGTTGTGAACATATATTGGTCTTGACTGATAAGAATACGGGACAGGAACTTATTCGTGGAAATCTATATAATTATCTGGTACGTAATGCAGATGCCATTGATGTTACCAAACAGGAGGCAGAACTTCCCATTGCGATTGAATTCCATGGAGTCGATGCAGAGATTAAACTACCAGATTGGGTGATTGTAGATGGTAAACCTGAATGGAATTAACCTTAAGGAGGAATGCTTATGAAGAATTTAAGAAAATATTTAGGTTTGATTTTATTTCTGTTCCTGGCAGGAATAATGAATTCTTGTATGAAAGATGATTTATCTAAGGCTGATTCAGAGGATACTGCAACAGTTACACTGCATATAAATGATTCACGCAGTGGGGGAACTTCGCTGGTAGAGGCTGGCGAGGGGATAAAGACGCTACGCGTGATTGTGCTGGATGCCGACAATAAGGTAGAATTTAATTATAAGCAGAGCTTCGGAAATGAAACGGATCCGCAGACTGAAAAAACGGTTACTTTTCTGGGGATGACTACCGGAATAAAGAAGTTTTATGTGGTGGCAAACGAGGAGAGCCTTGGCTTGAATGATGCTGACGATCTTGTAAAGGGTACTATAACCGATCCGAATAATTTACTTAATAAAGTGATAACGGATGCCGGACGCAGCCATTTCCCGAAACTGAAAGGTGATATAACAAGTTTGCCTGTCACGGGGTATAAGGAAGTGCAGATTACTGCCGATACTAAAAATATTACCATAGAAACTTTTCATGCCGTGGCAAAGATTGTGTTTAAGGTAAAGAACACGTTGTCGGAGGACATTACCTTGACCGGGTTCAGTTTGGGAGAATTTTTTGCCGACCAGACTTATCTGTTTCCGTCGGCAACCGGGCAATTGACAGGTGTGAATTATGCTCCGTTTGGCGGAACAGTTAACCGTACATTTACTGCGGGTGCTGCTGAAGCCGAGTATTTTACCTGCTATCTGTATGAAACACCCGAAGACAGGAAGAGCTATTTTACGGTGAAGCTTCTTTCTGATCTAGGGTTGGAGGAAAAAGCTGTCACTATCTCGGATTACGTGGTGAAACGGAATACGGTGATTAATATTGTGGCGACCATCAGCAAGGAGACTTCTGTGATAGTTCCTAAAATCGACTGGCAGGTAAGTCCTTGGAATCCGGTAACGAATAATGTACCCAGTTTTAATTGAAAGGAGGAATGACTATGAGAAAGATGAAACTGATATATGTGTGGCTGTTGGGCCTTGTGACAGTTCTGACTGCCTGTGTAGATGAAGATATTGTGAAAACTAATAAATATGATATTGAAGAAGGTATTCCAGTTGTCACTTCATTAAATTTTGGTGTAGAAAATAGTAAAGTTGTTACACGGTCGGCTGCTAGTGAAACCATAGAAAATACAGTAACGGATTTGTTTGTGATTGCTTTCAATTCGAGTGGGAATATATCTTCTTACCGTTCAGAAAATGGAGAAAATGTATCAGGAGGTAAATATTATGGTACGGATAGCTCTGTTACAGGAGTGGAACAAGGTACCATAAATGACTTTGGAATGTATTCCGGTCAGAATCAGACAATCTATGCTATTGCTAATGTTGCTGGAGGTTATGCTGATTTAACGTCTGCAAAGTTGCTGGATTTTAATGGGACGGAAACAGACTTTTTAAATTTGGCTTGTAATCTGAATGATGATAGTGATATAGAGCGTGGTATTTTCCTAATGAGTGGAAAGTTGGAAGATTTTGCTATAAATACAGGCGGAGAAATACTTTCTGAGAATAAAACTATTGATTTAGAGCGATTGGAAGCACGTATTACATTTAAAGTTAAAATTCAGGCTGATGATGAGCATTTGAATATGAAGTTTACTCCTCGTTATTATCGAGTGCGCCAATTCTCTCAGGGAGCTTATTTGTTTGCTAAAACTAAAAATGAAAATGATAACTCTGCAGATTATACCAAAGGAGGTTATCGTTCTGTAAGTAGTGATAGAAATTTTGAAACGTCTGATGAGGCGGGTTTAGTCGGTTTCTTTGAATTTTATGTATGGGAAAACCGTCTTAATCCTCGGAATAAGATTTCTAGTGATAATCAAGGCGATGCTGAAAGTTTGTATGCGCTTCGTGAAAAAAGGGATCAAGGTAAGGAGATAACAGACCCTAATAAGCCGGGACAAACTTATGAATTAGGTGAATTTACTTATGCTAATGCTAATTCTACCTATGTAGAAATGCTTGGTGAATTATATTACGAGACAAAAGATGGGAACAAAGTCTCTGCAGATGTAACATATACAGTTCACTTAGGAAATACGGGGACGACAGATGACGCAAATAATGTGCCCAAGGTTAATAATTATGATACTGAACGTAATACGCATTATGTATATACAGTAACATTAGCTGGTGTAAATTCCATGTATGTGGAAGTGTATGATGATAAAGAAGATCGTCCGGGTATGGAAGGTGATGTTACAGCTACACAGAATACTCTTACATTTGATGCTCATTATGGTCGTACTTCTTTTGTTTTGAATAGAGGTGATTTCTTGAGAGATAGTGATGGTGATGGTAAAGCTGATGGGCTTTCCTGGAGTATTAATACACCATTTCAAAGCGGAACAAAAGAGTTTGATGCTGATAATTATTTGATTGAAGGAGAATTGGGTACAGAAGATGCATTAAAAGATAAACCTGAACTACAAACAAATCTTAATTTAAATGATTACCGTTGGATCCAGTTTGTGATTAATTCAGAAGCAATAGAGACTAATGGTAGGGCTGTTCCTAATACTGAATTTGCCAAGTATCCTGGATACTTAGCATATAGTCAAACGGATTTAGATCAACCGGCTTCTGCTTTTGGTAATGAAGGGTATTATTATGAGGGAAAAACTGCTTATTATAGTCAACCTGTTCCCATGTATGATATCAATCAATTATTGAACCATCTCTATTTGGAGGCAAAAAAACCGAATAGTACTATTTTTGATGCGGATGGAAATGTAACCATTACAGCTTTCATTGATGAATATGTTTATATCTATGATCCGAGAACAACCTATTATAGGTTGCCGGTATCGACTACGGCAGAAAATCTAACATTATGGAAAGATGTCGTTAATAGTACTAATCGAACTTTATCTATTAGTTATGGTGTCGGAAGACAATATAGTCCGGATGGAAATACATCATGGCAAACGGCCAGTATTATCTTCTCACAAATGCCGATTCGTACATTTTATAATCCACAAAGTGTCAGTTCAGCTTGGGGAGTAGAATCAGATGTTGAAACAGGTAATTTGGTGACATATCCTTGTCCGAACTCACTTACAGAGTATACTTCCTCAAAAAATAATGGCCGTGATAATACACTAAAAATTGTTGCTGACAATAAAAATCTGCGATGGTCTAAAGTCCTTTATATGGGAACAACTAATTGGGGACATTTGCAGAATGGCTATGAGACAATTTGGTATGCATGTTTGGGCCGGAATCGAGACTTGAATGGTGATGATATTGTTCAGGCGGATGAAATTCGTTGGTATTTGGCATCTATAGACCAGTTGACGGCTTTGTGGATTGGTGAAAATGCTCTTCCTTCGGTTATTAAGTTATATGATGTTAGTAAAGTTACGTCTACAAAAGTTCCTCATTTGCATGTAGCAAGTAGTAGTTTGTATAATGATAATTATGTTACTGACCAAGGGAGAAGAGGTAATGTAGATATGATTTGGGCAGAAGAAGGTGCGTCACGAGGCGATGTTAATAGATCTTATACTTCTAATGAAGATAGATATTCATACGATTATCGGTGTGTCAGAAATTTAGGCATTAGTTTGGCTAATATCAATACAGCTCCAGATGATTATGTACAAGTAAATACAGGAAGCTACAGCATAAATGGAATAAAATATAATGAATATATTATTGATGTTTCTCGGTTGGATCCAAATACGATAAGGGCTGCTTCTCCGAATATGGTATTGGGAAGCCATACGGAGCGCCAAGATATTAATCGCCCGGCAAGTAAGTTTGCAGTGATAAATGATCAATATTGGAAAGCGACATGGAATGACGTTATTTCTGAAACATCAACTGTAGCAGGACGTATTTGTCCAACAGGATACCGGTTGCCCAATCAACGGGAGTTGTTATTGCTTTCAATGTATTTTGGACCAGATCGCCCGGAACAATCTCAATCATATGATAATTTGTTCAGGTCATCATATGGCTCTGGCAGGAATTCTTCTTCTTCTGAATCTGATAGAACTTTTTATCCTGCAAGGACAGAATATGGATACGCATCGATAACTGGTAGACCTGGTTTCGGTATTGAAAGTGCTAATAGTGGTGATTATACATTTCTTTTACTTAAGAGGAGTTCTATAAATTAAAATATTGTAGTACAGTTGTTTATATGGTTCCAA
>OGND01000311.1_pt1 | contig 38596 bp, 36 predicted proteins | sample 1573381 | NCBI WGS metagenome assembly OGND01 (sample SAMEA2581989, study PRJEB24529) | metagenome | biome: Human gut stool | place: China | collected 2011
AAAGATAGCCAAATTCAGTGAATTACGGGCTATGATTGCTTGAATTTATATTTAAGTCCATACTCTTCAAGTTTGCTGTATAGTGTTGTCCTGCCTATGCCGAGCAGTTCTGCGGCGACACTCCGGTTGCCGTTTGCCTGTTTCAACGCACGCAATATCCGCTCCTTATCCTCCGCGTCATTGCGCAAGGCGAAGCTGACAGTAGAGGTCGGTTTCGTCACGGCAAGTTCCAGATGCTCTTTCATGACAACACCTTCCTGCGCCTGCAATACAGCACCCATAACTTTCTGCCGAAGTTCCCGCACGTTGCCCGGCCATGCGTGTGTCAGCAACGCTTTACGTGCTTCGGAACTGAAACCGCTCACATTGCATTCCAATTCCTTGTTGGCTATCTCGCGGAAGAACTCCGCCAACGGCAAGATGTCCTCCTGACAGTCACGCAAGGGCGGAACGGTTATCCCGAAGTCATGCAGACGGTAAAACAGATCCTGCCGGAAACGCTTTTCACTCACTGCCGCCTCCAGATCCTCATTGGTGGCGGCGATGATGCGAACATTGAAACTTCTGTCCGATTTGTCACCGATCGGGCGATACCGCCTCTCTTGTATGGCACGGAGTAACATCTGTTGGGTTTCTAACGCAAGGTTGCCCACCTCGTCCAGAAACAGCGTGCCGCCTTCCGCTTCATAGAAATACCCTTTCTTGGTACTATCCGCACCCGTGAACGCGCCCTTGACGTGTCCGAAGAAAGCTGATGGTGCAAGCTCTTTAGTGAGTGAACCGCAGTCCACCGCCACGAATGGCTTGCCTGCCCGTTTACTTTTGTCGTGCAGGTGGTGGGCAATATGTTCTTTACCTGTTCCGTTCTCTCCGAATATCATCACGCTCATATCGGTAGCGGCTACCAGCCTTATACGGTGCATGATTTTCTGAAAGGCGGAACCTTCACGGGCAAACACGGGCATACGGCGTTGTCCCGCCTGTCGTTCTTTCTGTATGGAACGGAGAAGAGGGACCAGTTTATCCTCCACAAGCTGTTTGGGGATATAGTCTATCGAACCGAGCTTCATGCTTTCCACTGCGGTATGCACTTCGGCATAGTCGGTCATGATAATGAAGGGTTGCATCTTTCCCTCCTTTCGCATCCAGCGCAAAAGGTCTATACCGTTACCGTCAGGCAGACGCAGGTCGGCAACCACGATGTCATTATCCGTTGCCTGTTGCAGATGTTTCTTCGCGGTTGAGAGATGGTAAGCCTTCATAGTGTGGTAGCCCTCCCGTGACAGCATATTGCAGACATATTCGCAATACACAATGTTGTCTTCCACCACAATTATTTTTGTCTTATCCATCTTCGTATTTTCTCCTTTCCTTTTCTGCCAACCGGATTATTTCCGCTCCTTTTTCCAACACGGCAGTCACAGCACGGCTTAACGCTTCACCATCCGGGAGTGTATCGCCATGAAGCAATCCGTAAAGTTCCCTTAGCGGTTGGTCGGCACGTAGTACTTCCCACGAGCTGCGCAGGTGGTGTGTAAGAGAATCCAGCTTTTGCAGGTCTTTCTCTATTGCCGCATCCTGTACCGCCTGCATCTCTTTTTCAGTTTCCGTCATCAACTTATCCAGCGTACTAGTACCGACAGCAGCGAATTCCTTGAGAACATCAAAATCGACCTCTTCCCGGATCGCGTCTATGTCTTTACGCCGAGAAGTAAGATCGTAAGCCTCCCGCAAGGTTCTTGTCCGGTTGATTTTGCCTATCAAATCCACACCGATGTCGGCAATAAGGCCATCGGCTGCCGCATTAACGGCGAGAACCAACCTTTATCCACGCCGCTTAAAAACGGCGATATGGTCGAAATCATCACTGCTCCGGATGCCGAACCGGATCCGCAATGGATCAGCTTCGTGCGCAGCGGCAAGGCCCGCGCCGAAGTTCGTCAATACCTTCGCACGCGCAATCCGGAAGAATCCGAAGCACTAGGGCGCAAGGTACTCGCAAAGGCTGCTCAAGAAGCTCAGCTCAACCTTCAGGCGGTTCCCGAACCCATCTGGCACGAAGTGCTGCGTGACGCCTCTATTGGAACGCGCGAACAGCTCTACATGGATATCGGTCTGGGGCATATGCCAGCTGCCGGCATCATCGGGCAAATCAAGACATTGCTTCAGGTGAAAAAGCCGGAGCATCCGGCCGGAGAAGCCGCGGTCAGCATTCGCGGCACTGAAGGCATGGCGGTACAGTTGGCAACATGTTGCCATCCGGTTCCGGGCGACAATATCTGGGGCTTTATGCGCAAAGGTCACGGTCTGTCTGTGCACCGAGCCGACTGCGAACATGTCGCTCGTGGCCGTCAAAATGCTCCTCAACGTTGGATGTCGTTGGCGTGGCAGTCTGACAGTGCCGAAGAAGCTCGCTTCTTTGTTCCGTTGGATCTGGAAATCACGGATGACCGTGCCACACTTGCCTCGGTTGCAACGGAGCTCAGTTCCGCAGGCTCCGCCATCGTAGGTGTCAATGTTGAACCCAATAAGGAAGGCAAAGACTCTCTGAATTTGATGATTCAGGTTCGTAGCCGTCTGCATCTGATGCACATCATGCGAGCGCTAAAACGTATACCGACCGTGCTTAACGTGGCGCGTCGCCTCGACGGTGACAAGAGAATTTTTCTGCCGTCGGAGGATCGATAAGTGTGACGAGGGCTCCCGCGGGAGCCCTCTATTTTGCAGTTAGATTTTGCCACCGTAGTTTTTCAAGTAGTAGTAGCGCACGTACTTGGACATCGTGTAAAAGCAGTGGTTCATTGAAAAGATAAAGCCCAGTTTTCCATCCATAAAACCACGGTTAATCACGTAAACCTTAAAGAAAGCCCACAAAGGTCTCAGCAAAATATCACTGACAAAATTGCACTGTTTGCCTTCCGACAGATACTTGTCTGCTGACAATCGGCTGTAGAGTTCGATCTTCCGGTAGTACGAATCCCATGAAGCATAGGGGAAGTGCTTTAATCTTCCCTCTAACTTTTCCTCGTCAAAAGATGTCACGACAGCTTCATGCACCTTGCCGACCGAATGAGCCCCTTCTCGAGGAAGGAGTCGTAGAACTCAATCCGGCCGAAGGCAACCGTGTTTCACATCTGCGGATGTGAAATGATTTTCTCGCTGGATTAGGTAGGCTCGTTTCGGCTTTACTCCAGTGACCTCATCTCGTATGGATGCACGAAGTGTCGGCGTCACACGTTCGTCTGCATCAATTAAAAAGATCCATGGACACGTTGCCTTTTGAATTCCAAACGTCTTCTGAGCCCCCCCCCAGTCACCATTAAGAGACCGATGAAACACTTTGGCACCCATACTTTCTGCGATTGCCACCGTCTGATCGGTACTATCGTCATCCACAACAACGATTTCTACTGCAAAATCACAACTCTGCAGACACTCGCTGACATTGCGTTCTTCATTGCGAGTCAACAAGACCACACTGATCGGTAATCTGCTGTTTTTCATAAGAAAATCCACTTCGTATGCCCGTACGTGAATTTTCTAAAACCTCTGAAAAACCCCAGTCAAAACCTTATCAAATCTCCGTCAAAAGGCTTCTAGTCTTGTTTCCCTTTGTAAGGCCAGCGGCTTATACATACTCCACTGCAATGATTTCCAGCACTTCCACCCGAGCCGGATGATCAATTGTGGCAGGAGTTGGTAGTTTCACACTGTCTCCTTCTCGCTGTTTGAGAAACACTCGGGCAATGGGACTAACCCAACTTACGTCGCCCTTTTCCGGGTCCGCTTCGTCAATGCCTACAATCCGAATAGTGTGTTCAGTCCCGGTTGACAAGTTTTCATACGTCACAGTCGCCCCAAAAAACACCTGATCCGTGGGCGGTCTTCTGGCTGGATCCACCACCTCCGCACTCTCAATTCGCTTGTTCAGAAAGCGAATGCGGCGGTCAATTTCTCTCAACCGACGTTTGCCGTATTGATAATCGCCATTTTCGGAACGATCACCATTACTTGCTGCCCAACTGACGACGTTTACGATGCTGGGCCTCTCAACATTGACCAGTTGTTCGCGTTCGTCTAATAATCGTCGGTAACAAGCTGGCGTCATATAGTTTTTCGTGTTTGGGGGAAGTCCGGGCAATTTGACTTCCTCTCCATCCTCATCTTCGAGTCGCAGATTGTTTGTCATTTTCTAGCCTCTGTTCCGGTAACCATCATTGGCGATACTTCCCTCGCATCTGCAGGTAGGCCGGTACCCATTTCTTAACTTCAGAAGATTCAATTTCCTGCCAGTCCTTAAGTCGGTGCACTTGCATGGCTCCGCTCATTTTGATAAGCAACACGTCATTTCCGGACACAATGGCATCTTCGTTGTAACTACCAACGAAGAAAGCATCTCTTCCGCCAGATTGGAATAGATCCTTTCCTACACTATAGTCTTCTGTCGCGTTCTGTACCCCCAACACTCGCTTCAAAAGCGTGGCGCTGACGTCATAAGCTGTCGTACGGTGCTGAAATTCCTTAGGAGCCATACCCGGCCAATGAATGACCAACGGGATCTTGATTTGCGCCTGAGAAAAGTTTCCGTTGTGTCCCCAATAATTAAGTTTGGAGTCATTGAACTCTTCTCCGTGGTCGGATGTCACTAGAACAATAGTGTTCTCAAGCTTGCCCTTCTTTTCAAGAATCTTGAACACGCGACCAATCAACACGTCCTGCCAAAAGGCTGAATTTTTATACCGATTGAAATAGGGCTGCGGATCAAAGTCCGGGTCTAATTCCAGTTGATTGACTTCCTTCCAATAATTTTTGTACGGAACATCCAGATCTTCCGGGAAAGCGTTCGCGTGCAGATTGTCGAGAAACATGAAGCTCATGAATTTCTTGTCAACGCCTAGCGTATCCAGCCATGCCTCAAAATCATTGACGCTGTCCATATCGCGCTCGGGCGCCGTCGATCCTTGATCCGCTCCCATTCGAATAGGACGAACATTCGCAAACACCGTAGCGTAGAACTCCGGTCGCATCAATGAAGCTGTAGTGAAGGCTTCGATCTCATAGCCGGCTTGCTGAAATCCTGAAACCATCGCCGAAGGAATATTGGTGGAAAGCGCACTTTGCCAGTAGAAAGGAGGCAGTCCGTAGAACAAACCGAAAACCCCCGCTCGAGTGGCGTTTCCGGCGGAGTAGTGATCAGCGAAAGATATGGACTGACTTTTTATTCTCGTGAGGTTGGGCATCGTCTTTTCATCAACAACGTCTGAACGCAACGAATCAATCGCCAGGATCAACACATTGAGGTCTGTCCCTTTGCCCAGCTGCAGCGGATGAAGCGGATAACGAAAACTCCCCTCTTGAGAAGAAAGTTTCACACTGTCCTCTTTCACGGCAACAAGGCCAAACTTCGCCAACAAACGATTAGCACGAATAGGGTAATACAGCGGAATCCGTTCCGTAAGCACTGTCACCGATCTGACACTCTGAGAAACACTGTAGGCATTTACGCCGTTGACAACAACATATCCCAACAAAATAGCCGCGCAAAACCAGCGGACCCTGATTTTTCGTTGAAAAATGCCTGACAGCCATGACAAAAGCACAGCCAGCAACGCAACGGCACCTGTCAGCAGAGCAATTCGCAACATCATCCCGGACGAGAAGGAAAACACCTCTCGTCCACCGACGATAGCCAAGTCAATCATCGGCCAGTTGATATGAAACCGATATTGTTGGTAGACAAAGGTATCAGTGACAAGTGCCGCCAGCAACACAAAAGTCAGAAGCAGAGCCGTGCCCTTACCTGCTTTGGCATTGAGGCAACCGATAGGCCAAGCTAAAAGCGTCTGCAACAAAAAGTGGCCAATGAAAAAAACACCCGATGCGGCAACAAACACGTAGAGCGATTGCCACCACAAAGCGTTGGGAAGTCCTGTAATGAATCGGATGGATATCGCGGCACCAACCACGGCAAACAACACGGATAACCACACATTGACGTGTTGCAGAAAACTGGACTTGAGATTCATGCTTGAACTAGGAAATAGGAGACTTTCCTCAAATTAATTTTCTCCGCACTCCCATGGAGCCGGCTGAGGAAATTTGTCATTCAAATACCGGATCATCTCCGGAGCTTCGTCTTGCGCAGATTATTGATGCAAAAAGCTTTGGGCTTAAATAGCTCGACGTCCCTTTTCAACTTGGCAAAATGATCGCGCACAACTGCCAACACTTCCACAGGCCTAAAGAAGCGTGTCTTCATACGGTTAAAAAAACGCGTATTTTGCCTAAAAAGACACTGACACCCCAACTCATTTGCCACCACATAGGAAAACAGCACACGCGAAATTTCACCTCCCGTCCGAAAAGGAGAAGAGTTAGTCTGCAACAACTCAGGAAACCGAAACAACACCTCGCGAAACATAGAGATGTTGTACGCATCCATTGCATGTGCCGGCGTAAAAAATGGGATCCGTCTTCCGGTTTTTCTGCGATAGAGTTCCCATGCTCGAATCAGCGTTTTCTGCCAACTGTTGATCGAATCATCGTTCAAAATTAGACTCGCCCGCATTGATGTCATTTTGGCTGCACCCGCATTGCTCATCCAAAGAATCGGCCTGCCTTGTGCATCGAAAAAGTCCCCCGGCATCAACGGCCGGCTCAGCATCATGTCGTCATTGGAGTAGACAAAATGCTCCGACAAACCAGGTATCCGATCCAGATACATTTCTATGCAAATGGATGAAAAAACCGGTTGCAAATCTTTGGGAATGATGTCTTTATGATCAACAATCGAAATTTTAGGGTGATCAATCAACCACTTCGGACGCTGATTATTCGTCACTACAAAAATGTGGTGAAACCAGGGAGCAAACTGATTCACTGAACGTAAAGCGTACTTCAGCTCATCGAACTGCACGTACCGAATATCCCCTATATTCTCTGTTATCAGCTCCGGCCGAACCTCCTTCATGCGCTGGGCTTTTTGTCGTACGAAATCCGGGTCCGACCCATCACACCATAAAAACACGAAGTCGATAGCCGTCTGCATTTCTGATATCCGATCACCCTATTCTCAGGATCTTCACAGCCCACCTTTCGGGAACCTATCCGGGAAAAACAGCGTCAGAATGACTTGGCTTGATCAGATTGCTTTGCCCCCTCGTTCGTCGCTTGAACTTGAGGCGATACATATGCTGCCGTTCCCCATAGCGGGACAGTCGAGAGGCTATGTTTGAAGCTGCCGGATGTTTCCCTTGTGGAGTAGGAAAGATACATCAATGTTTGACTCTCCTCGTCAAAAATGCGTCGAATCTTGAGCGTTTTCAAAAACACACTCTTCGATTTTTCGAAAACAACTTCCCCCGCTTTTCCCTTCTTGATGCGGGCAATCATAGCTGGTGTGATTTCTCCGGTTTGCCGACAACTGACGGCGCTGTCCGAAGGATCCGACAGGGACAAATTGGCCTCAATACTCGCGACATGGCATGTGACCCCCGGAACCAAAGGATCCACAAAACTGTTGAGCTTGATATCTTTTAGTGTAAATATCCCTAATGACACGTCAGCCACTTCGTTATCTGAACAAGCAGACAATGTCACTGCTCCTACTGCAGCAACCGACAGCGTGACAAGGAATCGCTTGACTGACGATGTTCTGAACGATTTCAACACAGCCATACCTACTTTTTGCGTTTAAAACAACTTACTCATGGTGGGTCGAGGCAAACTGGATGGAATAAAGATGCGCATAGAGCCCCTTTTTATCCAGCAACTCCTGGTGCTTGCCGACTTCTTGAATTTGTCCGTCTTTCATAACAACGATCTTGTCGGCACCGATGATGGTGGACAAACGATGCGCCACAACAAACGTAGTACGCCCCTTCATCAACTCATCAAGCGACTGCTGAATATATTTCTCGCTCTCAGTATCCAACGCACTGGTAGCTTCATCAAGAAGCAGAATCGGCGCATCTTTGAGAAGCGCACGCGCAATGGAAATACGCTGTTTCTGTCCACCAGACAGTTTGCTACCAGCTTCACCCACCGTGGTGTCCAGTCCCTGCGGCAACGTTTCAATAAACGGCATTAGGTACGCAGCTCTTGCTGCCGCTTCAATCTCTTCACGCGTTGCCTTTTCGTTACCATAGGCAATATTGGCTGCAATTGTGTCATCAAATAAAACAACATCCTGACTGACCAGAGAAATCTGTTCACGTAAACTCTTGAGAGTCACAGTACTCTGCGCTACGCCGTCAAAATAGATTTCACCCGATGTAGGAGCCCAGAAGTGAGGAATGAGATTGATTAATGTGGTTTTCCCCGCACCGGATGCTCCAACCAAAGCAACGGTTTCACCAGCTTTTACATCTAACGTAAAGTTCTGAACTGACGGTTTGTCCGCTCCCACATACTGATGAGAAACGCTCTCAAAACGGACGTCCCCACGCGTGTTTTTCAATTCAGTTTGACCGGGATCGGCTTCCTCAGCTTCATCAAGCATCTCAAAAATGCTTTCGGCCGCAACACTCATAGCCGCAGTTGAACCATTCAGAGATGAAAGATGACGAATCGGCGTCATCAGCAAAAGCAATGCCGACAGGAATGTGATGAACTCGCCTAATGAAAGCATTCCGTGTTGCGCTTGCAACAAAGCAACCACCACCACAATGCTCACCGCGCACATACTTACAAAATGCGTCATCGGTGTACCGGAGGCCGATACAGCTTTGCGGCGAAGCGCCAATTTTTTCATCTTTCCGTTGAATTTAGCAAAGCGTTCCTCTTCATAGTCGTATGCACCGTAGATCTTCACCATACGCTGGCCACCGTATCCTTCGCGAATCACATTAGTCAGATCTGCCAAGGCCTCCTGAAAACCTCCCGCGTACCGCCGAGTACGTTTTCCCACCCAACGGATAATCAAGGCCAAGAATGGGGCAACAACGAATGACACAAGTGACAGCTGCCAGTTGTGATAGAAAAGAACACAAAGAAGGGCCACAATTTGCAGTGAATCCCGGAAGATCGTTGCAATGAGTTCCATTGCACTACCCAAAGCAACCCCCGCCTGATTCAGAAACGTCGATAACACGACCCCCGAATTACGGCGTTGATACACGTCTGCAGGCCATCGCAATACTCGAGAAAAAAGTGCTTGCCTAAAACTAAACAACACACTTTGGGATATCGACTGCAAATAGTAGGCACTGACAAAGGACGCCACTCCATACGCTAAAGAAATAGCTAGAAGTGCTCCGGGAGCCCACCAGATAGCGTTGGGGTCTTTCTCGTAGAAACCCTTGTCGGTTAACTGGCCGACCAAAATTGCGATGAGAGAAGAGGCGCCAGCATTGACAATCATTGCGCAGAGAGCAATGGCGATCCGTTTTTTATATTGCAAAACGTAAGAAAAGAGCCGTTTAACGGCGTCTTTCTGTCTCGCTTTTGAATCATCTTGATGTTTCTTATTGGTGCCCTTGACCATTACTGAGAATTTCCTAGCGTTGAAAAAATTTCAATTTAGGGATTTTACCGTGCCCTATCGCAGGACCTTTGTAGATACGTGCAGTGTCTCAACTACGCGACTGTTCTTTTTGTAACATTGGACAACAGCTGATTCAAATCGCTATCCTTGTGCATCTTTCTTGCTTTGTGTGAGTCCATCCTATGTCAGTTGTCCTCTGTCGACTTCCCAACCACGTTGGTGATTGCTGTATGTGCCTGCCTGCGTTGCGACTTTTAGCTGCAAGTGGTTTTACACCCGCTCTGGTTGGCAAGCGCTGGGCAGAGGACCTATTAGCAGGCATGGGATGGCGTTTCGATCCGATTGAAGGAAAAGTTTCCGAGGATCTTTCGCGCATTCGTTATCTTGCCAACAACGCTAATGCAGCTCAGGGGCTTTTATTCCCCAACTCCTTCGGATCAGCTCTTCTGTTTAAATTAGGACGGCTGAAAACCACCGGGCTCCGGACGGATATGCGTTCTTTCCTGCTCGATAACGGCATTCCGGAACCGGGAGCGATGCACGAAGTTGAGCGTTTCTTCTATGTTGCCCACGAAGCAATTAAGGCCTGGGGATCCACACCTGCCTTTGACAAGGTACCAGAACGCCTTAGCCTTATCCTGATGAAGCGACATGAAGCTGCGGCTAAAAACCTCATCGAGCAATACAAGATTCCTGAAAAATTTGCTCTCCTAGCCCCGATTGCCCGCGGCAAACATCAGGGTAAAGCCAAACACTGGGAACATTTCAACGAATTGGCGGCTCCTTTGCGCGCGAAAGGGGTTGAACCCATTGTCTTTCCTTCCCTGAGAGAAGAAGCCTTAGCAAAGGCGGCCTGCCCAGACGCAACTATCTTGCCGCCCACTACTCTGGGAAACTTTGCAGCTATTGCAAAACGGGCTCAGGTCGTCGTCGCCAATGACTCTGGTGTCAGCCATATTGCAGCAGCCGTCGGTGCTAAGCAAATCACTCTCGTCGGCGTCACGGACACCAACCGGACCGGCCCTTGGAATCCCGACGCGATTGTCCTTGGCGAAAACGGTCGTTGGCCTGAAGTGTCTGAAGTTCTTCAAACTCTGGACAACGTGCTGAAATAACACATCTCTTACGGCGGCAAATCAGTACACGAACTTGGCAGAAGCAACGCTATCTGAATTTCTAAGCTGGTTAAGTAACTGATCGGAAGGAATGCATCCGTTCTTGAGATACATCTCCGCCTTCACGCCGTTGCTCCGAATGGATACTTCGCACGAAACGCTGCCGATTTCGTTGTTTTGTCCGGCTTGAAGCACTTCGAAAAGAGTCTTCAGGCCCTTACCTTCTGTCAATTCAAGCATCAGCGTAGCGCCTTTCCGGACACGCATTTGTTCAATCGTCAGCACCTCATCACAGACAAACGACATACCGCCGCTACGCTCATCTTTGCGTCCTTTGCCTACAAAAATCAGCATCTCATCGGCCTTGAGCATGTGCTTATAACTTTCGTAAGCTCTCGAAAACACAAGCACGTCCATCGTGGTCTGTCCATCACTCAAGACCACGACACCGAAATTGCCACGTTTGCCCGTGATCGTACGTACGCTTTGGACAATGCCGGCAATCGTTTGTTGTTCCCGGCTGTCGCGGACATCCTTAAACGGAATAGCAAAATTGCGGGCTTCCACACGATACGGATCAAACATGTCGCCCGTAAGACAGAAGCCAAAGGCGTCTCGCTCGAGCGTATAGAGCTTGCGATCATCCCAACGTTCCGCTTTTGTCCAGTTCACAATCCGTTCATCTTCACCGTTTTCATCCGCAAAGAGACTGGCTTGTCCAAAGGACGCCGCGACAGCTTGCCCGGCCTGAATAGCGTTCTCCACATTACCGAAAAGCTTGCCGCGGTCCTTATCCAACGAATCAAACGCGCCGCCCTTAATCAGCTGTTCAAGAACCTTGCGATTCATCGATCGTACGCGCGCAGCCACATCAAAGATATCCAAGAAAGGACCATTGAGCAGGCGTTCGTTGAGCAGATCCTCGACGATGTTCTGTCCGACTCCCTTGATGGCGCCAAGGCCAAAGCGAACAGTCTTCTCATCCGGAACAGTGAAGAACCATTCACTTATATTAATGTCAGGCTGAAGAACCGTTACCCCCATCTCCCGGGCATCTTCCACCAACTCTCGCATTTTCTCGCCTTGGTTCATCACAAGGCACATGTTGCCAGCGATAAAGCAAGCTGTATGGTGAACCTTTAGGTAAGCCGTCTGCCAAGCTACGTAGGAATAGGCTGCGGCATGCGATTTGTTAAAGCCGTATCCCGCAAACTTTTCCATCAAGTCGAAGATTTCGGTAGCCGTCTCAGCGGTCACGCCACGTTCTGCAGCCCCCTGAATGAAGACGGCACGCTGACGCTTCATTTCTTCGACATTTTTCTTACCCATGGCACGACGCAACAAGTCTGCGCCGCCCAGAGAGTAGCCGCCGATTGCTCGAGCCACCAGCATCACCTGTTCCTGATACACCATGATGCCGTATGTTTCGCGCAAAATCGGCTCCATACGGGGATCAAGGTACTCCACTTTCTCTCGCCCGAACTTTCGATCGATGAAGTGCGGAATCTGATCCATCGGACCGGGACGATACAGAGCGTTTAGAGCAACAAGATCTTCCAGACAGTCGGGCTTTGCTTGCCTCAACTGCTCGCGCATGCCGTCCGATTCAAACTGGAACACGGCGCCCGTGTTACCTTGTTGGAAAAGCTCCAGCGTTTTCTTGTCGTCGGTCGGAATGCGTGACAAGTCAAACTTCGTGCCGGGATTCAAACGGTCAATGTACTCTGCCGCTTTCGTAAGAATCGTCAGCGTCGTCAGCCCCAGGAAGTCAAACTTCACCAGACCGACATTTTCAATATCCTTCTTATCGAATTGGCTAACGGTATTTTCTGGTCTGCCGTCAGCGTTGTAGAGAGGACAGAAATCCGTGAGTTTGCTCGGTGCAATCAATACGCCGCCGGCATGCATACCCAGATTTCGCGTCAGCCCCTCGAGTTTTTGAGCGTAGCTCATCAATTCGACATAGTCGTCTCGCTCGGCCATCGCCTTAAATTCGGGCTCCATCTCGGCCGCTTTTGCAAGCGTGACGTCCATGCCCGGCTTTTGCGGAATCAATTTAGCCAGATCGTCGACCTTGCCATAGCCCATGTTAAGCACACGTCCGACATCACGAACCACAGCCTTTGCCCCCATCGCACCGAACGTCACGATCTGACTCACGGCGTCCACGCCGTAAGTGCGCTTGACGTATTCAATAGTACGGTCTCGGTTGTGCTGGCAAAAGTCGACGTCAAAGTCAGGCATCGAAACGCGTTCGGGATTCAAAAAGCGTTCGAACAGCAATCCGTAATGCAATGGATCCAGATCGGTAATGCCCAGGGCATAAGCCACCAGAGAGCCGGCACCGGAACCACGGCCCGGCCCCACGGCCACACCGTTTCGCTTGGACCAATTGATAAAGTCTTGAACGATCAGGAAGTATCCGGGAAACTTCATGGACGAAATTGTCTTGAGTTCGTACTCCAATCGTTCGACATACTCGGGACGGCGCGCATCGCGCTCGGCCTGATTCGGATACAAGAATTCAAGTCGACGCTCCAAGCCTTCGTGGGAAAGCTGCGCCATATATTCATCAAGCGAAACACCTTCGGGCGTCGGGAAAAGCGGCAACTGCGGCTTTTGAAATACCCCGTCCAGATTGCAGCGCTGAGCAATCACCACGGTGTTATCGATGGCCTGAGGGATGTCGGCAAAAAGAGCCCGCATCTCCTCTTCGGTCTTCAGGTACTGCTCTTCGGTATAGGGCTTGGGACGCCGAGGATCTGCAAGAACATAACCGCCGGCGATGCAACAGCGTACTTCGTGAGCGTTGAAGTCCTCCCGATGCAAAAACTGCACCGGGTGCGTCGCCACCATCGGAAGTCCCGTCTCTACGGCTAGTTGCGCAATATTGGCCACAACCGCTTCATCGTTTTTACGACCGGCTCGTTGAACCTCCAAATAAAAACGATCCGGAAAAACCGTACGTAATTGTTCGACCACCGCGTTGGCTTCCGTCTTGTTGTCGTCAAGAAGATGGCGCTCGATCACCCCTTGCGGTCCACCCGAAAGACAGATCAATCCCTTGCAGTTGTCCAGAGTCAGCCATTCCAGCCTTACCTCACCACGGCCTAGATACTGGTTTTCCATCCAACCGCGGGAAAGAAGCTCACAGAGCGACAGGTAGCCTTCATGATTCTGGCAATAGAGCGTCAGACGATACGGGTTGTCTCGCTTGCCCTGCGCTGTGTTGGTGATCCACAAATCGCAACCGACGATCGGTTTGATGCCGTCGGCCATCGCGTGCGAATAAAACCGAAGAGCACCAAAAAGATTCATTGAATCCGTAATACCCAGAGCTACCCCGCCCTGCTCCATCACTTCTTCAAGGATGGGATCGAGACGCACAATGCCGTCTTGGATGGAATATTCGGAATGAAAGCGCAGGTGAACGAAATTGGCGGACATAGACAACGCAAAAGAGCAGTCCGGCGCATTTTCTTAGGAAAATACGCCGGTTAACTGAAAGGATCTTAGTGCTTGAGGGGCTTGAAGCGAATGCGGTGCGGACGCGCCGCTTCTTCACCAAGGCGCTTTCTCTTGTCGGCTTCATACTCGTTGTAGTTGCCGTCAAAGAAGACCACCTTACTGTCGCCTTCGAACGCCAAAATGTGCGTCGCAATTCGGTCAAGGAACCAACGATCGTGCGAGGTCACCAGTGCGCAACCGGCAAATTCAAGCAGTGCTTCTTCCAACGCACGCAGGGTTTCAACGTCCAAGTCGTTCGAAGGTTCGTCGAGCAACAGGACATTGCCGCCCTTAAGAAGCGTTGCAGCCAAATGCAAACGACCTCTTTCACCCCCCGACAACACGCCTACTGTCTTTTGCTGATCTCCACCCTTGAAGTTAAAGCGACCAAGATAAGCGCGCGAACTCATTTCGAACTTGCCGACTTGCAAAATATCGAGACCACCCGAAATAGCTTCAAAAACGGTCTTGTCGTTGGGAAGTCCCTCACGCGTCTGGTCCACTGCGGCGATCTTGACAGTGTCGCCGATAACAATCGAACCGGAATCCGGCTGTTCCTTGCCCGTGATCATCTTAAAGAGCGTCGACTTACCGGCACCGTTGGGACCGATCACACCGACAATGGCGCCGGGCGGAATCGTGAAAGACAAGTCGTCAATTAACAGACGGTCGCCGAAACCCTTGCTGACGTTGTGAAACTCGATGACTTTATTGCCAAGGCGATCTGCCACCGGAATAAAGATTTCATTGGTTTCATTGCGGCTCTGATATTCGTAGCTCGACAGTTCTTCAAAGCGATTCAAACGAGCCTTGGCCTTTGCCTGGCGTCCCTTGGGATTCTGGCGAACCCATTCCAGTTCGTGCTTGATAGCTTTGGCGCGGGATTCCTGCTGACGTTTTTCCTGCTCAAGACGCTTTTCCTTCTGATCAAGCCAGGACGAGTAGTTGCCCTTCCAAGGAATGCCTTCCCCACGATCCAATTCAAGAATCCACTCAGCAGCATTATCAAGGAAGTAGCGATCGTGCGTTACAGCAACCACTGTTCCCGGGAAACGGTGCAAGAACTGTTCCAACCACTCGACGCTTTCAGCATCCAAGTGATTGGTCGGTTCGTCGAGCAGGAGCATATCCGGACGAGAAAGCAAAAGGCGGCACAACGCCACACGGCGCTTTTCACCACCCGAAAGATGACCAATCTTGGCGTCCCAAGGCGGCAAACGCAACGCATCAGCGGCAATTTCCATCTGCGTCGAAGCATCCGTACCGGCAGCGGCAATGATGGCTTCCAGGCGAGCCTGTTCAGCAGCCAGAGCATCGAAATCGGCGTCCGGCTCAGCATACGCGGCATAAACAGCATCAAGCTTGGCCTGCGCCTGCATCACTTCGCCCATGCCTTCTTCGACAGCTTGTCGAACCGTTGCTTCAGGATCAAGCTGCGGTTCCTGCGGCAGATAACCGATTTTGAGATCGTTTTGCCACGTGATTTCGCCGTCAATCTCCTTGTCAACACCGGCCATAATCTTCAACAGGGTTGATTTGCCGGCACCGTTGAGCCCCAAAACGCCGATCTTGGCGCCCGGGAAAAACGACAGAGAAATATCTTTGAGAATGAATCGCTTGGGCGGAACCACCTTAGCCACGCGATTCATGGTCATGACGTATTGAGCCATTTGTCCTGATCTTTGATTGAAAATGGAAATTAGAACGTAGAATAATGCCCGTGCCGTGCGAAGCACACAAACGGGAACAGATGATTACCTGTCTGCTATTTTGCCCTTTTGCTCTGTTCACGGCTGATTATTTTTTTCTTGTCTCGCATTCATGGACTCTCTGCGCAAATCTTTGATCTGTTTTATTGCCGGCATTTGCTTCGTCGGTTCGGTGTTTTGCGCAGAAACACCGGCTGTTGCCGAAGTACGCCAAGCTGATGATCTTCCTGCTACGGAAGCAGAAGTATCTCCCCCGGTTGACATCTGGGATCGCATCCGACGCGGCTACGCCATGCCTAAGCTCAACAACTCCCGAGTGAAAACTTCGCTTAGGAGCTATAGCCGTAATCCTCGCCACATCGAGCGAGTCTTCGAGCGTGCCGGCAAGTATCTCTACCACATCGTTGACGAAATCGAACAGCGAGGGCTTCCCACCGAACTTGCGCTTTTGCCGTTCGTTGAAAGTGCTTTTCAACCCGAAGCTTTGTCGCACGCCAAAGCATCCGGACTCTGGCAGTTCATGCCTCAGACTGGCAACATTTATTCGCTTCAACAGAACTTCTGGAAAGATGAACGCCGAGACGTACTGCAAAGCACGCGCGCGGCGTTAGATTATCTGGAGAAGCTCTACCAACAATTTGGCGACTGGCATTTGGCTCTTGCAGCCTACAACTGGGGCGAAGGCAGTGTTTCGCGTGCTATCCGAAGAGCGAAAGCGCGCGGTCGCAAAGCCGATTACGCTCATTTGCGCATGCCCCGGGAGACGGCTTACTACGTACCGCGTCTAGAAGCCATCCGAGAAATCGTGGCTACCCCGGAGAAGTTTGGCATTAACTTGCCGGAAATTGAAAACGCTCCGTACTTTGTCCGTGTCACAAAAAGCCGTGACATCGACATGAAGACCGCAGCCGAACTTGCCGAAATGGATGCCGATGAGTTTCGACTGCTCAACCCCGGCTTCAATTTACCGGTGATCGTCGCCAGTCACAATTCCGTCATGCTGCTTCCGATGGAAAACTTGGAAGTCTTCATGGACAACCTTGCTAGTTGGGTCAACACTGGCAAGCCCCTTTCAAGTTGGGTGCTTTATCACCTTAAAGAGGGTGAAACGCTTGCCGATGTCGCTCTGAAATCCGGCATGACCGAAGAGGAACTGCGCCGCGTCAACCGTATTCCCAAAGGACGCAAGGTGTTGGCCGGCTCCGCCTTGCTGGTTGACGCCAACGGTCAACTTGCTCCTGAAATTGCTCAGGAGGAACTCAACGCCGGGCTTAAGCTTTCGGCTCCGGAAGTGCGCCGCGTCGTTTATCGCGTCCGCCGAGGCGACTCGATTTATAGCATTGCAAACAAATACGGTATTACACAACGCTCCATCCGTCGCACAAATAATTTGCGAAGCTCTCGCTTGCGTATCGGACAGCGCCTTGTGCTTGTGGTACCGCCGCGCGCTACAACTCAACCGCCTCCTGGGAAAAATGTTCATGTGGTCAGACGCGGCGAGACACTTTTTTCAATTGCAAAAAAGTACGGCACGAGTGTCTCTAAAATCCGTATCATCAACAATTTGAGAACGACTCGAATCTCCATCGGGCAACGTTTGAAGATTCGCTAAAAAACAAAAAATCCTTACCGAGGAATAAATCATGGGATTTCTGCACGGCAAGAAACTTTTGATCACGGGCGTGTTGTCGAACCGTTCGATCGCCTACGGCATCGCCCGAGCCTGCCATCGCGAAGGTGCTGAGCTCGCCTTTACTTATGTCGGCGAACGCTTCCACGACCGTATCGTTGAGTTTGCCAAAGAATTCGGCAGCGACATCTGCCTTGAAATGGACGTCACCAAAGACGAGCAGATCGCAAACGTAATGGGCGAGTTGAAGGAGCGCTGGGGTGGTCTGGATGGTTTCGTACATTCCATCGGGTTCGCTCCGCGCGAATGCATTGCCGGCGACTACCTTGAAGGTGTCGGCCGCGAATCCTTCCGCACCGCCATGGAAATCTCCGCGCTGTCCTATCCGGTTCTCGCCAAGGCCGCTCTTCCGTTGATGGAAGGCCGTGCCGCATCGATTCTCGCACTGACCTATATCGGCAGCGAACGCACGGTTCCGAATTACAACACCATGGGCGTTTGCAAGGCAGCTCTTGAAGCTTCCACCCGTTATCTTGCCGGCAGTCTTGGCCCCAAGGGCATTCGTGCCAACGCCATCAGCTCCGGCCCGATCAAAACGCTGGCAGCTTCCGGCATCCAGAACTTCTCAAAGATTCTGACCTACATGGAACATTCCGCTCCGTTGCGCCGCACTGTCACGATTGATGAAGTTGGCAATACCGCAGCATTCCTTCTCTCGGATCTGGCCAGCGGCATCACCGGCAATGTGGCCTACGTCGACGCCGGCTTCCACAGCGTGGGTGTAAGCCCTGTGTTGGTGGAAGAATAAGTCCACACATCCACAGATATCAAAAACGGACCCGGGCAATTTAGCTTGGGTCCGTTTTTCGTATTGTGAGTTCTTATTGCGCTTGCCTACTTGCGGCGAGCCTTTTCTTTCTTTCGACAATCCTCACAGACACCGTATAGCGCCAAAGCGTGGCCTTCAAGCTCAAAGCCTAAACGCACAGCAATCTGTTTTTGTCGTTTCTCGATTTCCTTATCAACAAACTCTTCAACTCGTCCGCAACGCGTACAAACGATGTGGTCATGATGAGCTCCATCATCCATCTCATAGGTTGCGCGGTCATTGCCGAAATAGTGTCGGACGATAAGCCCCGCCGCCTCAAACTGAGTCAAAACGCGATAAACGGTTGCAAGCCCGACTTCGATATTTTCCGCAACCAACTGCTTGTAGATGTCTTCAGCCGTGAGATGACGCACCGCCCCGGATTCCTGCGCCTTTTGAAAGAGTTCCAGAATGCGCATGCGAGGCGCAGTCGCTTTGAGTCCGACATTTTTCAGTTCCTGTTCGGGCTCAAGCATCTCATGTTCATTGTTTACGCTCATTGGCTATCCTCAAGAGGCTCATTTCAATCCGATACTCGCTATCATAACGGGAAGTTTTTAATTTACGAATTTCGAGACGTTTTCTCGACCGTTTTTCACATGTCCTTGCGCACATTTCTTATCACCGCCCCCCTTGCCGTCGGTTTGATCGCGCTGTCCGGCTGCAACTTCAATAGCTACGTCTACCGTACCGATGTCCACCAGGGCAATCTGGTCACCAAAGAAATGATTGACCAATTGCAGGTCGGTATGGCGCGCCAACAGGTGCTCTTCCTGATGGGCGAACCGCTCATTGAAAGCCAGTTCCACCGCAATCGCTGGGACTACACGTATTACCTGAATCCGCGCTACGGCGACATTCAGATGCGTCGCGTCACGCTTTACTTTGACGAGCAGGACATTCTTACCAAAATTGAAGCCGGTCCCGTTCCGACGGAAAAGCAGGCTGACGAAATGATTCTGGGCAGAGAAACGGATTTTCCTCCCACTCCGCTTGTACGTCCTGAAGATCAGTAAGGAGCCGAACGTGAAAATAGCCGTTTCCGGTGCAACCGGTCGCATGGGCAAACTCATCATTGAAGCCATCATCAATAGTGACGACCTTAAACTCGTTGCGGCTGTGACCGCTCCAGGAGTTGCAGAGATCGGAACAGACGCCGGGGCGTCGCTCGGGAAAACCGCCGGAGTGGTGATCACTGACGATGTTCAGGAATTGGCCAAAGCTGACGTATTGATCGACTTTACGCGTCCTCAAGCTACTCTGGCATACCTTCCTTTCTGCGTTAAACACAATGTGGGCGTTGTGATCGGAACGACCGGTTTTGACGCTCAAGGCAAAGCACAAATTGCCGAAGCCGCAAAAACCGTTCCCGTCGTTTTTGCGCCCAACATGAGTGTGGGGGTTAATTCCGTTCTCAAGCTTCTGGAAATCGCCGGCGCCATGCTCTCTCAGTACGACTGCGAGATTGTGGAAATGCACCACAAGCACAAAGTGGATGCTCCTTCCGGCACTGCACTTGAAATGGGGCGGCGAGTTGCCCTCGGACGTGGCGTTGATTTTGACTCTGTCGCCGTTCTGAGTCGCGAAGGTCATACCGGCGAACGCCCCGATGGAGCCATCGGCTTTGCAGCACTTCGAGGAGGTGACGTTGTTGGAGACCACACCGTCATTTTTGCCGGCCCCGGCGAGCGCATCGAAATTAGTCACAAATCGGGATCACGCGCAGGATACGCACAAGGTGCCGTAACCGCGGCGCGCTTCCTGAAGGACAAGTCCAACGGGCTTTTTTCCATGTCTGACGTGCTCGGTTTCAACTGAATTTGTTTTTCCGCGTAAAAAGCCACGCAGACAACCGTTTTGAGTGGCAAAATTCGCAGGCAATCTTTTCTTACGTGCGCAAATCTGCTTTTTGCGTATGCTCAAACGAGGTAACAAATGAACGACCAGCTTGACAAACTTGAATCCTCCGTCGCCCGCCTTGTGCAGGCCTACAACGAAATGAAGGCTGAGAATGCAGCCCTCAAAGCACAGCTCGCCGACAAAACCGCCGCTGTCGAACTGCTCGAGGAAGAAGCCGCCGCTGTTCGTGGCCGTATTGAGTCGCTGATCGTCTCTTTGACGGCCGACCAGCAGACCGAACAGCCCTCTGCTTAATCGGGTTATTTTCGGGTAGTCAATCGGAGTCATAAAGCATGCCACGCATCAAACTCACCATCTTGGATCGCGAGTATCCCTTTGAGGTTTCCGATGAAGACGTGGAGAATCTTCGCAGTGCTGCGGAAATCCTCAATACACGTGCATCTCAAGTGCGCTCAGCCAACCGTTCGCTCACTCCTGAACGCGTGGCTGTTATGGCGTCGCTGCAGATTGCTTTTGACTCCATTACCGGCCGACTCGGTCAGGTGCCTGTTGATGAAGCAACGGTTTCTCGCGTTGCTGCGCTTCGCATGAAGTGCGACGAAGCTCTGGATCCTGCACTCGAAGGCTGATTCCGTACAGTCTTTGTGTAAAGATTCTCCGAAAGGCCGCTGAAAACAAGTGGCCTTTCTTATAATTGCCTTACCCTGTGATGTTTCACCATACGGCTCCAATGTTCCTAACCTATGCATTCGTGCAAGGCCGTTTAACTCGAGAGCCGATAGTGCAGCGGGCACGCGTTGTCCGTTCCGTTTTCCGCTCCAGCCGCGGCCACCCTGACCTTTCGGTTCAGGTAACGTAGCCGGAAACCACAGGGTATTTTCTTGTTTCCCTCCCTTCTCTCCCTTTCGATCTCCTTTTGCGCAGGTATCATGTACGCCGCGAATCGGCAATTCTGCGGAAAGTGTGTTCATGTCTTGGGAAATTGTTGCGGCTCTGCTGTGTTTAGGCGCCTGTACGGGTTTTCTGGCCGGTCTTCTGGGCATCGGGGGCGGTATGGTGCTCACGCCGTTCATGACCATGCTGTTGGTCTACGTGGGCGTTCCCGATACGGCAATTGTTCATACTGCAATTGCTACGTCTCTGGCCACTATCATGTTTACGTCGCTTTCTTCCGTGCGGGCTCACAATAAGCGCGGAGCCGTGCTTTGGAACGTTGTTGCGACAGTAGCTCCCGGTATCTTGGTCGGTGCTCTTTTGGGGGCAAAAATATCCAGCCTTCTGCCGACTTTCTGGATTTCTCTCGTTTTCGTCTGCTTTGTTGGCTTTTCAGCCATCAAAATGTTCATCAACTCTAAGCCGCAGCCCAAACGCACTCTGCCGGGCATGGTTGGAATGTTTGGCGCCGGCACCGGCATTGGCGTCGTTTCCGCTCTGGTCGGTGCTGGCGGCGGTTTTATTTCCGTTCCCTTCATGGTTTGGTGCAACGTCAAGATGCATAACGCCGTAGGCACATCAGCTGCACTGGGCTTTCCCATTGCAGCAGCCGGGACGCTCGGTTACATCATCACGGGGTGGAGTGAACCGGGCTTACCTCAATTTCCCATGATGCTGGGATACATTCATCTGCCTGCATTGTTGTCCGTTGCGGCGGCAAGCATCTTCACTGCCCCCTTCGGCGCCAAGGTCGCCCATAGCATCGATACAAAACCGCTAAAGCGCATTTTTGCCTGCATGCTTCTGGTTCTTGCTGGCTATATGCTCACTCGTGCCATTAATTCCCTTTGATCTTTTAACCGTTTTTTCCGCTTTATGTCTGAAATTCCTTTGTCTCTTGTCCGTGCTGTTGAGCCCGAAACCATTGCCACGCATCTTTTCCATGTCAAGGAAGTAGCTCCGCTTGTGCACTGCATTACCAACGACGTCGTGCAGGAAATCACCGCTAACGTACTGCTTGCGATGGGGGCCTCGCCCGCCATGGTGGTTGCTTGTGAAGAAGCTGCTCATTTTGCGGCGATCTCTTCTGCCCTGCTCGTCAATGTCGGAACGCCTCGTCCCGAATCTTTGGAAGCCATGCATCTGGCGGCTAAAAGTGCGGTCCGTCACAACGTTCCATGGGTGCTTGATCCGGTAGCCGCCGGTGTCATTCCCTGGCGCGACAAAATGATCATGGGGCTTTTGGCCCTGCAGCCGACCGTTATTCGTGGAAACGCCTCTGAAATCATGGCTCTTGCAGGTTTAGGTAAGGGTGGAAAAGGAGTCGACAGTACCGACTCAAGCGACGCCGCTCTTGAAGCCGCCGTCAAACTTGCTCGCGAATACAACACCATTGTTTGCGTCACCGGTAAAACCGACTACGCAACCGACGGCAAAGAAATACTTTCCTGCACCGGTGGCTCGATTAAGGCAACGCTTGTGGTCGGCACCGGTTGCTCCCTTTCGGCCATGGTGGCTGCCTTCGTTGCGCAAACCGAACATCCGCTTGAAGCTGTTATTTCAGCCTGTGCGCTCGCCAAGCGTGCCGCTCAGCAAGCCGCCGGCGTTGCCCGCGGCCCGGGTAGCTTTGCCGTTGCTTACATAGATGCGTTGAATCTGCTCCAAGCCAAGGACTTCTATTAATGCGACACCCCATCGATCTTTCCGTTTATTTGGTACTCGATCCCGACTTGTGCGGTGGTGCTCAAGGCATGATTGAGACCACACGCGCTGCTGTGCAAAACGGCGCCACCTGCGTGCAGTTACGGGCGCCGCACTGGAAAAAAAGAGCCCTTGTGGAATGCGGGCGAGCATTGAAGTCAGTCTTAGCCGACTTTAACGTTCCTCTCATCATCAACGACCATGCAGATGTCTGCCTGGCGGTTGGTGCAGAAGGATTGCACGTTGGACAGGACGATCTGTCGCCTCTCGATGCCAGAGCCATCATCGGCAACGAAAAAATACTGGGGCTATCCGTTTCCAATACACAAGAACTTTCCGCAGTCGATATTCGCTTGGTTGATCATCTTGGTATCGGACCGATTTTCTCGACCAGTACGAAACCAGACGCCAGTGCCGCTCTCGGACTAGACGGCTTTGCAGCATTAGCTTCACGAAAACCGTGCCCTGTTGTTGCAATCGGCAGTGTCAAGGTCCCGATTGTCGGAGACTTGATTCGTTCCGGTGCGGACGGCGTTGCCGTTGTCTCTGCTATTTGCGGACAAGCAAATCCCGGTGAAGCCACAAAAGAATTGGCTCGAGCTGTTCAATCGGCTCGCTCCTAAAGCGCACCTAAGCACTCTCACCTAAAATAGGGGTTTAAACAGATCACACAGGATTTCGCACTGCCATGGCCCAAAACAAACGAATGTCGGTTCGACTGACGCTACAGCAAGCCAAGCTTGTTTTGCTCGCCAAGGCTATTGAAGAGTCTAACGACTCGCACATCCATTGGTCCTCGGCCGATTCCGAAGCTGCAAGTCTTCGCGCCGCTCACACCGTAGGCGAATCGGCCGACACCGCTAAGCTACTGACGGAACGAGCCAAGGTTGTTTTGAGAACTGTCTCTGAGCGAGGCATCAGTACAACAGTGAGCACCAAGGCTCGTTTGCCCCAGTTTTTTTCGCCACTTTTCGTTTTGTTGGCCTTCGTTCTCGGCGCTCTGACGGATCGTATCGCAAGTCCCGAGCACATCGTCAACCTGCTCTCTCCTCCTTACTGGGGCGTGATTCTCTGGAATCTGGTTGTCTATTTCGCCCTCTTTTGTTGCGCTATCGGTTTGGTGGGAACCGGAACCAATCGTTTCGCTTTGCCATTGCGCAGCAGTCTCGGTGCCTTCGTCCAAAAAACAAGTTACGGCACGCTAAGACGAACAGGATTCAAGTCGCACTTCTACAGTGAGTGGTCGTCATTTGTGGCTCCATTGATTCGCATGAATGTTGCCCGGACTCTGCATTTCGCCGCTGTTTTCTTTGCCCTGGGCATCATCGTGAGTTTGCTTGTACGCGGCTTCGGCACGTCTTATTGGGCCGGATGGGAAAGTACATGGCTTGCCGAGAGTCCCGAAAGCGTCAAAGCGTTCATTGATCACACCTACGGACTGATTCCTGCAGTGGGCCCCTTGTCTTCTATGCCTGATCTCGCGCAAATCGTGGACATGAGGGCTGATCGTCTGCCGTATTTGGAAGCACCGATCACGGCTGCTCCCTGGCTCATTCGGATGATGATCCTGATGGGCGTTACCGTCATCGTTCCCCGTCTGTTTTTTGCCATGTTTGACACATGGCGTATGCGACGCTTTAAAACGCAGACAGCGCTGTCCATCGATTCGCCCTACTACGAGAACATTCTCGTTCAGTGTGCTCAGGATGCGGTTCTTGGCAACTTGATGATTGTCACATCGACTGCCAACCGCCCGTTAAGAGATCAGACAGCCTCTACTCTGTGCAAGCACTGGGGCAATGCTGAAGACTCGACGGTCAAGAGCATTGACTTTGACGATGAAGAATCGACAGTTCCGTCAATCGCAGAAGGCCCCAGAAAGCCAATTGTTCTTCTCTGGTTGGACGGCATTGAAACACCCGAGGAAGATGTCCACGGCGCCGTCATTGAACGCTTGCGCGAAGCCTATGAAACGAAAGGTTCTGCTGTTTTTGCCGCAATTCTCGACATGAAAGAGTTTGCCCAAAGATTTGCCGCAACACCTTCTCGTATCCAAGAGCGTAAGGATAGTTGGCTCGCCATGAGTAAGTTACATCAGATCAAACTGTTTGATCTGGACGGTACCTCGGAGTCTCAACTGACAACTATCAAGGCGCTCCGTGCTTGGGCCGCTCCGCGCGTTTCTTCCAACCAAATAATCGTGACTGACAAGAAGGAAAACAACAATGAGCAATGATCCGTTGCGAATCCATTTGAGCCTGGTCAGTCATACCAATATCGGTAAGACGACGTTAGCTCGCACACTGCTGTCTCGAGATATTGGCGAAGTCGCAGATCGTGCTCACGTTACGGAAACGACTGACGACTATGTGCTGGCGCGCAATGCCGAAGGCTGTGAACTCGTCTTGTGGGATACACCGGGCTTTGGCAACTCTGTGGCACTTGCGAAACGACTCGAAGGCAGAGCCAATCCTGTCGGTTGGTTCTTGTCCGAAGTTTGGGATCGCATGGCCAACAAGTCGCTTTGGCTGAATCAAAAGGCGCTCAAGCATGTCAAAGAAACGTCAAGCCTGGTTCTCTACCTTGTGAATGCCACCGAACTTCCCGATTCCGCTCCCTATGTGAGCGCAGAAATGCGCATCCTCGAGTGGATCGGGAAGCCGGTCATTGTGCTACTCAATCAAATCGGTCAACCGAAACAACCGGAAGCAGAACAAGCTGACGTGGATCGTTGGAAGCAGGCGATGGCCGCTTACCCTATTGTCAGTTCTGTCCTTTCAATGGACGCATTTGCTCGCTGTTGGGTTCAAGAATTCGCACTCTTTGACGCAATCTCCAAGGCTTTGCCAGAAGAGCAACAAAGCACTCTTGAAGCACTCAGGGAAGTTTGGTCAAGACAGCGTCGGGCTGCTTATAACTCAAGTATTCAGGCCTTAACTCACTACCTTGAGAAACTCGCCAACGATCGCGAAGTTGCGGAAAGCTCTTCGGTCATGGATCAGATCAAGTTCCTCGGCAAACGTCTTGGCCTATTTAAAAACGAAACCATCCATGACCCGCTAGGGGCTGCTCAGACAGCCCTGTCTGCGCGCGCTGCAGATGAGTTCTGTGCTTTGACGGACAAGCTTATTGCCGTCAATTCACTAAAGGGTAAAGGTGTCCGAAAGGAACTGCTTCGTCGTATGCAAACGGACTGGAAAGTCACAAGCTCGGTACCGCCAGCGCCAGCCGCCGTAGCAGGAGCGATTGGAACCGGTGCGGCAGGAGGGCTAGCGAGCGACCTTGCAACAGGAGGTCTTTCTCTAGGCCTAGGAACATTGATCGGCACCGTTGTCGGCGCTCTTGGTGGTGCAGGACTTGCAGTTGCTTATAACCACAAAAAGGGAATTGAAGGTACAGTGGTTACCTGGTCTGATCAAGCACTTAAAAAGTTCTTTGTTGAAGCAACTCTTCTTTATCTTGCGGTAGCTCATTTCGGTCGGGGCCGAGGCAACTGGGCAGAAAGCGAATATCCAGAACACTGGAGAGCCAATGTTGATGCCATTCTGACTGATGAAAACATCACGGCCTCCGAGATCTCCAAGTACTTTGATCCAGTCATTCGCAGAGCTCTTTCTAGGTTCTATCCGTCTGCCAATTTCTAAAAAAATTTCACATACCAGTAGCTATGTTGATTGCTCTTTGTCTTTTTAAGTATTTTCCGTATGGCGGTCTCCAGCGAGACTTCTTAGCAATTGGGAAAGAATTGTATAAGCGCGGTCATCAAATCCGTGTGTACACACGATCATGGCAAGGCGACAAACCCGGCGAATTTGACATTATTGAAGTCCCCGTTCGAGCATTAACCAATCATTCAGCAAACATAAAATACTACGAATGGGTAAAGAAACACTTAGCGGCACATCCAGTAGATAAAGTCGTTGGATTTAATCGCATGCCGGGACTAGATTTCTATTATGACGCGGATGTTTGCTATGCAGAAAAACTAGAGCAGGAGAAAAGAAGTTTCATCTATCGAATAAGTGGAAGATGCAAACACTACCTCGAGTACGAAAAGGCTGTTTTTGCAAAAGGGGCAAAAACTAAAATTCTACTTCTTTCTCGGGTTCAACAAACTTATTTTCAGAAACATTACCAAACTGAGTCTGAAAGATTTTATTTGCTTCCTCCGGGGATTTCTCCTTCACGCAAATATCAAAATGCCCCTTCTGGAGCACGCAATAAGATTTGCAAAGAGCTGAACATCCCACCATCTAGCTTTATCCTTCTGCAAATTGGATCTGATTTCTTAAGAAAAGGAGTAGATCGCTCAATCAAGGCTCTTGCATCTTTACCAGAAGACACTCGCAGAAAAACGCATTTGATAGTTATCGGTCAAGACAATCCCAATAAATTTGTTAAATTATCAAGAGAACTTAAAATAAGCGAAAATGTTCACTTTCTTTTAGGTAGAGATGATATACCATGCTTTATTTCAGGAAGTGACCTGCTTCTACATCCTGCGCGGTCTGAAAACACCGGTACCGTTATCCTGGAAGCGCTTGTAGGAGGCCTTCCTGAAATTGCAAGTAACGAATGCGGTTACTCTTATCACATTTTGCAAGCTCAATCTGGTGAAGTTATTGATAGCCCGTTTATGCAGAATGTTTTAAACAAAAAATTGGCTGCCTCAATATCAATTGAGCGAATTTTAAAATGGAAAGTCAATTGTCTGTCTTATGCAGATAAAACTGACCTGTACAGTCTTGTATATAAAGCTTGCCAACTTGTTGAAAATGATTTAAGACAATAAAAGATCCGAAAGATCTTTCAAAACTAAGTTCCTAAATTCAGACGAGAACTCACTTGAATCACAATTATTAAAAAAAATCGGAACAGAACGCAACTTGTCAGTGTTAAAAGGGCAAGCTCTATAATCTTTTTCATATGGTAAATGAATATTTGAGCACTCTGGCTTCCAGGGCGGCGGAAGAGACCCTAAACCCTTACCATTTTTTCGAAGTGACTCATGCGCGAAAAAAGTGCCATTTTTTCTGTACCCAGCAACATTTACAAAGTTCAAACCTCGATTAAATATCATATAATGATCGCCTGGTCGAACATAACTTATTACTCTAAATTCGCGCCCAACCCTCACTAAATTTAATCTAGAAAAACTTACCCACTCATTTTGATCACGAGGCAATGTCATAGCGTGTTTTAAAATCGAAGGATAATGTATATGATCTCCATCAACTTTTAAAATCCATTCATCCTTTGGTATAAAACTCAAAACTGCATTATAATAACCTGCAAGTGTATTCTCTTCCTTAAGATTATGCAAATTCGCATATTTAGGAGAATGAGCAGGAATTATTTTTTTATCATACTTAAAAGGTATATAACCAGGATTAGTTCGGCACCAAGACATAATTAAGTCTTCACTATTATCAGAGCAATCGTTGTACCCAATTACACCGCGATCACTGATGTCTAAAATCGTTTGTAAAGACTTTAACAAAGTTTTGCCTTCATTTTTTACTCTCATAAAAATCCAAGGGTGTATTTGTGGCATACCCAACGATTCACACTCCTCGCGAAGTCTGTCCGTAACTGTTACTAAGCCGCACCGATCTCGAAGCGAATCTCTGTGCTGTGGAGCAATGATTTTCGGCCAAATTGCGAGCTTTAATCTTGAAATGAAACGATTATTTCTATAGTTAAGCATGATCAAACTCATATTCACATTAATTCTATGTCATGAGGATATTTCTCATTAAACTTTCGAAAAAATGCCTGAAGCCTTTCATCACATGCCAATGGAATCAACGAAAAAAAATTTTTCATGATTACAATTTTTGAATTCATTAAATCACTATCGAACATTAAACGCCAATACAGTGCCCCACTTGAAAATAATGTATAAATTTCTGTTGGCATGGATTTATTTAATAAAAAACAAATTTCCAACGGGCAACAAGGCGAAGATTCATTTAATATAATACGCGGACATTTTTTCACCAATAGATTGAATTCAGACAGATTTGACGCTGGATGAAGCCGCACGTATAAATTAGCATTCATTTTAACACTACGTTTATATATCCACTCTACGGCTTTTCTTCTTACACTTAATTTTATATTTTGGTCCAAGTAGAGAATAGACTTAGGTTCTATATGAACGCGCATATCTTTATATATAGAATTCAACCACTGCAAGAGTCTTTTTCTATCATGATTTATTCTCTGTAACGCATGGACTTGAAGTTGAGAGGAATTAAACTGAATTAGATCCAAATCGTATACATGAACATGCCCAGCATCTTTTGTGCCATCGCCGTTCACATACGTCGATATACCCTCATCAATAACATGAAATCTATTTTTATCACTCACCAAATTTTTCAAATATTGAAGCACATAGCTCCCTCCATAATAGTATATCTCACAATATTTTGCTACTTCGTATCGTATACATTTCAGCCTCTGGAAAATATATTTTTTTCTAATTTTTTTCCGGAAAAAATGGAGTTTATACAAAATAACATCTAGAAAATTAAATCTTGGATAATACCTTTTACTCTCATCAAGATTCTTACCTAATAACCAGTATCTAATATCATCAACAACTATAATCGTACGAAATATACCAAGTTGTTTTACGCGTTCAAAAAAAGAATTATCTCGAAATCTATACGAAAATAAGATTAAGTCATTAACAAATCGATCTCCAATAAACGAATTTGCATCAATTACATTAAGGCATGAAACAAATTGCATTGGAGTCACGCAAACAAATAACCTATATTCGAAATTTTCTTGCATACTTATTTTTCGTTTAGGCATTCAAAAAAAAAGCACATCAAACAATCGTACTATACTCTTTGAGTGCTATTGAGCGCGCATACTGCAAATCTTCATCTCTATCAATATCTACGCCTTCTTTTTTATTTATGACAATCGCGAAAGGATTATCATTCAAACTACACTTATTAATATAATCATCAACTGAATTAACGTATATAGAACCATTTACTCTATATATAGATGGAAAATCTTGTCGACGAATCGTGCTATTTGTTCCTAACAATAAAGGCTTTACTTGAGACGTATGGGGATCGAAATATCTCATTAAAATAGGATGCTGATCAACTAATGATACGCTAACTACTCCCTTCCCTTTTTCTTTAAACAAATTCAAGGCACGCTCTATACTTTCTGCGGATCGAAATGGCTGAGTTGGCTGCAATAAAACAATAGCGTCGATTTTTTCTCTGGAAGCTTGTATCTTGTTAAGAAAGTCTGCTACTGCATCAACTGTTCTTGCGCTATCGGTAGCTAATCTAGCAGGTCTAAGAAATGGAACATTAGCACCATATTGAGTAGCAATCCTTGCAATTTCGCCATCATCTGTGCTGACATATACTTCTTCGATGATTGAAACTTTCTTGGCTACTAAAATAGACCATGCTATTAATGGGATTCCACCTAAGTCAACTATGTTTTTATGAGGAATCCCTTTACTTCCACCTCTTGCAGGTATAATTGCAATAGTTCTCATTTAATATGTCAACCGTTTTTGAATATTTCTTTTCCAAAAATCAGGATCAGATATTACATTAATAAATCGACCTGAAGAATCACCCTTGCCAAAGACTGTCGATGAATATTTAAACTCATTCGTTTTATTTATTGCATTTAATATTTTGCATATATCAAATTCAACATGCTGCAAATTTTTTAGAAGCTTCAAATCGTAACGTCCTTGTTGCCGACTTCCAATGTCGATTGCTGGAACACCATAAATCCCAGCTTCTCTGATACCCGCACTTGAATTTCCTATAATAAATTTGCAGTTTTTCAGCAACGTCAGGAAAGATTCGAATCGAATAGATGGAAACAATCTAAAAGAATTCAACTCTCTTAACCTTGCATATGCAGATAGTATAATTTCATGGCCTAAGTCATTATTTGGATAAATAATAACACCATTACGCTTCGAGGCTATTAAAGCACTTACGTAGGTATTTACATCTTTTTCTAATGAAAAAAGATCAGTTGTTACAGGGTGCAACATTCCAATAAAAAAGTCTTCATATGGAATCTCGTAGTAATTTTTAACTTCTTGGAGTACTGGTAGACTTTTTCCTAACATTACATCAATATCAGGAGAACCTATAACATGGATTCTTGATAGTTCCTCTCCTAACTTTAAAAGTCGATCCCTTGCACTATCTGATGAGACAAAGTGTTCATGAGCCATTTTAGTAATTGCATGTCTTATCGACTCATCAATTGTTCCTGAAACTTCTCCCCCCTCAATATGTGCTGTTCTTACATTTTGTAAAGTCGATGCAAGTGCGCCAGAAAGAGCCTCAATACGATCACCATGTATTACTGTTAAATCAGGTTCCAATAGTCTTATATAGTTCGCCAGGTTTCCTGTTATTCGGGACAAATTTTGAGCCATTCCATCCTCATGGCAAGAGGATGCAAAGTCAATTTGTATATTCTCCCACCCATCTTTTATTACCCCAATGTAAGTACTTCCATGCAATTTTGAAAGATGCATACCGGTTACATAGACATATAACTTAAAATTATCATTATCTTGAACAGCCTGCATTAGAGGTTTTATTTTGCCATAATCAGCCCTTGTACCTGTAATAAATAAAATTTTTTTCTTCATAAAACCACCATCTCCTTAGTGATCTGAGCATCAGCAGGAATATCAAGTGCTGCACGTTTACCTAACAAATGTTCAAAGTCTTTAGCTAAAAATTCACCTGTGCCAGGTCTTTTTACCCATAGATTCTCTTTCGTAAGAAGTTCACCAGCTTTAATAGACTTTATACTAACCACAGATGCATATGCAAAATTAATTGTTACTTGTTCTTCTTTCAATGCTTTCTTTTCTCCACCTAACATTTGAGGTATGGATCGAGAAGCAATTATAAGGTCACTAAGATCTTTTTCATCCATCGAACAAATAATATCAGGCCCAACTCGCCGTTTATGATCTGTAAAATGCCTTTCTACAACTTTCGCCCCTAAAGCCAGTGCACTATAAACGGCAAAATTGTTTACTGTATGATCAGATAAACCTACAGGGACGTTCGGAAACTCTTTCATTAACTCTTGCATTGCTCCTAATCTAACCTGACTCGCCTCTGTAGGATATAAATTTGTAGTATGCATCAAGGCGTATTGAACCTTATGTTTTTCACATATACTCACAGCGATCTTTACAGCTTGCATCCCGTTCATTCCAGTAGAAAGGATCATCGGTTTGCCAAACTGCGCTATATGCTCTATTAATGGATAATTATTTAACTCTCCAGATCCAATTTTAAATGCTTGAACACCAAACTTTTCCAATCTATCTGCAGCGGCTCTTGAAAATGGAGTACTAAGGTAAACAATATCTTTACTTTGACAATAATCCATTAACTCTCGCTCATCATTTTCATTCAGAGAACAATTACGCATAATCTCATAAATAGACACTGATGCATTACCTGGCATAACTTTTTTTGCATCATGACTCATCTCATCCTCCACTATATGAGTCTGATGTTTTATCAATTTAGCACCTGCTCTAACTGCCGCATCAACCATCAGCTTGGCTATTTTTATATCACCGCCATGATTAATTCCAATCTCTGGAATGACCAAAGGACAAGAGGCCGATATTTCTAAATTTGCGATTTTCATTTAACTTCCTTAAAAAAATAAGACCATTAAAGACCCTTTCTTAAAGTTCTTTCTGCTATCTTTTCCGCTTTTTTTATCACTTTATCCAAAAAATCACTTTCTGATTTAACTATCAATCTCACATGTTCCAAATTTAAATATATCTTAAGGAACCTCCAGTAATCTTTACTTGACAAGCCAAGATTTAAGCTTGAATAATATAATGCTGCTAAATCTTTATCTCTCCATCTTTTGGGAACTCTCTTTCTAATCTGGGCACGATGTAAATCTATTACTGATAGTATTGGTTTATCATCTACAACAAAAGGCAAATGCAGTAAAAAATGACAGAGATAACAATCTCGATGGTTCACTCCTCCCGCGTGCATATCCCTTACCATTTTACCGAGTGCACAAATAATACTTTTCTTTTCTTCGTAACTTGGGGGATTTGTTTTCCATTTGGCACAATAATCCTCTAAACTTATGGCTGGATTCAAATCTTTAGTTATAATGAACGATATCTTCCTCAACGGATTAAGACCTGCCTCGCCGAATGCAGCAACTGTCATTGTATTTATATTCAAACTGTGAAGCTTTTTAATAGCCAAATACTCACATTTAGCCCCCAAAACAGGAAACTTAAATTGCAATAAATTTTTCAATATCTCAAATATTGTAGTTCCTTGATGAACTTTCAAATAGAAACTCTCGCCTTCAACCTTGAAGTTGATTGTTTTACGAGTTAATACATTCCTATACACAACTCCATTTAGCCGACGGATCTCATCGAATACATTCTTACCTTCCCATATTCTTTCAAATGGATCTCCCAAATAAATCATAAAATTACCTCAAAAGTTTAACCTCTATTTTTATTATTGAGAGATTCTCTTACTAGATAGCTTGCCTTCAGTCGTCTGTTCAATTTTCTCCACTGTCTCTCGATTTTCAATCTTCCTAGTATTTTAACATATTGCGCTACCGGAAATAATTCAGTGCCACCAATACCATCTATTACAACCAGCTTACTAACATCTGCCTCTACCACGTACAAGATGTTTTTTCCATGCAAATCACAGCAAATAAAATTGAATTTTAACATTTCACATTTTAATTTATCCAACTGATATGTTATCTCTTTTATATCTACATCTATGTTTTCTATTAATGCACATAAAGAACATACTTTGTCACATTTCCCTCCTTTTGAAGTCTCCAAGAAACACTCTTGTTCGTATCCTATATACTCTTTAGATTCAAAACCACCATAAAATTTAGGCAAAAAAGAAGGATATTCGCCCTTCTTATCAAGCATTTTGAAATAAGAAATCTCCTTTCGGATTTGAGAATCATCAGACACCTTGCTCACTTTAAAGCATTTGCTTTTATCTTTTTTATTTAAATAGCAAAATTTTTCTGAACCATGTCCAATCACTTCCCCTTTCAAATTCTTAAACCTCCAATACACATTATTCATATCTATCATTTCACTACTCTCCTTCAATCTAAGTAGAGAAAAAAGATTCTCCTGCCTACACTAATTCGTTACTTATACAAAATTTTTATTCCCATTCACATTTTTGTATGATATTTAAGCCTAGGATCATCTTTTACCGCCTTAATCTTTCTTGCACTTGTTAATATCATCTCGATCAAAATTATTTTAAATTTTCATTCTACAATTTAATGTTCTCGTTAGCATTAAAAAATGCATTTCGGACACCTTTTATTATTTCTTCATACTTTTATCAAAACTAAATGACACCTAACAATAATCCATTCCTTCTTATCTCGCCCTACCGCGTTTTACCGTAGCAAATCATGGCTCCATGAATTATTTAGCATAAATTTACAAATTTCGTACCTGTCTTATCTAACATGATATGATGCCAAAGTTCTTGATTTTTTCCATTTGGATTTATAGCATTACTTTTTTAACTTTAAGATCAAACTCATCTTAGCGGAAAATTAACAGTTCAAAACCGATTGTTTCTGTATAACTCTTATTAATCTCAACTCCCTTAAGTGACTTATTCGCTATCATTTTTATCTCAGTGTTTTTATAAATCTTGCATCTATCCTTTATTAGTCTGTAGCAAAAAAACACAACATTTGATACACGACTCTGAATTTCGTTTCGTTATCTCACACCTTCAGACTGGTTGTAGACTAATTTTACGAATCTTTGATATCGACTTCATTCCTTTTTTACTTTTCCACCTCTTACACAGTGTCTTCTAAGCTACGAAGCTACAGTCATACAGACGAAATTTCTCTCGAAATCTTGATCTACCGATCAGCAACCTCTTTCCACATCGAAATCTACATCTAGATTTTTTTCCTTTTTTTTCTCGCTACACCGCCTAGAATAGAGACAGAACCACCTGACTGACTACCTTCTCTTAGACATGTCAGCCACAGTGATAAGACACGAGAACAAAAGAGGATCCGGTATGACAATGATCATTGGAATGACAGGCGGCATCGCCTGCGGTAAAACGGCAGCGACAGATGTTTTTCGCTCCTTGGGAGTACCGGTGATTGACGCCGATGAAATCAGTCGCGAGCTCACGGGCCCCGGCGGCAAGGCTCTTCCAGAAATTGCTGTCGCTTTTGGTGCCGATATGATCGGTACCCAGGGGATGAAGCGAGATTTGATGCGCGAAATCGTCTTTTCCGATCCACACGCAAAGGAAAAACTCGAAGGGATCCTTCACCCCATGATCAAGCGCGAGATCTTCGAGCAACTCAAAGCAGTCAAGGCACCCTATGTCATTCTTTCGGTGCCGTTGCTCCTTGAGAGCGGCCGTTGGGCTGACGCCGTCAAACGTGTGCTGGTGGTTGACGTCAGTGAAGAAGAACAAATCAACCGACTTGTCTATGACCGCCACCTCGGTGAAGAACAAGCCCGCGCCATCATTGAGACACAGATTTCCCGTGACAAGCGCATTGCAGCCGCCGACGACCTAATCGACAACAGCGGCACGCTGGAAGACCTTGAAGAAAAAGTGAAAGGCCTTCACAAGTTTTACTTGAAGATGGCCGAAGGCGAGCTTGCCTCCTAAGCCGTGGTAAACAAAAGCAGCACGGCCCGTTGACTTTTTCTAGTGCGGTCCGTGCTGTTCTTTGAAGAAATACCAAGCGAGTTTTCTACTTCTTCTTGCGTTCGTATTCTTCCTGCTCTTTTTGCATCTTTTCGAGCTGCTCAACAATCAAGTCCGGATCGGCCGATCCCGGTTCGCCGCGAATCACGTAGTCGCCGCTCGCCCATGCCCCCAGATCAATGAGTTTGCACCGTTCCGAGCAGAACGGACGCCAGGGGCTATTCATGTCGTACTCGTGCAGTTTCTTGCACGTTGGGCACTTCACCATCATTTCTTCTGTCATTCCTTTCTCAAATGACAACGTAGACGCCTTGCGCGCCCAGTTGCATCAAACTTTCGTTTTCCTCTTCCGTTTCTCGGGCGGCTACGTACAAGGGTAACCGTTGTTGAGCGGTCTTTAAAATCGCTTCGGCGTCCACTGTCGGCTCCAACGCTCCCACCAACCACTCCTGCAACTCCGTTGCTATGACGTCCTCTGACCGCTCAAACCATTGTTGGCACACGATCATCGGTACACCGAGTCGTTTTGCCAAAGCCTCTTTTTCCGGCATAAATGAAGACGCCAAAATTGCTTTTGCTCCGCTTCCTTTGAAGTCTGCCTCCGTCACATCCGACAACGGCGTCTTCACAAGCGCGACTCGGTCGGGCAGCATCAATCGTTCGATCACAAGCGAACACATCGGCAACAACTTTTCGGTTTGTGCCTGCTTGAGACTTTCAAACCACAAAAAAGTTTGACCTTCTCGGGACTGCGGTACACCTTCCCAATCGGTGATACGGCAGAAATGCAGTCTCACGTAGGCGTGAGGATATTCGCGCTCAAACACAAACCACGGGCTGGCATTCTTTACCGTGATGCCAAGCTCCTCAGCATACTCGCGTCGCAACGCCTCAAGCACCGTTTCACCGACTTCAAGCTTTCCGCCCGGAAACTCCCACCAGCCCGCATAAGGTTTACCCTCTGGGCGGCTCGCCATCAGAAAACGCACCTCTTTGTCAATCAGTACGCCAACGGCAACTTCGGTCACTTCTCGCATGATTCTCTATCCTTTGAGCGCTTCGCGAGCACTGACAAGCTTGGCAAACTGCATCGCGACACGACCGCTGCGGCCCCCTCGCTCGATTGCCCACTGCAACGCTTCAAGGCGCAATTCTTCAGAGGTTCGAACCGCTTCGGGCACAGGATAGACCTCAAAGGCCCGATCCAGTACCTGCAGGTACTCGGCTTGCGTAAAGGGATAGAAGGACAACCACAATCCGAAGCGTTCGGCCAAAGAGAGTTTCTCTTCCAGCACCTCACCCGGATGCAAATCCCCGTTTTCGTCCAGTTTGGAAGTGAGATTGTCGCTTGCGGGTTCCGGCATCAAATGACGACGGTTGCTGGTCGCATAGACCAGAATCCGACTACCGCCGGTCGCAACCGAACCGTCGAGTGCCGCTTTAAGTGCTTTATAGCCGCTTTCGCCCAGTTCAAAGGACAAATCGTCGCAATAAAGAATAAATCGCTCGCTGCGGCCTCTTAGTGCCTCCACGATCTCAAAAAGATCACGTAAGTCTTCTTTACCGACTTCAATCAGGCGAAGACCTTGGTCAAAAAAGCGCGACGCGCACCCGCGAATCAGAGAGCTTTTGCCGGTACCGCGAGCTCCCGTCAACAAGACGTTGTTGGCGGGAAGCCCCTTTACGAAAGCTTCTGTGTTGGCCAAAAGCAAATTTTTCTGGCGCTCAACATACAGCAACCGGTCAATATCGACGGATGCAAAGGCGTGCACCGGCTCCAGACGTCCGAGTTCTGTGCCCAAATACGCGCGTTTGACCCAACGGTATGCCGGCGCCGTCCAATCGAAGTCCTCGGCAAGTGGAGGCAACAACTGCGAAAAGCGCATCAAAAGATGACGCACAAGCTCCTCGTTGCCGCCCTGTCCCAAGGCTTTGGCAAAATCAATTTCAGAAGACATAGCTTTAGCTGCGGTAATCGGCGTTAATGGACACGTAGTCATGCGAAAGATCCGTGGTCCACACGGTTTCTTGCGCCGAACCGCGCCCCAAATCAATGCGCACCGTGATTTCCGGCTTGGCCATCACGCGCACGCCATCCTCTTCTTTGTACTCTGCTGCACGACCTCCGTTGCGGGCTACTTGCACCTCATCGAGCCACAGATTGACTTTATTGGCATCCAAATCTTCCACGCGGGCGTTGCCGACAGCCGCCAGAATGCGGCCGAGGTTCGGGTCGGAGGCAAAGAACGCCGTTTTGACCAGCGGCGAGTGAGCCACGGCATAGCAGACCTGCAACGCTTCGGATTCCGTGCGAGCGCCCTGCACCTGAATCGTGATGAACTTGCTTGCGCCTTCACCGTCTCGGATCATGGATTGCGCTAAATGTTGCCCGACGATCGTGAGCGCACCAACGAGTGCTTCCAGACGCGGATCGTCCTCACTTTCGATAGAAAGCTCGCTTTGCCCCGTGGCAATCGTGATGAAGGAGTCGTTTGTGCTGGTGTCGCCGTCAACCGTAATGCGGTTAAAACTCGCGTCAGCTACGCGCTTGGCGACCTTGGCCAATACGTTCGGCGCCACGCCCGCATCGGTGGCAATAAAACCCAGCATTGTGGCCATGCGCGGCTCAATCATGCCCGACCCCTTGCTAATGCCCGTCACCGTAATGAGCTTACCGTCAATGAGCGCCTTCGTGGAAAACGCCTTTTGTACGGTGTCGGTGGTCATGATGGCTTGCGCTGCCTCGATCCAATTGTTCGGGGCAAGATTGTCGACCGCCTTGGGAAGTCCTGCCAGAAGTCGATCCATCGGCAAAGGCTCCATGATGACTCCGGTGGAAAACACAAGTGTCTCTTCGGACTTGCAATCAAGAAGTTGAGCCAAAGCCTCACACGTTGCCTTGGCGTCGGCCAGCCCCGTTTCTCCCGTCCCTGCGTTTGCAATCCCCGTATTCACCACAAGACCGCGCACATTTTTGGTCACGGCCTGATGAGCGCGACACACCTGCACG